>JAABVA010000949.1_pt1 | contig 32925 bp, 24 predicted proteins | sample 5560331 | NCBI WGS metagenome assembly JAABVA01 (sample SAMN12812661, study PRJNA571458) | rock metagenome | isolation source: Antarctica rocks | place: Antarctica: Victoria Land, Mt New Zealand sud | collected 2016-01-07 | reverse complement strand
CTAGCTGGGCGGTGACGGCCCCATTGAGTGCGATCGGTCAGGATTCAGTGCCACTGGTGGCCACCGCCACCTATTCGCAGGCGGGAATCCAGCAGGCTACCCACACCGAGGTCGCTGCCCAGATCGGCTTCGACCCGAGCATGTATCCGACGGTGCGGCTCGACGATCGTTTCAGCACGGACACGTCGGCGAATTATCAGGTCCTCAAGGCTTCTCCGGACGAAGCGGTGCCGACAATAGCCGTCGGTAGTGGCCAACTGAGCGGTTCCGGAAGTCAGCCGTTCTTCGGGCTGCTGGACAGCGGAGTCGGTCCGGCGTCCATCGATACGGCGTTGATTCTCACCGCAAAGTCATTCATCGGAGCGTCGGCCCAGACCCAGGACAGTCTGTTCCTGGGTCTGGCCGGCGGGACGGCGGATTACGTTGCCGGTTGGTACAACAACCACTTCGGCACATCGGGTGTGGACGTTCGCTCCGGTGGCGCATTGAACCCGGCCGGGACCTGCTGTACCAACGTCACCGTCGCCCCCGGCGATCAATTCGCGTTGCAGGTGCACGGCACCCACCTGACCACCTACCTGGGGCACAACGGCACCTGGACGCGGTTGGCCACCACGGATGTCGCAGCTGTGGACTCGGCGTCGACGTTGGCCGGCTACCACGCAATGTTCGGTCTCCGCGGTGATCCGGGAACCATCTCGGTCTCCCGATTCCAGGTGTTGAGTCGGTAGAAACCCGTCACGGAAAGCATCCGCCCTGCTACGGCGGACAGCACGGTCGCGGGGCCGGAGGGTGGGCGCACCTTCCGGCCCCGCGATTGCGTGCAACACGGCCGGGCCGGTGTTCGATCAACTCGCCGTGATCGAGGACTCCTTGTGGGCCGCCTTTTTACCAGATTTATCCGATTTCACAATCCAATACGGCTCTTCGGACGAAGCTCTGAACTGCTGGCCGTCGAACGTGAAATCGCGGACCCTGCGCTCCATCGTGACACCGTGCGTTTTCCCCTGCGGGGTGTTCCAGGAAACTTTGTCACCCTTGCTGATCGTCATGGTTCCCTCAGTTCCCCAATCGTCCAGTTCCCCAATCGTGCATGCTTATCTATCAACCCGCACCTACCGGGAGCCTTCACCGGAAACCTCCATCACCCCTGAATTCTCCATCACCGCTCGATCCTTTTCCACCGGCGACATCGGCCGGCAGCTGCCGCATATGGGTGCGCACCGGTCATTCCCCACCGCGCAGTCGCAGCCGGAGCCCACTGGCTCTGGCCGCCGGACGGTCGATGGCAGCGCGTAATTCCGCCTCGGTTCCGACCAACCGCACGTGCTCCTGCGCACGGGTGAGCGCGGTGTACAACATCTCTCGGGTGCACAGGGCGGAATCTGCGGGCGGCAGTACCACTGTGACCCGGCGAAACTGGCTGCCCTGGCTACGATGCACCGTCATCGCGTGCACGGTCTGGATGTCGGCCAGTCGGCTGGGCGCATGATCGACGAGTTCAGCGCCGCGCGCGAACACCGCTCGAGCCGGGCCGTCCTTGTCAGCCACGACGACGCCGACATCGCCGTTGTAGAGACCGAGCGCATAGTCGTTGACCGTGACCAGCAATGGCCGGCCGATGTACCACTCGCCTTCGCGCGGGTCGCCCGGTATCTCCGCGAGCCACCGCTCGATCTTGCGGCTCCAGAAGTCCACGCCGAACGGTCCGACCCGGTGTGCGCACAACACCCGATGTTCGTCGAGGTGGTGCAGGGCGGTGACGGCATCGCCGTGCTTTGCCGCCTCCCGAATTCCGGTGGCCGCCCGGACCACGTCCTGCCGCACCTGCTCTTCGGTCGTCGCCAGAGTCAGACTGTCGCCGCCGTCCCGAAGCACCGCCAGAGCCGCGTCCGCATTCCCGTCCCGCACGGCGACAGCCAGTTCCGCGATCGCGCCGTCGAATCGCCAGGTTCGGCCCAGCACGACCACCCCGTGCCGGCCACCGTCCCCGGCGCCCTGCACGATGGCCTCGTACGTGGTGGGCGGGATGTGCGACTGTGTGGGCGGCTCTGTGGGCGGCCCTGTGGGCGGTTGCGGTTGGGGTTGGGGCAGCGAACGGGCGGTGAGCCCGGCGACGAGGTCGGCCAGCACCGCGCCCGCCTCCACCGACGCAAGCTGATCCGGATCGCCCACCAGTACCAGCCGTGCATCCGGCCGGACCGCCTCCAGCAGCCGGGCCATCAAGGTCAAGGACAGCATGGAGGTTTCGTCGATCACCACCACGTCGTGCGGAAGTCGATTGTCCCGATCGTGCTTGAACCGGGTGCCCTCCCCGGGACGAAAGCCCAGCAGGCGGTGCAACGTGGAAGCGGTCAGGGTGCCCAGCCGCTCGCGGTCCTGCTGGTCGAATTCGGCGGTGACGGTCTGCACGGCCTGCTGCAACCGGGCTGCGGCCTTACCGGTCGGAGCGGCGAGCGCGACCCGCAGGCCGGGCCCGTGCTGCTCGTGCAACACGGCCAGCAACCGGGCCACCGTGGTTGTCTTGCCGGTGCCGGGGCCACCACCGAGCACGGTGGTCCACCGCCGCGCGGCGACCTCCGCGGCCAGTCGCTGCCCCGAATCCCGCTCCGAGAAAAGCCGATCCAAGCTGCTGTGCAGCAGATCCGCATCAATCGAGGGCGGCAGCTGCGTTTCCCGAGCCAGCAGGTCGGCGCGGACCTGATCCTCCTGCCGCCAGTAGCGGTCCAGGTACAGCAGCTCCAGATCCCAGCGCAGCGGACGGCCAGGTCCGACGAGCACGCTGGCTTTCACCTTAGTGGCCCAGGCAACCGGGTCCGGCCACGCAAGAACCGGGTCGATCCGGTGAACCTCGGTGAGGTCGACGCAGACCGAACCTTCTCGGATACCCCGCACGGTCAATGCCACGGCGAGCCGTACCTGCTCGTCCGGCTCGCCGGCCAGCTCGGCCAGTCGAGCAGCAACGTGCACGTCAGCCGCGCTCAGCACACCTGCCAGGTTGTATTCACGCAGCAGACCCGTTGCGCCGAGAGCCACTGCGACGTCGTACGGATCTGGTTCCAGGACGGCTGCGATCATGTTGCACCCTGATCCAACAGCTCGGAAAGTGCGGTTACCAGGGCGGCCGGTGGCTGCCACCCGAAAACGCCGCACGGCTGGCCGTCGACGGTCGGATTGTCGACTCCGGACATGCCCCGGACGTACAGGTACAAGGCGCCGCCCAGATGAAGAGCCGGATCGTAGCCCGGTTGACGCCACCGTAGAAAGCGGTGCAGCGCAACGGAATACAGCAGCGCCTGCAGCGGATAGTCGGAGTGCGTCATTGCCTGCCGCAGAGCCCGCGGACGATAGTGCCAGGCGGACAAGGGTTCGGAGTCGTCACCGCCCAGCCAGTTCGTCTTGTAGTCGACGATCAGATATCGGGGCCCGGGCAACCGAAGCACCGCATCCAGGCTTCCGGTGAGGTAGCCGCGAAGCGACTGCCACGACATCTCCGGTGACGACAGCCGATCGGCATAGCCGAGCATCGGGTCGGACCGAAGCAGGTGTCGGCGCAGCAACGGCGCCAGCTCGCCCAGGGCAACGTCCGCTCTCGGCCGATCGCCGCCGGCCAACGGCAACTCGAAGTTCAGCTCCGTCAGACGATCGCGGGTGTGCACGTTCTGCAAGGCAAGGCCGCCGGCCAGGTTGCCGAGCGGAGTGAGGAGCACCGGCAGCAGCGCATCGGCGAGTTGATCCGCCGTCATCGCTCCGGCATGACGGCCCAATTGCTCGGCGCACCGATCGCCCAATTCGGCCCGCAGATCGGCGGCCTGCGGATCGGTGTTCTCCAGCACCGCGTGCACCAGAGTTCCGAACGACGTGCCCGCCGGCAGGCCGGCCATCGGGGACAACACCGTCCGCAGCGCAGCGTCGGCGTCGTCGGTGCCCGGCGGAAGCCCGTCCGGCATCTCCTCGTCATCCCGCTCGCCGGTTTCCGGCTCGCTCGCCACTCCCGCTGACGCCTGCTCGCCGGCCGCGGACAGCGCGCTGTAGGACGCGCGCCGCCAGGCAGTGTCGACCCCGCGATCGAAACTACCTATTGCGTCATGGTTGTCCGACTGCACAGTTCCAGCAGGCGCAGATACGGCGCCGGGCTCCGAGACTTCGACGGTCGGACCACCCCTTGCCTGCAGGGCAACCAGCTTCGTCCAGGCCTCCTCGTCGCTGGGAAGCGGAGCGGTGTCGGAGACCTCGCCGGTGCCCACCGTGCGGCCGAACAGAATGCGGTGCAAACCGGAGTCGGGCGCATTGGTCGACGGCAGCCACCAGGTGACGGCTTGGGACTGCGCCCGAGTGAGCCCGACATAGAGCAGCCGAAGGGCTTCCCCGGCCTGTTCTCTCGCCGCCCGCTGTTCGCGTTCCTGCCGGCCGATCGACACCGGGCCGCCGACATCCAGGACCCGCCTGCCGTTCTCGTCGTGCAGTTGCAGAACCTTGGGATCGCTGTTCACCCAGCGATCGGCGGCAAACGGCAGGTAGACGATCGGAAATTGAAGCCCCTTGCTCACGTGCAATGTGAGCACCTGTACCGCTGCGGCATCGCTGTCCAGCCGACGAATACGTTCGGTGCTCTGGTCACCGGCCGACTCGGCCCGCCGCCGACGCAGCCATTCCACCAGCGCGGCCAGCCCGAGCCCTTCGTCGACCACAGCCGCCTGCAGACCCTGGCCCAGATGACGAAGATCGGTCAGCCGGCGTTCCCCGTCCCGCTGGGCGAGCAGCCGTCCGGGCAGCCGTTGCTCGGCGAATACCAGCTCGAGAACTGCTGCTACGCCCCGGGTCTGCAATAAGTCTGCCCAGTTTCGCAGCAGCGCACCCAGTTCGTCCGTCAGGTGCTCGCCGCCGAGGTCCAGATCGACGGCGGTGCGGCCGAGGAACGGTGTCAGCGCCGCGGCTCGCACCCGACCGGCGCGGTGCGGCTGCTCCAGCGCCTCCAGCAGCGTCAACCAATCGTTGCCCGCCTGCGTCGCATACACACTGCCCGCGCCGGCCGTCACCGACGGAACCCCCGCCGCAGCAAGGGTTTCCCGGATGAGGGCAGCCTGCACGTGCGTATTCACCAGGACCGCGATGTCCCCGGCGACCAGCGGTCGGCCGTCGAACCGGGCGTCGGACCCGAGCAATGCGGCGATGTCCGAGGTGAGATCGGCCGCGATGTGCGGTCGAACCTGATCCATGTAGATCTTTCCGCGTGGCCCTTTTCCGAATTGTGCCCGGGTGGCGACCCGCAACCGCAGCGGGCCGGGCGATGGCGCACCGATCAGCCTTGAGCCGGGGTTTGCCGCCGTTACCGGCCGAACGACGATCTCCTCCTCGCCCAGTTGCGCACCGTCGAACAGCACCTGGAGCGCATCGACCAGAGGTTGATCACTGCGCCAATTCTGGCCGAGCGTCGCCTGGTAGTTGGCCGTTCGGGCAGCGGCCAGGTAGGTGTACACGTCGCCGCCGCGGAAGGCATAGATCGCTTGCTTGGGATCACCGATCAGAATCAGCGTGGCGACATCGGCGAAGGCGAGCCGCAGCACGTCCCATTGAACCGGGTCGGTGTCCTGGAACTCGTCGATCAGCACGATCTTCCAGCGCGCCCGCATCCGTAACCGGGCAGGGGCCTGCTCCGGCTTCAGGGCGTCGGCCAGCCGGCTCAACAGATCGTCGTAGCCCAGCAGCCCCCGCTGCCGTTTGCGTCGATCAACCTCGGTCCGAACTGCGCTTGCGAATCGATACCGCAAGGCCGACAACGAATCCGCCGGCTCATCAGCAGGTTCCAACCGCGCGCCCGGATCGCCGACCGCCTGCCCACCGAGTTCAAGGGCCATGGTCCGGTCGATTCCCGGCGTGCTGGCTCCGGTTGCGCCGAACCGGCGCACGTAGAGATCATCGACCACCTCGACCACCAGATCGCTGAGATCTTCGACCAACGTGACACCCGGCTCGCTGTCGCCGGCAACACCGAGCCCGGCGAGCACCTGTTGGCAGAACTGATGAGTGGTGGCGATGGTCGCCGCGTCGAAGTCCGCCAGCGCACGGGTGAGCCGGTAGCGGCGCTCGGCGATCACCTCGTCGGTATCCGCGGCCAGCAGCGCGATCAGGTCGTTGTCGTTGCGACGCGCCACTTTCGGATCGGCCAGCGCCCGCTCGGCGGCGACAAGTTGCTCGCGGACCCGCTCCCGCAGTTCCTGACTTGCTGCCCTGCCGAACGTGACCACCAGCAGCTGATCGAGGGTGGCGACGCCTTCTGCCACATATCGGGTGACCAGCGCGCCGACGGTGTGCGTTTTGCCGGTGCCGGCGCTGGCCTCGAGAATCGTGGTGCCGGTGGGTAGCTCGTCCCGGATATCGAACGGCTTGGGCTCCAAAAGGTTCGGTGCAGCCGCATACAGTCCCGACCCCTGCGGGTTCCCCGCCTCCGCGATCACAGCGACACCTGCCGTCGGTGCTGCAACAACGGACCCCAGAGCCGCAACGACAACTCACCCAACCGGCTCGGCTCACCGGCCCAACGCTCGTCCGTACCGGCGGGTTGCTCGAGCAGCAGATTCAGCGGCGCACCAGCCCCCCAGACCACGGTGTGCGGAGCGTCCGCGTCCTCACCGGGGAACTTTCCGCTGGTCCAGGCTCGCTTGGCTTGGAACAGCGCCTGATCCAGACCCTCCATCTTCGCCGAGGTCGTTGCATATGCGACCGAAGTCTTGAGGGGCATCGGAAGTGGCTCCCGAAGACCTCGGTCGTACAGGTCGACCAGCTGTCGCAGGTAGGTACTGGCCCTGGCCTGGTCGAGCGGGCCGAAGGTTGCACTCCGCGGTCTCCCCGGCTCGCCGCGGCCGACGGCGATGGCGGTCCACTCCTGGCCAGGATGGGCGGCCGCCAACGCGAGTAGCGCAATCCAGACCGAGAGCTGTGGCTTGGGGCCGAGTTTGCTGTAGCTCACCGAGACTACGGCCGTTCCATGCACGCCGGCTACGGTGCCGCGCAACTGGCGTTCGCCGTCCAGCGGTATGGAGACGTCCACGGTCCGGCGTTTCGGTACCAGCACCGCGGCGGTGCGATCGACCAGCGGCCCGACTTCGCTCAGCACGTGGTCCAGGGTCGCCTGGCCGAGCGGACCGGGCGGCAGCACCCCGCGCCGCCATTCTGCCTGTCGACACGCCGCATCGTCGATACCGGCCAATCGGTCACGGAGCAACCGCTCGCCGACGGCCCATTGCTGCAGGCTGTCCAACTCCACCGTCAAACTGTCCGAGGGCTCCTGCTCCTCGAAACGGGTTGCCACGTCGAGCCGTTGCCGCAGAAAGCCCCGGGCCGGATGAACCAGCAACGCGACGAGGTCGGCCAGGTCCACATCTCGCAAGGGAAGCGCCGGCAGCGGCCCGGCCAGAAATGGCGGCGGCGCGGAGCGCGGGCCCGCTGCCGCCTGGGCGCCCTGCAGCGCCACCACGTCGTAGCTGAACGGCCCCGACCGGCCCAGCGCGCCCGGCGTGACATTTCGGGAGTCGTACGGCTGCAACGGGTGTCGAACCAGAATTTGCTCCCGAACGCTGGAACCACTTGCCGTTACGCCGGTCTCGTCCAGCGAGTCCATCAGCTCACCGACTGGAACTGCCGGTGGCCGAATCGCGCCGGTCCGCTCGTCGGCGCCGGCGTAAGTGATCACGAGGTGTTCGGTCGCAGCAAGGATCGCGTCCAGCATCAACTGTCGATCCTCGCCGCGGGCATCGCGTTCACCGATCGCGGGGTTTCGAGCCAGGATGTCGTCCCCGTCGGGGCGCGGATTTCGGGTGTAGATCCCGTCGTCCAGGCCGAGCAGGCAGACCACCCGGTGCGGCACCGAGCGCATCGGGACCATGGTGCAGACGGTCAACGTGCCGGTGCGGAAATTCGCCCGGGTCGGACGGCCGTCGAGCCGACCCTTCAACATGGCGCGAATATCCGCCAGGGCCAGCAGCGAAGTCGAGACCCGGTGTGCCGCAGCATCCGCGACGTCGACGAATTCCCGTCGCACCTCCGCCTGCTGCCAACTGTCGTCGACGCCCACCGCTGTCAAACTGTCCACCGCCGCGGTCAGGCAGTCCAGCCAGTGCCGCAGGGGGTGGGTGCCGGTCAACGCGTCCAGCGCCACCTGCAATCGATCGAGCATCTCGGCCAGGCGCCCGGCGAGTTCGACGTCACCGGAGCCGACGTCATCCAGCGGCAACGCGAGGCCGAGCCGGTTCTGGTCCTCGTCCGCCATCGCCACCCCGAGCAGGATGCGATCCAGCCCGGTACGCCAGGTGTTCTGGGGGAACCGTTGCAGGCCAAAAGGTCCCCGGTGCTCGGCATCAAGTCCCCATCGCACACCCGACTGCGCAACCCAGCGCGCCAACTGATCGAGATCGTCGTCGTCGAAACGGAAGCGGCGCCGCACCGGCGGCCAGGACGCGAGATCCAGCACCTCCGAGGCGCTGACCCGGCCGTCCGCCAGCGCCAGCAGCCTGGCGACCGTGGCGAGCAACGGGTTCGTCTGGGTCAGCGCTCGATCGGCGAGCCGGACGCGAAGCCGGTGTCCCGGATGGGCTTTTCCTTCTGGCACGACGTCGGCGAGTCCGAAGGCCGCTGCGATCAGCGGCGCGTACACCTCGATGTCCGGGCACATGACGAGAACGTCTCGCGGCTCCAGCGTCGGATCGTCGGCCAACAACCCGACGAGCACCTCGCGCAGCACATCGACCTGCCGGGCCGGGCCGTGACAAGCATGCACCTGCACGCTGTTGTCTCCATCCATAAGTTCCAGCCTCTCGGAACCAGGCGGTTGGTCGTCGCGGATGTTGTCCTGCAGTCGACTCAGCAGCGTGCGCGGCCGATCGGAGAGCGCATGCTGCTGGTCTGCGTGCTCGACGGTGTTCAGGACCAGCTGCAACTCCCTCGAGTCGCGGCCGAGCGAGGCCAGCAGCGGGTGCCGCGCTGCTGCGACGGTGGGGTCCTGCCGGCGGGTGGCGCGAGGTTGCTCGGCCTGCAACCGCTCCCACAACGTGGGCGACGGGTGCGGCAGCCAGAGATGGACCTCTCGGTGCACGGCCAGGGCGCTGAGAAGCTCGAGTTGGCTGTGTGGCAACCGGGTCGGCCCGAAGAGCGACAGCCGCTCCGGCAACTGCACGGCTTCCGGATTGCTCCTCAACTCGACGGCCGCAACCGCCCGCCGCTCGATCGGGTCGAGACCTCCGATCCGGTCGCGGACCAGCCGCCACAGCTGCGCTTGCCAGGCCAGATCATCCGGCAACGGCGCGCCGAAACCGTCGGTGTCCAGTCCCTGCGCCCAATCCGCGAGCAGCGCGGGTCTGTTGCCGGCATAGAGGTCGAACAGCCCGGCTAGCCGGCGTGCCACCGCGTAGCGGCGGCCCTGGCGGGAGGCCTGTTCCTCCGCGGGAGCACCGACCCCGAGATGGCGGCCGAGGGTCTCGCACCACTTCTGGCCGCCGCACTCGTCGATCACCTCGAGCAGCGGCCACACCAGAGCGTCGGGCGCCCATGGATCGACGTGCCGAGCCGGCCCGTGGATGACCTCGTTGAGCAGAGCGGCCGGCGAAGGGAACCGCACGCCGGCGCAGATCCCGTCGTCGCGGCCATCCCGCCGCCCCAGCCGATGCGAGAGCTGCTGGGTGAGCCACCGTTCGACACCGCGCGCGGGCACCGCCACGACCTCCTCAGCGAACACGTCGACCAGCGGCGTGGCAAGCAGCTCGGCGAGGGCGGTGGCGAGCACGTCCGACCGCTGGGCCCGATGCAGCACAAGCGTCATCAGGTCCCCCCGCCGAATTCGTCCCCTTGATGCATACCCCTACCCTGTCAGACGTCACCGACAGCGTCAGCGGGCTCTCCACACTGCTGCCCGCGATGTGTCCGTTCGGCGGCGTGGACGGTTCGTCGCCCTTCGGCGGTGGCTGGCCCACCGGACAGCACGGCAGATGCGGGTCAACCACGACTGTCGCCGCCGCGGCGGCACCGAAGGACCACGAAGGTTGGTCGACCGGCTGGTCAGAGCGAATACGCTCCGGCATCGAGGTCCTCGATGAGCGTCGGGCCAGCGGGGGTCCACCCGAAGAGCTCTTGGGTCACGGTGCTGGTCGCCGTCAGGTCCATGGCGAAGAAGGTACCTATCCACCCGAAGTGGTCTTGGACATCGGCAGGCTTGATCGAGGTGACGGGCAGGTCGAACGCGCGGCCGATCGCTGCGGCGATGTCGCGAGTCGGAATGCCGTCTTCGGCGACGGCATGCAACCGCGCGCCCGCCGCAGCATTCTCGAGCCCAAGCGCAACAAGGCGTCCGGCATCGGAGCGGTGGACCGCGGACCATTTGTTGCTCCCGTCCCCGGGGTAGCCGGAGACGCCTTTCCGGCGGGCGATTGCTGCGATCGCGGCGATGAACCCGTGGTCACCGGTTCCGTGCACGGTCGGTGCGAAGCGCAGGCTCACCGTCTGCACGCCTCGGTCGACGAATTCGAGCGCGAGATTCTCGCTCCCGCCTCGTGGCGACTCCGGGCCGTGGAACGGGGACGCGTCGTCCTCGGTGGCGGCTCTGTCCTGGGCGAGGGCGGCGACCCCTGACGCGAGCAGGAACCGGCGGTCACTGCCAACCAGTACGTCGCCGATGGTCTGGACTGCGGCCCGTTCGGCCGCGTTCGAGGCGGCCGGGTTCGACCAGTCGTGCTTGTTCGCGAGATGAATGACCGCTTCGGCGGCCTCAGCGCCCGCGCGGAGGCTCGCGAGGTCGTCCAGATCTCCCCGACGGACGCGGACGCCCTTGGCTTCCAGGGCAGCGGCGGAAGCGTCGGACCTGGCAAGCCCGGTCACTTCGTGGCCGGCGGAGAGCAGTTCGTCAACGGCTGCGGAGCCGATCCATCCGGAAGCTCCGGTCACAAAAACTCGCATTTCGGTTCTCCTTTGATTCAGCAGGGAGTGACTGATGTCAGCAACAGACATCACAGTACACGCTAACGACAGCAGCTGACATCACTACACTGAAGACCATGGTGCGTTGGGAGCCGGGTGCACAGAGACGCCTTCAAGCGGCGGCGCTCGAGCTGTTCGCCACTCGCGGCTACGAGCAGACGACAGCAGCGGAGATCGCGGCGGCCGTCGGTCTGACCGAGCGCACGTTCTTCCGCCACTTCAGTGACAAGCGCGAAGTCCTGTTCTACGGGCAGGACCAGTTCGTCCAGATGTTCCTCGACGGCGTCGACGCCGCACCACCGGAGGCATCTCCACTCGCGGTCATCGCCTCTGCCTTGCAGGCTGCGGCTTCGTTCTTCCCGGACGAGCGCCGGCCGCTCTCCCGGACCCGACAATCGGTCATCGACCAGAACCCCGCGCTGCAGGAACGCGAACTGCACAAACTCGCCGGCCTCGCCACCACGGTCGCCGCTGCTCTACGCGGCCGGGGCGTCAGTGAACCCTGCGCCACACTAGCCGCGGAATCCGGCGCCACCGTATTCGGAATCGCGTTCGCGCAATGGATCCGCCAGGGCGAGAAGCGATCCCTCGACGACATCGCGGCGGGCGTGCTCCTCGAACTGCAGAATTTAACAGCGGCAAGCGTGGGGCCCACGGCGTGAAGCAAGGATTCGCGGCGTCGGTCACTCCGCCCGACCGTCGGTGCGGGCTTGGCGGTAGGCCCGTCGCTCCGCGCGCTTGTCGTACCTCGGGGAGTCCTCCGGTGTTTCCTGGCCCGAGAGCGCGGCGCTCAACGGCCCGCTGACCGCCCACCACTTCACGTCGTTGGTGGGAGCCGCTTCTGTGCGTATTGCCCCGGGTTGACTGCACGACCGGTGCGATCAAAAGGGCCGGACCATTCATGGAACAACTCGATCAACTCCGGCGGCCTCACCACTTCGAATTCGGCGTTCAGCGAACCGACGGCCATGACCGGCCACTCCAGAGATCCGGCTTTCATCGTCATCCGGCATTTCTCCGGTCCGATCTCCTCGAGCGTCGCCCACCGCCCGACCTGCGCTCGCGCCCTTTCAGCAGACATGGCGACGATCATCTCTACCTCGACCACCGAGCGCAGATCACCGATTCCGTCTCGGACGAACGACGCTGCATCCTGCGCAGGCAATTCCCGCCGCCGAAATCGCGCGCCGGTGCGCCGAGGGCCAGTAAGCCGGTCCATTCGAAAGCTGCGCCAATCGTTTCGGTCATTGTCGTAGGCGACCAGGTACCAGCGACCGGTCAGCGACACCAGCCGCAGCGGCTCGACCAGCCGTTCCGTCCGGTTTCCAGCAGCGGACACGTAGTCGAATCGCACTCGCTCCACGTCCCGGCATGCCAGCGCGACGGTGACCAACGTTTCCGGGTCCATTGGTGCGCCCTGGGTTGAGGACCACCCCGAGACGTCGGTGGTGGAACGTAGTGCGTCGACCCGCGTGCGCAGCCGCGCCGGCATCACCTGGGACAACTTCGCCAGTGCCCGCAAGGACGACTCTGCAACTCCAGCAACAGACCCCAGCGAAGCTGTGTGCAGCGCAACAGCAAGGCCCACCGCCTCGTCGTCGTCCAGCAGCAATGGCGGCATCGCAGCACCGGCCTCGAGCTGATATCCACCGTCGACGCCGCGATTCGCGAGCACCGGATATCCGAGCCCGCGAAGCCGATCGATGTCCCGCCGGAGCGTGCGGACCGAGACCTCAAGGCTCGCAGCCAACTCGTTACCGGGCCAGTACCGATGATTTTGTAGCAGCGACAGCAGTCGCAAGGTGCGAGAACTGGTGGTCGCCACATTTTCCAGTGTGGCAGCAATTCAGGACAGAAACTGGCACCTATCGGTTCTAGGCTCATCGAGCAGGTTCAATTCAGCGCAACGAAAGGACGTTTCCATGACCACAGTCACCACCGCCGTCACCGGCGAGCGTGCAGATCTACTGGAGCTGCTCGGCGCTCGTCGCCAGTTCTTACGCTTTGCCGCACGCGACCTGACCGACGAGCAGGCAGCATCCGCCCCAACGGCCAGCGAGCTGAGCGTCGGGGGGCTGATCAAGCACGTCAGCCGAACCGAGGCAGCCTGGGTGCAGTTCATCCTCGGTGACGGGTCGTCGCTCGCCGGTGGAAAGGATTGGAGCGACTGGACCGAAGAGGACTGGGCCGCACGAACTGCGGAGTTCCAGTTGCTGCCGGGCGAGACCCTGGCCGGCGTGCTGGACGACTACGCGGACGTGGCGCGACGCACCGACGAACTGGTCGCTACTCTGCCGGACCTGAACGTTTCACAACAACTGCCGCAGGCGCCGTGGTTCGAACCGGGCGCCCGCCGATCCGCCCGCGCAGTTTTCCTGCACATCGCCTGCGAGACCGCCCAGCATGCCGGACACGCCGACCTCATTCGCGAGACCATCGACGGCGCTAAATCCATGGGTTGACCGTCTCGCTCGGCCGAGGGCGCCGTCAACCGGTTGGGTTCGCGATGGTCCCGGTCGGCGGCGCGACCGGCGGGGCCACCTCGTACTTGCCATCGTCGTCTTTGACCGTCAAAGTTACTGCCCGCGGGGAGCCGTCGAGCGTCAGCGTGCATGTGAAGGTCGTTCCGGTGATAACCGGTTGATTAGCAGGACAGCTGACGCCGGAAATCGCTGTCAGCCCATAGCCATCCGGTGGGTAATGGGTCAGAATCTTCGTGACCCCCGTCTCGACCTTCGAATGGTCAAAGACCTTGCGACTCAGGATCGGTGAGGGGCGCGGGGCGGTCGTCGCCGTCGCCGCGGCCGGAAGCTGCGCAGATCCGGCTGTTTCAGTTGCGCAACCGGACACGCCACCGGATATCAAGATTGCTGATACGCACCATGCGGTGGCCCACAGCCGCTTCATCCGGTCCCCCGCTTTTCGGCACGTCGGACGAACCGGACTCGACCCGTTTCGAATCCGTGTGGCTCATCTTTCATTCCCAGGATTGTGCTCCACATTTGTTGGCCGGACTGCATCAACTTCGACGTCGGCGGGCGCCGAGTCGGTAGCCGATTCCGGCGGCCAGCGACGCCAGGCCGATGACCGACACCGCCAGACCCCAGGTTCGCAGCGGGCCGAGGTAGATTCCCGCCGTTCGGGGCGCGGCCTCGTCGAGCAGCGTGTATGCCGTCCATCCGAACGATGTCTGCGAAGGAATAGGCTGCGGAGTCGCGGAAGTCAGCACCAGAACCACGCCGACCGCCATCAGCAGTGCCCCGGCGATGACGACCGCGTACCTCCCTGTTGCCGGACCCAAGGCGAAGGACTGGATGCTCATCCAGCTACCTTCTCATCGCCCGCCGGTCGAGTCGCCCACGGCTGCCATCTTTGCTCAGGGAGTGATCTCAAGGTCCGACGAATGTGCGTCCGCTCGGTGCGGCTCATGTGGTGGCGGGTGTAGGAATTTGCTCCGTTTCCCCAATCGTTCCCCCAGATGCGCATGCTCGCATTCCCGCCTGCGACAGCTTCCACGAAGCAGCCGGCGGCCACGGCGAAAACTTTCTCCTCCATCTGGTCGGCGAGACTCCCGACGTCTTCATCGCAGGCATCGCAACCGCAAGTGGGGAAGCTGAATTCACTCAGCAGCCCAGCGGCCACCCGCACACCCGGATAGGCCGTGAAGGCGAAAGCAACGGGTGCGCCGGTCGCTTGCCTCGGCTGCAACAGCACGGTCTCCACGATGTCAGCCGACCCGAAGAATCGATTCGTCATGGAGCCGGGGCCGCCGTCGGTGCGGTCGACGTCAAACTTCTGCGCGAGGTGGAATATCAATGCTCGGGCAACGGCGTGTAGCGGGCGAAATCGCTCCGGATGACGTACGACTGAGTACGAATCATCCGCCGGCGAGCCCGGTATCCAGCGCGAACCATACGGAATGACACTGCCGTTCGGGTCCCGAAATATCAGCCGCGGGAGTTCCGGTCGGCGATATGTGTCCATTCCCTAACGGTACGGCGTGATCGCCAGATCTCGCTCGACATTTTTGTTTCGGCTCGGCCTGGCTGATTCGTCGGGTCGGTGATACTACTGCTACCGCCACAATGAAGTGTGGCTGGCCGCCCTTAACAACTTGTATGAGTTGAGCCGTTGTAGGGCTTAGCGCCATCCATGCGCCAGGTTCCGTCGCTTTGTTGGACCATGCTGAAGACAAGGGTCCAGTTGTCACAGGTGTCGCCGTCGGGGCCGTTCTGGGAAGTCTGCAAACTGTTGAATGCCAGATCAACTGACACTGTGTTGGCGTCGACCAGTCGAGAGCCCAAGATGGTGATCGCGGAATCATAGGTCGTCGACACGCCGTTCGCAAACCCCTCATAGTCGGCGGGCGATTGACGGCTCGGTGCTAGAACGCTGTAGGCAGCAGCATAGTCTCCGGCATTAATTCCATTGAAGTACCGATTGAAGGCGTCCACAATCCCATTGATCTGAGCGCCAGAGAGCGAACCCGGGGGCGGGGCCGGGATGTTGGCCTGTTGCTGCGACGGTCCCAATGGGTTTTGGCAGTTGGCTGGCGGCTGCGGAGCCGGTGCCGCTGCCCACTGGCGGTCAGCAGCGCTGGCCTGGTCGGCCGGTACGGCATAGGCGATGCCGTTGGCATTCGTGAGCAGGGCGTCCACCAAGCCGACCACGGATCCGTCAGAGGCGATGAGTGGTCCCCCGCTGTTTCCTGGATTCAAGGGAGTGTCCGTCTGGAGAAGGCCGGTACGAGTCGTTCCTTCAATTGAGATCTCGCGGTTCAAGCCGCTGATGTCGCCGTGGGTGAGGGTAATTGGGCCACCAATGGGGAATCCGATGGCCGCGACGGGGTCACCGACACTCGCTGCGACCGTGGAGAAATGGAATTGATAGCCCGTCAGCGGCTGGTCGGCGCGTACCAGTGCTAAATCATGGGCGGGGTCGGCGCCGATGACAGTTCCAGTGGTGCGCTGACTCCCATTGATGAGGCTGACCACCGCTGACTGCGCAACCACGTGATCAACCGTCGCGACCAGCGTTGGGGACAGCAGGAATCCGGTACCAACCCCGGAGTTGCTGCAGCTTATTGTCTCGATACGAATGACGCCGGATTGCTGCTTCTTGTAAATAGCAGCGATATCCATCATCGCTGTTGGAGTGGCTGTCGGCGTAGGAATTACGGTCTTGGTCACCGCGGTGACGGCTTGGTGGCTGCTCGGCGGTATCGTCACGGTCTTCACCGCCACCCCGGCGGTTTGGTGGCTGGACGGCGGCGGGACCGTCACGGTCTTGACCACCGGGCTAACGGCTTTGAGGCTGGAAGCCGTGCTGGCGGATGGGGCAGCTGGCGCGGTGGCCGCGGCGTGGCTCGCAAGTGGCGGAACGGGGGCGGCGACCCCCGGATTCGGTCCCGAACCGCGATTGAGCAGCAAAATGCCGATCGCGGCTACGGTGATCACCAAGACCACGGGCGCAACCACGCTGAGCAGAGCAGCGCGACTCCGTCGGCCGGGTACATATGGGGCAGGGATCGATTGTGTTTGTGCCGGACTCCACGCGGCTGGCCCAACGCCGGGCTGCGTCGTTGCCGGTACTGGAAGCCGCGCTCCGCACCGCGAGCAAAACATTGACTGAGCTTCGGTGACACCCCCACATCGGCTGCAATACACGCCGACCCCCTCCCTTTGGACAGATGGTAGCCCAGAAGCGTTAATTCCGCGCAGCGAATAAGCCCCCTGATGACGCCCGGCCACCTCGGCGGCCCCGACGAGCTATGAAAAGTGAGCCAGCATGATCATGTCGGACCGGCTGTGCGTCGGCAAAATCGCAGGGAATCGTCGTGTCAGCGGGTGGGCTGCGGGGTTTCCTGCCCGGCTACCAGCGACGCGCGCCACTCCCCCACATTCACATTCGCGTCCGAGGTGGCCTTCAACGGAATGTCCCCCCGCTGACCGTTCGTCGCCACCCAATGCAACGTCCAATGCGCCACCGTCATGACATGCCAGGACCGCGCACCACCGGTCCGCTCAGCCGTCGACCGCCACTGATAGGTGTAACCGCACAGCGGCACCACCGCCGGATCCACCACAGCCGGCGGCTCCACACCCCGCTTCTCACACGTGAAAGTTGACACCCTCGCACCCCCAGCCTGACCCGGATCGTCGACCGGCTCGCCCATCGACCAATCCGTCGACGTCAACGACGCAGAAGCCGTCACAGTCAACCCACCCGCGCTCACCGAAACAGTCCGAGCCGGCTGATCATCCACCCACAACCACACCGGCACCTTCACCGCTATCCGATCCTGCCGCGGACCCACATGAACCACCGGAGCAGGCACCTTGATCTGCGCCGCAGCCGACTGCGCCAACTCCACCGGATCAGGCGCCGGAGCCACCGGCGGAGCGCCATTCGCCGACCAAACCTCATGATTGACCCATCGCAAACCGTCAGGCAAGCCCGGAACTAAGGAGCTGACGGGACATTTGGCCGTATACAGGGTTCCGGCCGCCGGGTCGTGACCGGCTGCACGTGCCGCGTCCGCCGAATTCGCCACGTAAAAGCACTGGTCTACCCGGGTATTGTTGTCGTCAACGGCTTGCGTGCTGGATATTACATGGGGACTCTCGATCTTGTCTTGCACCGTCCGCCCCCGCACAACCACCAAGGCACTTGAACCGCTCGTTTGACCCGCGTCTACCACCACGTCGGGCGGCTTGCTAACAACCGCACCAATTCCCGGTAATTCCAGTTGAGGAATTGCATTCGCCGGCGTGTTACTGCGGAGTGCGATCATTGCCAATGCGGAATAGAGGACGAAGCGACTCGCTGCTAGCACTGCGTATCCTTCAAAAAAGTTAAGCCCGTCACTCTCCACGTTCCATCCTTCTGTCGCTCAAACGACCCTCGAACGTTTGACCTTGGAACCCCAACTGTCAGCTTCTCGCTGCCTTTCACCTTAAGCCGTCCAGCCTTGCTGAGATCGATGCAATCGCCCATGATCGCCACGCGGTCGCCCGCGACGGGTGGGCCCCAATACGGCCTATGCGTCACCGTTCCGTAATTGTCCCAGCCGTTCGCGTCAAAGGTCCTCGACTGCGCCAATACGTTACTTACCACCGGATCTACTGCCACGGCTCGGAGAAGGGATTGCCTCTTCGTTTTCGGCGCCTTAACTATGCCTTCCACAACATCCCAATATCTGACCCAGGTGGCCTGTATTTCGCTTCGATCTCCGATCTCTTCTGAAGATAGCCCGCTGGTCTGTGCGGTGGGGACACTGGCCGCCGCCCGGCTGGTGGCAGTCGTCCGGCTTGATACAGCGGTCGACGACTTGACGCTCGCGCCCGACTTGCTCGTCACGCTCGTGACGCTCGTCGTCGTCAGCGTGGTCTTGGAGGGCGCGCTCGTTGCGGTGGAAGACGTGACTGTCGGGGACACGGACACACTGCGCGACGATGCATTCGGAGCAGTCGATGCGCTTATAGAGGTAGCCCCAGACGAACTGGCGGAGGCAGCGGATGAACTGAAAGAAGCAAGAACCGGCGACACCATCGACGCCCCTGGCGTCAGCGACGAAGCCGAGGTGCCCTGACTACCTGTGGTCGACGTGCACCCCGCCAGAGCAGTCGCAGCAACCATCACCAGCCCCAACATCGCGCTACGCCGCATCGAACATCCCCCTGAATCGGATCCAACAGCACCGACAACTGCGCTCACCATACGGGGAGCAACGCGGCTTGACCTGCGGCGATCCCCAGAGAGCCGGAGCGAACAGCTACCCGCGCGACGATCACCCATTGGCGCGGCGCGGAACGCCCAACGAACCCGAAGCGACGACTCGACCATTCAATCGAGCCGATAGAGCCTGCTCAACAGTCCGACGATGTTGTCCGTGACGTCCGGCTTCTCGTCCCGCCACCACGCAAGGTGCACAGGAACCGAAGGCGCGTCCCGCACCAGTCGGTACACCACCCCGGGACGAGGGTATTGCCAAACGGTCGCCTCCGGAGTCATTCCGACCGCCTCCCCTGCGCTGATCAGGGTCAGCCAGTCGTCGATGTCCACGGTGTCGATCACCACGCCCGGTCGAGCGTCCGGCGGCCACAGATCGAGGGTCGTCGTGCCGGTTCGCCGATCCGCCGCGAGCGGACGAGTGGCCAGATCCGCAAGGCGAACAAACCGCCTCTTGGCCCAGGGATCGTCCGCGGCCATGACGCAATACCGCCGTTCCGTACCGACGATCGCCCAATCGAATCGGCGGGCATCGGGCTCACTGCGAAGAAGCGCCAGGTCGCAGACGCCGTCGGCCAGTCCCGCCGTCGGCGAATTGGTCCGTACCAACACCAACTCGACACCCGAGTGCTGGGCATGCCACTCCCGCTGGAACGCCACCGTGTGCCTGCCTACTGCCGACCACGCATACCCGAGCCGGACCCGGTGGCGTCCGGACCTGGCCTCCTGCACCAGATTGTCCAACTCCGCCATCAGCCGCCGAGCGTCCGCCGCCACCCGAGCACCGGTCGCCGTCAGCGAGACCGCCCTGGTGGTGCGGCGCACCAGCCGGACGCCCAATTCGGACTCCAACGCCGCCAAGGTGCGGGACACCGCAGCCTGCGAGACGCCGAGCTCGATGGCAGCGTCGGTGAATGTGCCCTCGTCCGCGATCGCCAGCAGGCAGCGCAGTTGTCGGATCTCCACACTCATAACTGCAGCGTATAGATGAGTGCGCCAGATGCATTTCTCCGGCGGTCGGATCCGGCCCACACTTACTCCATGTCCTCGACGTCGCACACGCGCGTTCCGACGACCGAGGCTGTTGCGAAGTCAGGCACTGGGTGGGCGGCCCTGTCGGTGATGCTCGGCAGCGCTCTCTCTGCCCAGACAGGGGCAGCAGTAGGCTCTTTGGCGTTTCCGGTCATCGGTCCGGTCGGTGTCGTTGCGGTACGGCAGTTCGTATCGGCGATCACCTTGCTGACGATGTCCCGGCCCCCGATGCGCAGGTTCACCTGGGCGCAGTGGTGGCCGACCCTCCTGCTCGGGTTGGTGTTCGGCGTGATGAATCTGAGCTTGTACGTGGCGATCGACCGCGTCGGGCTGGGACTCGCTGTCACGCTGGAATTCCTTGGGCCGTTGGCGGTTGCGCTTGCGAGCTCACGACGGAAATTCACGATCGGCGCTGCCCTGCTCGCCATTGTCGGCGTCGTCCTGCTGACCGATCCGAAACCCAGCACCGACTATTTCGGTATTGCGTCGGGCTTGCTGGCCGCACTTTGCTGGGCGGCCTACATCTTGCTCAATCGTGAGGTAGGACGGCGCCTACCGGGGGTGCAGGGGTCGGCGGCGGCCGCGGCGGTGTCGGCGATTCTATTCATCCCGGTAGCAATCATTACTTTCCTGGCGTATCCGCCGACGGCTGCCGCTCTCGGCTTTGCGTTGACCACCGGCCTGCTGTCCTCGGTGGTGCCGCAGATCGCGGATATCCGAATGCTGCGCCGCATTCCGGCTCATCAGTTCGGAATCCTGATGAGCGCGCACCCGGTCTTCGCCGCGGCCGTCGGTGCTCTCGCCCTCGGGCAGAGCCTGGGATTCGGCCAGTGGACGGGAATCGGCGCCATCGTGCTGGCGAATGCCTGGTCGATCCTCGGTGGAACCGTGCGGGCACCTCGCGCCGTCGGGTCCGCCTTGTACCCGACGGTGGCGAAGACGTCGGGGACGACGCTCGAGCGACCAGTCGCCTCCAGGGATTAACCTGCGCACTGGTCGCGTTGACTCTCGCGAAGACGCATCCGATCCCACCAGAGCAAGAGGTTCCCATGACCGACAAGCCAGTTCTGCAACCCGGACCGGACCACCCCATCACCGTCGTGGCCAACCCCAACCGCATCGTCGTCACGGCGAGCGGCGCGGTGATTGCGAATACCACGCGATCTCTCACGCTGCAAGAAGCCAATTATCCTGCGGTGCAGTACATCCCGCTTGCCGACGTCGATTCGTCGGTGCTACAGCGGACGGACACCGAAACTCATTGTCCGTACAAGGGTGACGCGAGCTACTACAGCATCTCGGGTGGCGGCGAGACGAAAACCGACGCGGTGTGGACGTACGAGCAGCCGTACGCCGCGGTCGCCGAAATCAAGGACCACGTCGCCTTCTACCCGGATCGAGTCGACGCGATCACCGAACAGCGCGCCGGTTGAGCTGCACGCCGCAACTGTCAGCAACACAGAGCCGGACCGCCGGACAATCGTCGCCGGTGATCTGAACAAATGAGCCAGTTGGTGACCCCTGACGGCCGGTATTTCGTCGTTCGCGGTCGGCTGTGGCGATGTACCGACCCTGATTTGCCGCCGGACGAGAAGGATCGGCTGACGCACGCGCTCATGGACGCCCGCCGCGCGAAGAAGGCAGCTCTGAGGGCCGGCGACCACGCCGCGATCGAATCTGCCAGGGCCGCAGTCGAGGCGGCCAAGGTGGCACTGGGTGAGCGTGGCCCGGTGTGGTGGACGGACGACAGTCCTGACGTGAACCGTCATCTGGCGCGAAACACTCAGTACCGCGATTGGTATGCCGCCGTATCGAAAGGATCGGACGCGCAGGAGTGATGGTCCGCCTCTCCGCGCAGCTCTATGCCCCTCGCGCCCCGACAGGGATGGGCCCGGCCGTGTCCTTCGTGCCGAATTGCACCGCCTTGGCTTCCTTCCCGAAGAACGTCAGTAGCGCGACGGCGATCAGCACCGGAATGATCGTTGCTGCCAACGCGAAAGGATAGCCGTGACTTTTCGCCAGGCTCTGCTGGATGGGCAGGTTGAAGGCCGCGAGGCAATTGCCGAGTTGGTAGGTGACGCCCGGGTAGAAGCCGCGGATGGCGTCCGGAGACATCTCGGTGAGGTGGGCAGGAATGACGCCCCACGCGCCCTGGACGGCGACCTGCATCAGGAACGAGCCCAGACACAGCAGCCCGGCGGTGTGGGAATACGCGAACAGCGGCACGATCGGCAATCCGAGAACCGCGCAGAAGACGATCGTGTACCGCCGCCCGAACCGCTCAGAGAGGCCACCGAAGGTGATTCCGCCGGCGATGGCGCCGATGTTGTAGATGACGCCTATCCAGGTCGCGGTGCTCGCCGACAGTCCGGCACCACTTTCGGTGTGCGCCTTCAGGAACGTCGGATAGATGTCCTGGGTGCCGTGGCTCATCCAGTTGAGGGCGGTCATCAGCAACACCAGATAGACGAAGCGGCGCACGATCTTCGGATCGACGATGATGTCCTTGAAGCGCGTTTTGGTGGCCTTGAGATGCTCCTGGGTCTTCTCCCAGACCTCCGACTCACGGACGCGGCTGCGAATGAGCAGGCTGATGAACGCCGGGATGATGCTCAGGCCGAACAGCCAGCGCCAGGAGAGGCCGAGTTCCACGTGCACCACCTGATAGGCCAAAATCGCGAACAGATAGCCGATGGAATACCCGGCCTGCAGCACGCCGGAGAAGAAGCCGCGACGCGAGCTGGGAATCTTTTCCATGGCCAGCGCCGCACCCAGCCCCCACTCCCCGCCCATGCCGATGCCGTAGAGCAGCCGCAGGATCAGCAACACCGTGAAATTCGGCGCGAAGGCGCAGATGAAACCGACAACGGAGTAGTAGACGACGTTCGTCATCAGCGGGATGCGCCGACCGATCCGGTCCGCCCACAACCCGAAGATCAGCGCGCCGACCGGCCGCATCAGGAGCGTCACCGTGGTCAGGAACGCCATCCGCTCCAACGGCACTCCGAATTCCTTGCCGATGTCCGCGTAGACCAGCACGACCAGGAAGTAGTCGAACGCGTCCATCGCCCAGCCGAGTTCCGCGGCCAGGAAGGAGTTCCGCTGGTCTTTGGTGAGCTTCGGCTTCGATTGTGTCGCTGCTGCAGAGGACATGGGCGCTCCTTCGGCCGGCGAACCGTGACCAGTACGGTCTACACCGTCCCCGACCTCCGCGCTCGTCGACACTCGGCTGTTGGCGCTCTGCAAGGATTCAGTGGAGCGCAGAGGCGACGCGGCTGCCCGTACCCGCGACTATCGGGCAGGAAGGGATTTCTAGCGCCGAAAATACCGTGAGTAGAAAGTGTCGCCCTTCGATTAGCGACCGGCGCGAAGCGCTCAAACGCGAATCACCTGGGCCCACCGACGGCCTCGATCGGGGTAGACCGTCGAGCGGGACGGGCGACCTCGGGTCACGTCGGCCCCTCTTCCGCAACTTGATCACTGTGCCCATTGGCCAATTGATCTTATCAACTGTCCCGAGGCAATCATCGGCCCGACGACACGCTGTCGTCGATCAGCTCAAGCCCAGCATCACAACGATCGGCCGCCGCCCTCGCCGACAGCGAACGCGTGCTGATGGTGATGAAGACTCCCGATCGCCGGAACTCTCATCAGGGCCCCGACGAACGGCGTCAGCTGGTCGGGGGCACGTCGCGGCGAGCTCTCCGGCCAGTTCCAGATCGCTGCACCTGCCGGTCATGCGACCGGAGAACTCTGCCAAGAGAAGGTCTACGAGCGGCGCAGATCGCCGATCAACTCCGGAATGACACGTTCCTCCATGACTGCGCGGCCGCGCTCGGCCATCACCCGAGCGAGCTCGGGCTCCCACGGCGATTCGGCCGGGGCACCCTTGAGCGCCTCCGTCTCGGCAAGGGGTGCATCGAGGGCGATCAGGTAGTCGGCGGTCGACATCCGCCACGGCACGGCCCCGTACCGGCTGACCGCGGCGGCGGTGGTGCGCAGGCCGGTCCAGTCGAAGTCACCGCGCCAATGGATCGTCCCCGTCGCCTGACTCAACAGCCGATGACACGCGGCCGACGGCTGACCTTCGGTACAGATCAGCGGCGCGCATCTGTCCGCCAGCTCGGCGGCCGCCGCGCGCAGCACCGCGGGGTTCTCGCAGACATAGATATGTTTGTCCATCAGGGTTGTCGGGTCACCGGTGAGCTGGTGCAGGGTCAGCCGGAAAGGAATCCCGAAATTCGCCGCGTCACGCAACCAATCCGCCACCACGTGGTCTTCGACAGGGCACAGCCCGGCGACCAGCACCTGGCTGGCCAGGTCGTCGACGATCACCCCGGCCGACTCCCATCGATCCCGCCGCTCACCGGCCGTCACGGGCGGATTCACACCGTCCTTCGCCGAGAGCGCCCGGAGCACCAGTGTGGCCACGGACGTGCCGGAGAGCGCCTTGGTGTTGCCGGTTGCCCGCTCGGCCAGCACCGGTATCGGAATCGACTGCACCGGAAGCAAGGCCAGTACCTCGCAGGCCCAGCTCAACTGATCGGCGTCGCCGCGGCGGACGAGTCGGGTGATGGTGCCGTCGGCAGCGAGTTGTCGAAGGAACGTCTCGAACCACGGTTGCGCCGCGTGCCCGCCAACCCTCTGCCTTGCGTCCTGCTCCGCAGCCAACCTCGCCTGGTTCTCCTCCGATTTCTCGGCCGGTCGGTTGCGGACGGGGCCGTTCAACAGGGCAAGTGCCGCCACCAGGGATATCTGATGCTCGGAGTACACCGCTTCGTCGAGATCCGCGAGATCGACCTTCATCGATTTCACGCCGGCCGAGCGGTGCATCCCGGTGATGCCGATGATGAGCTTGCGTTCAACGTCGCTGGGCAATTTCAGGGTGACCGCCCCGGTCAATTCGCCTCCGCTGCGCTCCAGAGACCGCCTGGCAAGTGCCAGCAGCCGCGACCACGCCGGTGAGCGCAGGGATTCCAGACTCATTCGAGCTCATCCATCCCGACCGGACCGACGACGACCCGCCGGGTGCCGGGCGACCCTAGGTCCGCTGCCAGATCACCGCTGCCACCGGCGATCTCACCGTCAGCCAGGATCCTGGTGCCATCCCACACCAGCAGCAGGGCGCTGACCGTGTGTTCGATCGCGGAGTGCGAGAGATCATGGTGGGCGCAGCCGGGAACGGTGGCGTAGGTGGCCCAGAGGTCGTAACCCGTCATGACCAGGTCGAGGTCGAACTGGGCTGTCAGGCCGAGCAGTTCGCTGCGGCCGGGTTCGTCGATCCCGGCGAACGCCTCGTCCAGCGCCAGCAGTCGCGGGGCGTGCGGCGCTGCCGACGACAGCATCACGTGAGCCGCCGCGAATAACGGAAGGTGCAGGGAGACAGACTGTTCGCCGCCGGAGAGCGTACTGTGCCTGGCCTGGGTGAGCCGATCCTCCTGGCCGTCCGGACTGACCAGGGTGAGCGCGAACGTCCGCCATCTCCGATAGTCCAGTGCATCGGCGAGGATCTCCGCGTAGGGACGGTCGGGTCGAGCCGCGCGCAGATTCTTGATCTGCGAGGCGAAGTGCGCTCGCATCTGGGCCAACTCGTCGGTGGACAGCCGAGCCGCCTCCCTGTCGAGCAGCCGAGAGACGCCCTTCTGCTCGGGTCCAAGGGCGTCCGCGAGTTCCCACCCGATTCCGACAGTGGCTCCGGAAGACATCCGCCGGCTTCGCATCTCGCGACTCATCGCGCCGACAAGATCGCGGGCGTCGGTGGTCCGCACATGGATCTGCTGCGCCAGCCTGCCCAGCAGCGCGTCCTCCAGCACCCTGCGTTCAGACTCGGTGAGCAGCACCTCCTGGTCCCTGCGGGCATCGGCGATACGTCCCGCGAATTCTCCGATGGACGAAAAACCCTGCTCATCAGCGACTTTGACCACGATGACCTCGTCATCGGCCTCCCATTCCGGACGGTAGTCGTGACCGGCCGCCGAGAGCTGGTTCTGCAGTTCCGCCAGTGAGGACGAAACCCTTGTCCTGCTGGACTTCAGCGACGACTCGGTCGGCCGAAGCTCGGCCGTCGCCGCCACGATGCCGGCCTGCAGGGTGGCGACCGATTCAGGAATGCAGACCACCGGCGCATCAGGGTCCTCCTCCAGCCGGCTCGCGGCAGCACGGACCAACTCGACCGGGTCGGGCCACTGCTCGGCCGCCGTTGGCCACGCCGCGAGTGTTCCGGCCGGTTTGAGCACATTCCGGATGTCGGGACGGGCGTACGGCGCCAGCCGGCGGGAGTCACGCTGGGCCTCGGTGATGGCGCTGATCAGTGCGACATTCGCCCCTTCAGCGCGGCCCTGTGCCTGTCCAGCCTCGGCAATCGTCTCTTCGAGTCGCAATTGCGCTGCGCGCACGGCCTTCTCGGCCCCGGCGAGTTCACGGATAGTCTCTGCGACTTCCCTTTCCACCTGACCGACCTCGGCACCGACCGCCGTCCGAAGCGTCGCCAGTTCCTCGGCGCGGGCGAGGTGCGTCGCGGCGGAGTTCTGCGCTGCCTCCAACGCGCCGTCGTAGCTTTCCTGCGCGGCCGTGACTTCCAGGTGCGCAGCGGCCAATTGTTCCGTCCGAGCCGCCGCCGTCAGCCGCGAGGATTCCAGAGTGCTTGCGGCCCTGGTGAACTGCAGCACCGCGGCCGCGACCCGGTCGACCGCGACCCGGTCGGTCGGCATTGATCGCTGCGCCGCGCTGGTCATCAGGAGGCGTTCGCCGGCGCCCACCTCCGCGACGGCCTGGTCGTGGTCGCTCCGGACGTTGTCGAGCTCATCGTTGACCGCTTTCAGTGCGGCCGCCGCTCGATCGATGGCGCGGACGGCAGTGAGGACGGCCTCCCCGGAGGGCAGCTCCGCCTTGGAAGCGCGTGCCGCATCCAGGATCGCGGTGATCGCAGCGATGTCCGCCTCGATCTCGGCGGCTTCGGCGCGGGCGACGGCTATCAGCCGGTCCAGCTCAGCCAGCCGGCCGGCCCGCCGGCGCGCTCTGGCTGTGGCGCCGATGTACTCGGCGTGCGGCTTGGTGTGCGCTCCCAGCTGGACGCCCTGCGCAAAGGCGCCGTCCACGGTGATCGACGGCGGCGCGGTCGGCCGCGCGCGCGAGGCGGATCCGGCAGCGACGGGGCGGATGACCGCGACCGACGACAGCAGAGCCGCCACCACACCTTCCGGGACCGGACCGCCCGGCTCCGGTACCAGCAGACCGGCGAGCGTCTCACCGGTCGGCCGCGAGTTCCTCGGCAGTGGCCGCAGGAAGGTTTCGGAGGTGCCGACCACATCGGCGGGCCCCAGCAGATCAGCCATTCCATCGACAGGAGCAGTAATCCAGGCGTCCAGGAGGTTCGCCGCATGGAGCGCTGCCTCCACTGCGGCTGCCGTCGATTCGTCCACGCCGTCGGCGAACGCCACCGTCGCCCAGAACGGGGCGCCTGCCCTACCCTCCCGGGGGGACGTCCTAGCCGCGAACGGTGGCGGCGCATCGTCCTGCTCGGCCGCGATCGCCGTTCGTTCCCGTTCACGGTCGGCAATGTGAAGTTCCAACTGCACCAACGATTCCCGCAGACGTCCGAGCGCGTCTCTGATGAGCTGAACCGCTTCCGCGGTGCGCGCCGTCACCACCGACGAAAGGTCCACGGCCGCGGATGTTCCGAGCAGCTCGGCCGCAGCGAGCAGGTCGGTCGGCAGGCTTGCCGCATCGAGCCGCTCGAGGACCACTCGATGCCGGGAACCCCAATCCCGCAGCGATTCCGAGAGTTGGGTTCGCGCGGCGGCCAGGCCGGTCTCGGCGAGCTGCAACGCCTCTCCGGACGCTGACCACCTCGCCCTGGCGCGTTCCAACGCCTGGGCCGCACGATCTCTGGCCCGCCTCAACTCCTCCAGCCGGGCCAGCAGCTCCCGAACGGCCGCGACGTCCTCGTCTCTGGCAGCACTCCGTGCGGAGGCCCGCACACCCAAAGACCTGTCGTGCGCCTGATCGACCTGCCGCCAGGCTATTCCGGCGTCCGCAGCGAACTCCAGCAACTGGGCGGCCGCCCTGGAAACGGCGGCCACCGCAAGGCGATGGGACTCGTCGGCGCCCTTCACGGCATCGCTGCGTCGAGCAAGCTCACCGGCGGCCCGCTGCGCCGCCGCGGCGTCCCGTTCAACGGCGCCGCGTAGCTCGTCGGTCAGGGCGGTGAGCCGGCCAAGAGCCTCCCTGTCCCGGTATGCCGAGGAAGCCTTCAACGAGTCGAGGTGTGCAGCGCGGGTCAGCTTTTCGCGCTGGGCGTCCGCCTGGTCGGTCCTCGAACCATCTCTGGTCGCCTCCGCAGCGGCCCTGACAGCGAGCGCTCCGACCAGGGCGGCCCTGGACCCCTCCACCTGTTGGAGCCGGCCGCCAAGGACATCGGCCGCCGCCCTCGCGTGGGTGCGCAGGTAGGTCGTGTAACCGGCCATGAAGCTGGCCGCCGCGCCATCCGCCTGCACCAGGCCGGCCAGGGTGGCCTGCACACTCTCCATGTCACCGAAGGAATGTGCAGCCTCGTTGATCAGCGACTCATCGAGGGGCCTCAGCCCATCCGACAGTGCCTGTGACAGGCTCCTCGGGTCCAGGTTCTTCGCCAGTTGAGGCCGTCGAAGCGTGAGGATCAACGTCAGGAGCTGTTCGTACCGCTCCAGGCCAAGGCCGAACAGCCTGCTGTCGATGGCCTGTCGGTGTTCTACCGGGCGATCGGTGACGGCGTCCTGGCCGATCTGGTCGGCCAGCTGCTTGCGGGTCAGCGGCCGATCGTCTGGACCCAGGAGCGAGAAGGTCCGCCCGACCTCGCCGTCGACCACGAAATACCAGCGGGTCACCCGGTCGTTCTGCCGCTGGGCCCGCAGACCGACTCCGACCGTTACCACCTCGGAGCCGTGGGCTGCGCCCTCCTGACCGGGCATGCCGCCGCGGCGAAATTCCATCCACACGTAGGCGTAGGCCGAATCCTGGCCCCGGTAGAGCAGATTCGACTTCATCGTCCGCTCTTCGCCCGCGAACGGATTGAGGCGGCGGGGCTCGATCCGACCGTCGAAGACGAACGGGAAAAGCACTTCCAGAGCCTTGGTCTTTCCAGACCCATTCGGGCCGCGGAGCACCATCCGGCCGTCGGCGAAAACGAACTCCTCGTCGCGGTAGTCCCACAGGTTGATGATTCCGCAGCGGGTGGGCCGGAATCGGTGCGACTCCGCATGCTGGTCCGGCCTGCCCGCGGTCGGCACCGTCCTCTGCTCGCGTGCCACAACCCAGGACAGTAGTGGACCCCGCTTCCCGGTGTCACACGTCGAACAGGCTCACCTCGGAGCGATCGGCCCTGCGATTGACCTCGATTCGGGCGTTGCGGTATCGGGCCAGCAGCGGCAGCGCCAGGATGCCGCCCGGCACCGGCGCGACCAGGGACAGTTCGGCGAGGAGTCCCAGGGCAGCGGTCAGAAGCCGATCAGGATCGGCCACCCAGGCAGCGGCGAAGGTGCCGCCGAAGTCTTTGATCAACTCGGCCGTCGCGGTCTGCAGCCAGCCGTGTTCCAGCAACGGATGTCGGACCGGCGTCGCGGATTCGACGAGCCCGTCGTCATCACGTCCGGGGCAGGTGGCGACAGATTCGTGTTCTCGCTCGGTCGGGGCGTCGGTCATCGCGGACCGAGGCAGCGCCAGATCGAGCCGAGCCGCCAGGCTCACGCTGTCCGGATCCGGAGCAGTCAACCGAATCAGGTCCGGCGCGTCCACATCGAGCACCCGGTCGGCGATGGCGTTGGCCAGCAGCAGGGCCACCTGGGTGACCGTGCCGGGACCGGGAAACCGGCGGTCGGAGAACGAACCCGAGATATCTAGCAGCGCAACGCCTTCCGATCGGCGCTCCACCGCCATACCGGTGAACTCGGCCACGTCGTTGGCCGAACCAGGATTTCGCAGCGCTCCTCGATCAGCCGCATTCAAGGCGTCGTAATACACCACCGGCTGTTCGACCAGTGCCCGCCGGACCCGCTGCGCGGACTCCAGTCGAAGCGAGTCGCGACTGACCGCCTCCGGCCTGGCCATCAGCGCAGTCACGCTGTCAAGGTGCTGCAACACCCTGGTCGGCCGGTACAGCGCGCGGACGACGTCCCTGTCGATGTCGTAGAGCGCTTCCCCCGCGGACGGATCGTCCGCCCACCTTTTCGCGTTCCCGTCGGCCAGTCGCAGCGCACCGCGGATCTCCAGCCACGACACCGCATCAACGAAGGCGCCTCTGTCCGACGCCTTCTCGGGTGAGAGCTCGAGGCCGTCGATCCGAGCAGTCTCGCCGGCGACCCGCTGTGCCAATTCCGAGAGCGCCAGCTGCGTCCCGGAACGGCCAAGGACTGCGACCGTGAGCGTGAGGTAGGCATACCGGCGCCGGTCGAACGGACGAGGGCTGGCGGTAGCGGTCAACGCCGGATGCCCGGCGTGCAGCTGATCGGCGACCCGGCGCAGCCGGGCCGTGGTCGGAGTGAGTTCCAGTCGGTAGTCGAACAGTTCGGCGAGGTCCTCAGCCAGCGCCGTTGCCCACCGCCGGACCAGCGGCAATGCGTCGGCGTTCGGATAGATCTCGGAGATCAGCGGGAACATCAGCAGCGTGCGCGCCGCCTTCTGGTAGGCGTTGCGCTCCATACTCGGAACACGCTCGAACTCGGCTGCCATCAATGCGTCCCCGACACGGTCAGGGCCATCCGGTCCAGGTGCAAAGTGCCGCGCACCGTAGCGACGGCGGTGGAGCGCTCGGTTGGGGTCAGGGTGAGCCGAACGCCGTCGGAGGACCCGGTAGCCACTGCGCGGCCTGACACTGGAACCCTTGCTGCCAAGGCGATGTCGAGAAGCCCCAGCAGCAGCGTGGTCTCTTCCTCTGTCAACATGCGGCCCGTGAGACCTGCCTCGGCCAGCGACCTGGCCGCAGCCGCGCGGCCTCGCTGCCTGGCGATCTGGGCGTCCCGCAGCCGCCGGCGGGAGGCGTCGTTGCGATCCACCCGGCCAGGGGCCCCGGGGCCTGCCGTTCTGCCGGTCTCGACCAACGTCCGGGACACCTCGACCGGAGGGGCCTCCCACCAGGTGCGGCGGGTCGGAATGAGTTCAGGATCTGGGTGGACCAGGCTGACGTGCCGTGGGCGGCGGAGGTCGAAGGTGATGTCGAACAGCGCATGAGCGCCGACCAGATCGGGAGTGGCCACCAACCAGGCGGCCAGGTGCCGGAGTTGACTCTCTCGGCTGACTCCGCCGCGCCGGGCCTCGGTGACCCGGCGCAGCAGCGACAGCACGGCGGCGATCGCACTGACCGTGCCGTCCTGCAGCCGATCAGCCTCGCTCCGGCGTGCCTCCTCCGGCGCGGCTGTGAACCAGTGCCCCAGACCCGACCACCGCTGCCGCCAGTCTGCGATCCTCTCGGCCGGCGAACGGAAGATCCGGTCGTCCGCCTCCGCTGCCAACTCGATCAGGCGTTGGGCGCCGGTGGCTTCGACAGCGCGTACGCCAGCCGCCAACCTGGGCGCATAGCGGGCCAGCTCGGAGGAGAACTCGCGCATGTGCGACAGCAGAGCATCCTTGTGCGCCAGGAAGATCTCAGCGCTGGATTCGTTGGTGCGGGCCAGGTCGGACAGCATCAGATAGAAGCGCGCCGCCCGGCCCGCCATTTCGTCGAGCGTGGCATCCAGCCGATTGAGTTTTCGGTACACCATCTCCGAATCCCCGTCGGCATTGGCTGCGGCGAGTTCTTCCAGATCGGCGAGCAGTTCGGGCAGCACCAGCCGGGACAGGGTGGCGTCATCCATCCGGGCACCGAGCACGTCCTCCACCGCCCGGTACGCGCGGTAGCCGGCCTGGGTGAACTGATAGACGTAGTGCCGGTTGCGGTATTCGGCCAGGCTCGCCGCGCGCGCACCGTCGTAGCTGCGATCCAGCAGCTGCCACAGGTACAGCTGGTCGAGCAGTGGTGTCAGTTCCTCCACAGTCAGGCGTGGCACGTCCGCCTGGCCCTGGTAATCGACGCCGAGTTCGATGAGCGAGCCCGCGACGTCGCCGGCATGCAGGAGCACGACATAGTTGGCCCGCGCGCGTTCGAAGGCCCGCAGCGCCCACAGATAGAGGTTGCTTTTCTCCGCGTTGGCGAACGAGAACAGCCGAAGCCGGTCGTCCTGGGTGAAGGCTTCCAGTCCGAAACTCCCGGCCTGTTGTCCATCGGGTGTTGGAGACGTCATCGGCCATCCCCGGTCGGCTCGGCGTATCGCGAGGCCATCGACTCCATTTGCTCCATCACCAGCTTGATCGCGCTCTGTTGGTGGTCGGGCGGATACTTGTATTTCATCAGCAGACGCTTGATCGACGAGCGGAGCTTCGCCTTCACGTCGTCTCGCACAGTCCAGTCGGTACGGACATCGCGGCGCATCACCGCGACTAGTTCCCGGGCGATCTGCGCGAGGACATCGGTGCCCATGACGTCGACTGCCGACGGATTCTCGGCGATCGCGTCGAAGGTGGAGAGCTCCGCATTGGTCAGTGGCGGCGTGAAGGTTTCACCGCGTTTCGCCTCGGCAGCAACATCTTTGGCCAACTCGACCAACGCCGCGATCACCTGCGCCGAGGTGAGCTGCTGATTGGTGTACTTGTTCATCAGTTCCATCACCCGGTCCGAGAATGCCCGCGCCCGGATCACATTGTTCCGGGTCGATTTCACGGACTCGTCGGAGATCAGCTTACGGAGCGCCTCGATCGCCAGGTGCTGATTGCGGGCCTGCTGCGCCTTGGCGACGAACTCCGGGCCGAGATCGGCCAGAGTCGGCTTCGGCATCCCGGCCGCCTCGTAGATATCGAGCACTTCGCCGGACGCGGTCGACCTGGCGATCAGGTTGGCCAGCAGTCGTTGGATCTCCTCCGGAATCGGCTGCCCCTCAGTGATGCGCGCATCCGCGTCGAGTTTGGCCATCCACACCCGGACCTTCGTAGAACTGAACTTCCGGCTGGACCGGCTCCAACGCATCAGAACCGGCGCACAGCGCCCACGCCCGAGCGAGCCGGCCCGCCTGCCGCCGGAACTGCGCGGCCAAAGTTTCCTCACCGTCGGCAACCTGGTTGCCCGGTGTCTCGGCGCTGCGTACATAGTTGACAGCGCCGGTTGACGCCACCAGGAACGGTCTTCGACCACCG
>JAABVA010000948.1_pt1 | contig 32941 bp, 32 predicted proteins | sample 5560331 | NCBI WGS metagenome assembly JAABVA01 (sample SAMN12812661, study PRJNA571458) | rock metagenome | isolation source: Antarctica rocks | place: Antarctica: Victoria Land, Mt New Zealand sud | collected 2016-01-07 | reverse complement strand
GCGGCGATACCAACGCCGTCGCCGTCGTGCGCCAGGCGAAGCGCCTGGCCGACGCGCTGCACGCGCCTTGGATCGTCGTGCACATCGAGCGCAGCAGGCGGCCAACGGACGCCAGCGCCGCGATGTCGCTCGCGGTCCAGCTCGGCGCCGAGGTCGAGACGCGGGCCGGGCCCGACCTCGTCGCCGTTGTGCTGGAGCTGGCCCAGCGCCGTAACGTGACCCAGATGGTGATCGGGCGGGGCCGCCCAAACCTATGGCGGCGCATGCTGGGGCGCACGCTGTCGGCACAACTGCTGATGCGTGCGCCGGAGTTCGCGCTGCATTTTGTGCCGGCATCCGGCGTGTCCGCCCGGCGCCGCCTGCCCCGCGTGCCCGAGGGCTGGCTGGCCTGGGGCGGCACTCCGGCGCTGATCGCCGCGATCACCAGCGCCGGTACACTGCTGCGCGACCGCGTTCCGCCCGAGGCAATGGGCATGATCTATCTTGCGGCCGTCGTTGGCGCCGCGGGCGCCTTTGGCCTGCGCATCGCATTGTTCGCGGCGACGCTCAGCTTCCTGGCCTGGGACTTCTTCTTTATCCCACCGCTCTACTCCATCACGATCAGCAACGCCCGCGACGGGATAGCGCTGATCGTGTTCATCCTGGTCGCCGCACTGACCGGCAGCCTGGCGAGCAGGGTCCGGGCGGAGGCGCAGGCCGGCCAGGCCCGCATCGAGGGACTGCGCCGTATCGGCGCCTTCAGCCGCAAGCTGGGCGAGCCGACGACCGAGCCCGATCTGGTCGCCGAGATCGCCCGTCAGGCCGCCGGCGCCTGCGGGCGTGCGGTGGTGCTGACCGGGACGGGCGAGGACCTCGCCATCCGCGCTGCCGAGCCGACATCGGATACCGGCGCCGTGCTCGACGCCGGGAGCTGGGCCGCCGCGCGCTGGTGCAGCGACCGGCAGGAAGCGACCGGGCGCGGCACCGCCACCCTGCCGTCCGCCGAGTGGCGGTTCCTGCCGATGCGGACCGTGCGCGGGTTGTTGGGCGTCGTCGGAGTGAATATGGCGGGCGGGCGTTTCGATACGACCGCCGTCCAGACGATCGAGGCGCTCGCCGACCAGGCTGCCGTCGCGCTCGAACGGGTGAAGCTCGCCAACGAGGCCGCCCGCAGTGCCGCGATGGAGGAGACGCAGAAGCTGCGGACCGCCCTGCTCAACTCGTTGAGCCACGACCTACGCACGCCGCTGACCGGTATACGCGGCGCTGCCGACACGCTGGACTCGACCTGGGACCGCCTGAACCCCGCCACCCGCGCCGACCTTCTCGCCAGCATCAAGGAGGACGCGGCGCGCATGACGCGTTTCCTCGCCAACATCATGGACCTGACCCGGCTGGAGAGCGGCCAGGTGGCGCCGCGCCTGTCTGCGGTGCAGGCGTTGGACGTGATCGACGCTGCGATCGCCCGCGTGCCGGATGCGGGGCACGTGCTGGTGAACGTGCCGCCCGAGCTCCCTGCGCTGCGCGCCGACCCGGCGCTGCTGGAGCAGGCGCTGGTCAACGTGCTCGACAACGCCGTCCGCTATGCGCCTCTCGGCTCCGTCGTGCGTATCCGGGGCAGCGCTGCCGCCGGACAGGTCAGCCTCGAGATCATCGACGAGGGCGTGGGCATTGCGGCCGACGACCTTCCGCACGTGTTCGACAGCTTCTACCGTGCCAGGCGCGGCGACCGGACCGCGCCCGGAACCGGTCTTGGCCTAGCCATCGCGCGCGGCATGATGGAGGCGATGGGCGGAACGATCGAGGCCATCAGCCCGCGCCCTGATGCGGCGCGTGACGGATCGCCCGGAACCATCATCGTGCTGCGGCTTTCTGCCACATCCATGCCCAATCCCAAGCAAGGCAATTTGGACTCCAAGGCTTGAACCGTCCCCGCATCCTGGTCATCGACGACGAGCCGCAGATCCATCGCTTCCTGCGCCCAGCGTTGGAGGCGTCCGGCTATGTTGTCGAACGCGCGGACACTGCCGGCGAGGGCCTGGCTCTGGCCCGCACGCACCCGCCAGCGCTGGTTTTGCTGGACCTCGGCCTGCCGGATATGGACGGCCAGGATGCGCTGATCCAGCTTCGCGCAACCAGCCAGGTTCCTGTGCTGATACTGTCCGCGCGGGATGAGGAGGCTGGCAAGGTCATGGCGCTCGACAACGGCGCCGACGATTACGTGGAAAAGCCCTTCGGCCTCGACGAGTTGCTGGCCCGCGTCCGCGCCGCCCTGCGCCATGCCCATCCCGGCACCGCCGCCAGCGAGGTGTTCCGCGGCGGCGAGCTTGTTGTGGACATGGCGCGCCGCACCGTCGTTGTGTCTGGCGTGCCGGTCCAGCTCAGCCCACGGGAATATAGCCTGCTGGCGCTGCTGGTGCGCCATTCGGGCAAGGTGCTGACGCAGCGGCATCTGCTGAACGCCGTCTGGGGTCCGGCCCATGTCGAGGATGTGCAATACCTCCGGGTCTATGTCGGCCACCTTCGGCAAAAGCTCGGCCCGGCTGCGGCCCGGCTGCTGACCACCGAACCCGGCGTCGGCTACCGCTTGCTGGACCGGGCTCCAACGGAGGGCGCCTCGTGATTCCCATCCTGGCGATCCTGTTCGCCACCGTGCTGCTGCTGATTGTCTTGCAGGACGCGTTCGAGGTTATGCTGCTGCCGCGCCGGGTGCAGCGCAACCTGCGGTTCATGCGGGTGTATTTCCGGGCCATTTGGTATGCCTGGTCGGGGCTGGCCGTCCGCATGTCCGTCGGCGCACGGCGCGAGAGCTTCCTCAGCGTGTTCGGTGCGCTGTCCATGGTCCTGCTGTTCATAATCTGGGCATCCGCCCTGATCATCGCGTTCGGCGTTATCGAATGGGCGTTGCAGGCGGCCGACACGGTCCAGCCGCTGGGTGACCAGCTCTATATGAGCGGCGTCACCTTCTTCACCCTCGGCTATGGCGACGTGGTGCCGCATACCGGCGCTGCGCGGCTGGTCGCAGTAATCGAAGCCGGCACCGGCATCGGCTTCATCGCCGTCGTCATCGGCTATCTGCCGGTGCTCTACCAGCTATTCTCCCGACGGGAGGCGCACGTCATCCAGCTCGACGGACGCGCCGGGTCGCCGCCCACCGCCGGCACCATGCTGGCCCGGCATGCGGAGGCGGACGGCCTCGACAAGCTCGACGAACTGCTGCGCGAATGGGAGGTCTGGGGATCGGAGCTGCTGGAGAGCCACCTGTCCTATCCCATGCTGGCCTACTACCGCAGCCAGCATGACAACCAGTCCTGGATCGCCGCGCTGGCCTGCGTGATGGACACCTGCGCCCTCGTGCTGATCGGGGTCGAGGAGATCAGGCCGCTGCAGGCGCGAATGACCTTCACCATGGCGCGCCAGGTCGTCGTCGAGATGGCGCGATCGTTCCGCATTCAGCCATCCCGTTATGATGGTGGCACCCGGCTGGACAGCGAGGGCTATGCCCGGCTCATGCAGGTTTTCGAGCAGTCCGGCCTCGCCTGGTCCGGGGGACCGAACGCGGAGGAGACGCTAACGGCGCTGCGGGCGACGTATGAGCCGCTGCTGGACGGGCTATGCCGCTATTTGCTGCTGCCCCTGCCCGGCTGGACGGCCGGCGACGGGGACGCCGACCATTGGGAACGCGGCCCGCGCGGGCTGATCGCCAGCCACCTGATCGAGGAGCTTTCGAGCCGTGGCGGGGGTCCTAGGACTGACGAAACGGCAACAGTGCCATGGCGCAGGCTGCTGAACAGGCTCCGGGCGGATTGACGAGGCGAACAGACCCCTTCCATAACGATGGATTCGGCTGCTATGCAAACCGTCTCACCTGGAGGTTACTGTCATGAACACTGCTGAACTCGCCGACCACATCGCCGCAGACAACAACATGAACAAGTCACAGGCCAAGCAGGTCGTCGAGGCGGTGTTCGCCGCCATCGTCGATGCGGCCAGCAAAGGAGAAGAGGTTTCGCTGCCGGGCTTCGGCAAGTTCAAGGTCGCCGCCCGCGAGGCGCGTCAGGGCCGCAACCCCGCCACGGGCGAAACGATCCAGATTGCCGCATCGAAAAAGCTCGGCTTCACGCCTGCCAAGCAGGTTAAAGACGCGATGAACCCGGCAGCGCCGGCCGGCAAGCCGGCAGCCAAGTCCGCCGCGAAGCCGAAGGCCAAGAAAGCCTGAGCCAACCCGCCCGCGCCGGCGCAGGAACCATGTCCCCCACGCATCGGGGCGTCGGGGCGATCGCGGCAGCGCCGAGCGCTATCTGGGTGCGCACGGTGGCCACGGCCGGTGCAGCGCTGGCGTTACTGGCTAGTGTCTCGTGCTCGCACGCTCCGTCTCCATCCGCAATCCTAGACCCCGACAAGATGGCATCCGTCGTGGTCGGGCGCTCGTCGCGAACCGATGTGTTCGCCGCTTTGGGCCGGCCAGAACGCACGGAACAAAGCCTGCTGGGCGAGACCTGGATCTACGAAACCAAGGGCAGTGACGGAAGCGGCCAAACACTCATGAGCGGAGCGGCAGCCGCTTCCGGGGTGGTCGGCGCTTTCGTGCCGTACGTTGGGCTTATTGGGTCCAGCCTTGGGCTGGCGGGGGTGGCCGCCGGCGCGGTGCGCCAGGAGCCGAACATGGCCAGCGTGGCAGTAGGTTTCGGCGACAATGGCGTCGTGCGGGACTGCATCTACTCCAGCACGGCCATGCCGACGGGTGTGCCAGGCTCGGTGGAGGGCTCCGCAAAGCCCGCGGGTTGCCGCAGACCGCCTCAAAGTCCTACAGCGGCATTGCCAGCACGATAGCTGGACGCGGCAACGGCTGGCTGGCAGTGCCGTCCCCGAACGGTCGCAGCCTAACGCGCATCGTGGAAGATGATGCCTAGCGTATGACGGTGGCCGGTGTGCAGCCGGCTGACGCCATGGCGCATCGCCACGCGGTAGACACCGCGTGTGCCGGTCACCGGGCGCTGATTGACCGCGAAGATCACCGCTTCGCCCTGCCGTAGGCCGACCACCTCGGCGCGGGACTGCATGCGCGGGCGCTGCTCGGTCAAGACGAACTCGCCGCCGCTGAAGTCAGCGCCAGGGCGGCTGAGCAGGAACGCCGCCTGCAGAGGGAAGTGCAGCTCGCCATACAGGTCTTGGTGCAGGCAGTTGTAGTCGCCGGGCCCATAGCGCAGCAGCAGCGGCGTCGGCCGTGGCTGACCGGCGGCATGGCAGCGGGCGAGGAACTCCGCGTGGCCCGCGGGGAAGCCGGCGTCCAGGCCGAGCGCTGCGGCCCAGCGGCTGGCAACCACCGCCAGGGCAGGATAAAGCGCCGTGCGCAGGCCGGCGACCAATTCCGGCAACGGATAGCCGTAGTATTTATACTCGCCCTGGCCATAGCCGTGCCGGGCCATCACGACCCGGCTGCGAAAGCCATCGTCAGCGTCGTATCCCTCAACCAACGCGTCGCATTCGGCTGCGGTCAGCAGCGGCCCGGTGGTGGCGCAGCCGCGCTGGTCCAGCGCTGCGCCGATCCCGGCCCAGTCGAGCGTCGCGACCCGGTCTGCGACGGCCGGCGCCGCGTCCGCCCGCGCCAGCATTACGCCCGTTCCCGCGCCAGCAGCGCCCGCTTGCGCTCGACGCCCCAGCGATAACCCGCAAGCGCCCCGGTTGCGGCCACGACGCGATGGCACGGCACTGCGACCGCGAGCGCGTTGGCGGCGCAGGCCCCCGCGACTGCGCGGACCGCCGCGGGCTTGCCGAGCCGTGCGGCGACGGCGGCATAGCTCAGGGTCTCTCCCGGCGGGATGGCGCGCAGCACCTCCCAGACCTGGCGCTGGAACGCCGTGCCCCGGATATCGAGCGGCAGGGCGAATGCGCTGCTGCCCTTTGGGTGCTCCACGAACCTGATCACCTCCTTGACCGACTCGGCAAAGCCCGGTTCGGCGTCGCGCAGGCTGGCCTTCGGGAAACGCGCCCGCAGGTCGGCCTGCAATGCGGCCGCATCGTCCCCGAGCAAGATTGCACACACGCCGCGCCCGGTCGCTGCGACCAGGATGCAGCCCAGCGAGCAGTGTCCGATGGCAAAGCGGATCGTCTCGCCCAGGCCGCCCTCGCGATAGCGCGAGGCGGTCATGCCGAGCATGGCGTCCGCGGCCTCGTAGAACCGGCCGGACGAGTTGAACCCGGCGTCGTAGATCGTCTCCGTGACGCCTGCGCCGGCCGCCAGCCCGGCCTGCACCCGCGCCTGGCGGTGCGCCGCGCCGAACGCCTTGGGGGTGACGCCTGCGATGCGGCGGAACATACGGTGGAAATGGTGCGGGCTGATGCCGGCCCCTGCCGCCAGGGTGTCGAGCGACGGCTCGTTTTCCGCTGCCTCGATCGTGCGGCAGGCGGCGGCGACCAGCGCGGCCTGGCGCTCGGCCCGTGGCGGCAGATGCGGCTGGCAACGCATGCAGGGGCGGAATCCGGCGCGCTCGGCGTCCTGCCGTGTTGCATGGAACGCGATATTTTGGCGCAGCGCTGGGCGGGCGGCGCAGGAGGGGCGGCAATACACCCCTGTCGTCGCAACGGAATACAGGAACGCGCCGTCGGCGGCTGCGTCGCGCCGGCGCACCGCGGAGAGCCGGGCCTCGTCGTCCTCGAAGCCTGTGCGGGCAGCAAGGTCAGTCATTGCGTCCAACATCGAGCGGACTCCCATTTTCCAGCTCCGGCCAGATGCCGTGCTTTGTCCGGCAGACTGTGCGCGAACGGGCCGGCCGCCACACTCCGCCGCTTGCTCTGGTATTCGATCACTTTCTTATCATAGCGGCGCAAGTTCCGGAGTGCGTCCAGGGACGCAGCGCGGCGATATCGGGCACAAGTTCCGGAGGCATGATGAAATCCCCATTCCAAAGCGCACTCCCATGGCCGGCCGCCTTCGTGCGTCTGGCCTGGTCCAACCTGGCAGCGCAGTCGGCCGAGCAGGTCGCACTCGCCGCCGTGCCCCTCGTGGCCGTGCTGGCGCTGGGCGCTGGTGTCGCCGAGACCGGGCTGATCGCAGCGGCGCAGACCCTGCCGTTCCTCCTATTGTCGCTGCCGCTTGGCCTTCTCGCCGACCGTGTGGCCCGGCGACGGCTGATGACAGCGGCAGAGCTGATGCGGGCCGTGGCACTCGCCGCCATCCCGATCTTCGCGGTGTTCGGCCTCGTCTCCGTCCCGCTGCTGGCAGCGCTGGGCTTCCTCGCCGCTACCGGCACCGTGGCCTACAGCGTCGCTGCGCCGTCGCTCGTCCCGGCGCTGGTTCCGCATGCGGTGCTGGCCGCGGCGAACGGGCGATTGGAGCTGGTGCGCAGCCTGGCCTTTGCGGCAGGTCCGGCCCTCGCTGGGGCGATTGTGGCCTGGGCGGGCGCATCACCCGCCTTCATGCTAGCGGCCGGGCTTTCGGCTTTGGCGGCGCTGCTGTTGTGGAACATCGAGGAACCCGTCCGCGCCGCTGCGTTGCACCGCCCGATGCTGCACGACCTGCGGGAGGGCGCCGGCTTTACTTGGTCCCACCCTCTGCTGCGGCCCATCCTGTTGACCGCGGTCGCCTGGAACTTGTCGTGGTTCGTGCTGCAGGCTGCCTATGTGCCCTATGCGGTGGAGCGCTTAGGACTGACAGCCGTGGCGATCGGGATCACGCTCGCGGCCTACGGCGCTGGGATGGTGACGGGCGCTGCCCTGGCCTCGCGGATCGCGCTCGTCATGCCGTTCGGCGCATTGGTGGCGATCGGCCCGGTCGTGTCGGTGGCGGCTGCCGGCGCGATGCTGCTCTCGCTCTGGGTGCCGAGCGCTGGCCTGCCCACGCTGGCGTTCTTCCTGTTCGGCGCCGGGCCGATCGTCTGGACGATCGCGCAGACGACGCTGCGGCAGGCGGTGACCCCGGCCAGGATGCTGGGCCGCGTGTCGGCCGTCATGATGATGGCGACCTACGGCGCACGGCCGCTCGGGGCAGGCATCGCTGGGTTCGTCGGGTTGACCTGGGGCCTGCCCTGCTGCATCGGCCTTGCCTTCGCAGGCTTTGCCGTGCAGGCACTTATCGTTCTGGCCTCGCCCGTGCCGCGGCTGGCGAGGCTGCCGGACGCCGTCGCGACCTGACCTAGAACGGGTTCTTGACCGTCCCCCGCTTCTTCGGCGGCGGGATTGCGTCCGGCAGGCCCGCGTCGGCCTCCAGCGCCTGGATCACCGATGCCAGCATGGCCTGCAACTGCTTCGCCAGCGCCAGCCCGGGCTTGTCACGCGTCAGGTCCAGGCTGCCATAGCAGGCGATGCGGTCGCGCCCATTCTCGAACTTGAGGTCCCCTACCTCGACGGCGGCGCTATCGTCGGCAAACGGCTTCAGCTCCGGCATCAACGGCTCCTTTGGTTGCGGCTCGACCGGTCCCCGGTATAGCTATCTCGCCGCTCCCCGGCATAGCCGTGCGGCGTCGGCGTGGGCAACCGCATCGCGGCATTGCGGGCGCGTGGCGGCAGGCTCGGGAAGACGTCGAGCCCAGTCAGGTCAGCCAGTTGTGCCATGCTGACCGGGACCCACGTCGCATCGTCGGTGTTCTCGGTCACATAGGCGGCGGCGGCGCGCCGGCCCGGATCGTACACCGCCTTGAATACATAGGTCGGCACGACGACGTGGCCGACCGTTGCCAATTGATCGCCCTTGAAGATCGGGCCGGTCACGACATACAGCTCGCCGCGGCGCTCGGCCATGGTGCGGACGGCGCTCTCGATACCCTCCCACAGACCGCGGTTCAGTCGGGGCGCCTGCGGGATCATGTTGGCCAGGCTGAAGCTCTGCTGCTGCGCCGCCGGGTCGGGCATATCGCCGCTCGGAGACATATGGCCGCGGTCGAAGCCGCTGCGGGCATAGTCGGCGAGGTCTGCCCGCTCGTCGGGGGGCAAGGCGGGTTCGGCGTGGAACTCGCTTTCGCGGCGCGTGGTGCGGGCGGCGTCGACGCGGTCCGCGGTCAGGTGCTCGGCCGAATACAGCGGCGTGCGCGTCAGTGCGGAGTGCAGCACGGCGAAGGCGTCGAAGCACAACGCGCGCGTTCCGGCCGCAAGGCGCGGGTTGAGCAGGTTGGGCGCCTGCCCGGCGGCGAAATGCTCGGGGCACTGGGTCGGCGCGGCGTGGACGGCCCAGCCCTGAAGCATCAGGACCGCGGCCCAGATGAAAGCACGAGGTAGTCTGTTCAAAGCAGCGTTCCTGGTTCCGACTCGGCAATGCCCGTTATTTGTAGCTGGCCGCAGCAGGCACTGTCGCGGTCTCATGCCACGTGCGCTATCGTGTTTGCGTGATCACCCATGTTCCTCCGCCAGTCGGTCTCGCCATCGACGGGCACATCGCGACCCTCACCATGCAGGATCCCGCCAAGCGCAACGCCCTTAGCAGCGGCATGCTGGACGGCCTGACTGCGGCGTTCGGCACATTCGAAGCCCGGGATGTCCGTGCGGTCGTGCTGCGCGCCCAGGCAGAGGACCGGGTCTGGTGTGCGGGGTTCGACATCAACGAACTCGCGCCGGATATCGACCCATTGGCGCAGGATGGTCCGTTGCAGGCGTTGTTCCGATGCGTCGCGGAGTGCCGGGCGCCGGTCATCGCCATGCTGCACGGATCGGCTTGGGGCGGCGGCACTGACCTCGCGCTGCGTTGCGACATCGCGGTGGCGGACCCTACCGCCAGCTTGGCCTTCACGCCGGCGCGCCTCGGCCTGCCCTATGATCCCGATGGGCTGCTGTACGTGCTGCTGCGCGCCGGGCTGCATGTCGCCATGGAGATGTTCAGCACAGCCGACCCGGTGCCGGCGGAGCGGGCGATGGCGTTGCGCCTGGTGAACCACGTGGTCCCCGAGGCGGAGCTGGAGGCATTCACCTTTGCCTTGGCCGGCCGTATCGCAGCCAACGCGCCGCTCTCGGTCGCCAGCGCCAAGCAGCAACTCCGGGCCCTGGCGCAGGCCATGCCGCTGCCGTCCGCCCTCGCGCAGCGCCTCCAGGAGGGTCGGCGCCGGGCGCTGCGCAGCGACGACTACCGGGACGGCCTGGCAGCGTTCCATGCGCGCCGGACGCCGGTGTTCCGGGGCCAATAGCGCCGGCTCAGCTCGTCGAGCGCTGCTCGGTGATGAAGCGCCACACGTCGTCCAGCACGGGCGCACGCCCGGAAAACAGCGGCGCGAAGGCGGTGACGATGCCGACGTGGCCTAGCCCCGGGTAGATGCGGCTTTGCACAGCGCCACCCGCCATCGCCACCCGGGCCGCGAGCGAGTGCGTATTGGCCGGCCGCACCGTGGTGTCGGCGTCGCCGGCCAGCAGAAGCAGCGGCGGGTTGCGGCCGTCCACGTAGTTGACCGGCTGGCTCGCCGGGCCATCCGCCACGGGAGCGAACACCGGCAGGATATCGGGATCGGTCATCGGCAGGAAATCATACGGTCCGGCGAGCCCTGCTACGCCGGCGACCTGCGAGCGGTCCAGCCCGGCGTGTGCCAGCCAGCGAGGGTCGACGGCCAGCATCGCCGCGTTATAGGCCCCGGCGGAATGACCGACGATGAAAACGCGGCGCGGGTCGGCACCGAGTTCGGCAGCGTGGGCAATGGCCCAGGCAACCGCCTCCGCATTGTCGTTGAGGAAGTCGGGGAAGGCGACCTCGGGATACAAGCGGTAGTCCGGCACCACAACGACCGCGCCGCGCGCCGCGAGTGGAACGGCCACGAACCCGTAGATGCCGCGATCCCCGGTGCGCCAGCTCCCGCCGTAGAGGAACACGATCAGCGGGCGTAACCCGGAAGCGTCCTGGTTTCGATAGACGTCAAGCCGGCGTCGCGGGCCGTCGCCATAGGCGATCCCGCGGTCGATGGACACGCCATCCGCCGAAACGGTGGCATTCAGGATCGCCGCTGGGGAGCAGCCCGCGAGCACGGCAGCGTAAAGAGCTAGAATGATTGGAATTGGCCGGGGCATGTTCTACTAACCCGGCGTTGCGCTCCAAGTTCCTATGTAGGCCCCATGGTCCAGCCACCCCAGGCCTTCCCGCTGCATCCAGCGCTGGAGCAAGGCCATGCAGCCGTACATGGCAGGTTGCATCGCAGCACGGGCGCTTTCCTTATTCGTTTAGGATTAGCAAAGTTGAGTCATAAAGCCGCGCAATGCAATTGACCTCAGGCGAAAAAAGCTGGAGCAGTTCAACTTAAGATATATCATGAAAGGCAACGAGCATGTTCTCGGCGTGCGACCTTACGCCATTCTCGCCCGTGTATGTCGATGCTGGCGATCTGCTGATCGTGCAACGGTCTGGCCTGTTCTCGGCGAAGTGGTTCCTGGAGCGCAACGCCGACCTGGTCGATGCCGGGGTAGACACGCTCGCGCACTACTCCCGCTATGGATGGCGCGAGGGTCGCTGGCCCAATCCATACTTCGACCCCGCCTGGTATCTGCGGCGTAACCGCGATGTCCGCGAGAATGGGTTGGAGCCGTTGCTGCACTATATCGAGCACGGCGAGGCCGAAGGCCGGCAGCCGGTCGAATGGTTCGATCCCGAATGGTATCGGGCGAGCAATTCCGTTCCAGCCGGGCAGCTCAGCCTGGCGCATTTCTTGGCCCATCGCTGCGGCGGCCTGGTCGCCCCGATCCCGGAGTTCGATCCGGCCTTCTACCTCAGCCATTCCCCCGATGTGCGGGCAGCGCGGATGGACCCGTTCGAGCATTACCGGCTGCAGGGCGCAATCGAGAACCGGCAGCCGACGGCGGGCTTCGACGGCGCGTTCTACCGCGAGCGCTATTTGCGCAGCCTGCCCGGCGCCAACCCGCTGCTGCACTACCGCCAGCATCGCCATGAGCCCGGCGTATTCGCGGTCCGGCCTGCTAACGACAGCGATATCCCGTCCGAGGTGCGGCGTAACGTACAGCCGGGCCCGTTGTTCGAGGAGGTGCAGCCGCTGCCATCGAATGCCGGCCTGCGCGCGAAGGTGCTGGCGTTCTACTTGCCGCAGTTCCATGCAATGCCGGAAAATGACGCCTGGTGGGGCCGGGGCTTCACCGAGTGGACCAACGTCGCCCGTGGCCTGCCGCGGTTTGCTGGGCACTATCAGCCGCGCATTCCGCGGGATCTCGGTCACTACAGCCTGCAGGGCACCGAGACGCTGCGGCTGCAGGCGGCGCTCGCGCGCGGCGCCGGCGTGCACGGCTTCGTTTTCTACTTCTACTGGTTCAACGGCCGGCGGCTATTGGATGCGCCGCTCGATGCCCTGCTGGATGATCCGTCAGTGGAACTGCCGTTCTGCCTGATGTGGGCGAACGAGAACTGGACCCGCCGCTGGGACGGCTCGGACGACGAGGTGCTGATCTCGCAGGACTACCGACGAACGGATGAGCCGGCGCTGGTTGCGGAACTGCTGCGCCACTTCCAGGATGCGCGCTACATCCGGCTTGGCGGCAGGCCGGTGCTGATGGTGTATCGCGCCGGGCTGATCCCAGGGACGGCGGCCGCTGTAGATAGGTGGCGCGCGCTGTTCCGCGCCCATGGCGAGGACCCGCTGTTCATCATGGCGCAGAGCTTCGACGACCGCGACCCGCGCAGTTTCGGCATGGACGCCGCGGTCGAATTCCCGCCGCATAAGCTGACCAACAGCCTCGAGCTGCTGAACCCGGGGCTGCGCATGCTCGACCATGCGGCAACGGCGCGGGTGTTCTCCTACGACGTCGCGGCTGCTGCGACGGACCTCGCCCCCACTCCCTACCCGCTGATCCGCACGGCGGTGCCGAGCTGGGACAACGACGCCAGGCGGCAGGGCGCCGGTATGGTGCTGCATGGATCGACGCCGGCCGCCTACCAGGCCTGGCTCGACCGGTTGATCACCGCCGCCGTGGCACAGCCTGTCGAGGGAGAGGCGATCGTCTGCGTGAACGCTTGGAACGAATGGGCGGAGGGCGCCTACCTCGAGCCGGACTTGCATTTCGGCGCGGCCTATCTGAATGCGACCGGGCGCGCCGTGGCTGGCGTGGCCGTGGAGTCCGGGCGTCGCCGGCTGCTGCTGGTCGGGCATGACGCCTGGCCCTCGGGCGCGCAGATGCTGCTGCTCAACCTCGGGCGTCACCTGCGCGACGTGCGTGGCATGGACGTCGCATTCCTGTTGCTGGGCGGCGGCGCGCTCGTGGCGGAGTATCAGGCCGTGGGACCGACGACCATCCTGACGGGGCTGCAGGATCTGCCCCGCCAAGCCCAGGTAGCCGTGGCTCGGGGCTATGGACGTGCCATTGTGAACACGTCCGCCGCCGCAGGGGCGTGCGAGGAGCTGGTGCGGGCCGGCATCGCCTGCACGCTGCTGGTCCATGAGCTGCCGCGGCTGTTGCGAGAGCGTGGCCTGGTGGATATGGTCGGCAGGGGCGCAGCGGTGGCGGAGCATGTGGTGTTCGCCGCACCCTACGTCCGAGATCGGTTCCACGAGCTGGTTGCGGTGCCGCCGGGCCATGTTGCCGTGCTGCCGCAGGGTATCTATCGTCCCGTGAACGTGAGTTCGGCGAACGCGGCGGCGATGCGGGCCCGCCTGGGCCTGCCGGCGGGCGCGCTGCTCGCGATGGGCATGGGCTATGCCGACCTGCGCAAAGGGTTCGACCTGTTCCTGCAAGCGTGGCGGCTGGCGCAGGCGGCGGATCCGGCGATCCATTTGCTCTGGGCCGGCGATGTCGACCCGCACGTGCTGGCCTATCTGGGGGCCGAGATGGCCGCGGCGAGCACGACCGGCACATTCCATCATATCCCATACAGTGCCGATGCGGCGGATTGGCTGGCCTGCGCCGACGTGTTCCTCGGTATTAGGTAGCAAACGCCACCACATCTAGGGTTGATCCAACCCCGGATGTATCTACTCTAGAGCTAGAGATATTAGCAACTACAGCCGATTTGGAGGAAGAATGTCGACGAGCAACCCGCCATCCAATGAGACAAATCTAAGCGAAGCTGAGATCAGCCGCTTCGTCCTAAGTCCAATGCCGCCATCACTTTCGCACCATGCAGCAGATTCGATATACGCTCTTCAACGGCTGCTGCGAATTGATCGTATTCTACCGGATCGGCAAAGCCCGGATAAGCTTGGTTCTTGAAACCCTCAATAGAGGCGGCAATAACTCGGTCCATGGCCTCCGGCGTCATTTTGGCGTTCAAGTATGCGACCTTTTGCAGGTGCATCAGCATGTGCTCAATCGCGGTAAGCCGCGCAAAGAGTTCTAGAATGGTCTGATCCACGCTTGCCCTCACAGCTTCTAGACGATGGCATGACACATGGACTACGAATCCGACGCAACCACCACGAACAACCATGTCCTATCCGGCCTGATCCGCAAGCGCCAGGAAATCGCCGCCGATCTAGACCAAGTGCAGTCTAGGCTCCGGCAACTGATCCTCGACATTGACGCGGTGGACGCGACCATACGGCTGTTCCAGCCAGACATTGACCTCGACGTGGTAAAGGTGCGCCCGACGCCACGGCGGCATGAGGCGCACCGTGGGGACACGTCCCGGCTGATCCTGAGCTTGCTGCGGGAGGCTGGTGAGGCGCTGTCGCATCGGGAGATCACCCAGCGCGTGATGACGGCGCGGGGGCTGAACCTGGCGGATCGGGCGTTGTGCCAGACTATGCGAGATCGTGTGGGGGCCAGCTTGCGCGGGATGCGCGGGCGTGGGCGGGTTGCGGGCGGGGAGGGTACGGGACCAGGGGTGCGGTGGGGGTTGGCAGACATAATTACAGACGCCCACGGCTAAACTGGCGCGTGGGCGTTTATGCAAAGCTACCGGTAGTGATTGCCTGTTCCGCTGTTGCGGTAGCTTCCGCCATGATGAGAGCTGCCGTGACCGCCAGAATAATGCCCGCCGCGCGCCTCAGCGACGGTTGATAGCATGGTGAAGCCAAGGCCAAGAATAAACAGCACGAACATCGTCACTCGCATTGCAAACCTCCAGGTTGATAAATCCTGTTAACATGAAACTCTTTGGCATGTTGGTTGCAAAATGTTAGCGCTGGGTCTGGCAAGTGTGTCTTTCTTGGGCGATTATGCACTTCGCAAACACGGGCCAACGAGTAGGAACTTAAGCCCGACGCCTGCCGTGATCGTTGTAAAGCGTGTCGATCTTCATCAGAAGGTATTCTTCCAGCGAAGGCGACTCAAACGGCGATGTCACTTCGACGATATCTACATAGGCGGGCGGTGTTGAACTCCAGGAAGGCCGAACTTGTCGCAAGTGGGCTGCCAACCGCGATCCCGTCGAGGCATTCAGAGATGCCTTTCCTATGTAGAGCAGGGCACCATCTTCGCCGTAAATTGCATAGCACCCTGGACGCGCGCTAAACGGCGTATGCCACCAGCTTGAAAGGCTATGCGAGTGAACCACGAATGGCGGAAGCGCTGGGTGACGCTGCGTCTGGCAATACTCGTCCACTAACCTTCGCACCTCCGAGCTTGAAACAGACTGAGCGCCTAGCGGGACCGCCGGAACCTTATCCACCCTGCTTCTCGCCTTTAGTCGGCGAGCGCATCCCCGGATCATCCTTCGGCTTCTGTCGCGCGATCACCGCTAGTTTGGCCTTGAACGCAGCTTCGTCTTCATCCACGCCTAAGTGGCGAGCAGCCTTGATGAAGCGGTCACGCTGTGTCGGCTTCTCTTCGCTTGCGGTCATAAAGGCATCTCCGTCTGAACGGCACGGGGCGGCTCAACTCGCAATCTGTATCCAGCTACATTCAGGCTTAGCGGTATAAGGCCCCGGCAGTCCTTGTTACCATACTTATCGAAAGTGAGAAAAACGGAGGCTTTAGCGTGAATGGCAGTCGCTAGATGAATGGCATCAGGCGTACATAATCCTGGTTTCCCATCAATACTACGTTGATTCTGGTAGTAGCTACGTATCTCGCCTGCAAGAGACATAACCCGCATATCTGCTGGGATCGCCTTCACGTTACTTCTCTTGAAGAGTTTCTCAAGTTGATCTAACGCAGGCTTCGGCGTCCTGCTCTCAAGCATCTCTACCTTGAACAGTGCAGAAGCAATCAGCACAACCTCATTACAATCAACTTGCCTGCCAAGGCTGGCCAGGCCCTGCATATCATCAATAGGTCGCTGCTCGCCTGTTATCCAGGCGATCAAGATACAAGTGTCAACGCAGATAATGGGCTTATCGCCAGCCATCGCGAGACAGTCTAACGAACTCCTCAGAGGACAATCCGCCGGTCAGGTCTGGCGCGATCCCATAAAGACTGGCCATGGTTGGCAAATCTTCATCACTTGGATTGACTGTCAAATCCGTTGCGTCAACGGCAAACGGGTATGGGTCGCCTGCCTTGTATCGGACCGTTCCATATACCGTCACGTGGCTGTCAATAGCTGCAATCGCTGGTTCACGAAGATCAACAGAGAACACACACCGCACTTTCTTTGCGCCAACTATTGGATACACAAAAAATACGTTAGCGTTATCATGCAGATTGATAGCCTCTAGCTTTCCTTCTACAGAAGCTATCTCGCTCTCTTCGGCAGACAATATTCTTTTGATGGTTCTCTTGAGCGATTGATCCAGTATCAACTCTTGGTCTTCAAGCATTATGGAGACACCCGGAATGGATTTTCCCACGGGGGTAGCCATCTCCTCAAAAGATTGAAGGAAGGCCCTTCCGCGATCCCCGAAAAGGTCAGGATTATTTCCTAGGGTGGGGACTAGGCGAATGTTCTTGACTATCTCCTCACACTGCCCCGTGTCGGGTCCCACTGGCAGCAACTCTATAGTGATGGTTGCAGGGCTAGAATGAGACAGGTCCACAACCCTGGCGTTGGCGCTGCGCTGGCCGGAGGAGTTCATCTCGCCGGCTCTAGCGAGCATACTGGAGAACGCTTGCACTTGGTGAAGGAAAGCAGACAACGACACATGCCCGTTGTCCCTCGCAAATCCTTCCAACTTGAGCGTCACACGGCAGGGCATAGCGTCCTCCGCCCCGGCGTTACCGGCGCAAAGAATCGTACCACACTCTGGATTCCTGCTGCAACCTGCGTGAGTGACGCCGCATTCAAGTAGCTGACCGGTAGGTCAGTCGCTTGCCGACGATGCCCTGCAACGCTGTCACTGTGCGCTGTGCGTCATCCACGCCCAGCTTGACGCGGTTGCTGTAGCGAAAGTCGAACTCCGCAACGTAGCGATGCAGGTGCTTCTCAGAGCCGTGCTAGTAGATGCCCTTCATGCCGCGCTTGAACACCGCCGATCACGCCATGGTGCAGACGATGTTGCTGCGCATGGGGTCCACGCTGCGGAAGCTGAAGAACCGGGGAAAGCTGATCGCGGACAAGCAGAATGGAAAGAACCAGCGGTGGGGGCTGGCACCGGCCTAACCAGGGGATCATGCAGAATCCACATTGTCGGGTCCGAATGAGCCACATACAGTTCCCTAGATGACGATTCCGTGCAATCGCCCCTACACTACCGTGCCTCTTGATAGGGCTTACTTGGCAGCCCGCTTCGGGCTGAGCGAACCTTTGTTCAGCACGCGCCTCCATAAGTTGAAACGCCTAGGGCGTCTTCGTGGTGGCGATGCGGTAACGATTTGTTTGGACGACGGTGAGGTTTATGCCTCACAGTCATGTGAACATATCGGTAGCCTGTATGAATCGTAGAGTTTCTAAGCGCTTGGGGGGAGGTTAGCGATGAGTGCAGGAGCACCGCTTGCAACGCTTCGGCTGACTGGCAGGATGCTAGATGCAGGGGAGGTCGGTCGCATTTTGCTGCATGATAATGGGGGTTTGATGCGTTCAATCACCCAGAGCCTTATAATTAAAAGTCGTCCTGGAGTCTGGCTTGCCAGCACTGATAATGTGGCATCGCCTAGGCCAGCAGATCATCTAAAAGTTCTGATCGATTTGTTTGCTTCTGAGCTTTTCGAACTCAAGATCGCACTTCCTGATACCGTCATAGATTTTTCGCTTTTAGTCTTTGACCCGAGTTTCGTTCTTGGAGACCTTTCTCGAAACCTGCTGTCCAGCATAACAGAAATTGGGAATTTGGACATCGAACTGTCGGCCACGGGAAAAGGTGTGACTTTCAGTGCGAATGATTTTGAGGAGTATGCGGTCTAGTTTCCTGCATTCCGCTGCCAATAGCCGCAAAAATCGACACTGGGCCGCGCTTTCAACGCCAGTCCAACCACGCCGCGAACCTGGGTGCCGTTGTCGTCCCGGCGATGCCCCTCACGGTATGCACTCTCTTGGGCATAGCGGGCCAGATAGACGCCCGCGATGTGGTGATGGTGTCCGACCTCACCCCGGCGCAGACGGCTGAAGAAGCTCTCGGCACCGTTGGTGCAAGCGATGCCGTCGCTGTAGGAAAGCTGATGGTTAATCCGCTTCACCACGTAATGCCCATGCAGGTCATTCCAGCTATTTGCTTCGTCGGCGTGAACCTCGGTGCCGGCGGCGACGTGGTTGCGGATGTAAGCCAGGGCTGAGCCTTCCGTCTTGAATGCGGACGGCATCACCATGCCATCCCGCTCGCGGATCACAACCACGCACTGCCGCTTGCCGGTCTGGTTCTTGAGCAAGCGCCGGTCGCGGCGGTTCTCCTTATGGTTGGCGGGCTTGGCATAACCGCCGAAGTAGGCCCCATCGACCTCGACCGTCTTACCGACGCCACCGAGCTTGTAGCCCTTGACCTCAGAAGCCATCGCCTCGCGCAGTTTGTGCGACAGCACAAAAGCCGATTTATATTGAATGCTCAGATCGCGAGAGAGGGCCAGGGCAGACTTGCCCTTGACCTCGTTGCAGAAGATCACAGTGGCCGCGAGGTAGATGCGGAGCGGCAGCTTATGCCAGGCGAACAGGGTGCCGCTGGTCAGGCTAAAGTCTTTGCGGCACGCCTTGCAGCGGAAGCGTAGCGCGCCGTTGGCGCGGCGGGCTTCATAGCACGTCGGGCAACCACAGTGCGGGCACACGGCCTTGCCGTTCGTTGCAGGCCAGCGGACAGCGGCAAAGGTCTGCTCTGCCTTCGTGTCCGACATGCGCAGCACCGTGGCGATGCTGAGTGAGCGGGCCTTGGCAGAGAGAAGGAAATGACTGGCCATCTGTTGCATCCGCTAGTAACCTAGCCAATATGACAGGTTAGGCCATCACCTGCAACAGGAACCTGTCATTTATGATGGGATTTGGAGGTTAAAATGGGGTTGGCGGCAAGCGAAAAGGAGTTGGCGGCCAGAACAGCCCGATTTCTAAAGGTCGAGATGAAGAGGGCGGGTGTGACCTATTCAGAGTTAGCCCGTCGATTGAAAGATCATGGCCTGGAAGAGACAGAAGCGTCGATCACTAGCAAACTGGCTCGTGGAACGTTTGCAGCTACCTTTTTCTTAGCGGCGTTGGCGGCGCTGGAGATGGATGGGCTGCAATTGGAGAATCTTTGATTTCTGGAAACAGAAAGAAGCCATCAGGATCGCGCGACGGCGGAACTAACTTTATTTCATAAAAGTTGCTATCGCCCAATACCTGTGCTTGCGCGGTTGTAGGATAGGTTAGTGCAATGAATGTGGGACTACTGCTGGAAAAGTAAAAATAATCGCTGCTGTTAACGCCTAAATCGAAAGGGGGCGTTAAAGCATAACCACCGGCAACGGCTTTCCCTCCCTTGTAGCCATTATCTGTTTTAACGATTTCAAGGAATTGAGACGGAAATTTCGCTCTGATGTTGCGTAGGGGCTTTGTTCCATAATTTGTAACTTCACATCGATACCAATCGCTTGTCTGATTCGATTTGAACGGGTCGGAGCTTCTAGGAAACGATATGGGTCCAGCCACTTGCCCGTCGTATTCTGGTCCTTTAATTGGAACTCCTTGGAACTTAACGATGTAAAGGGTTTTGTCCTCTCTATATCTTGTCGGTGGGCTGCTCTGACTACACTGAATGCTGACAGCGTTGTCCAATGACTTGGCAGCTTCTGCTTGTGAGGTTTCCTCGTTTGCCGCTTGCTCAGCGCGAGCGGGTTGCTCTCGGTCTCTTGTCCACGCCCAGAGTGCGGGAAGCCCGGCCAACAACAAAGCACCCAGGACACCTCCTGCTAAAGCTCGGAACTGCCAACCCGCATCGGTAGTGAAAGACCACATGAGCCACCGTATAACAGTCAGAATCGAACCAAGCGCCAGAAGGAGGCGAGCTGTACGGATTTCTTTATGAGTGAAGGCGATCAATGCGAGAGCACCCGCAATGAGGATACCGCCCACCCAATCGAAGAGAACGAATACGTCAACCACAGACGGCACTCCATCCACGCGGATAAGATGCCGTCAAGGCGAGCCCAAGAATTGGGCAGTGTCGGGGGCAGCGAGCCCCACACAGCCGCTACACCTCACCGCCCTCCTATTGTTCGATGACCGCGAGGCCGCCTGTGCATCAACCTGTGAGTTGCTAGGATAACCCTCGGTTTTGTTAGCCTGCGTGTAACTTGCGCACCAGTATTGGTGGCGTTTGCTACATAACACCGGTGTTCCTTTTGACGTCGCGGGAGGACCCGTTCCCGAGCGTGGTGCTGGAAGCGATGTCTGCCGGCGTGCCCTGCGTGGCGTTCGAAGACAGTGGCGGCGTGCCCAACCTGCTGCGGGATTTCGGCGCAGGCTACGCGGTGCCGCTCGGGGACGCGGCCGAGATGGTGCGGCAAATGCGCGCCCTGATGCTGCGCACCCAGCCCGACGACCGCGAGCGCCTAGCCCAGGCGGCGCGGCGGCATTTCGGGTGGGACACCTACGCCGACGCGTTGCTGCAACTCGTCGATCCCGGCGCGTTGCAGGTCTCGGTCGTGGTGCCGAACTATAACTACGGCCGCTACTTAGCCGGACGCTTGAACAGCCTGTTTGCGCAAACCTATCCGGTTGCCGAGGTTGTGGTGCTGGACGACGCCTCGACGGACGAAAGTGCGGCAGTGGTGCGTGACACCGCCGCAGCAGCTGGACGCCATGTGCGCTGGGTGCCGGGCGGCAGCAACTCCGGCTCGGTGTTCAAGCAGTGGCGCCGGGCGGCGGACCTGGCGCGGGGCGAGTGGCTGTGGATCGCCGAGGCCGACGACCAAGCCAATCCGGAGTTCCTCGCAGCATTATGCCGGGCGCTGGCGGACGCGCCGGACGCGGTGCTGGCGTTCAGCGACAGCCGGGCCGTGGACGCTGGCGGAGCGGCGTTGTGGCCGGACCACCAGGGCTACTATGCCCGCGCCGGCGCACCGATACTGGCGCAGGACGGCGTGTTCCAGGCGGCTGACTTCCTGCGCGACTGCCTATCGGCCCGCAACCTGATCCTCAATGCCAGTGCCGTGGTTTGGCGGCGGACGGCGCTGCAGCAGGCGCTGCGGCGCTGCGGCCCGGACCTCGTAGACTTTACGATGGCCGGGGACTGGCGCATCTATGCCGAGGCGCTGTCCCAGGGCGGCACCGTCGCCTATGTCGCCCGGCCGCTCAACACGCATCGGCGGCATGCGGCGAGCGTCACGCACCGGCTCCCCATTGCCCAGCATCTGGACGAGGTTGGGCGAATGCACCGCCATATGCAAGCTGTGCTCGGCACGGACGCTGCATTGGTACGCGGGCAGCGTCAGGCCATGACGGAGGCGCGGACCGCGCTGAGCGAAGCCGCTGCGGCGAGTTCATGAAGTGTCTTTCGGCCGGCGGTCGATGACCCGGCGTGCCTTGCCTAGGCTGCGCTCAATTCCACCGGGCGGCAGCATCTCTACCCGGGCAGTGACGCCGATGCGCTCCTTCACGGTTTGCGTCAACGCGGGTGCTACGTCGGTCGCGCTGAACCAGTCGGGCCGTGCCTCGACCCGGATCAGCATCTCATCCATGCGGCCAACCCGGGTCAGCTCGATCTGGTAGTGGCCAGACAGCTCCTCCCGCGCCAGCACGAGCTCCTCGACCTGCGTCGGGAACACGTTGACGCCGCGCACGATCATCATGTCGTCGCTGCGGCCCGTGACCTTCTGCATGCGGCGCATGCTGCGGGCGGTGCCGGGCAACAACCGCGTGAGGTCGCGGGTGCGGTAGCGGATGACCGGCATGGCCTGCTTCGTGAGCGAGGTGAAGACCAACTCCCCGGGCTCGCCGTCCGGCAGCACGGCGCCGGTCTCGGGATCGACGACCTCGGGATAGAAATGGTCCTCCCAGACATGCAGGCCGTCCTTGGTCTCGACGCACTCGTTGGCGATGCCGGGGCCCATGACCTCGGACAGGCCGTAGATGTCCACGGCGTGCATGTCGAAGGCCTGTTCGATCTCCGCCCGCATGGCGTTGGTCCAGGGTTCGGCGCCGAAGATGCCGGCCTGCAGCGAAGTGCCGCGCGGGTCGACCCCGGCCGCACGGAAGCCGTCGAGGATGGCGAGCATGTAGCTCGGCGTGACCATGATGAGGTCGGGAGCGAAGTCCTGGATGAGCTGGACCTGGCGTTCGGTCTGGCCGCCGCTCATGGGTATGACGGTGCAGCCCAGGCGTTCCGCACCGTAATGCGCGCCGAGGCCGCCGGTGAACAGGCCGTAGCCATAGGCGATGTGGACCCGCATGCCCGGGCGGCCGCCGCTGGCGCGGATCGACCGCGCCATGACGTCGGCCCAGACGTCGAGGTCGCCCTGGGTGTAGCCGACGACGGTGGGCTTGCCGGTCGTGCCGCTGCTGGCGTGGATGCGGGCCACCTGCTCGCGTGGCACTGCGAACATGCCGAATGGGTAGTTGGCGCGCAGGTCGGCCTTGGTCGTGAATGGGAAGCGTGACAAGTCGGCGAGGTCGCGGAAGTCGGCGGGATGCACACCGGCAGCGTCGAATGCCGCGCGGTAGTGCGGCACGTTGGCGTAGGCGTGGCGCAGCGTCTCCGCCATGCGGGTGCGCTGCAGGGCCATGATCTCGTCCCGGGACGCCGTCTCGATCGGATCGAGGTCGCCCGGGCGAGGGGACAGATCAGCCAGCATCGGCAGTCTCTATCAGCTTGGCGCCGGTTGTGCGGCAGTTGCCGCGGAACTCCGCCACCAGTTCCGGGCCGACGGTGACGTGGACGTCATAGAGTCCGCTGCGGCCGGCGCGGTGCCGCTCCTCGGCAGTGGCGACCAGGCGCTCACCTAAGCGGGCCGGGCGAAGGAAGCTGATGCTGCATTGGCTCGCGACCGATACGGCGCCGTCCGTGTTGCAGGCGTATGCGAAGGCGCTGTCGGCCAAGGTGAAGATGAAGCCACCGTGGCAAATGCCGTATCCATTTACCATGCGCGGCTCGACCGTCATCGACAGGCGGGCGGCGCCGGGCGCGATATGCTCGATCGTCATATCGAGGTCCCGGCTGGCATGATCGGTCCGCCACATGGCATTAGCGCAGGCCTGGGCGAGTTCCAGTTTCGTCACGTTATCCGCGGGCCGAAACGCGCGGGCCGCTTTTCCAAGAACGCCTGGGTGCCCTCGCGGAAATCGGCCGACGCCCCGCACTCCCGTTGCAGGTCGCGCTCGAGGTCGAGCTGCCGGTCGAGCGTATTGCCTCCTGCAGCACCCAGAGCGCGCTTGGTGAGGGCGATGGCCTGGGCGGGTTGGGCGGCCAGATGCGCCGCGATGCGCTCGGCCTCGGGCAGCAGGTCGTCGTCGGCGACAGTGCGCCAGATCAGGCCCCAAGCCTCGGCCTGTGCCGCGCTGACCGGCTCGCCGAGCAGCGTCATGCCCCGTGCCCGGGCGTCGCCGGCCAGGCGCGGAAGGGCGTAGGTGCCGCCGGCATCCGGAACCAGTCCGATGCGGACGAAAGATTGGATAAACCGGGCCGACTGCGCCGCGAGCACGATATCACAGGCGAGGGCAAGGTTAGCCCCCGCCCCGGCGGCAACGCCGTGCACCGCGCAGACCACCGGCAGCGACAGCGCACGTATCGCGCGGATCAGCGGGTTGAACCGCTGCTCCAGCGTATCGCCGAGATCCTGGCCCGGCGTGACCTCGCCCAGATCCTGTCCGGCGCAGAAGCCGCGGCCGGCGCCGTGCAGCAGCACCGCGCGGATTGCAGGATCGGCCTCTGCCTCAGCCAGCGCCGTACGAAGCGCCGTCGTCAACTGCGCCGTGAACGCATTCAATCGTTCGGGGCGGTTCAGCGTCAGAACCAGTATGTCGTGCCTGCGCTCGATCAGTAGGCTTTCGTCCATTCCGGCCTCCGCTTCCTTGCGGCAACGATGCTCGGTGGACCGGCTAAGTCAAGCGACGCGTCGCGCCGGCTCCTCGATCACCTCGCCCAAACGCTTGCTCAGGAACTGCGTGACCGCCAGCTCCTGCGCGGAGAGCCCGGCGTCATGCTCCAGCACCGCATCGGCGCGCGCCTTGAGGCCCTCGGCCAGGCTGCCGTCCAGATAGCCTTCGAACACGGCCGGATGGATATAGCATTTGCGGCAGATCGCCGGGGTGTTGCCAAGCCGTTTGGCGACGCTTTCCACCGCCTCGACCAGGGCGCGCTTAGCCTTGGTCTTGGTGTCGTGCACCTCCGCCGCGGCCAAGGCCTCGGCGGCGAGGTTGGTCGCGGCCCAGGTGCGGAAGTCCTTGGCGGTGATTTCCTCGCCCGAGATTTCGTGCAGGTATTCATTCACGTCGTCTGACCCGATGCCGTGCTTCTCCCCGTCCTGGTCCACGAATTGGAACAGGTCTTGGCCGGGCAGGTCGCGGCAGCGCTCCACGACGCGGGCCAGGCGGCGGTCCTGCAGGTCGATATGATGCTCGACACCATGCTTGCCGCGGAAGTCAAAGGTCAAATGGCTGCCTTTCACGCGCGCATGCCGGTTGCGCAGCGTCGTCAGGCCGAAGCTTTGGTTGGTCTTGGCATATTCCTCGTTGCCGACCCGCATCATGGTCTTTTCCAGCAACGCCACGATGGCAGCCAGCACCTTGCGCTTAGGCAGGCCGTGCAGCGCCAGGTCCTGCCGCACTTGGGCGCGTATGGTCGGCAGCACGCGGCCGAAGGTAAGCATCTTGCCATACTTCGCCTCGTCGCGGACCTCCCGCCAGCGAGCGTGATACCGATACTGTTTCCGTCCGCGCGCGTCCCGGCCCACGGCCTGTAGGTGCCCGCGCGGGTCGCGGCAGATCCACACGTCGGTATAGGCCGGCGGGATGGCCAGCTTGCGGATGCGGTCGAGGTTGCGCTCGTCGGTGATCAGGCGGCCATCGACGTCGTGGAACACCAACCCGTCACCTTCCCGAGTGCGGCGGATGCCGGGCCGTTTGTCCGAAACATAGCGGAGATGGGCGGCACGGGCGGCCGTCACAGGGTCTGTCAAGTCGAACTCTTCGGCTTCGCCGGCGTCGTTTGGCATGTGCATGGCCTCGCTCGCCCGGTGGAACGACCGGGTAGGGCACCAACACGGGTGGACGCTGCGGGTTTCTCCTGTAGGCCTAATGAATGAACCCGGTCCGACATCTTACGTTGATGCAGGCAATGGAAAGGGTCAGGGATGCAGGCGAGTGCAGGGCATAGCTCCGTTCAACGATTTATGGCGAATGAGAACGGCAAAACGCTGCTCTGTTTCTCGCACCTCCGCTGGGATTTCGTGTTTCAGCGTCCGCAACATCTGCTGACCCGTGCGGCCCGGACAATGCGTGTGCTGTACTGGGAGGAGCCAGTATGGACCGAGGACGGCCCGCCCACCGTCGCCACGCGCATCTCAGCCGAGGGCGTCCTGATCGTCCAGCCCCACGTCCCGCAGGGCTGCGATCTCGCGCTGACGCAGCGCGAATTGCTCAATACGTTGATCCGTGACGAGGACATCATCGATCCGGTGCTCTGGTACTACACGCCCCAGGCAATCGAGTTCTCGGATCATATTCGCGCGCGCGCCACGGTCTATGACTGTATGGACGAGCTGTCGGCCTTTGCAGGCGCCGATCCCAGCCTGCCGGCGCACGAGCGGGCATTGATGCGGCATGCGGACCTCGTCTTTACCGGCGGCCAAAGCTTGTTCGAGGCGAAAGAGCGCCATCATGCCAATGTGCATGCATTCCAGAGCGGCGTGGACGTCGCCCATTTCCTGCCGGCCCGGGATGGCCTGTCCGACCCGGTGGATCAACGTGACATCCCCTATCCCCGCGCCGGATTCTATGGCGTGCTGGACGAGCGGCTGGATCGGGACCTGCTGGCCGCCGTCGCAGACCTGCGGCCCGGCGTGCAGTTCGTGCTGGTCGGTCCCGTCGCAAAGCTCGACCTCGACGAGTTGCCGCAGCGTCTGAACCTGCACTATCTCGGCGCCAAGCAGTATGATGAGCTGCCGGCCTATATCGCGAACTGGCGAGTCGCGCTGATGCCGTTCGCGCTCAACGCGGCGACGCAGTTTATCAGCCCGACGAAGACGCCGGAGTACTTGGCTGCCGGCCGGCCCGTCGTATCGACGCCGATTACGGACGTGATGCGGCAGTATGGCCAGCTTCCGGGCGTGCAGGTCGCCGGCACGGCGCAGGAGTTCGCCCGGTGCATCGATCGGGCGCTGGTACAGATGCAGGAGCCGCAATCATGGCGGCCAGATGCAGACGCTGTGTTGGCCGGGATGTCGTGGGACGGGATTTGGGCGGCGATGGCGGCGTTGATCGCCAAGGTTCCGGGTGCCCGGCACGTGGGCGTGACGCGGGATTGCAAGTTCGACTTCCTGATCGTCGGGGCCGGGTTCGCTGGCGCGGTGCTGGCCGAGCAGTTGGCATCCGACGCCGGCAAGCGTGTGCTGCTCATCGACCGGCGCCCGCACATCGGCGGCAATGCCTATGACCAGCTGGACGCGGCAGGCGTCCTGATCCATCCGTATGGCCCGCACATCTTCCACACCAACTCCGAGGCGATCGTCCACTACCTGTCGCGCTTCACGGCCTGGCGGCCCTATGAGCATCGTGTGCTCGCGGAAGTGCAGGGGCAGTTGCTGCCCATGCCGATCAACCGGACGACGGTCAACGGCTTCTTCGGCACGACGCTCGGGACCGGCGAGGTCGAGGCATTCCTGCAGTCCAAGGCCGAGCAGAACGGCGCGATCCGCACCTCCGCCGACGTCGTGCTGAGCAAGGTCGGCCGCGAGCTCTACGAGGCGTTTTTCCAGGGCTACACGCGCAAGCAGTGGGGCCTGGACCCGAGCGAGCTCGACAAGTCCGTCACCTCCCGCGTGCCCACCCGCACCGACGACGACGACCGCTACTTCGGTGACCGTTTCCAGCAGATGCCGCTGCACGGCTATACCAAGATGTTTGAGGCGATGCTGGACCATCCGAACATCACCTGCCTGACTGGCACCGAGTACGCTTCGGTGGACCGCGACGCATACGACCAGCTGATCTTCACCGGCCCGATCGACGAGTTCTTTGGCCACCGCTACAGCAAGCTGCCCTACCGCTCGCTGCAGTTCAGGCACGAGACGCATGACATGGAGCGGTTTCAGCAGGTTGGTGTCGTCAACTATCCCGCAGAAGACGTGCCGCACACCCGCGTGACCGAGTTCAAGCACCTCACGGGACAGGCGCACGCCAGCACCAGCGTCTGCTACGAGTTCCCGGCAGCGGAGGGCGATCCCTACTATCCCGTGCCCCGGCCGGAGAACGCGGCGCTATACCAGCGCTACCAGGCGCTCGCCGACGCGACGCCCGGCGTTACCTTCGTCGGGCGGCTGGCGACCTACCGGTATTACAACATGGACCAGGTCGTCGGGCAGGCGCTGGCGACATACCAACGGCTGATGCTGGCTGAGCGGGTGGCCGAGGCAGCGGACTGATCAGCCGCGCCCAACGAATGGCATCTGCGTCGCCATAACCGTCACGAACTGAATGTTCGCGTCGGGCGGCATGCTGGCCATGTGCACCACCATGTCGGCCACGTGCCGCACGTCCATGCGCGGCTCGACCATCATGGCGCCGTTCGCCTGGGGCACGCCGGCCTTCATGCGCTCGGTCATCTCGGTCGCGGCGTTGCCGATGTCGATCTGGCTGCAGGCGATGTTGAACGGCCGGCCGTCCAGCGACAGCGACTTGGTCAGCCCGGTGATCGCGTGCTTGGTCGAGGTATAGGCAACCGAACCCGGCCGCGGCGCATGGGCGGAAATCGAACCGTTGTTGATGATGCGGCCGCCGCCGGGTGCCTGCTTTCGCATCAGCGCGAACGCGTTGCGGGCGCAGAGGAACGATCCCGTCAGGTTCACGCCGACGACGGCCATCCACTGCTCGACCGAAAGCTCGTCGATCGGCTTGGCCGGTGTGCCCATGCCGGCATTGTTGAACAGCAGATCGAGCCGGCCATGCTCCTGTTCCACAGCGGCAAAGGCGGCGTCCACCCCAGTGGGCTGCGACACGTCGGTCGGCAGCACCATCGACCGGCCCGCCACTCCGGCTGCGGCCGTAGCTTCCAGCGTATCTGCCCGGCGGCCGAGCAGCGCCACTGTCCACCCGGCCTGCATCAACGCCAAGGCAGAAGCGCGCCCTACACCGCTGCCAGCACCGGTTACGAGGGCGATCTTTGCTGTCATGCCGGACAAATCCCTGTTCTGATTTGACGCAGCCTCGCACGAGGCGAGGCGCCGGGCCAAATCAGATGAATTGTCCGCGTAGAAATCCCAGCGCGGGCAACGGCTTCCAGGCGCGGGGCAGGTCGGCCGGGCGGATCGGCGCCACGCTATAGCAGGGCGCGGGCTGGCGGCAGGATTGCAGCAAGCTGGCGTAGGCGCAAATCTGTTGCTCGCGCCAGGCACGGTCGGCCAGGGCGCGCTCGCGGCTCGGGAAGATCTCGGCCACCCGGGTTGCACGGCCGACCGAGGCCATCACGGCCCACAGCGTGTCGTCCTTGCGGTGCTTGAACTCGATCACCGCACTCATGCGGGCCTCCGTGCTCCGGCCATGACCATCATATTGGCCGCGCCAGCGTCAGGAACAAGCCGCCGAAGGATCAAAGCCGTTGGCCAGCACGCCACGCGGCGCAATCATGGAGTAGGGGCCGACCGGAAGGTAGCGGCCGCTGCCGGGTGCGGCCTCGACGCGGCCGTCCTGCATCAAGACCTCACCGCGGCGGACCGTCGCCACAGGCCAGCCGGTAACTTCGAGGCCCTCATACGGCGTGTAATCGATCGCGTGCTGCATCAGGGCATTGGTGATCGTCGTGCGCCGCGCCGGGTCCCACAGCACGAGGTCTGCATCGGCGCCGGGCATGACGCTGCCCTTCTTGGGGTGCAGGCCAAACAGCCGGGCGGGCTGCGTCGCGGTCAGGCGCACGAAGTCACTCGCGGTGATCCGCCCGGCGGCGACGCCCTCGCTGAACAGGATCGGCAGGCGGCTCGCCAAGCCCGGCACGCCGTTCGGAACATCCCGAAAATTTGCTTCGGCGCCGTTCACCTGCTTGCCGCGTGCGCCGCCATAGCTCCAGCCGCTATGGTCGCTGCTTACGACGTCGAGCGTGCCCAGCCGGATCGCCTTCCACAGCCCAGCGGTCGCCGCCGCGTCGCGCGGGGCCGGGCTGCACATGAACTTTGCGCCCTCGAACCCCGGGCGGTCCATGTCGGCGGCGGACAGCACGAAATACTGCGGACAGGTCTCGCCCCACACGCGCAAGCCGCGGGCCCGGGCCCGCGCGATCTCGTCGGCCGCTTCGGGGCAAGACACGTGGAAGATCTGGATCGGCTGGTCCACCAGTTCGGCCAGTGCAATGGCGCGGTGCGTCGCCTCGCGCTCCAGCACGGGCGGGCGGGACCAGGCGTGGTATCTTGGCGCGGTCAGGCCCGCGGCGAACAACGCCTCGGTCATCCAGCCGATGGCGTCGTAGTTCTCGCAATGCACCGTCACCAGCGCGCCGTTTTGCCGGGCGGCCGCCAGCACGCGGAGGAACTGCCGGTCGTCGAGCCGTAGCGGGTCATAGGTCAGGAACACCTTCAGGCTGCGTACCCCGCCAGCGACAATGCCGGGTAGTTCTCCCAATACAGCGTCGGTCGGGTCGGTGACGATCTGGTGGAAGGCGTAGTCGACCATCGCCCGCCCGGCGCGCCGGTGGTATTCGGCAAGCGAAGGTCCGATCGCTCGGCCTTTGAACTGGGTCGAGAAGCTGACGACGCTTGTGGTTCCGCCGGCCAATGCGCTGCGACTGCCGGTTTCCCAGGTCTCCTCGTCGGCGCCGCCCCCCGCCTGCAGCTGCTCGATGTGGCAATGCGTGTCGACGCCGCCGGGCATGACCAGCAGGCCGCCGGCGTCCAGCACGCGGGTGCCGGCGAGGTTCATGCCGACGGCCTCGATGCGCCCGCCGCGGATGCCGACGTCGGCGCGGAACTGCTCGGCCGCGGTCACCACCGTCCCGCCACGGACCACCAGGTCGAAGTCGTCCATCATGCTGCCTACCCTCCGAATTCTCTGCGGATTTGCACCGAGTGCTGGCCGATGGCCGGCACCGGCCCCAGCTTGGGTGCCTGGCCGTCCGAGATGACCGGCGGCGCCACGAGGTGCGCCGTGCCGCCGGGAGTGTCCACTGTCGTGCGACGCAATGCCGGGTGGCGGGCCAGCGCTGGGACGTCGTTCACGAAGCCATACGCCACGTTGGCCGCGCGCAGCCGGGCAGCGGCGACGTCGTGGGACAGGCGCCCGAACGCGGCGGCGATATGGCCATCGACAGCCGGGCGGTTGGCGACCCGGGCGTTGTTGCTGTCGAACCCATCCGCGGTAGCGAGGCTCGGCTCCCTCAGGAACACGGCGCAGAAGCTGGCCCACTCCCGCTCGTTCTGGATGGAGATCAGCACCAGCGCGCCGTCCGCGGTGGCGAATGCGCCGTAGGGGCAGATCGACGGATGCGCCAGGCCAAGGCGGGCGGGGGCACGGCCAGTGCCCTCGGTATAGAGCAGCGGCACCGTCATCCAATCCGCCATGCCGTCGAACAGGCTGCACGCGAGGCCGCGGCCCTGGCCGGTGACGCCGCGGGCGATCAGTGCCTCCAGCACCGCCGCGTGCGCCGCCATTCCGCAAGCGATGTCGCAGGCGCTGACGCCGATGCGGCCCGGCCCCTCGGGCAGGCCCGTGACCGACGCGACCCCGCTTTCGGCCTGGACCAGCAGGTCATAAGCCTTCATCTCGGTGTAGTCGTGGCCCGAGCCATAGCCGCTGATGTCGACCGTGATCAGCCGCGGGTGGCAGGCGCGAAGCTCGGTGCTGCCAAAGCCGGCGCGGTCCGCGGCGCCGGGTGCCAGGTTCTGGATGAACACGTCCGCCCGCGCCAGGATGCCATACAGCAGCGCGGCGTCGGCCGGGGCCTTGATGTCCGCGACCAGGCTTTCCTTGCCGCGGTTCAGCCAGACAAAATAGCTGGACAGCCCGTGCACGGCGGCGTCGTAGCCGCGGGCGAAGTCCCCCTCCGGCCGTTCCACCTTGATGACCCGGGCCCCGGCGTCCGCCAGGCGCGAACTGCAATACGGCGCCGCGACGGCCTGCTCCAGGCTGAGCACCAACAGGCCGTCGAGCGCACCCATCAACGACCGCCCACTAATAGCTCCGGGGCATCCCGAGCACGTGTTCGGCGACGTATGAAAGAATGAGGTTCGTGCTGATGGGCGCGACCTGATACAGCCGGGTCTCGCGGAACTTGCGTTCGATGTCGTATTCCTCGGCGAAGCCGAAGCCGCCATGGGTCTGGATGCAGGCCTCGGCCGCAGCCCAGGCAGCGTCGGCCGCGAGCATCTTGGCCATGTTGGCCTGCTCGCCGCAGGGCAGCCCGGCCTCGAACCGCTCCAGCCCGTCCCGCACCAGCAGCTCGGCGGCGCGCATCTGCGCGTAGGCCTTCGCTATGGGAAACGAGATGCCCTGGTTCTGGCCGATCGGGCGTCCGAACACCTTGCGGTCGTTGGCATAGGCAACCGACTTGCCGGTGAACCACTTGGCGTCGCCGATGCACTCGGCGGCGATCAGCAGCCGCTCCGCATTCATGCCGTCCAGGATATAGCGGAAACCGCGGCCCTCCTCGCCCAGCAGGGCGTCGGCCGGGATGTGCATCTCGTCGAAGAACACCTCGCACGAGTTGTGGTTCATCATGGTGCGGATCGGCCGGATCGTCATGCCCTGCACCGCATTCATGTCGACGATGAAGGTGGACAGCCCGTCGGTCTTCTTTGCCACCTGGTCGCGCGGGGTGGTGCGGGCGAGCAGCAGCATCAGGTCCGAATGCTCGGCCCGGCTGGTCCAGATCTTCTGGCCGTTGACCACATAGCCGTCATTGTCGCGCCGGGCCGTGGTGCGGAGCGACGTGGTGTCGGTGCCGCTGGCCGGCTCCGTCACGCCGAACGCCTGCAAGCGCTGCTCGCCGGTGGCGATCTTGGGCAAATAGCGCTGCTTCTGCTCGATCGAGCCGTGCCGCAGGATCGTGCCCATGGTATACATCTGCGCGTGGCAGGCGCCGCCGTTGCAGCCCGACGCCTGCACGGTCTCCAGGATCGCCGCCGCGGCCGAGATGCCGAGGCCGGAGCCGCCATATTCCTCGGGGATCAGCACCGAAAGATAGCCGGCCTCGGTCAGCGCATCTACGAACTCGGTCGGGTAGCCGCGCACCTCGTCCAGCTTGCGCCAATACTCGCCGGGGAAGCGGGCGCAGAGTTTTCCGACTTCCTCTCGAATTTCGGCGTGGTCGTCACGCACGATCAATGGAACGTCCATGTCAATCTCCTGAATGGCCCTGGCTAGACTGGGTCCCAGCTGAATACGTCCTGGCTACGGTCGAGCGGCAGCAGGCTGGCGCGGAGGGCAGGGGCGGCGTGCTCGGCGATCGATGCGGGGGTCCAGCCCTCGCTGGGATGCACCGAACGGAGCGGTCGGCTTTGGCTCATGAGGAAGATCTCGTTGATCGCGGTAGGGACGCGCATCACTGCGCGCCCCCCGCACAGAACCGTACGGGCGGAATTCCCGCATACGGCTCCCACCTTGGGTGTTTGACGGCAAACCGCTGAGAGGGCCAGGGATGGAGGA
>JAABVA010000946.1_pt1 | contig 32980 bp, 41 predicted proteins | sample 5560331 | NCBI WGS metagenome assembly JAABVA01 (sample SAMN12812661, study PRJNA571458) | rock metagenome | isolation source: Antarctica rocks | place: Antarctica: Victoria Land, Mt New Zealand sud | collected 2016-01-07 | reverse complement strand
AACACAGAGGACTCGACTGAACACTATCAATACTTTCTGATCATGCGTTAGTTAGGACTAGATATGTGAACAGGAGACATAAGAAGATGAATGAAACGAGGGGCAGGTGAATACCTGCCCCTCACCAATTACCAAGACAAAAAGAGAGGCTGTCATCACACCTATGCAATGACAGCCTCTCTTTTTGTCTCTATATATTGCTTGACAACGTGCTAGAAGTAAGGAGATTCTACTGAACTCTATCGTTAATCTCATCACGCATTTAGTGCAAACCAGATATGTGAACAGGAGATTTGACACTTCCCCACTTACGAAAGTGGGGAATTCTTCTTTCCACCAGTCCGCTTGCTCACTGCATCTCTCGATACAGCAGTAGAGGCCAACTGTCCAGAAGCGTTATCCTCTTGCGAACAAGAGGCCGTTCCCGTCTGCCCGACGGTACGGGATGCTTTGTCTAAGATATTTAATGCTGCATTCTGGTCTCGATCCATCACCAATCCGCACGTAGGACACATATGCGTTCTCACAGACAAGCTTTTCTTGACCCGTGTACCACATACGCTACAGTTCTGAGACGTGAAGTTGGGGGCTACTGCTATAACGGGAATGTTGTGAGTACCTCCATAGTAGTTGACCCATTTCAAGAACATACCCCATGCTGCATCACTGATCGACTTGGCAAGGTGACGATTTTTGACCATGTTGCGGATTGAAAGCTTCTCGTAGGCAATCAGATCGTGAGATGTGATAAGCGCGTTCGCTTGTTTCCGAGCGAAATCTTCACGCTGCCTTTGCACTTTCAAGTGTGCTTTTGCTAATCGTTTTTGTGCCTTTTTGCGGTTATGCGACTTCTTGGCACACTTGCTATGTTTTCTGTGAAGCCGCTTTAATCGCTTCTCTGCTTTTCTAAGGTATCGGGGATTGTCTACAGTCTTGCCTTCGCTATCGGTATAATAGGCATTGAGACCCATGTCGATGCCAACGTGCTTCCCAGTCAGCACATGCTCAACTTCTCGATAGGCATGGACGCCAAATTGGACGTAGTATCCATCAGCACGTTTCACTATCCGCACCCGCTGTATCCGTGGAAGTGGGAAGGTCGCAAGGTCTCGTGAGCCAATCATGCGAACACGCCCTATGCCGCATCCATCAGTGAAGGTGATATGGTGCCCATCTGACTCTAATTTCCATCCTGTTACCTTGTATTCGACGCTACGGTTATCATGCTGAAACGTAGGATAGCCTTTCTTGCCTGAAACATGGTTCTTACAATTTTCGTAGAAGCGAGAAATAGCGAACCATGCACGATCAGCAGAGGCTTGACGGGCTTGTGAGTTAAGGTTTTTGGCAAAGTCGAACTGATTCGCTAAGGTTGAGCAATACACCTGAAGGTCATTGGAAGACACGCCATGCCCATCCATCCACAAGCGAAGGCACTTGTTTCTAATGAACTGAACAATACGGATAGCATTATCAATGGCTTGATACTGGTCTTTGCGTGCATCGATCTTATATTCGTAGATGAGCATGGCGCGTGTCCCTCCTTCCCTGCTTTGTTGACTATCTCTCAGTTACGTGTTGATACTCTCTTGATGCTACGGCGTCACAGGGGCATACAAAGCGAGGTGCCCATCCTTTTGCTCGTAAAATGCAGCAAGCCAGCCCAAAAGAAACCCTACGTTGTATAGGTCTGAACATGCATCGTTCCATCCATTTCGCACCTGAAATAACAGGAGTGCCGAGTCAATCACCTCCTCGTCACGATGATAGCGATGATAGGTCTCGTACCCTTTGTCATACGCTCGCGCAAACTCTTCGTCTTCCACCAGCACTGTCTTGTTGCCAATCGAAATCGAGTGTGGTTGCTGAACCTGTGGCATGATGTGTCCTTCTCCTTTGTCAATCGAGAGAGAAGAGAGCGTATGCTACGAGTACGCTCTCCGTTCTCATCTACGTGTTGAACAGTACGACAACGAATCTTTCCAATGAAGAGATATGTACCATCACTGTTTTCTCGACTGCCCTGCATATATGAGCAGTAAAGCAGCAAGCACTAACGACGCAACCGCCCATAGCACCTGAATGTGAATCGTGATAATGTTGCCCATAAAACTCACATCCATCACTGCACCGCCTTCCACTGGTACATGCCGTGTCCATCTGGCACCAGTGGGGTGATAGGCATGCCATTGACCGCGACATCTATGTTGCTTCCATCCTCAGAGAGTGTGACCAACGCATGGTTTCCTGCTCCGCTGATGGGGGTAGTCAAAACCTGAGCATGCTGCCCATCGGCACTCGTGACTGTGATACGCACCGTGTTGTGGTTCTCTTGCGTGAGAAAGTGATGATTGTCTAGGTCAAAGGAGGCGATGCGGTCACTACCATAGGTGAGTTGATTATTCAGGGCAATGAACGCAGGGATGACCACGCCATCGACGACAAACGCGATGCACAGAAAGAGCAGCACATACAGCAAGACGCGTGTTCCCCCTGTGACACGGCGCGTGGGCGCGATGGGAGGCGCGACAATTGGCCCTGTATTGGGGGGCTGTTGTGCTGATGGGGTGACTGCTGGTGGTTGCTGGTTCGGTGGGTGCTGTATCGGGCGATGACGTAACACGCTGCGTGGCATCTTCGCTACGGTGTCATCATCGTATTCCTGGTCGATGTCGGGCACCGGTTGCCGTGAGGCACGCGGTGGCACACTGGTCGAGGTCTTGTTCATGAAGGCGTCTCCTTTTACGCTGAACCCTTCGCTCAAGAGCAGTTGAAGGGAAAACTGAAACGTGATCGAATGCTGTTCAATGCTTTCGCTGTGCGACTCATGGTCTGCAACATCGTAAGTCGTGCGTTCCTCAATCATGAGCATGCGTCCTTTCCTTTTGGAGTGTGCGACACTTGTGTATGCCTCTGTGCGTCTGCTGGTTGATGGGCAAGACAGGTGAGCGGGTACGCGTGTGTAGCGGTAGGATAGGGAAGGTGGGACGCATCCAGACACTCAGGACAGTAGGCCACGCGTCCACAGACGAGACACACCGTTTCCCCAGGTCGGAAGGTGGGTGTTGCGCTATGACGGCCTTGCCGACAGTCAAACAAGGCTTGTGCGCGTTCTGTGGCTCTGCGCTCTGCGACGGTCAATGGTTTTCTACGGGTTGTGATATAGCCTCGTACCTCACTCATACCGTCACCTCCACATCTCGAAGAGCAAGTGGTGAGGGTGTAGTAGAAGCAGGAACAACAGGAACAGCACTGGTCGAGCGTGGGCGTTCGAGCAGGGCTGCCACCCATCCGGTGAGATAGCCAGCACCATAGCGTCCAGAGTGTTGCACGCTGGTCATGGTGCCGACATAGAACGCGTAGATATCCATGTCAGTCAATGGCTTGTTGTGATAGTCCACTTTGAAGCGGAGATAGCCGATTTGAAATGCGTTGGCAAACGTATCATCAGCAACGGTAATGGTAGTAGTGCCAATGGTGAGCGATTCGCTCATGGTTCTCGCCTTTCGTGTGTGCTGTGTTGGCTTGCCATGCTACAATAACATGGCAAGCCGTGTGTAACGTACTACAAGGGTCGGCATCGGTTCTGTTTCGGCTGGCCTTGTCTGAACTACAGGGTCAGCTTTTTTTGTCGTCTCCTTCCTGCATCACTAAGGAAATATATACTATTAGCTTGACTAGGGTTGCCTATCGTCATTAACATAGTACCATATGATGCAAAGTTTGTCAATATGTTGCTAAAGTTGCGTTATAATTGCTTAGGTGAATGGAGAAGAACAACGTGTTGCGTAGAGATGAAGACTAGAGTATACTTGGGTGTATCGACTAGAGGAGGTCTCATGTGATTATGCCTATTATTATTGACGGTGAAGAATATCTTTCAATCGAGGAAGCTTGTGATTACTTAGGGGGTATATCTAGGGAAACACTCCGCAGAAGAACACAGGCCGCTGGTATACAAAAATTCAGCAGAGGTATCACAAAAAATGTGTATTATCGTAAAGTTGATCTTGATAGACTTAACGAGTTGCGGCCTGTAGAAGATAATAACAGTCAATAATTTTTTATCAAAGAGCAATCCAGAGCGTGTGTAGAGTGTTTAGTGACCGCGACGATTCCTCCCCTATAACTATAGTTATAGGGGAGGAATCGCCTCGCTTTTTGTCATTATCACCACCCTTGACAACGTATCATACATACTGTATCCTATGAGAGGATAAATGAGAATAATTCTCATTATTAGGGTATGCTAATATGCTAAAAGAAAAACTCAATATAAATGCTCAGGCGGTGTTGGATGTTGTGTACTCAGTCGATACGCATCCAACAGCACTAGAGGTATACGAGATGGTGAAGCGAGTGCGCCCTCGCATCGGTCTAGCGAGCGTGTATCGCATTTTAGGGCATCTTGTTGAACAGGGACACATCAAAGAGATTAGTTATGGCGACGCGAGTTCGCGCTACGATGGGCGCACTTCGCGGCACGATCATGGCGTCTGCACGGTCTGTGGCGCATTGCTTGATCTGCCAATTGATGTTGCCTTGTCCCAGCAGGTGTTACAAAACGCGGCACAGGCAGCGGGGATTGAGCTAGACACACACGAGGTACGCATCTATGGGCGTTGTCCGTCGTGTCAGACGAATGGCACGCATTAACGCTAGAGAAGGATAACTTGGGAACAAAACTTGCGGAGGGATTTGAGAGTATGTCATTAGAGCAACAGCCAAAGGCAGAACAACCAAGCAGCGTCGAGAACCACGCTAATCAGCAAACAGAAAATAAAACAGAAGCGCAAAAAATAGAAGCGCAAAAGGAGTTGGTGGAAACTCCTAGCTCAACGAAAGAACAGCTTGTCGAATTACTCAAGGGACTCACATCACCAACCACTGGTGATGAATCCGCTCACAACTTCTTGCTACGTGTCGTACAACCTGGCTTGGCAGGTCTGATGGACGGTTCAGTCTCAACACTGGCACCAATCTTCGCGACCGCCTTTGTCACGCACGTAGCGTTCTCTACGTTTCTTGTCGGTATGGCATCGGCCACTGGTGCAGGCATCAGTATGGCCTTTTCCGAAGCTTTATCAGACGATGGTGAATTGACGGGACGTGGCAGCCCAGTTATTCGTGGTGGCATCACAGGTCTGATGACCTTCTTTGGTGGTGCATTGCACACATTGCCCTTCCTCATCCCTAATGTGAATATTGCGCTTTACGTTGCATACGTTGTCGTCGCATTTGAGCTTATCATCATCTCGGCAATTCGCCATCGCTACTTTGGTACAAGCTGGTGGCTTTCAATTTTGCAGGTTGTCGGTGGTGGTGTCCTGGTGTTCGCCGCTGCCCTCATCTTCGGTCATGCTTGATACCAGAGAAAATAAAGAGCCTTCTGCTAAGCGGCTAGCCACTTAGCAGAAGGCTCTTTATTTTCTCTGTTTATTCACCCAGAGACAGAACTGCCATAAATGCCTCTTGCGGTATCTCGACGTTGCCCACCATTTTCATGCGCTTCTTGCCTTCTTTTTGCTTCTCGAGCAGTTTGCGTTTACGCGATATGTCACCACCATAACACTTGGCAAGCACGTCTTTACGCATAGCTCTAACCGTTTCGCGAGCGATGATCTTGGAGCCAATCGCGGCCTGAATCGGCACCTCAAAAAGTTGTCTGGGAATGAGTCCGCGCAACTTTTCGACGAGGGCACGCCCTTGATAGTACGCTTTCTCACGGTGGATAATCAACGAGAGCGCATCAACAGGATGCCCATTGACGAGGATATCCAGCTTCACAAGGTCTGAGGCTTGATAGCTACCAAAACTGTAGTCGAGCGAGGCATAGCCTTGTGTGCGCGATTTGAGTTGATCGTAGAAGTCGATAATTAGTTCTGCTAACGGCATGTTATAGGTCAAGAGAACACGTGTCGCTTCGATGTACTTCATCTCTTTGAAGATACCACGGCGCGTAATCACGAGGTCCATAATGGTGCCAATATAGCTCGCAGGCGCGAAAATGGATATATCCATCATTGGCTCTTCGATGTCTTCAATCTCGTTTGGTGCTGGCATCTCGGACGGATTATCAACCTCGACAGTCTCGCCATCAGTTTTTAGTACGTGGTATTCCACGCTTGGTGCCGTTGCCAGAATATCCAGATTGTACTCACGCTCGATACGCTCCTGGATAATCTCCATATGCAGTAGACCCAGGAAGCCACAACGAAAGCCAAAGCCCAGCGCGTTCGAGGTCTCCGGCTCGTAGAACAGGGCGGCATCGTTGAGTCGCAGACGGTCAAGTGCTTCACGTAAAAGCGGATATTCGTTGCCCTCTACCGGATAGATACCAGCGAACACCATCGGTTTCGCTGGTTTATAACCAGGAAGCATCTCGACAGTGCCTAATGCGCTGGGAACCGTTACGGTATCACCAACGCGACAATCTTTGACGTTTTTGAAACCCGTTGCAATATAGCCCACTTCACCCGTTGTCAGTCCTCCTACCGAGGTAAGTCGAGGATGAAAGTAGCCAGCCTCCAGGATATCGGTTGTACTGCCAACCGCCATCATCGAGACGCGTTCGTCTGTGCGTAACTGTCCATCAACAACGCGTAAGTAAGCAATCACGCCCTTATATGCATCATAATGTGAGTCGAAGACCAGCGCACGTAGTGGCTTGTCCGGGTCTCCCTTTGGGGGGGGAATTTGCTGAATGACAGCTTCAAGGATTTCCTGCGTACCAATACCCTCTTTCGCAGAGGCCAGGATGCACTCCTCTTTCGGTATACCAATCACCTCTTCGACCTCTTGCTTCACCTTATCAGGGTCGGCACTGGGCAGGTCGATTTTGTTAATGACCGGAATGATGTTCAGGTCGGCTTCTAATGCAAGATACAGGTTCGCCAGCGTTTGCGCCTCGATTCCTTGCGTGGCGTCAATGACCAGCAAGGTACCTTCACAGGCGGCAAGACTACGTGAGACTTCGTAGGTGAAGTCTACGTGACCGGGGGTATCAATCAGGTTGAGTTCATATTCCTCACCGTTCAAGGCAGTATAGCGCATACGTACCGCCTGTGCCTTGATGGTAATGCCTTTTTCACGCTCTAAATCCATCTGATCGAGCGTCTGCTCCTGTAAATCGCGTTTTGAGACCGTACCCGTAAACTCTAACAGTCGATCAGCAAGCGTTGACTTGCCATGATCAATGTGGGCGACAATACAAAAATTTCTAATATGTGCTTGATCCGTCATTCAATGATGCCTCCGCACAACACTTCATCACCATCCGTGCCGCCATAAAAAACGGCTGCCTGTCCTGGGGTGATGGCCCGCTGTGGATTTTTTAGTGTGACCTGCACGCGATTTCCCTCGATGGGAGTGACAAGCGCGGGCTGTTCAGTGGCTTTATACCGTACTCGCACGAACGCCTCGAACGGAGCATCAGGTGTTTCTCCACTGAGATAATGCATGTTGCCAACTCCAAACGTTCGCTTCTCTAACGCAACTGCTGGTCCAACGGTGATCGCGTTCTGCCCGGCGTCAATCTTGAGGACATGTAACGCCTCTGGTGAGGTCAACCCTAAGCCTTTACGCTGCCCAATCGTATAGTAGGCTAAACCACGATGGCGACCCAACACCTTCCCCTGTTGATCAAGAATTGGACCTGGCTTTGGTAATGTAATCAACGGTGCCGTACTGGTAGCAACTCCTGCTCCTACCCCAACTAGTTCCGGCTCATAATCGCCATGCTTGGCGGCGTAGCGATCAATGAAGCCGCGATAGTCGTTTTGCGCGACAAAACATATTTCCTGGCTCTCAGCTTTCGTGGCAACCGTCATGCCGCGTTCCGCCGCCATCGCTCGCACCTGGAGCTTTGTATAGCCTCCGAGTGGAAAGCAGGCGTGCGCGAGTTGGTGCTGATTGAGAACGTGTAGCACGTAGGATTGATCCTTGTCAGGGTCAACAGCGCGGCGAAGACGACGCTTGCCAGTTGTGGGGTTCTCATCTACCTGCACATAATGGCCCGTTGCGAGATAGTCAGCGTCAAGCGCGAGTGCGCGGTTCAGAAGCACGGTAAAGCGGATATGACGATTACAGGTCAGGCACGGGTTTGGTGTGCGGCCAGCAACATAATCTTCATAAAAGGTGTCAACGATTTTATGTTTGAACTCTTCCTCGACATTGACGAGATAGAACGGTATATCGAGCATGCGTGCCACGCGGCGAGCGTCATCGACGGACTCAAGCGAGCAGCATTTGTTCTGTACAACGCGCTCGATGCCATCATCTTCCGCTTCGATCATCCCCGGCTCAGACCAGAGACGCAGCATAATCCCGATGACTTCGTGACCTTGCTCTTTTAAGAGTGCAGCAGCGACAGAGCTATCCACGCCGCCGCTCATTGCGACGACTATTCGTGCCATGATGTTTTCCTGTTTCGTGTTGAGAATATCTATGTATAGAGAGACTGGACAAAAGTTTTACTGAATTGCGTTGTTTGCAATGATATTAAAAAAGGACTAGCCATTTCTGGGCTAGCCTCTTGCTGATCACATCTTTGTTGGTGTTTGGCGTACATGTAATGCCCTTTCATGCCACAACAAGAGTAGCATAGGAGGCTCTATTTGTCAAATTGCACCATAATTTTCTCCAAAATTTTATGGTTTAGGACCCACTCGACGCATCTTCTCATTTCATGTATAATAGCCGCAACGATTGCTTTTCATCAAGTAAAACCTGATAGTAAATGTGCATTATTTAGACCGTGTAATATTTTACGTAAGGCCAGATGTAACAACGGTACGATACTGCTTTCTATAGAAGTTGTGCCTACCAGACGAAGGATGTAAAAACGCTCGAAAAACCTGATTACGTTCAGAGGCAATAGAGCAGGGAGTATAAAAACATGCCAAAGAAATCAACGCCTGCACGTAGTGGAGTGCAACGTGCCAAGCCAAAGACACAGAAAAGTTTTGAATTGGTTCGCCCCGTGTCCGCGGTGCAAGAATTAGAGGAAGAGGTCATCGCAACGACTGCAAAGACCGAGACCGAAACAACGAACACAGCATCAACAGCTGTTGATTCCTCTTCCACCTTGGATGCATTGCCAGTGGTTCCACAGAAACGTGTAAGGTCGAGCAGAGTTGCTACCGAGGTCGCGCCCGTTGTGCCTGTGGTGCCTGTGGTGCCTGTGGTGCCAAAGGAAACGAAGGAGACGGTAGAAGCACCTGTAACAACAGCAGCAAAGGGCAATGCTTCGGCCCGACTCACGGCACGCAAGAATACACAACGCTCATCGCGTAGTGCATCACTTATCACGGCAGAACACTACTCATATGTACGGAAAGACCTTCTCTTTATCGCTGTGCTGGCGGTAATTATGTTTGCAGCCATCATCGTTCTCTACTTCGTCCCTGGTATTGGGGCATAACGAAGAAGTCTGCTCTTTCAGGAGAAATAAGAAGCACCGCCCACTTATGGTCAGTGCTTCTTGACGTTTTGGTCCTATGTAATCTACACACAGCTACCGTTTCCTTGCAAACAAAACAAGTGATGCCCTGCTTAGTGTACCAACGGGCTTGTGCCCAGCCCAGTAGGGACGCCGTGACGATGAACGGAGGGAATAGTCACGCCCAATACACGTTGCATCGCCATCGTATGACAACAATCGCCCCAATCTTCAAAGAAGCGACAAGTGCAGGTCCACTCGCCATTATCGAAATTTGTGGTATGTATGTCGTTCTCACCCTGGAACTTTGCCTCAAAATGGGTAAACTGAATACGCTCTGGTTCCTCTGCGTAGCGTTTGGCTTTAGCGATTTTGCTGATCATACTTGAGTTCATATGTTATCTCCTTGAAAATCTAGCAACCACTCTGCGTCCACTCGTCGTTTGTGTTCTATACGCTTCAGTGGCGTAGCTTACGTTTCTATGCACAATTGCATATAGGTAAGCGTTCGTAGTATCGCACTGTGATGAAGTACTGCTGTCCTATCTTAAATTGGACATACAGAATACGAAGTAGTATCTCCTTTCAAAAATATAGTTGTTTTCAACGACCGCTATCAATGGATAGGGTCTGCCTGGCCCAAGGAAGAATGAAGAATCAATGAGCCCAAACGATGCGCGTATAAAAATGAATGCTGTCTTTTGATAAAAAAAAACACCAGCGACAAACTGTCCCTAGTGTGTGTTTACGTGTCAAAACTGATCAGTACAATGCGTGTCAATCGCAGCGACCATGCTGTGTGCATTTTCAACGAGACTGAACACATACGCATTCCAATCCTTATCCAGCAACCGACTGGATGTACGCTATCTGGTTCCTAACAAAGCAAGAACTACGATGTTATGATAGGTAAGATGATATGTACGTCTGAATGTGTTTGCTAATGAACATGATTATACCATAGGACGTGTGAAAAGTCTACCCTTTAGGATAGGAGATTTCCAATTGTTCTGTTACATAGAACACATTGGATGTATAACGTATAGTAAGAACAAGCACACGCTCCGCCTGGGAAACGGCTAGCCGTTTCCCAGGCGGAGCGTGTGCTTGTTCTTATCTTCTTCCACTCTACGAGAGCATCTCAGCGACAATCGGCTCACTCACAAGGTTGTCATACACCTCGCTCACACTCAGCGCAACACCCTCCCAGCTAAATTTTGAAACAGAAGGACGTGCAGCAGCGTGCATGCGTGCCTGTATATCCGGGTTATGCAGGATGGCATCGAGCCGCTCGGCAAAGAAGCCGGGGCAACGAGGCACAAGGTAGCCATTTTCGTCGTTATGCACAATGGTCATCAAGCCTCCGGCACGTGTCGCCACAACAGGAGTGCCACAGGCTAACGACTCAACTGCGACCAAGCCAAAACTTTCATGATACGATGGTACAACGGTCACATCGGCAGCACTATACAGCAATGGTAACATATCCTGTGGTTGGGCACCTAAGAAGAGTGTACGTTGCTTGATACCGAGGTCTGCGGCAAGTGTACGCAGGTTTTGCAGGTCCCTGTCATCGGTTAGCGCACCACCCACAATCACAATCTGCGCCTCTTGCTCCATCAACGCGGCAGCTCGCAGAAGAATATCGGGTCCCTTGAATGGATCAAGTCGTCCCGCAAAGAGCAGCACAGGTTGTTGTGGGTCGAGTCCAAAACGTTGTCGCATCAGTTGGCGATCATAGGGTACAAACAATTCAAGATCAACGCCACAGGGAATAACCTGGATGCGGCTCGCACTAACGCCACAATAGCGCATCATTTGTGTACGCTCGTCCGCAGTAGCCGCGATGATGCAATCAACGGATTGTATGAGCGTCTGCTCCATCGCAAGGCGTTGTTGTGACTCTTGCTCATCAGGATTGGCGAGTCCTTCCTTGCTGACTGCCTGAGCGGAGCTAGAACGAAGTCTTCCTTGCATCCTGTCTGAGGCGAAGCTTCCTATCTGCTCTGCTGACTGCGTAGAACGAAGTTCGTTGCAGAGCGGAATACGGAGTCCTAGATGCAAAGCATCGTGGACAGAATGAGTAAGGATTGCGTTGGCAGTCTGAATAGCAAGTTGTTTGAGGCGTGCCAGCGTGTGAAACATCGTGACGTGAGGAATATCCCATCGTCGTGCAAGGTGTTCCGCCACGATCCCTGAGAGCCAGTAGTGGCTATGCAATATGTCGTATGTACGCAACTCTTTCCTGGCGAATGCTGCAACTGAGGCCGCAAAGGAAGGCATATACGGTAGTAAATTATTTTTATGAACAGGTGTCTGTGGCCCTGCTTGAATATGAATAACGCGCACATGGGGCGCGAGTTGTACAATGTATGGTGTATGTATGTTTGTCTGACGGGTAAAGATATCAACGGTGTGACCGTAACGGCCTAGTTCTAATGCCAATGCACGGATATACACATTCATGCCCCCTGCATCCTTTGTACGTCCAGGGCTATCGAGCGGGGACGTATGAACGCTGAGCATGGCTATAGTATGAGACATGTAGTAAATGCTCCTCTTTCTCCTCGGTTGTTAGCAATGTTCAGCATAGATGCGGGGCCAGCGTCCATCGCCGACATGCATATTTGGTCCCAACATAGCAATCCCTCCTTTCATTCTTTCACTAGTGAAAACACTCTATGATGTAGTTTCTATTTCTTCGTCCCTATGTGTGGTCAATATTCATATGACAATATTTCGTAGGGACCAGATGTATCGCGTCCGCATGTGCGATTTATCGCGCGAAATCCTTGTCAACTTTGTCCGCAAGCGTAATAGAATATATCTCGCGTGATAAATCACGCTTGGACGCGATACATCTGGTCCCTACGAAATTTGGTTGTATCAAATTTGCTGATGCACTAGGGTTGCGCGGATCGCGCTCGCAATTCGTTCACGGCCTCGAACATTTCGTGCGCTCCGATGCCCGAACCTCGTGAGATGTCTTTCAGGCAATCGACGCGCAACTTGAGTGCTTTGTTGAACTCTTGTGGCGTCACGCCTGAGTAAGATGCCAGTTCGTCGAGAATGGACTGATCGGCATGCTCGAAGGTATCATCGTAGGCGTTCCATAGCGAGAGCGGCACTGGGACAATCGCATCGGCATTGTTCGTACTAGACAGAGGTCGCACAAAGTGAGTGGACAACCAGCGGCGACGCGGCGGATAGCTGCGTCCGACCAATCCGATGTTAATAATGAGTCCGAGGCGTCGCACATCGTCAGGAGTAAGATGGAGGTCATTGCTATACATATGCATAACGTCACTGATAGTATCGGCATGGACACTGGTCGCAATATGAAAGCCCTTGCCGGGTAGCGTCAAGTAGCGGCGTGCGATACGTCCCCACATGTAAATGGGGAGATGGTCGCTTACTTCGTTACAGAGAGCATAGGTTGTCGCAGGATCAATATCTGGAATGCGTGTAAATGCGAAGTTCTCGTACATACCTGACATATACACCAATGCAGTACCTTCAGGAAGAAATTGGAGTAACGCATTTAGTGTCGTAGTCTTGCCAACACCCGGTTGTGGGTCTGTTGGGCCAGCTACAGTTAGCGAAGCACCCGATTCGAGCATTAACCAGATAAGAGCGGCAGTCTCAACATCGACACTTTGCAAGGCGACAATTTGCGCCACTGAAAGTGGGCGGCGTGATTCATAGTGCCAGTAATAGCGTTCATAAGGGTCATGTGGATCAAACATGCTCTTATTCCCTTTCGTATCTAGGAGGAAGACCGCGAGGGACCTCCCCTACATTTATACTGTTGACTGGTATGATAGGCGATGCCTATCACATCAATTTATGTTTTTTGTTCACCCTGTTCCTCGTCAGACGTGGGCTTTTTCAGAATTTCGGGCGTTGGAGCTTTGAGCCAACCGGGGTTAGGACTCCAGCCAATGGCGACAACCTGTGGTGGCTGTTCGTTCTCTAGCTCGACAAGGCTCACCGAAGCGTTGTCGATGTGGATGCTACCAGCTTTTGCGGCTTCCAATCCTGAATAATGCGAGACAAGCAGTTTTATTACATCGGCATGTGCCACGAAGACAGGATATAAACCAATATTTTCTTGCGTGCGCCAGCGTTCTACGGCAGCAACGACGCGTTGTTGTACCTGTGGAAATGTCTCGACGCCTTCGGGTGCAGTGCTGGGATCGCGAACATACGCTTTCCACGCAGGATCGTTTTTGGAGATGTCTTCGATCACCTGCCCGGCCCAGTTGCCGATATTGGTATCCATCAGGTCCGGCTCTAAGTGAATAGCAATATCGCGTCCCTGAGCGAGAATCTGTGCTGTATCATAGGCGCGTTCGAGCGGGCTACTGATAATGGTACTGATAGGTAGCACAGCGAGTGCTTCGGCAAGACGTGCAGCTTGCTGTCGCCCATTGTCATTGAGTGCGACCCCTTCAAGCTGACCAGGAAGGCGATGTTCGACGTTCCAGGTCGTTTGCCCGTGACGCACAATGAGCAAGGTTTGTTTCATATGTGTTTGCGTACTTTCCACCCCATAAAACAAGCGACGCCAGAGGTTTTTACGCCAGCGTAAAAAGCGTACACCTACGATGCAGTAGATGTACAGAATGTGCAGCCAGCCGCCTATGAACTCGCGAATGTAGTTCAGGCGTGTTCTTATATAGCCTTTTATACTTCCTCGTTGGCGAGTTATCTGCTCTACTTACAAACGACTCGAACATATCCTCGCCACGAGTCGATGCTTCTGGAGTCTGCTGTAACCACGATCAACATAGAACCTTGATGCGGAGTCCCCTAGCATTAGCTACGGGGAGGAAGCGTCGCATCGTTACGCGCTTTTCATGCATTCTTTGTTTTGCTCTTTCTCATACTATATCTCATTATACCTCTGACGTTTACTCTTTTGGATATCGTTGAGAATATGTAATAGTATACTTTACATAAGAATAGCGAGAAATCAGCTTTTATTTTCTTCAAGAAACTGCTTGACACGTTCTATATCAGATTTTGTTACATAACTACGGCGATCAAAAGGAAACTTTGTTCTCTGTATCCCTAGAATATTCATATAGTTATAGAGGGTAGCTTTGCTACTACCTATCTCGATAGCGGCTTGCTCTATTGTGAAGCAGTCTTCTTTCGTGATTCTTTCCATTCTTTTCTACTGACTCCTCGAAGAGAGTCTGTCCTTGTATGTGCATTGGCACACCTCCATCGGTACAGCTAGTAATAAATTTATCACGAATGCCACATCTTGTCAATTCAACACTTGACACATGGCTATTCATATGTTAATCTTCTATCATACTACTGTCAAGTGTAGTGTATTATAGTAGTTGAGTATTTCACTAGTGACTAAATTTATCATTAGGTGATATGAACCTTGTAGGTAAAAACAAAAGGGTCTACGCAGGAACGTAGACCAAGTAAAGAGACTAGCGCGTAAAAATCCAATCTAGCTTCTCCACACGTCGCATCATAGCGGTAAAGAGAGCCAATCGTCAAGCAGAAAGGAAAGTGTCTCATGGTACAATCACGACAGGTATTCAAACTTGGTGCAACCACTGTTCTCACGCACAACGATGGTTTTGCTGATGGGTACGCCAACGGCCTTGTCGCCCACCCACAAACTGCACAGCAACCACTCACTGATACCATCCTCTACGAATTAATTGTCACGAAAATCCTTGATGTGCATGCGTCCAACGAATGGAATACTGGCTTTGTTCTTGGTGCCCTTGAAGGTCTCCGCAAAGGACACACCACCATCTCTGCACCTGATGTCCCTGTTGTACAGTGCGGTGATGTCACGCTTCGCCTGAATAACTGGCGATTTCGGGAAGGCTTCCTGCTCGGACAAGAAGACCGACAGGCTGACCTTGCCGATCAGGAAGTGACGGGCACCTCCCTTACCGCGCGTGACCTGCTCTCCTACATCGCCCATCGTGACCCTGACACCAAACACTACTTCTTAGGGAAAGAGGAACTTAACGCGCTGGAAGCAACACTTGGACAACTCATTGGCTACCTGTGTACTGCTCTCTTTTCCACTTTACAAGCCCATAAGCAAGAAGAGAGCGTGCCAACTCGTTCTCATGTGACTGAACCATTATCAACTACTGTCCCACAAGAGGTTTGATGAAGTGACCAGCGTTTGTAGACAAGATTGTCTACAAACGCTGGTCTTTCACGCCATGTAGCGAAATTCCTACTTTGTCTCGATTGTGAGAGGTATTCCGCTCTCACTCAGCAAGCAGTATATTGAGAACCAAAACATGTCTAAGCAAGCATACAAATTCAGATTGTATCCGACCAGCAAACAGGTTCAAACACTCACCTGGACACTTGACCGTGCAAGAGAACTTTATAATGCTGCACTTCAAGAGCGAGAAGATGCCTATCGCATGTCTAGCAAGTCAATCACTTACTACGATCAAGCCAACCAATTGCCTGAGATCAAAGAGATCAGGGAAGACTATCAAGCTATTTATAGCCAAGTCCTCCAAGATGTCCTTCGGCGCGTCGATACAGCTATGAAAGCCTTTTTTCGGCGCTGCAAAGCTGGTGAAAAGCCTGGCTACCCCAGGTTTCAAGGCAGAAATCGCTATGATAGCTTCTGCTATCCACAGGACGGATTCTCCCTCACAGCTGATAATCGCGTTTGTCTCTCTAAGATAGGCAGCATCAAGGTGAAGCTGCATCGTGAGATCAAGGGAACAATCAAGACGTGTACGATCAAGCGCGAGGGTGATTGCTGGTATGTCGTTTTTGCCTGTGAAGTAGAAGCGTCCCCAAAGCTTGCCTATACTGATGAAGCTGTTGGGATTGACCTGGGTCTCACCCACTTTGCCACCCTCTCGACGGGGGACACAATAGACAATCCGCGCTATTTCCGCAAGTCTGAGAAGAAACTGGCGAAGGCTCAGCAGAACCTCTCTCGCAAGAAGAAAGGCAGTAAACGCCGGAAGAAAGCGGTGAAGTTGGTTGGGAAACTCCATAGGAAAGTACGCCGCCAACGTCAGGACTTCCTTCACAAACAGTCACGTCAATTGGTGGACACCTATGAAATCATTGTGCTTGAAGACTTGCAGTCTGCCAAATTAATTAAGCGGCCTAAGCCCAAGCAGGATGAAGGTGGGAAATACCTCCCGAATGGAGCGGTAGCAAAAGGCGGATTAAATAAGTCAATCACTGATGCTGGTTGGGGCCAATTCCAACAGTTCTGTACCTACAAAGCTGCAAACGCTGGTAGAGTAGTGCTGTTCGTCAACCCCAAGTATACCAGTCAACTCTGTAGCGGCTGTGGTACGGTCAAGAAAAAGGATCTCTCGGAACGCTGGCATTCGTGTGAATGCGGCACTGAGTTAGACCGCGATCACAATGCCGCCATAAACATACTCAGGCTTGGACAGAGCCTTCAAGGGATATACCCTTGAGAAGCTCTTTGCCTTTAGGCATGGAGAGTTGTCACTGTATCAGGGAAGACGCTGGATCGCATCCTTGCATGGGCGAAGCAATATGCTTGTCCTTATTGAAGCACCTATCCACTAAAGCAATCACATACTGAAATAATACAAGAGTAATAGTACACACATGACAAGCAATAGCAACGTGCTACAGGCAATCAGAGCATCGGCAAGATTCGGTTCGGCATGGCGTTTCATGGAGGGTGGGATATAGGTCACTCCTGCACGTAACGAACGTGCAATAGCCTGATGTTGTACGGGAAACGGCACTTGTGGCCTCGGCAAAAGAGCCTGTACATCGTTTTCAGTATGGGGAATCGACAGTGGTCCACCTATTGGCTCTGTGTGTGGGGGTGTCATAGGAAATTGTGGGAATGGCATCACCTGTAGTGCTTTATGAGCAGTATCCAGGTCATCTTGCTTCTGTTGTGTTACTACTATGTCTGACGACGACAAATAGTAAGGTAAACGTATCATCGGGGGAATAAAATTCTCTGAATCGGTCTCGCTGCTAAAATCCGGCTGCTTGTATAGCATTACTGCTTCTCCTGTATCCACACATCAACATATCCATACTTACAGTATATACATAGCTCCAAAAAAGCAAGGGTCGCCAAATCGAGAGCGATTTGGCGACCCTTGCTTTTTTGGAGCTACGTTATGCTCTTCGTCGGGATGGTACATCCATAGCCAGTGGTCCATTGCTGTTTGCCAGTTGCGAACCACCACCACTGTTTGCAGTAGCTTTGGGCATAGATTGGGCAATCTGCTGAATAGTGGCATCGCCACACACACTTGAGGGCTGATTGTTGGTGATTAAACAGATCGAGGCCGTCAAGTAATTCGCCGTTGCCATAATCTTCTTTGATGCCGCAGAGTCCGTACTTGAAAGCTGGGCTGCGATATCTTTCTGCGACATGCCAGCAAGCACATCGGGAACGTAGGTTGGGCCAGCGACGACATACTGATTGCCAACATCTATGAATGGGAAACCAGGCGACTGCGTGTATGGTGGCGCGTTATAGGTGTCGATCAACTTCTGCTGGTCGGGCGTTGGCTTTTGTAGCGGCTGCCCCTGCCCATCTTCAACCTCTAACGACACAAAATCAACATACTTGCTGGTATAGCTACTCTTGTAAAATGAGAAGGTTGCCGTGCTAGGGTAAACATCTGTTGAGGAAGAGGTAATTTCTGGTAACTTCGTGAACGTTCCAAAGCGGCTTAGTGCTACCACAACACCCCAGCGCTGGCCCGCGCAATAGGGACAATATTCCGCACCATAGTACAAGAACTCTGGCTTGCCTGTGGGTCCCAGCAAAATTGGTTGCTTTTGTTTTACCGCTTGAAAATTATTTGTCACATCCGCCGTTCCCACCTGTGAGAGAAGGGTAGGGTTGACACTTGTCACCTCTTTCAACACGGATGAGTCTGTTGTCCCTGCTGTCGTAGCGTGGCCCTGCTGATTCGCTATAAAGATAAAGATTACGATAACAACAGCAACAGCAACGAGAACAGGCGCAATATACCACCAGGGGTTGACACCACGTCGTACAGTGCGGCGTTTGCGTGTTTTCGACTGTTGCCGCTGAGTATTTTGATTATCGCGCTGCAACCTCTGCTGACGCATTTGCTCGCGCCGACGGGCTGCGGAACGATCTTTTTCGTTCGCCATATTCTTGACACCTTCTTAATTTGCTACTAACCGAGATATTGTACCATAGGTAGTGCTGATTTGCAGCATCTTTTTTCATTACACGCACTACTATAACAAATTTTACTTGACAAAGCTATATGGATAGAGTACAATCCCAACGTTGGTACTAACGTGTGAATACATACAGCAGCCACAAGCCTCGTTCGTCTAGCGGCCTTGGACGCCGCCCTTTCAAGGCGGAGATCACGGGTTCGAATCCCGTACGAGGTACTATTTTTCAGAAGAAGCCTGGCATTACTCTTATTTGGTGTGCCGGGCTTCTTTTGTTTATTCGTAGGGACCAGATGTATCGCGTCCGAAGCGCAATTCATTGCGCGATGTCCTAATCAATTCTGTTTACAAGCGTGTTAGAACCTATTTTGCGTGATAAATCACACGCGGACGCGATACATCTGGTCCCTACAGAACGGAACAGCATCATATCAAGGTTGACAATTGGCAATATGAGGAAAGGTTATTAAATAATGATAAGTGTAGAAGAGGCTCTTGAGCGTATTCTGGCGAAGATTACAGCACTAGGGAGCATAGAGGTTCCGCTTGCTACCGCACAAGGGTTGGTGCTAGCACAAGATATCGTCGCGCATGATTCTATTCCTCCCTTCGCAAATTCGGCGATGGACGGTTTCGCGCTGCGTAGCCAGGATAGTCATCCCCACAATGGACAGCCAGCACGTCTGCGCGTAACGGGCAGTGTTGCAGCAGGCTATGTTGCCGCCCATCCCATTGAAGAGGGAACGGCGATGCGTATCATGACGGGTGCGCCTGTACCACCTGGAGCGGATGCGGTTATTCAGATTGAACTGACACAGTATGATGGACCCGAAAGTACCTGGGTCGAGCTTCAAGAAGAGGTGGCACAGGGCAACAATATCCGTCCTGCTGGTGAAGATATGCAGGCAGGGCAGATTGTCATCCCGCGTGGAACTGAGATCGGACCCTGGGAAATAGGTATTCTGGCAACGCTTGGCTATGCGACGGTCGCTGTCATCCGTCGTCCGCGCGTGGCTATTCTTGCCACAGGTGATGAGATTATCGACATTCACGAACCGTTAAGTCCTGGCAAAATTCGCAATAGCAATAGTTACATGCTAGAGGCGATGGTACGGCGTACTGGAATAGAAGCTACACGTCTTGGTGTCGCGCAAGATACAGTAGAGAGTTTACGCGCAAAATTTCGCGAGGCCGCGACCTATGACCTTATTCTCACTTCGGGTGGTGTCTCCGTTGGTGATTTTGACCTTGTGAAGGATATTATGACGGAGCAGGGGAATATCAACTTCTGGCGTATCAATATGCGCCCAGGTAAGCCGGTTGCATTCGGTTCCATTGGTAATATTCCCCTATTAGGACTCCCTGGCAACCCTGTTTCCAGCGCGGTCACGTTTGAACTCTTTGGCTATCCGATACTCCGTAAGATGCAAGGCCACACGCGACTGCTAAAACCACAGGTCAACGTGGTTGTCGAGGATGGGGTAACAGACCGAGTCATGCGCCGCCACTATGTACGGGCACATGTTGAGTGGCGCGACGACCACTTTGTAGCACGCACAACAGGTAATCAAGGCTCAAATATTATGACTTCGTTGTTACAAGCCAACGCGCTCTTGATCGTACCCGAAGGCGGTGTTACGGTACAAGCTGGTGATACAGTGAAGGCGATGATGTTAGACTGGCCCGAAGTGTAGTTCATAAAAGGAAAATACTCATGCACGTTGCTTTTATCTTCACAGCCATTGGACTGGGAATTGCTTATGCAGCCGCTCCAGGAGCCGTCAACACCGAGGCGATTCGACGTGGAGCGGCACATGGCGCACGCTCTACCTTCATGGTCGAGACTGGCTCACTTATTGGCGATTCTCTTTGGGCGGTGCTTGCGTTAACGGGTGTGACTTTTTTTGTTCACTTCCTTGCGGTACAGCTTATTTTAGGAATCGCTGGTGGATGTTTTCTCCTTCGTCTGGCCTGGATTGCACTTTACGAAGCTTTCTTTAGCCACAACCCTTCTTCGACCACTCCATCCATTAATCGTGGAGATTTTGCAACGGGTGTTGTCTTCGGATTGGCGAACCCTGTTGGATTAGCATTCTGGTCGGGTGTTGGAAGCAGTGTTGTAGCGTCTGGGATTACAGGTTTCCAGTTCGTCCTCTTCTTTGTTGGCTTTTTTATCGGCGCAACTCTTTGGTGCATCGGCATTAGCGTGGGCATGCGTTGGGGACGCCGATGGATGCGCCCAGCTATGTTTCGCTGGATCAACGCACTATGTGGTCTTGCTCTCGGCTACTTTGGTATCCGTATCTTGTGGTCTACAGCGCAGGATTTGCTAGAACATCAAATTCTTCCCTCACTGAAACCTACTCGATAACAAACAAGATAAATCTGTAAGATATCATAAACGTGGCAAGCGGTAGCGCAGCTTATCACGCGACAAACCCAGCAACGCTGCCGCCTGCACCTGGTTGCCACTACAACGTTCGAGAGCTTCACGAATGAAGGTATGCTCGATATCTCTCAAGAACGCTCGTAGATCGACGCCTCCGATGGGGAGGTGCAGTTGTTGCCGCAATTCCTGTAAACGTTCTCCTGCACCTGTGCCCACAAGACGTACATAGTCGGGCAGGTCTTGCGGCAGAATCTCAATACCATCACAGAGCACAATGCCGTGCTGCAAGACGCTAAAGAGTTCACGCACATTGCCGGGCCAGTCGTAGCGTTCCAACAGGGCAAGCGCATCGTTACTCACCTTCAGAGGTTGTCCATCCGTAGCATGTACCGTGTTGTGCTTATGGAGATAGTGTTCAACAAGCAATTCGATATCTTCTGGTCGCTCCCGTAAAGCTGGCATGCGAATAGTAATAACCTGTAGACGATAAAAGAGGTCGTCGCGAAATACTTTTTGAGCAACAGCGGTTTTCAAATCGAGATTTGTTGCGGAGACAACGCGCAGATCGACGTGCAGTTCTTTTGTCCCTCCGATACGCCGAAAACTCCGCGTCTCAAGGAAGCGTAGCAACTTCGCTTGTAGCGTGAACGGCATGGCACCTATTTCGTCCAGGAAGAGTGTGCCACCATCAGCACGTAGGAAATAGCCTTCGCGTGAAGTTTTCGCATCGGTATAGGCTCCTGCCTCTACCCCGAATAGCTCCGTTTCGAGCAATGTATCGGGGATGGCGGCACAATTGATCGGCATAAATGGATACGAAGAACGGCGGCTCAAGAGGTGGATCGCGTGTGCAACAACATCTTTGCCAGTACCACTTTCACCTTGTAACAAAACGTTAGTGGTAGGATATTGTGCAACCTGCTTTACTGTAGCAAGAATACTACGCATAACTGCACTCTCGCCAACAAGCAACTGTTCAATGTTTGCATCATCCTTTGACGACGCCTGAAATAGTGACGCACTACGCCCTTTCACACATGCCTCCTCCAAGTCAACACGACCATCTCATCGAATCTGTTATGCCTACCGCCCTACCGACCTACCGCCCTACCGCCCTACCGCCTACCATCTACGGATGCATAGATGCCACTGGCACCGGACCCATTTGATTGCAACGGCTGTAGCGGCTGCATCGGGGCAACCCAACCTTGTCCCTGTACAAAGGTTGCACCATTTCCACCATTACCCCACTGCGATTGCGTCTCAAACGTGGGAGAAAACTGCGGTCCCATAGTGGAAAAGGGTAGAGCATTACCCCAGGGTGTTTGGGTAGATGCAGCATAACCTGGAGCCGCAAGTCCATTGCTCAGACCAGAGTTTACAATATTGCGTGAGGCTGGAGACATTTCTTGTGGCTCCATAGCAAGGGGAGGTACCACGCTGACAACCTGTTCGGCAATCAGTTCACCGACAATCTGACGGACTTGATCTGCGCCTAGATGAAGTGCATTGCAAACGTCTTGCAAGGAGGTATGACCATCGACGCGTGTCAGCAATTGCCATTGTGCTGGCGTTATCTGCACCTGCTGCTCTTGCAACGTTGACATATCACCCGCAACTAGCACCATCTCAGGTTGCATAAAAGAGGTATCTATCCGCCTCGTAGGTGCAGAGGGGAGCGTTGTTACCGGAACAGGTGGCATTGGTGAGGCTACCCCTTGCATTGCGGGAGGTACAATAGGTCCTGTAGTCACAACGTCTCCAAACGATGGTAACAATGCACTGGCTGAAATATATGCTGATGCAGGAGGTGTTTGTAAGGAACTTTGCGCGGACTCCATGAAAAACTGTGATGCATCAACGAGTGTAGGAGTCTGTGATGCGTCCTTCACCATAGAATTGCTATTCGCTGCATCTAATACCGATGATTGTTCACGCGCAACACTCTGTGCTGCTGGACTATATACAGCCGCCTGTGGAGCAGCATTCGTCAATTTGGCAGCAGCGAGGAGTGCAGAGATAGAAAGTGCAACAAGGAGACGTTCCGCTGGCGGTGCTGAATTTTCCTCAAAATAGATATCGCCACTTGTCCATGCAAAGACAGCACGCATACTCTCTTCGGCTTTTTGTGCGGCCCATGTCCGTAACTCTTCACGCTTTACATACCCTGAATCCATAAGTGTTAATGCGATACGTGTTTCACTCGGCACTGCATCACCGATGGTAAACATTGTTTCTTGCAATGTCTGTAAGGAGATCACGCCATCGTGCAAGAGCCGCTCACCCAGCGTTGCATCCGTGCGGATAGGCCCGATGCACAACAATTTTCCCTCACGACAATAGAACTCAACCCACTGCGTATCTTGTTTGATCACCAGCAGTCCGCTCTTGGTAAATAGCTCTATGCGCTCTAAAACGCTCGCTATATGTAGTTTCCCGATTACACCTATACGTGACATGATACTTCACCGTCTATCCAAAAAAACACATAATAAGCCCCGTTAAAAACTTCGGCTGAACAGAGTATTATGCGAATTTTACTGTTGCCACTAGTTGACATCGCGGCACTCTCATCCCCCACAGAATGTGTAAGAGCGTCGGTAAAAAGCAAAAGAGGCTCAATAGCCTCTTTCACTTACGGAGAGAGGGGGATTCGAACTCCCGGGGCTGTTAACCCAGCTGTTTTCAAGACAGCCGCAATAGACCACTCTGCCATCTCTCCATGACTAGGTTAAATATAACACAGTATTTTCAAATTTGGAAGGGGGCACGACAAAATGGCTATGAAGAACGCTTATTCATTTCTGGTGTGGCACAAGCAAAGAGCTACCCATATAAGGGCGCAACACTTTTGGAATAATGACGGAGCCATCTGCCTGTTGATATACTTCCAGGAGGGCGGCCATGGTGCGCCCGACAGCAAGGCCGGAGGCATTCAAGGTATGCGCGAGTTCAGAGCGTGTGCCATCGGCACGATACTTGATATTTGCACGTCGAGCTTGAAAGGTTTCACAGTTGCTTGCCGACGAGACCTCTACGTACTCTTGCTGCCCTGCCATCCATACCTCAAGGTCAATCGTTTTGGCGGACGCAAAGGGCAGATTCGCCGTACACAGTGCTACGACGCGATACGGTAGGTCGAGACGTTGTAGAATGGTTTCCGCATGACCTACCATCTGCTCAAGCACCTGATAGGAAAGGTGTGGCGGCACAATTTGGAAGAGTTCCACTTTGTTGAATTGGTGCAGCCGCAACAAGCCGCGCGTCTGACGAGATGCCGAACCGGCTTCCCGACGAAATGCCGTTGTCCACGCAACCTGACGCACGGGCAATGTATCGGGCGCAAAGGTGGTGTCGCTCTGCATACCCAGCAGTGGAATCTCTGCGGTAGGGTTGAGATACAGATCATCTTCAGAACATACATACACCTGATCTTCAAACTTGGGGAGCTGACCCGCCGCTTGCATGACGGAACGTTTCACAAGCAATGGAGGCATAATCTCTGTATAACCATGTTCACGGGTATGCACGTCGAGCATAAATGAAATCAAGGCGCGTTCAAGGCGTGCCCCTGCCCCTTGCAACGTGACGAAACGGCTGCCCGCGACCTTGACACCGCTTGCACTATCAATAATACCCAGGCGTTCGCCAATGTCCCAATGCGGTTGTAACTCAAAATGGAGAGCAGGTGGCTTCCCCCAGCGTCGTAGCTCACGATCATCGCTCTCGTCGTTCCCCTCCTGCACACTTGCATGTGGGATATTTGGTAAGCTGAGGAGAAGAGGATGCAAACGGGAAGAGATATCCGACATCTGCATTTCGAGTATACGAACTTCCTGCGTCGTCGCCTTTACCTGCCGACTCAAGGTCGCTCGCTGCTCAACGGGTGCTATTCGTGCCGACTCTTTCTGCTCTTTCAGCACTCCATACAGGCCATCACAACGTGTTGCAAGACCGCGACGCAGTTCCGCGAGGCGCACTATTTCATCTATTGAGTGGAAATCACGTCGCAGACGCAACGCTTCACGTACCTTTTCGGGATGTTGCCGCACAAAATCAAGACTTAGCATAGTAGCCACAGTATAGCATAAGGTCAGTTGATTGGTATATCGTAATGGTACTTACATACAACCTCTACATTTTCCGCAAAGCAGGGTTGATCAGCAGGGAAAACGTCATTAACAGGTAGATTGATCCCATCAACATAAGTGTCTCTTTCAACCCAATCCATGTCACGATGTAGCCACTCATAAACGCTCCCACTGGAACACCAGCGAGTACTCCGGCCTCGAGAATACAAGGAACAATAGTTGCCAGAACGCAAGCCCAACAGTGTTATACAGGAGAGGAATAAGCGCGGCTGTAATACCACTCACGATATCGCCGATTACACTTGTGCGCTTGTAACCAAGACCATCAACTAGAATACTGCCCAAAAATGACGAGAAGACTGTCGAGGCAGTAGAAAAGAAGGCGGTGATGCCTGTTTGTGTAATGCTCCCCGTCGTCTGCAATACAAACCATGGTACTGCCAGGATCGTAAGAATATCACCTACATATGATATTGCGCTTCCGCTGAGAAAGGCATAAATTGGCAATCTTTTTACTTGCTGCCTCTGTCTATCTACTTGTTTCTCTTCCATCACGCTCATCTCTCGCCTCCATAGACCTGTAGCGTCTGGTAGGTCTCGTAGTCAGAGACGACATCGAACGTTGCATTATCGTTGATACTCTCGAAACGAGAGACGAGGGCGCGGCGACCATTCACCTCTATCTGTCTCTTGGGAAGAGTACGTATTCGAGCGTGAGCCTGCTTGAACTGTCGTCCCTCTGGAAGCATCAACGCAAAGCCTTCCAATGTGATTTGACATGAGGAGCGGCAAGCAGGGCATATAATACTGATAATGCGGTCGTCCTTATAGACAAGCCATGTCTGCATATCGTTTTGATTTCGCAACCAGGCCGGTAAATCTTCAGGCAAGAGTATTCGTGTTTGTATAGAACTTCCACATTGTTCACATGGCATAACTCTATTCATCAATCCCGTCTCATAATATGTATTGCACCATGCCGTGAGACGAGAATAAGTCTTTCCTTGTACTTTCATCTTATCATATAGTTAGTCACTAAATAGATGTCATCTTAGGGAAGCGAAACATAACGCAAAAATTTGAGAGGACACACTATGTCAAACATCTCCCTCATCATCAACCCAACAATACCATCTCAGGCGATTTGTGACTTACGCGAATCAGTCGGATGGGAACGGCAAGAAGAGGACTATCCTGCGGCACTACAAGGCTATTGGGCAACTGTAGGCGGCTTCGATGCATCTGGCACACTAGTCGCGTGGTGCGCCATTCTCAGCGATGGAATACGGCACGCAGTATTGCTTGATGTGATTGTTCATCCGTCTCAGCAACGGCAAGGGGTTGGCAAAGCGTTAGTTGGAAAAGCGGTTGAACATATTAAGAAGAATGCCATAACGACCATTCATGTTGACTTTGAGTCAGAGACTACGGTATTTTATGAACATTGTGGTTTCCGCGTCGGGTTGGGTGGCATTTACGACGATACACAAAATAAATAAGGATAGACATACTCATGCAGTTACTCTGTTCCACAGGAGCGTTCAGTCGTTTTCCGAATTACGTAGATTATCACGCCATTCTGCGTTATGGTCCCCAGCTCGATGTCGATGGGCTTGAGGTAATGTTTTATCCAACGTGGTATGACCACATCGAGCAGATTGCTTATGATTTGCAACAATCAGGTTTGCGTTTCCCGGTGATGCATACAGAAAAGAATATCGGTGTCGCGCTAGGCAAGGCCAATACAGAAGAGCGTAAGCAGGGTGTACGCTGGCTAACCGCAAATTGTCGTCTGGCAAGTTTTCTCAGCACAAAAGTTCTGGTGCTACACCTGTGGGGTTGGCCTGAACTAGACGACCATCTCGAATACAATCTAGCATCGTTGAGCAAATGCCTTGACATAGCTGAACAGCATGGCTTAGCACTGGCGATTGAGACAATTCCATCTCGCCATGCCACTCCCTTGAGCAATGTACAACGTGCTGTAGAGCGAGATGACCGCAGCCATGTCGCATTGGATACTGAGTTTTTGGCGCAGTCGAACCAGCTAGAAGAGATTTTCGTGACACCCTGGTTCTGGCAAACCAAGCGCACCGTGCATGCTCACATCAAAGACTTCGATGGACAGGCATTTACGCCTGATGGCATACGCCGCTATCTGCATCCAGGCGAAGGTCATATCAACTTTCGGCATTTCTTCGATGGTCTTAAACAGCATGGATACGACGAATATATCAGCCTGGAATCACCAGCAATTGATAGTCACGGCGTCGTGACGATAGCACGACTACAACAAAGCTTACGTATGATAAGAAACTTTATACTATAATAATAGTGCATTTGTGATTTTAGCCGTAAATGAAGCATTATAACAGTCATGTACTGAAACTTCTCTCTCTTCCACAACGTACCATAACTTGTAACCTCTGTACAAGTAAGGATTGCTACATAAAGAGGACAAAACGCTATTTCTTTAAGGTGAAGGAAGACAATAACACCATGGCAAAAATCACGTTGATAGTAGAGGACGATACTTCTATTGGCGAAGTGCTGGTATATGCTATTTCACAGGCAACTTCTTACACCGCTCTGACTGTTTCTGATGGCTTTGAGGCATTAGAAATCATCAAAGGGGTCAAACCCGACCTCTTCATTTTAGACTACCAGCTCCCCCGGATGACTGGCATAGAACTCTACGACCGTCTTCACTCTTTACAAGGCTTAGAGCATATCCCCACAATTATCATGAGCGCGAACCTGCCGGAGTCAGCCATTCGGCAACGCCATCTTATTGGTATCAGGAAGCCTTTTGAATTGGACGAGCTGCTGGATACCATCGAGAAACTGATTGCTTGAGTGCCGCTGATTATGCAGCAATTTCAAAATGCCCCATTTTTCCTTTGTCTGACCATTGCATATTAGATGGAAATATAGTACAATCTAATGTGTTTGATGGATGCATCGCTAGCTACTCAAACAGGGTGTAGAATGTTATTATGATAACAGTTGTAAAGCAAAACCCTTTGGGTGAGGCAAAAATACGCTACTCCGGCGAGATCATAGAGCATCTTTCACATGGCGTAGTCGTTCAAGCAAGCTGGACGCTGCCAGCGCGAGACCTCGGCTACACCGTTTTTGAGCCAGGAGATCAGTTTACAGAATATTACTACACTGACCGCTGGTTCAATATTTTTGAGATTCGGCGTGCCGATGGAACCTGTAAGGGCTGGTACTGCAACATCGCCGCGCCAGCGCACATACACGATGAGGTGATAGAGCAGATTGATCTACTCCTAGACATGTGGGTGAACCCGCAGGGGGAACCGCTTCTCCTGGACGAGGACGAGTTCGCTGCAGATACCACGCTCACACATGAGCAACGGATTGGCGCACAAGAGGGTTTGCAAGCACTGTTACAGCTACTTGCAGCACGACAAGAAATGTTTTCAAGTGTAGGAGTTATCTGATACAAAAAGAAATGTGTGCTATTCAAGCACTGTGTGGAGCCACATTACGTCTCCAGAAGGACATATCTTGATGGAAAGAAGGGACGCCAGGCTATTCCAGCAGGACGCCACAATTCATGAAGGCTGGAACATCGTCGAGCTTGAGTCTCACAGGCAATTTCGCCGACAGGTCAACGAGCTAATTCAACTTACTAACATCACAGGTATCACCACAAGCGAGCTACAACAACGGCTAGCCTCCTATTACGATAGCTACGGCACCCGTTTCACTGCATTACTTGTCCGTGCGCTCCACCGCGAGAACGCGCAAGAACGCCAAGCCATCGTCTGGCTATTGACGTTACTAGACGACCCAAATACTATTCCCCAGCTACAACACATGTCACGCAACAAACATATCCCGCGCTCGATACGACTATCCGCGTCACTCGTCCTCGCAGGCATGGGCGCGACACAAGAGGTAGCAGAAGAGCAAAAGAGCGTGCGTCTATACGCCATTAGCTAAAAATACATAAAGGTTCACATCTCCACAACGAAGCCGCAATGACCAATTGTTATGCAACGTGGTCATTGCGGCTTCGTTCTTCTGGTGTGCTATATTTGATAGCGGCGTGATCGTCATCGTAGAAATTATGACAGAAGTTTGCAGAGTGTATCTTCGCAAAATTAAGCGGAGCGACGTTGAGCAGCTACTTCATATTTATTGGCGAATATACGAGGACTGCAATAAATGTTGCGTTTAGCAAATGATGTTGGAGCCTCTTGCAAAAGCCGCGATTGTAGGGCCTCTCCCCTTGAATAATTTCCTGGTAGGTTGCGTGCATCGTTTGCAATTCGGCCCACATAATTTGTTTCTCCTGATTTAGACTCCACCAACTATAACGAGCCGTACAGGTTTTCCAAGTTTGCAGTGTACAAGTTCCTTATCCAAGTGAGGGGAGAATCTCATTTTATGCCGCTACGCGAGGTGACGGTATAGGGCGTCCCAATTCCTCAGCAACTTGTAACCAACTCTCAATCGCATCCTGGCCTTGTTGTACAGCTTCTTCATAAGTTTTGCCATGTGTCATACATCCTGGTAGTTCAGGAACACTTACAACGTAAATTTGGTCAACCGGGTCCCATTGAATGACCATTGAATAGTGTTTAGGATTCATTTTGCACCTCGCAATTTCTTTAGAATTTCCCTTACCTGTTTCTCTTGATACCGTTGTGCGTCATCACCGTCATGACCAGCAATAGTGATTTCTTCACTTGGTATCGCTGATGCGTCCATACTGTGTGGCTCCCTTTTCCAGGTCTGGAAAAGAAACCAGCCTTTCGTAGTTCGGCTTTTAACTGCCTAATTTTGAGTGGCATCGCTACTCCAATCATAACATAAATTATTCGGGTAAGTTTGACATCTTCTTCATGCTTTCACGCGAAAGTCCTAAATGATTGAGCGAGGTTATCTATCTAATAAGCGCGTTCCAGCATTCTAGGATCGACAATCCACCCCTCAACCGCATCACAATTGGGCAGAATACCATAGCCATGACCACGCTGTGTATACGCCCACGCCGCCTGGATCGCACACAACACAGCATCTAATTCGTCGCCCATTGGCTCTTGTACAAGCCTGTCCGCCATTGTAGCACATAACTCAAGTTTGACGTTATATACCTCTTGTAGCCTCTGTGAACGGATACCATCGACGATGCGTTGGCGGGCAGCTCGTTGCTCTAGCGTCTGCTTTTTGCGCTCGTCACTTTTATAACTGGTTTTGCTCACAAAACGCTGAGCGACAAGAGCGGGATAGCCCTCAAGTGCAATCCTGTTTATGGCATTCGGGCGACAGGGAAGGATGCTTATTCCAGCTTGAAGTAGGCGGGGCGCACCCTGAAAAAACATCTTGCCAACCGGGACACGATGCAGCATCATCGGACTACGCGCACCCGCCAGTCTATCGGTAGCGCGGGTGTGCTGCTTGTTGCCCGCTGGTCTGCTTGCTTGATACTGTATCAGCGTCTCCTCGAACGCGACCTTGCCCATTTCCGCAACGTGCTGTACATAACCCTCCCATGTCTGCGGCCAGTTGAGGTTTCCAAGCAGTTTACGCGGCTGTCCAAAGGGAAAATCGAAGGCGGCAATCCACGGACTCTCTTGCCGTAGAAATTGCTCGAACGCGGCGAAACTTGTGTGCGCCTGGGTCTCTTTTACATGCAGGGTTGACTCGGATAATATACATACAGCACAGGTAATTGGCTTACGTGGACTCGGCGCACTAGTGAAATCGAGGCCAAAGAGGTTCATGGTTACAGTTGCGCCATCACGTTTTTGCTGATGGTACGCAGAGTCGCGAAGACGCCTCTGCCGTCGGAGGCGACCGCCTCGAAGCTGGGGACACGGCGGCAATTGAGATAGCGTTCGAGGACAGGAGTAGGCAAAGCTGAGGGCATATCGCGCTTATTCCACTGCATCACATAGGGAAAATCGCTCATGTCCTTCCCGATACGACGCATGTTCATCTCAAGCTCAGAAATGCTCTGCACATTCTCCTCGAACTTCTCTGCCTGTGAATCGACGACGAAGACGATACCATCGGCACCGTTCAGCACCGCGAGCCGTGTGCGTTCGTAGAGAATTTGACCGGGGACGGTATACAGGTGGAAGCGCGTGCGAAACCCATGTACCGTGCCGAGGTCGAGCGGCAAAAAGTCGAAGAAGAGAGTACGCTCAGTCTCGGTGGCAATTGAGAGCATCTCACCACGCGCCGAAGGGTTGATGCTCCTGAAGACATACTGTAAGTTTGTCGTTTTACCACAATAGCCGATACCATAATACACAATCTTACAATGTATCTCATGACTGGCAATATTGATGAGTGCCATAGATGATCGGTCCCTTTAATCGCGGAAGAGCAGGTCGATAGTGTCCTCGACAGATGAGCGAAATTCAACATTGATGACAGATGATTTTTTGCGCGAGGTGTCAGTGCGAACGCGCTCTAACACGCGTCCTAGTTCATCTGACGCTTTTTTAGAGAGAACTTTTACCAACCCAATATGTGTCAATCTATTGAAAATAATAACCAGCAGCCATTGTTCTTCAATCATTGAAGTATAAATGTTTTCCTGTACACCCTGTTGGAAAATATTGCGGAAATCCTTTTCGTCGAGCAGTTTCGCAACCTCACGCGAAGATGAGAAGACGCCTGCAAGTAACGCTCCCAGCGTCGTTGCATTGCGTCGTGTACTTGCACCTTGCGTAGTCACAACCTGCCCACTCTTATCGATAAGTAGGGCGGAGGTCGCGTTAGTGTCGTTCATCAACTTTACCAGAACAGTAGAAATCATAGCAAGTTCTTTATCTGAAACGACAAGGTTCGTCAGTTGTTCCATGAACAAGTCGCCCTCCGTGTGTCACCGCATAACGCCCGACCTATAATAATACTATCAGTATACATGTGTGTGCCTGCTCACGTTCTCCCGCAGAGAGAGTTAGTGTGCTAAGCTATATCAAGTGCCTCAAGAATTTCGTTCCGACTCGCTTTGACCAGATGACGCACACGACTCAGGTTAGAGGCGTTATCGAGAAGAGTCACCAAAAGGGCAAATTCACCTAGAGGGTCCACACTCACCAGACCATGCTCGTACTCAACCAGCACCCCGACAACGCTCCCACGCGCAAGCTCTTGTCCCAGTGACTCCGCCGTGCCCAGACCTGATGTCATGATGGCTCCCATCGCCTCCATGTTTTCCTTACCATCGCGGGTCATACCTTCGATCATAAGACCATCACGTCCTACCAGGATTGCCTGACGCACGCCTGCAATCGACAGGAAACGGCTCAGTGTCTGCTTTAGATCAACCATAAAAATCCTCCACTGTTCCGAAACAGTGCTTATGTGTGTTCGTTCCTCGCTTAAAACATGGTGAGTACACAAGTGCAACGTTCTTCATTCTAAGCGATAGATGATACAAGACGCAACTAAATGGTACCTCTAGGCTAATAGTAAAGGTTTTTGTCCGCACTTCCCAAATCTGTCATCGTTGCACTTTATAATAGAACGCCCCTCATCACAAAAATATGTGTACTTGATTGGTAACTCCGCAATTACATGATACAATATTTTAAGATTGTGAGATAACACACATGCAAAGACTCTTACCCAACCAAAGAGACTATACGAAAACCTTAGCAGAACAGCAGACTCTCTTGACCGCCCTCGTACAAGACCAATACTGGAGCGGTCCTGTACAACTGCATCAGATTGCTGAATACACGTTCGAGGATCGGGGTATTTACCGTGCCGATTTTGCGGATGGACGCTCCTACGTTTTGCGTGCTTTTCGCTATGATGTCAAAAACGACTTGCTTGGACAGGCCGATGTCTTTGACTACTTAGCACAACAGGATTATCCCG
>JAABVA010000945.1_pt1 | contig 32991 bp, 26 predicted proteins | sample 5560331 | NCBI WGS metagenome assembly JAABVA01 (sample SAMN12812661, study PRJNA571458) | rock metagenome | isolation source: Antarctica rocks | place: Antarctica: Victoria Land, Mt New Zealand sud | collected 2016-01-07 | reverse complement strand
ACCAGCGTGTTCGCCACCCCGAGTGCCCGCGCCTGGCTGGTGCTGCTGCAGGCGGTCCAGGCACCCAACCGGGCGCTGCGGGTGCGCGCCGCGGCACTGACCCCGCTGCTCGGCTGGAGCGCGGCCCGCCTGGACGCCCGCGGGGACGCGGCCCTCGACGAGCTGGGCGCGCTGCTGCGCGGCTGGTCGGTGGTCTTCGCCGAGCGGGGGGTCGCCGCCCTCTTCGAGGTGATGTCGGTGCACACCCGCCTGGTCTCGGGGCTGCTCGCGGAGCTCGGCGGCGAGCGCGCGCTGACCGATCTGCGACACCTCGCGCAGGAGCTGCACCGCGCGAGTGTCACCGAGGGCCTCGGACTGACCGCGCTGCTGGACTGGCTGGCCCGCCGGCGCGGCGAGACCGGTGTCGACGGGTCCCTGGAGCGCAGCCGCCGCCTGGAGTCCGACGCCGAGTCGGTGTCGGTCCTCACCGTCCACGGCAGCAAGGGCCTGGAGTGGCCGATCGTCTACGTCCCGTTCGGCTGGGACCGGTGGGAGCCCACGACGCCGGACCCGCTGCGGGCCCACGACGAGAGCGGTCGGCGGGTGCTCGACGTCGGCGGGCCGGACGGACCCGGCCGTTCGCGTCGCCTGCAGGCCCACCGGGCCGAGGACGCGGGGGAGGAGCTCCGGCTGCTGTACGTCGCGCTCACCCGGGCGCAGAGTCAGGTCGTCACCTGGTGGGCACCGACCAACAACACGCCGGGGTCGGCGATGCACCGACTGCTGTTCGGTGACCGGGACGCCACGGGCGCGCCGCCGCTGTCGGTGCCGGTACCTGCCGAGGGCCCAGCGACGGCGCGGTTGGCCGCGTTCGGCACCGCCGACGACGTCTCGGTGGAGGTGGTGACGTCGGCTGCCGCGTCCTGGTCACCACCGGAGGCAGCCGCCGGCCCGCTGTCGGCGGCGGTCTTCGACCGGACGCTCGACCTCGGCTGGTCACGCACCTCGTACACGGCGCTCACGGTCGGCGTCCACACAGCTCCCGGGGTCGCCAGCGAGCCGGAGGTGCCCGAGCTCACGGACGAGCCGGAGGTGCCCCAGCCCGCGGACGAGCCGCTCACGGTCCCCGCCGCCTTCCGTGACGACGTCGAACGGCAGCCCGTTGGTGGGCCGTCCGGTGCGTCGGCGGCCGAGTCAGCAATCCCGGTTGCCGTGGGGACGCCGCGGGAGTCGCCGTCTGGGCCGGTGGCCGCCGCACTCACGCCGGCTGCAGTCAGGACGGTGGGCGCGTCCCCGATGGCCGGCCTGCCCGGCGGGACGGCCTTTGGCACGCTGGTCCACGCGATCCTCGAAGCGGTCGACACCTCGGCCGTCGATCTCCGCGCGGAGCTCGGAGCCCGCTGCCGAGACGCCGTCGGCACGCGGGTCGCCTGGGTGGCGCCCGAGGTGCTCGCCGACACCCTGGTGACCGTCCTTGAGACCCCGCTGACCGTGGACGTACCCGCCAACGCGAACGCCGACACCGCCGCCGACACCGCTGACGGGGACGCCGCAGCCGCCGCCACCGACGCAGCTGCTGACGACGCAGGCAGCACGAACGGAGCTGCCCCGCGGTTGTTCCGGCTGTGCGACATCGCCCCGGCCGACCGGCTCTGCGAGCTGGCGTTCGAGCTGCCCCTCGCCGGCGGCGACCTCGGCCGCGACCCCGCCGGGACGTCGCCCCGGACCGGAGCGACGCTGCACGAGGTCGCCGAGCTGATCCGCGTCCACCTCCCGGTCGACGACCCGCTGGCGCCCTACCCCGATCTCCTGGAGTCGTTGACGCCCCAGGCACTGCGCGGCTACCTGACGGGCAGCATCGACACCCTGCTTCGCGTCCACGGCACCCATCTCGTCGTCGACTACAAGACCAACCGGCTCGGCGACGACCTCGCCGACTACGCCCCGGACCAGCTCGCCGGCGCGATGCTCCGCGCGCACTACCCGCTGCAGGCGCTCCTCTACAGCGTCGCCGCGCACCGCTTCCTGCGGTGGCGGCTGCCCGGCTACGACGTCGACACCCACCTCGGTGGCGTCCGGTACCTCTTCGTCCGCGGGATGGCCGGTGACGCCGCGGCGCCGCCGGCCACTGGGGTGTCGAGCGCGGCCAGCGGGGTGTCGAGCGCGGGCGGCGCGGCGAGGTCGGGCGGCGCGGCGAGGGCGACCGGGATGTCGCGGGCGAGCGGGGTGTCGCCGCCGACCGGAGTGTTCGCGTGGCGGCCGCCTTCCGCGCTGGTCACCGAGCTGTCGGACCTCCTCGCGTGAGCGCGGGAGAGCGGTCCCGGTCGGCGGCCGCAGCCGCAACCGCACGTTCGGCCCCACCGTCGCAGCCGGGTCCGACACCGTCGCGGCCCACCTCCGGACGCGGCACGGCCGGCCTGCGGGCACTGCACGCGGACGGGCTGGTCGCGGTCTTCCACGAGGCGGGCGTGCTCGCCCTCGCCGACGTCCACGTCGCCCGCCGCCTCGGCCGTCTCGGGCACGAGCGTGATCCCGCGGTCGTGCTCGCCTGCGCCCTCGCGGTCCGGGCTGTCCGCGCCGGTTCCAGCTGTGTCGACCTGGGCGCGGTGGCGTCCTCGGTCCCCGATGACCCCGACGGCCGCGACGGCAGCGACGGCAGCGACGGCAGCGACGGCAGCGAGGGCCGCGACAGCCGCGACGGTGCCGACCCGCTGTCCCTGCCCTGGCCGGCTCCGGCCGACTGGCTGGCGGCCTGCGCGGGCAGCCCGCTGGTGGCCGGCGAGCACGGCGACTGGGCGCCGTTGCGCCTCGTCGACGGGCTCCTGTACCTGGACCGCTACTTCCAGCAGGAGCAGCAGGTCCGGGCGTCCCTCGACGACCGCGCCGACCGGAGTCCGCCCGTGGTCGACGTCGCCGCCCTCCGCGCCTCCCTCGGCCGGCTCTTCCCGGGCAGCCAGCCGGACCGGCAGCGGCTCGCGGTCGCGGTGGCAGCGACCCGCTGGGTGACGGTCCTGGCCGGCGGGCCCGGCACGGGCAAGACCACGACGGTCGCGCGGCTGCTCGCGGCGCTGCAGGAGCAGCCGGGGCCGCCGCCGCGGATCGCGCTCGCCGCGCCGACGGGCAAGGCTGCCGCCCGTCTGCAGGAGGCCGTGCAGGGCGCCGGCCTCGGCCTCGAGCTCCGGGCCGCCACGCTGCACCGGCTGCTGGGCTGGCGGCCGGACAGCCGCAGCCGGTTCCGCCACGACAGCCACCACCACCTCCCCTTCGACGTGGTCGTGGTCGACGAGACGTCGATGGTGTCGCTGACGCTGATGTCCCGCCTGCTCGAGGCGGTCCGGCCGGACGCGCGCCTGGTCCTCGTGGGGGACCCCGACCAGCTGGCCTCGGTGGAGGCCGGTGCGGTGCTCGGCGACCTCGTCGCCCGCCCGCTCCGGCAGGCCGCCGGCTCGGCCGTCCGGGCCGGCTCGGCCGACCGGGCAGCTCCGGCCGGATCTGTCGGCGCTGCCCGCCGGGTTCTAGAGGCGCTCGTCCCCGACGACCTGGCCACGGCGGGCCCGGCGCAATCCGGATCGGGACCGGGCGAGCTCGACCGCGGGGTGGTCCGGCTCTCGGGCAGCTGGCGCTACGGGGGCGCGATCGCGGACCTCGCCGCCGCGGTCCGCGACGGCGAGGCCGACCGGGCGGTCGACCTACTCCGCCTCGGCGGGGCGGTGTCCCTGGTGGGCGAGGAGTCGGTCGCAGACCTGCGGGCGGCGGTGCTGGCGGCCGCGCGGCCGCTGGTGGCCGCGGCCCGCGCAGGCGACGCCGCCGGCGCCCTGCACGCCCTGGACGCCCACCGCCTGCTGTGTGGCCACCGCCACGGCCCGTTCGGCGTCGGCCACTGGGCCGGACTGGTCGCCGGCTGGCTGCTGCAGGCCGGGCTGCGGGAGGACGGGGAGTGGGCCGTCGGTCGCGCGGTGCTGGTGACCGGCAACGACCACGAGCTCCAGCTCTACAACGGCGACACCGGTGTCCTGGTCGCCGGGGACGGGGGACCGGTCGCGGTGTTCCCCCGCGCCGGCGGCCCGCTGGTGCTGGCGCCGAGTCGGCTGCCCGTCGTCCAGTCCGTCGACGCCCTCACGGTGCACCGCAGCCAGGGCAGCCAGTTCACGGAGGTGACGGTCGTCCTGCCACCGCCGGAGTCACCGCTGCTGACCCGCGAGCTGCTCTACACCGCGGTCAGCCGCGCCCGCCGGCAGGTGCGCCTGATCGGCACCGAGGAGGCCGTCCGCGCGGCGGTGACCCGGCCGGTGGTGCGGGCGAGCGGCCTGCGCCGGCCGTCGACCTGAGCCCGTCACCTGGGCAGCCGGGCAGCTGCACAGCCGCCCCGACGCGCAGCTCCACAGCCGCGGAGCTGCTACGACGCGGGTGCCCGCTCAGGTGAGGCGCCTGTCGGTCGCCCAGCGGCTCAGCTGGTGGCGGGTGGACAGCTGCAGCTTGCGCAGCACCGACGACACGTGGGTCTCGACGGTCTTGACCGAGATGTGCAGGTCCCGGGCCATCTCGCGGTAGGTGTAACCGCGGGCGATGAGACGCAGCACCTCCCGCTCCCGCGGCGTCAGCTGGTCCAGCTCGTCGTCGAACACCGGCCGCGGGCCGCCGGTCGACGGTTCGGCAGCGAAGGCGTCCAGGACGAAGCCGGCGAGGCGCGGGGAGAACACCGCGTCACCGGCAGCCACCCGGAGCACCGCCTCGACCAGCTCGGGCCCGGAGATGGTCTTGGTCACGTAGCCGCGAGCACCGGACCGGATCACCGCGATGACGTCCTCCGGGGCGTCCGACGCCGACAGTGCGAGGAAGTGCACCTGCGGGTACCGGAGCCTGGTCGCGGCGACGACCGCCTGGCCGCCGCCGCCGGGCAGGTGCACGTCGAGCAGCACGACGTCGGGGAGGGTCGCCGCGATGAGTGCGACGGCCGGCTCGACGTCGTCCGCCTCGCCGACCACCTCGACCCCGCCACCCAGCTCGGAGCGGACCCCGGCCCGGAACAGTGCGTGGTCGTCCACCACCACGACCCGCGGCCGGCCGGTGGCAGCCGTCGCGTCACCGGTCCCGAGCGGGGTCCCGGCCGGGGTCCTGGGTCTCGTCCCGGTAGGTGTGTCGGCTGGTGTCCCGGCTGGTGTCATGGCCGGGCGTTCCCGCGGCCGCCGCGCGGGACGCTGAGTGACACCTCGGTGCCCTCACCGACGACGCTGCGCACCGTGGCCGTCCCGCCACGTCGCAGCATCCGGCCGCGGATCGACTCCGTCAGACCCCTGCGGTCGGTGGGGACGACCGTCGGGTCGAAGCCGCGGCCGCGATCACGGACGAACACCGAGACCCGCTCGGGCTCGACCTCGGCGAACAAGGCGACCACACCGGCGCCCGACCACCGGGCCGCGTTGACGGTGGCCTCGCGGGCCGCTGCGAGCAGCGCCCGCAGGTCGTCGAGCGGGCAGTCCCCGACGACGACCACCTCCACTGCGACCCCGTGGCGGGCTTCGACCTCGCTCTGCAGCAGGCGGACGCCGCCGGCGACGGTGCTGTCACCCTCGGCGGGCGAGCCGGGCGCGCGGCCGTCGAACAGCCAGGCGCGCAGCTCCCGCTCCTGCGCCCGCGCGAGCTGGACCACCCGCTGCGGCTCGTCGGCCCGGCGCTGGATGAGGGCGAGGGTCTGGAGCACCGAGTCGTGGACCCGGGCGGCCATGTCGGCGCGCTCCTCCGCACGGATCCGCCCGCTGCGCTCGACGCCGAGGTCCTGGGCGATCCGCAGCCACCACGGGCCGAGCAGCAGCACCACCGCGGCGAGCACCAGCACCACCCCGCCGAGGGGTCGCAGGACCGCCGCCGACGCCTGACCCGACAGCAGCGTCGCCACCCCGACCGCCAGCAGGACCGCGGCGATCGCCACCCGCAGACCCGTCCGCCGGCGTCCCTGGTGGCCGGCGACGTCCAGCAGCGGCTGCGCGAGCCGCCGGAGCACCTCCTGCTCGTCGGGGGGTGCGTTGCGGTGGATGAGGACGAGACCGGCGACGCTCACGACCAGCGGCCAGGACAGCGACCCGAGCCACTGCGCACCGAGCGCGGACGCGACCAGCAGCAGCACCACGAGCAGGGACCCGAGTGCGGCGGCGAGGGCGATCCCGCGGCGATCGGTGACCGCGCGGCGCCCGATCGAGGCGTCCGCGCCGGCGGCGGGGACGACCAGCCAGGCCACGACGTAGGCGGCGGTCCCGAGCCCGCTCACGAGGCTCGCCAGGACGAGGACGACCCGCACAGCCGTCGGGTCGAAGCCGGTGCGCGCCGCGACACCCGCCGCGACCCCGCCGGCGAGTCGGCCCTCCGGCACCCGGCGCAGCGGGCCGGTGCCACGGATGCGTCGGGACCGCCGGCGGCCGGCCGGCGAGGGCTGCAGGGGACCGGCGGCCAGCGGGGGCTGGAGTGGACCGGCGGGCGAGGGCCGCGGTGGACCGGCGGCCGGCGGGGGCCGGAGTGGACCGGCCGGCGAGGACCGCGGGGGACCTGCGGTCAGCGGGGGCTGGAGTGGACCGGCCGGCGAGGGTCGCGGTGGATCGGCGGCCAGTGGGGGCCGGAGTGGACCGGCCGGCGGCGGTCGCTGAGCGCCCTGGACCGTCTCCTCCATCCGGCCATCATCGTGCGGTGGACGCCGACCGACCCTCGGTGCCGACCCCGGTCTCTCACCGAGTCCCAGCGGCGCAGACCAGGGTCGGACCAGGGTCGATCCCGATGGGCACCGCATCCACGACGGCCCACGCTTGAGCCATGGACATGACCAAGACCACGGCCCAACCCGCTCCGACCGACTCGAGCACGAACCGGAGCACCGACCCCAGCACCGACGGCAGCACCGACCGCGCCACTCCCACCGACCGCGCCACTCCCACCGACCGCGCCACTCCCACCAACGGCTCCTCCACCAACGGCTCCGCCACCACCACCAGCGCCGGCCCCGACCGGCAGCCCCGCTCCCACGGCTGGGCCCCGTCGTCGTTCTCGCCGTCGGCGATTTCCTACCCGCGTCCGCTGTCCCGCCCGGACGCCGGCCGGATCATCGCCGGCGTCGCTGCCGGGCTGGCCGCCTACGCCGGTGTCGACGTCGCGATCGTCAGGGTCGTGCTCGCCGTACTGGCCGTCACCGCCGGCGTCGGGATCCCGCTGTACCTCGCGGCCTGGCTGCTGATCCCGGCCGAGGGCAGCGGGCAGTCCATCGCCGCTGGTCTCGTCCGCTCGGTCCGGACCCGATCGGCATGACGGCGTCCTGGATCACCGACCGCCCGGCCGAGCATGCGTTGCTGCTCGATCCCGGTCTGCGACTGTCCGACGCCGACCGCTCCGAGGTCGCCGAGCGGCTGTCCCAGCACTACGCCGACGGGCGTCTGGACCACGCCGAGCTCGACGAGCGCCTGGGCCGGGCGATGGGCGCCAGGACCGTCGCCGACCTCGACGGGATCTTCGCGGGCCTGCCGACGGGGGTGGGCCCGACAGCGGTCGCCCTGAGCGCCGGTGTGTTCGGCGCGCGCACCGGCCCGGCAGTCCGCCACGGACCCTCCGCCGGAGACCCGGCACGGCGGGCGTCCCGGCCGCGACGAGTCCTGTGGCTGCTGGTGGTCGCCGTCCTCGCCGCGATCGCCGGCCAGCTTCTCGACGGCATGCACGGCGGCTGGTGGGTGATCGCGCTGGTCGCGGTCCTATGGGTCCGCCATCGCCGACACGCCGGCGCCCGCCAGCCACCCCCGGCTGCCCAGTCGATGAGCCAGTGACGCCTGATTGCTATTGACAGTAGCCAACGAGCGTCCTAGCTTAGCCGCATGCCCTTTTCTCCCATCCGTGTGGCTCCCGACGCAACGGCTGCGACGTCGACGTCCGCCGAGACGACGACCCCGGCGGCAGCCGGCATGACGACCCGCTACCTGGCCCGCCCCGGTGGCCGGGTGGCCTACGACGTGACCGGGGACGGTCCGCTCGTCGTGCTGGTGCCGGGGATGGGCGACCTGCGGGCCGGGTTCCGCTTCCTGGTGCCCGCACTCGTCGCCGCGGGTCACCGGGTGGCCACCACCGACCTGCGGGGGCACGGCGACAGCGACGCGACGTTCAGCTCCTACGGCGACGTCGAGACCGCGGGGGACCTGACCGCGCTGCTCGAGGTCCTGGGCGGTCCCGCGGTTCTCGGCGGGAACTCGATGGGGGCGGGCGCCGCCGCGCTGGTCGCCGCGGACCGGCCCGAGCTGGTGCGCGGGCTGGTGCTGCTCGGACCGTTCCTCCGTGACCCGGCCATGGGCCGGCTCGCCCGGTGGGCCTACCGGGTGGTGCTCACCCCGGCCTGGGCGGCCCTGGCCTGGCGGTCGTACCTGCCGAAGCTGTACGCCGGGCGGCGTCCCGCAGACTTCGCCGCCTACGTGGACACCGTCGTCGTCGCGCTGGGGCGGCCCGGGCACGCGCGGGCGTTCTCCCGGACGGCGCGCACCACCCACGCCCCCGTCGAGGCCCGTCTCGGCGCGGTCACGACGCCGGCGCTGGTGGTGATGGGCGAGTGCGACCCCGACTTCCCCGACCCGCACGCCGAGGCCGACTGGATCGCGCGCACCCTGGGTGCGGACGTGGTCATGGTCCCCGACGCCGGCCATTACCCCCAGTCCCAGCAGCCCGAGCTCACCACGGCCGCGGTGCTGGCATTCCTCGCCCGGGTGGGGTGAGGTGCCCCGGGCCGGGCTCACCCGGGACCGGGTGGTCACTGCTGCCGAGGGCCTGGCGGACGAGGTCGGGCTGGCACGGCTGACGTTCGCCCTGCTCGCCGGGCGCCTCGGTGTCCGCCAGCCGTCGCTCTACAAGCACGTCGACGGTCTGCCCGACCTCCGCCGGGCGATGGCGGCCAGGGCCAAGACCGAGCTGACCGCGGAGCTGGCCGGCTCCGCGGTCGGCCGGGCGCGCGGCGATGCCGTCACCGCGATGGCGCTGGCCTACCGGCGCTGGGCGAACGACCACCCGGGCCGCTACGCCGCGATCCAGCGGGCGCCCGAACCGGGTGACGCCGAGGACGAGGTCGCGAGTGCCCGGCTGGTCGGGGTGCTCACCGACGTGGTCGCGGGCTACGACCTTCGCGGGGCCGTCGCGGTCGACGCCATCCGTTTCGTACGGGCAGCGCTGCACGGTTTCGTCAGCCTGGAGTCCGACGCGGTCGGCGGGTTCACCCTGCCGATCGACGTCGACCGCAGCTTCGACCGCCTCGTCCGTGCCGTGGTCACCGCCCTGGCGTCCTGGGACGCCGCCGGCTCCGACGCGAGCCCAGCCTGAGCGAGCGAGCCTGCCTGAGTGCCCCGCCTAGACTCAGCCCGCGTCGCCTCGGGTGTCCCACGTCCGCGTCCGGTCGTCGAGCCGACAGGCCGGGCCTCTAGCTCAACTGGCAGAGCAGCGGACTTTTAATCCGCGGGTTGTGGGTTCGAGCCCCACGGGGCTCACCCACCAAGCCAAACGTCCGGGCGGAGGTCAGGCGAGGACCTCACAGCGTAGGACTCGGGGTGGATCTTCAATGACGCCGACCCGCCTCATCGACGCCGTGAAGGACTTCGGCCCCCCTTCCCGACTGGCGGCGGCACCTCAGGCGGTCAACCGGTTGCCGAGGACCATCGACTCGTACCTCCGGATCGGTGGCCAGTTCGCCGCCTACCTCGCCGTCCACGGGACGCCGACCGCCGCCGCGTCGATCAGCCGCGAGCACGTCGCACCGGCGGTACTCGCCGGACGCCCAACTCGAGCCCTCGAGCACGCCCGGCCGACTGAGGGAGTCACCGGCCGGACGCGCCTGGTTCGGCTCGTGCCGAAGGCCGGGCTCGGCACGTCGAGGATGCGCCTGCCTGCCTGCCCCGCCGCGTGTACGGCCGGAGGCGGGCGGGGCTCCGTCTCGTCCCACTTCGTATGTCTAGGGGGGTGGATGGTTGACGTCCAGGGGGTAGACCCTAGACCTGACGAAGCCGATGCCAAGGGTTCGGGCGCTCGAGCTGGTCAAGGCGGCCGGATACTCCCTGGCCCGTAGCAGCGGCGGACACGACGTGTATCGGTGCTCCTGCGCCGAGAGCCACACCGTGCCCGTACCCCGTCACCGCGAGTGGAGCCCAGGCGTTGCGGGGTCAGTGTCCAAGGCTCCGCACATGATCGGGGAGGACTTCCCATGAGCTACACCGTCACCGCCCGCAGGTGGGATCGAGGGTGGGAACTTGCCATCGCCGACCGCGACGGCAAAGAGGTCGGCGTCACTCAGTCTCGCGGTCTCGCCGACGCCGAGCGGATGGTGCGCGAGTGGCTCGAGGTCACCGATCATCCCGGCGGTGGACAGGCTCACCTCGATTGGGAGTGGGACCTCGGCGACCCATCGGCGCAGGCCGAGCTCGCGGAAGCGCGGGCGGCCGTCCTCGACGCTCAGCGGGCTCAGGAGGTCGCGGCCCAGCGATCCCGCAAGGCCATCGCGGCCCTGTTCGCCACCGGGCTCAAGGGCAGCGATGTCGCTCGCATCACCGGACTGAGCAAGCAACGGGTGTCCCAACTCGCACACTGATCACGACACGACGTCCAGCGCGGGTCCCGCTGACCCGCCTTCGCCGTCGTCTCGAGGTGATCGAGGTTCCGTGATTGCACCTTGGCCTCCGGCGACGTCCGCGACAGGCGTGTCCGGGAGCACGTGCGGCGTCGGCCCCGCCGGTGTCGCAGGCTGAGCCGGTGACGCGCCGCCGCTGTGCCCGTCGGTCGGACGCCGGTGGCGCCTCGACCGTCCCCTCAACGGCCTGGCGCCGACCGACATCTGGGCTGCGGCGGTGCGTGCATGAGTGATCCGACGCCCACGGCCGTGGTGACCGCCGCTGCTCGCGTCGTGTTCGAGCGGGGCTGGATCGAGGACGGCTCCGCCTTCACCGCCGGGCGGGCTATCTGGACGGCGGGTCACCTCGAGGAGCTGCACGAGCACTACGTCCGCCAGCGGCGGTTGCCGGGCACCAGCTTCGAAGCCGTGCTGCAGGCCCATCTCGAGCGGGTCTCGGACGGCGGCCGGCAGCTCATGGCGGAGCTGCTGTACCTGAACGTCCTGCCGACGCACACCAGCGGCAGCCGCAAGCGGGAGCTCGTGGGCACCGTGCTGAGCTGGTCGAGTCAGCGGGCGGTCATCCCCCCTGACCTGGACGCTCCGCTGGACTCGGGGGTCTTCACCGGAGGGGTCGGGTTCAACCTCGGACGATGGCGTCAGCTGGTCCTCCTGATCGAGGCCGTCCGGGTGTTCAAGTCCTTCGACGCGGCGGAGCGGCGCCGCCTGCTCGCAGACCCGTGGGCGTTCCGCGACGTCGTCCGGGGTGTCGGTGAGCCTCCCGAGCCTGCCCAGCGCAACGCCCTGGTCTTCCTGGCGTTCCCCGACACGTTCCCGCCGGTCGTGGTCAACGACGACCGGAGACGGATCGTCGCGACCTTCGGTTCCGAGCTCACCTCGCCCACGGGCGACGTGGACCGCGACCTCGCGTCGATCCACCAGGAGCTGGTGCGGCGGACCAGCTCGCCGGTCGACTTCTACCGGCCACGGTGGAAGAACCGCTGGGAGTCACCCGGCGAGCCGAGGGACCCAGACCAGGGCGGGACGGGCGAGATCGACCGCGGCCAGCGTGCCTGGCTGGTCCGGGGGTCCAACGTCAACGGTCGCGATCTGGTCGCCACCTGGCTCGACAACGGGTTCGTCTCGCTGCGGACCCGGCCGCTGCCTGCGCTGGACTCCGGGGTCTCTCGAGAGGTGCTGCGCGAGGTCGTCGACCAGGCCTACTCCGACACCAGCTACAACCAGCGTCAGCAGAAGCTCGAGGAGCTGTGGGCCTTCCTCGCCCGGATCACCCCGGGGGACGTCATCGCGACGACCAGCCAGGGCAGGGTCCACGTCGGCCGGGTGACCGGTGACCCGATGTGGGTCGACAGTCCGGACAGCCGCTCGAACCTGCGGCGGGAAGTTGCCTGGGAGAGTCCCGATCGCGGCATCGACGTCGGTGACCTCGCGCCGGCCCTCGCGGCGCGCCTGCAGTCGCAGCTGGACGTCGTCGACCTGACGCAGCAGCGCGAGGACCTGCTCGCTCGTCTGCAGGTCAGCGTCCCGAGACCTGTCGAGCTGAAGCTCGAGGCATCGACCGACGAGCTGGCGGAGCGGCTGCTCGTGACGCGGGACTGGCTGGAGGAGTGCACGGACCTGCTCGCCGACCAGAAGCAGCTGATCTTCTACGGTCCGCCGGGGACCGGGAAGACCAATCTGGCACAGGCCCTTGCGGCGCACCTGGCGGCCCCGGAGAACGTCGCTCTCGTGCAGTTCCACCCGTCCTACAGCTACGAGGACTTCTTCGAGGGCCTGCGTCCAGAGATCGGGACGGGCGCGACGGTCGGCTTCGCCCTGAAGCCCGGACCGTTCCGCCGGCTGGTGGACCGCGCGCGCGAGCAGCCCGGCGTCCCGCACTTCCTGATCATCGACGAGATCAACCGCGGCAACCTCGCCAAGATCTTCGGCGAGCTGTACTTCCTGCTCGAGTACCGGGACAAGGCGATCGAGCTGCTGTACTCCTGCGGCGGTGACCATGCCTTCACGATGCCGCCCAACGTGTTCCTCATCGGGACGATGAACACCGCCGACCGGTCGATCGCCCTGATCGACTCGGCGATGCGCCGCCGGTTTGCCTTCGTCGGGCTGGACCCGGGTGTCGAGCCGACGCGGTCGATGCTCGGCCGGTGGCTGGCACGGGAGGAGCTGCCGCTGGACAACGCCGCACTGCTCGACTGCCTCAACGCGACGATCGACGACCCCGACTTCCGGATCGGACCGTCCTCGTTCATGCGCGCGGCGGTCTACAAACCGGGTGGGCTGCAGCGGATGTGGCGGACGGCGATCCTGCCGCTGCTCGCCGAGCGGCACTTCGGCGACGGCGTCGACGTCCCGGCGCGCTACGACCTCGGGCGGCTGCAGCGGACGGCTGCCGCCGGCGTCTCAGCGGGCCAGCAGCTGGAGGACGACGCGGCTGCAGCGGTGGGTGAGCCCGGTCCGCCGTCGTGACCGTGGTCGAGCTCCGGGAGGGCGACCGCCCGGTCGAGCTCGCACTTCCGGCCGAGGTCGGCCAGCTCCTCGCGGCTTCGGGGGTCGTGACGGCGACCCCGACGGTGCGGGCGGGCCGCTGGCTCGTCGCCCCGACGACGAAGGTCGGTGTCGTCCGCGTCAACGACGTCGAGGTCTGGATCCGGCCGAAGATCGACATCCGCCGCCTGGTGTTCCTCCTCGGCTACGCCCAGAGCCCACGCGGCTGGCGCGACTCCGATGTCCCGCTGGCCCCGGCGGCCGATCTCGTCACGGCCGTCGCGTACGCCTTCGTCCGTCAGGCCGAGCGCGCCACCGCAGGCGGGCTGCTGCAGGGCTACCGGACCGTCGAGGACACCCTCACGGTCGTCCGAGGCCGGATCCGGGAGGCCGACCAGCTGCGTCAGCGATTCGGGCTGCCGCTGCCCCTCGACGTGACGTACGACGAGTTCACGGTGGACATCGCGGAGAACCAGCTGCTGCGCACCGCCACCGAGCGACTGCTCCAGCTGCCCCGGCTGTCACCGGCGGTCCGACAGTCCCTGCGCCGCCTGCTGTTCGTCGCCTTCGCTGACGTGTCGCCACTCCCCGGCCCCCGTCCGACCGTCGCCTGGCAGCCAACCCGGCTGAACACGCACTACCAGGTGGCGGTGCGGCTGGCCGAGATGCTCCTGGCGGCACAGTCCTTCGAGCACCAGCGAGGCTCTGTCCGCTCCAGTGGCTTCTTGTTCGACATGGCCATCGTCTTCGAGGACTTCGTGTGTGTCGCCCTGCGCGAAGCGCTCGCAGACACTGCCGGCCGGGTGCACCTGCAGTACAGGACGCACCTGGACGAGGCAGCCGTGGTCGACATCCGACCGGACCTCGTCATCACCTCCGGACTGCGTCCCGTGGCCGTCCTCGACGCCAAGTACAAGGCTGCGAAGGACAGAGCCGCCAAGGACAGGGCCGAGAAGCCGGCGGGCTTCCCGCAGGCCGACCTGTACCAGATGCTGGCGTACTGCACGGTCCTCGGGCTGCGGACGGGCCACCTGGTGTACGCCCGGGGAGGGGAGTCGCCCGCACGCCACCGGGTCACGAACGCCGACGTCACCCTCGTGTGTCACGCCCTCGACCTCGACCAGGACCCGGCCGAGCTCCTCGGGGACGTCGCGCGTCTGGCCGCTGTGCTCGTCGCAGACCCTCAGGGCTCGCTCCGCCAGTCCTGACGCCCCCGCGACATCTCGCCTGCCGGGTCAGGCCGGCGGGATCCGGGGGATGGCGTCCAGAGCGGGTCGGCGGGCGCGCTGCTGGAGTCGGGCGGTGACGGTGTCGGCGAGGGTCGTCAGGCCGGTGCGCTGGGCTTCGGTGAGGGTCCGCGGCTGGGGGTCCAGGACGCACAGGGTGCCGACCACGTGGCCGTCGTCGGTCAGCAGCGGCGCCCCGGCGTAGAAGCGGACGTGCGGCGGCCCGGTGACGAGGGGGTTGTCGGCGAACCGGTGGTCGGCCCGGGCGTCGGGGACCTCCAGGACGTCCGCCCGGTCGAGGGCGTGGGCGCAGAAGGACTGGGAACGGGGGGTGCCGGCCAGGTCGCAGCCGACCGCCGCCTTGAACCACTGGCGGTCGGAGTCGACCAGGCTGACCAGCGCGATCGACGTGCCGCAGACCTGCGCGGCGAGTGCGGCGAGGTCGTCGAACGCCGTCTCGGCAGGGGTGTCCAGCACGCCGAGGCGTCGCAGCGCTGCGAGCCGGGCTTCCTCCGGCAGTGCCGGCAGGACGGGCGCGTGCCCGGCGTAGACCGCCGGATCGGCCCCCACCGCGGACCGCGTGCGAGGCAGGTCGACCAGGTCCGCGGCCGGCTGGGGACGGCCGAAGTGGTAGCCCTGCAGGAGGTCGCAGCCGAGCTCGGCGAGCCAGTGCGCGGTGGCCGCGTCCTCGATGCCCTCGGCGACGACCTGCTGCCCGAGGCCGTGGCCCAGCTGCAGGACGCTGGTCACGACGGCCTCCGCGCGCGGGTCCAGGCGGCCCGCGGTGACGAACTCGCGGTCGATCTTGAGCTCGTCGAAGGGCAGGTCGGCCAGCAGCGCGAGGCTGGTCTGGTCCCGAAGTCGTCGATGCTGGTCCGCACCCCGTGGCCGCGCAGGGCGTCGAGCAGGACCGCGGCCGGCTCCAGGTGGGTGACCAGCGCGGTCTCGGTGATCTCCACCGTCAGCAGCTCCGGCGGCACCCCGTGCTCCTGCAGCCGGCCGAGGACCTCGCCGAGCAGCGGCCCGTGGCCGAGGAGGCGGGCGGACAGGTTGACCGACACCGGCACCCGGAGGCCCTCGGCGAGCCACGCGGCGCACTGGCGCAGGGCCTCGTCGAGCACCCAGCGGGTGAGGTCGATGATCACCTCGGTCGGTTCCGCGATCGGGACGAAGGCCCCGGGCGCGAGCAGCCCGCGTCGGGGGTGTTGCCACCGGACCAGGGCCTCGACGCTCGCCGGCCGGCCGCTGTGGGCGCCCACCTGCACCTGGTAGTGCACCCGGAGCTGGCCGGCCGGGATGGCGTCGCGCAGCTCGGCCAGCACCCGCAGCGCCTCGGCTCCGCGAGACCCCAGGCGGGCGTCGTGGACCAGCACCGGGGTGTCCCGGCGGACCGCCTCGGTGAGCGCGACCTCCCCGGCCCGCAGCAGCGCCGGCAGGTCGTCGGCCGTCCGGGTGACGACGACCACGCCGACGTGTCCTTCGAGCTGGAGGTCCACCCCCGCCAGGCGGTGCGGCCCCCGGATGCGCCGCAGGGTCTCCTGCGCCGCCCAGACCGCGCCGTCGGTGAGGGTCGGCGGCGTACCGTCCGAGCCCCCGCCGGCGCGGGCCTGGCAGGCGGCCAGCGCCGCGGCCGGCAGGAGGCAGGCGAGGCGGTCGCCGCTGACCCGGGCCCCGACGGCGCCGTCGGCCCGCCCGATCGGTTCGAGCACGGCACCCGCCCGGTTGACGAGCTCCTCACCCGCGGCGTGACCCATGCTCTCCACGACCTGACCGAGACCGCGGATCTGCACCAGGAGCACGGCGACCGGCTCCCCGCTCCGGGCGGCCGCGGCGAGCAGCGGGTCCCCGCGGCGGATCATCCCGGCGAGGGTGCACAGCCCCGTCAGCGGATCGGTGTCGGCCGCCGCCCGGACCCGGTGCACCAGGTCTCCGACCACCAGTGCGGTCGTCACCGCGGCGGCCGCGGCCAGCAGCAGCGGCACCCAGTACGCACCGGAGCCGGCCCAGCCCAGACTGATGCCGCCGACCCCGACCACTCCCTTGACGGCGGCGGTCCGGGCGTGGAAGAAGCACGCGGAGTAGACGACGACCCAGACGATGAACGCCGCGAAGCCCACCGCCTGCGCGGTCCCGTGACCCGCCCGGACCAGCAGCGCGATCAGGGCGCTGCCCCCGGCGACGAGGGTGCCCAGGACCCACGACGGCACCCGTCTGGCCAGCAGCAGCGCGCCGGACGCAGCCACCGCGGCCGCCGCGACGGCCGAGACGACCGCGCCGTCCACGCTCGGGTCGTGCGGCAGCACGACGGCCGCCCAGCACAGCAGACCACCGACACCGAAGAAGGCCGCCAGCGACCGCACGGCGTCCAGGCGGAGCAGCCGCGGCCCCGTCGCGGGCACCCCACTGCGCCCGGCCACCGGGCCAGCGTCCCTGGCTGGTCCCCGCGCCGTGTGACCGGCGGCTGCCCTGTGGTCTCCGGCGCGGGACCACCCCGTCGGACGGGTCGTGCACGGCGGGCGGCGGGGGGACCAGCGTGCGCCGCGAGGGCGACACGTGCGCGTCCCTGGTCAGTGCAGCTAGCGCAGCCCCTGGGAGGGATGCCAGCGGCCGTGGGCCGGCGGCCGACCGGCGAGCAGCGCGGGCAGCTGCTCGGGCGGTACAGCGTGGCCGAACAGCCAGCCCTGCCCGTGGGTGTAGCCGCTGGCGAGCAGGATCCGGTGCTGCTCGGGTGTCTCCACCCCCTCGACGACCAGGGCCAGGCCGAGGTCGTCCGCGAGGGCGGCGGTGGACGTCACGACGGCCCCGATCCGCGGGTCGCTGCCCAGCTGGCCCGTCAGGGTGTGATCGAGCTTGAGAGAGCTGAAGGGCAGCTCCAGCAGCCGGTGCAGACCCGACCGACCGGTGCCGTAGTCGTCCAGACAGATCCCGACGCCGGCAGCCCGCAGCCGACCCAGCTCGGTGGCAGCGACGTCGAAGTCGGTGATGACGGTGGTCTCGGGGATCTCCAGGACCAGCGCCCGGCCGGGCAGCACCCGGGCGGCCAGCAGCGAGAGGACCGCGTCGGCGAGACCGGGCACGGCGAGCTGGTCGCTGCCGATGTTGACCGCGATGGTCAGCGAGGCGGTGTCGGAGGCGGTGGTGTCGGAGGCGGTGGTGTCGGAGTCCGGGCGCGCACGACGCGACCCGCGAAGCTCAGCGATCACGGCGACTGCCGCCTCCAGGACGCAGCGACCGACCGGCGCCATCAGACCGGCCGCCTGCACGTCCGCCAGGAAGTCGGCGGGGGCGAGCAGTCCGCGCCCCGGGCGCTGCCACCGCAGCAGCGCCTCGAAGCCGACGACCGTCGACGTCGCCAGAGCCACCACCGGCTGGAAGTGGACGTGGAGCTCGCCGTCGCCGAGCGCGCGGCGCAGCCGGCGGGAGCTGCGGTCGTCGACCACGTGCGTGGCGACCGAACCGGCCGCGCACCCGAGGCGGGCCGCCTCGGGTGTCTCCTGGTCAGCGGGGAGGTCGCGACCTCTGCCGCGGTCGCCGCGGTTGCCGCCGTCGTCGCCACCGTGGTCGTCGTCGCCACCGTGGCCTACCTGGTCACCGTCGCAGCGGACGACGCCGAGTCCTCGCAGCGGCGGAGTGCGGTCGGGGGCGGACCCGTCCGACCCGACCTCCATGCAGACCTCTCCGGCTGTCGATCCGGTCGACTGTCCGTCCGGTCCACGCTGTCCGGACCACTGTCTGTCCGGACCACTGTCGACCCCGGAGGGAGGACCGGGCGTGCAGCAACAGGCCGGCGCTGACCTGTCGACGACCCTGCCACAGGCGCCCGGTCCCGGCGCCCGGTGGCGTGATCCTGCGCGTGGATGCCCGGAGCGCCGGGCCCTGCGGCGGAGCCGCCACAGCTCGAGCACACCTGCGGCGTCGCGGAGGATGGGGACGACGGCACCAGCGCCACCGCGGGGGGTGCGGGATCGCCGCTGGGGGGCGGACGATCGATGCGCTGGTGCCGTCCCCGAGGACAGCAGGATCGCGAACGAGTCCGAGGCCGACGACGGTGGCGACCACCGCAGGGCGGGTGTGACTCACCGTCTAGGAGCAGCACAGTGAGCCAGACCCTGGGTGCGGGGACTAGCTCACCTGCTGAACCGAGTCCACAGTCCCACGGCGCCACCGGGAAGTCGAACCGAGAGTGACCCCGGCAGCCGCGGCTCCGCTGTGGCCGGTGGCACGAGCACGTTCCGGGCGGGGCCTGCGAGCGGTCCGTCCCGGGCAGAGGGGTCCGTGCCGGGCGGCTCAGGCCCCGGTGTCGCCCGCCGACGGCCGCCAGGTCGCCGCATCGGCGAGTCGGGCGGCGGAGTTCACCGCGGCGGCGAAGCCGGTCGCCCACGTCTCACGTCCGGGGCCGACCCGGCGTACGAGGTTCCACGTCGGGGCGTCGATCACGAGGTAGAGCTGGTGTCCCTCGTCCCCGCCGGCCGTCGGTGTGATCCCGGACGCCGAGACTGACGCCGACGGCGTGGTGGCTGTCGACGGTGCCGGGATGGCTCCTGTCGACGGTGTCGACGGTGTCGACGGTCTCGCGGCTGTCGACGGTGTCGACCGCGGGGCGAACAGCCGGGGCCGCCGCAACGGCGGTGCGCCCGGCAGCACGCGCGCCGAGGCACCGCTGAGGGGACCGCCCTGGTGCGCCCGCGCCCGGACGCCGTCCGCCGCGAGGCGCACGTCGTCGAACCTGTCCGGGCTCATCGCCCCACCTCCTGCTGGCACGTCGCGGACCTGGCGACCCGGTGCAGCCACCATCACCTCGGTCTCCTGTGCAGGAGCTGGGGCGATGGCCTGGACGGGGGGGCGCCCGGTCGTCGCCTCTCCTTGACGAACGGCGCGCACCTCCCCTTGACGAACGGCGCGCACCTCCCCTTGACGAACGGCGCGGCCGCGGTGTTCCGCGCCGGCCGTCCGGCCGTGCCCGCCCGGCGTCAGCCCTGTCGTCGGCGGTGGCGACGGCGAGGGTCTGGAGCACTCGGGTGGCCCGTGGGAGACTCCCCGTGGCGTGCGGGGCCGGGTGGTCCGACGCCGGACCGGGCAGCGTCGCCGACGTGGTCGAGGGGTGTGTGGACAGGTGGGGGAGTCGAGCACCGGTCCGGACGCGCCGCCGCACCCGGCTGGCCAGCAGGGCGTCCCGCCGCCGCCCGAGGTGCTCACCTTCGGGCGCAGCGGCGTCGATCTGTACCCGCTGCAGATCGGGGTGGGGCTCGAGGACGTGCAGTCGTTCGGGAAGTTCCTCGGGGGCACCACCGCCAACGTCGCGGTCGCCGCCGCGCGGCTCGGTCGCCGGGCCGCGATCGTCACCGGCGTCGGGGACGATCCGTTCGGCCGCTTTGTGCGCCGGGAGCTGGTCCGCCTCGGGGTCGACGACGCGTTCGTCGTGCTCAGCCACGACCACCCGACACCGATCACCTTCTGCGAGATCTTCCCGCCGGACGACTTCCCGCTGTGGTTCTACCGGCGGCCGACCGCACCGGACCTCGAGATCCGTCCGGAGGACCTCGACCTCGATGCCGTCGCCGGCGCGGGGCTGCTGTGGATCAGCGCGACGGGGCTGTCGGTGGAACCGAGCCGCAGCGCCCACCACCGCGCCCTCGACGTCCGGATCCGGCGGGGGCGTCCGGGTGCCCCGACGGTCCTCGACCTCGATCACCGCCCGTCCTTCTGGGCCGATCCGGCCGACGCTCGGCGGGAGGTGTCGCAGGTGCTGGACCGGGTGACCGTCGCGGTCGGCAACCGGGCGGAGTGCGAGGTGGCCGTCGGGGAGACCGACCCCGACCGGGCCGCGGACGCGCTGCTGGCCGCCGGCGTCGAGCTGGCCGTGGTGAAGCTCGGGCCGGCCGGGGTGCTGGCCAAGACCTCTCGCGAGCGCGTCGTCGTGGCGGCCGTGCCCGTGACCACGCTGAACGGTCTCGGCGCCGGCGACGGATTCGGCGGCTCCCTCGCCCACGGGCTGCTCGCGGGCTGGCCGCTGGAGACGGTGCTGTCCCGCGCCAACGCTGCCGGCGCGCTGGTCGCGAGCCGCCTGGAGTGCTCGACCGCGATGCCCACCGCAGCGGAGATCGACGCGCTGCTCACGGGTGCCGCGGTGCCGGTGCGATGAGCACCACCCCGACTGTCGCCCCGAAAGCGGCCCCGACGCCGACGCCGACAGTCACGGCGGCCTCGACAGCGGCCCCGGCCCGCCACCTGCCAGCCGGGACCGCGGCGTCCGACGGGTACGACCTGGTGGTCACCCCGGGCTCCGCCGGCTGGGCCCGGTCGAGCCTGCGGGTGCTGACCCTCGGCCCGAGTGCTGCCCGGACCGTCGAGACCGGCGGCGAGGAGCTGCTGGTCGTCCCGCTCGCGGGCAGTGCCACCGTCGACGTCGCCGGGCACCGGTACGACCTCGCCGGGCGTCCGAGTGTGTTCAGCGGCGCCACCGACGTCCTCTACGTCCCGCCCGGCGCGAGGGTCGAGCTGGCCTCCGCGGCCGGCGGCCGGTTCGCGCTCGCGGGCGCGGCCACCGACGTCGACCTCCCGGTCCGCCACGTCGCGGCGTCGGCGGTGGCGGTCGAGCTCCGCGGGGCCGGGCAGGCCAGCCGCCTCGTCCGGGATCTCGGCACCCCGGACGCGATCGCGGCGGGCGCGCTCATCGTCTGCGAGGTGGTCACCCCCGGCGGCAACTGGTCCAGCTACCCGGCGCACAAGCACGACGAGGCGACCGCCACCGAGACCGAGCTGGAGGAGATCTACTACTTCGAGATCGCGCCCGGACCCGACGGCCAGCCGGGGCTGGGTTTCCACCGGACGTCGTCCTCGCCCGGCCACCCGATCGACGTGCTGGTGGAGGTCCGCGACCGGGACACGGCGCTGGTGCCGTTCGGGTGGCACGGCCCGACCGTCGCGGCGCCCGGGCACGACATGTACTACCTCAACGTCATGGCGGGACCGGCCGCGGAACGGTCGTGGCGGATCACCGACCACCCCGAGCAGACCTGGGTCCGCGGGACGTGGGCCAGCCAGGACGTCGACCCGCGCCTCACCGACGGACGGTACGGCCAGTGACCGCCGACCCTGTCCTGGCCCGGGACGGCACCGACCACACCGACCACACCGACGACACCGACCGCACCCGCGGCACCGACGGCACCCATGGCACCGGCGACACCGTCCGGCTCACCGTCGCCCAGGCAATTGTCCGTTTCCTGTCGGTGCAGCACAGCGAGCGCGACGGTGTCGAGCAGCGGCTGCTCGCGGGCTGTCTCGGCATCTTCGGCCACGGCAACGTCGCCGGGATCGGACAGGCGCTGCTGCAGGCGGAGCTGACCGAGCCGGCCACGCTGCCCTACGTGCTCGGCCGCAACGAGCAGGCACTGGTGCACGTCGCCTCGGCGTTCGCCCGGATGAAGGACCGGCTGCAGACGTGGGCGGTGTCGACGAGCGTCGGCCCCGGTGCGACCAACCTCGTCACCGGTGCCGCGCTCGCCACCGTGAACCGCCTGCCCGTGCTGCTGCTGCCCGCCGACACCTTCGCCGACCGCAGCGCTTCCCCGCTGCTGCAGGAGCTCGAGCTGCCGGGTTCGGGCGACGTCACCGTCAACGACTGTCTGCGCCCGGTGTCCCGGTACTTCGACCGGGTGCTGCGTCCCGAGCAGCTGCCCAGCGCGCTGCTCGCCGCCATGCGGGTGCTCACCGACCCGGCCGAGACCGGGGCGGTGACGCTGTGCCTGCCGCAGGACGTGCAGGCCGCCGCGCACGACTGGCCGGCGGCGCTGTTCGCCAGGCGGGTGTGGCACGTCGGGCGGCCGCTGCCCGAGCCGGCGCTGGTCTCGGCCGCCGCGGAGGTGATCCGGTCCGCCCGGCGCCCGCTGGTCGTCGCCGGCGGCGGGGTCGTCTACTCCGCGGCCACCGGCGCGCTCGCCCGGTTCTGCGACGCGACCGGTATCCCGGTGGGGCAGACCCAGGCAGGCAAGGGGTCGCTGCCCTTCGACCACCCGCAGTCCGTCGGTGCGGTCGGCGTCACCGGCACCACCGCGGCGGACACCCTCGCCGCGGCGGCCGACCTCGTGATCGGCGTAGGCACCCGCTGGTCGGACTTCACCACAGCCAGCCGCACCGCCTTCCGCGCCCCCGGGGTCCGCTTCGTCAACGTCAACGTCACCGCCTTCGACGCGATCAAGCAGTCCGGGCTGGCGATCGTCGCCGACGCCCGGGAGACCCTGGAGGCGCTGACCGAGCGGCTCGCCGGGTACCGCGTCGACCCGTCCTACGGTGACGAGATCACCGCTCTCGCCGCGGACTGGTCGGCGCAGGTCGAGACGGCGTACCACCCGGCCGGGGAACAGGGCGAGCCGGCGGGGGACCAGGGCGAGCCGGCGGGCCTCCTCTCGCAGGCACAGGTGATCGGCGCGGTCGACGACTTCTCCGGCCCGCGTGACGTCGTCGTCTGCGCGGCCGGCTCGATGCCCGGCGACCTGCACCGGCTGTGGCGCGTCCGCGACCCCAAGGGCTACCACGTCGAGTACGGCTACTCCTGCATGGGCTACGAGATCGCGGGGGGGCTGGGGGTCCGCCTGGCCTGCCCCGACCGCGACGTGTTCGTCCTCGTCGGGGACGGCTCGTACCTGATGATGGCCACCGAGCTGGTCACCGCCGTCCAGGAGGGCTTGAAGATCGTCGTCGTGCTGGTCGACAATCACGGGTTCGCGTCGATCGGCGCGCTGTCGGAGTCCCTGGGCTCCCAGCGATTCGGGACCCGCTACCGCCGGCGGTCGGCACTGACCGGACGCCTCGACGGCGACGTCCTGCCCGTCGACCTCGCCGCGAACGCCGCGAGCCTTGGCGTACCGGTGACCCGGTGCACGACGGTGCACGAGCTGCGGGACGCCCTGCGGGCCGCGAAGGAGGCGACGGTGACCACGGTGGTGCACGTCGAGACCGACCCGCTCGCCCCGGCACCCGGATCGCCGGCCTGGTGGGACGTCCCGGTGAGCCAGACCTCGACGCTGGCGTCGACCCGCTCGGCACGCGCCGTGTACGAAGGACACAAGTCCAGCCAGCGCATGTACCTGACGCCGACGACACCGGGCAGACCGTGACCAGCGCCGCGGGACGGATCACGATCGGGTCCGCGCCGGACTCGTGGGGGGTCTGGTTCGCCGACGACCCGGCGCAGACACCGGCCACCCGTTTCCTCGACGAGGTCGCGGCGGCCGGGTACGAGTGGGTGGAGATCGGCCCGTACGGGTACCTGCCCACCGACCCGGACGAGCTGCGCGACGCCTTGGCCCAGCGGGGGCTGAAGGTGTCGGCCGGCACGGTGTTCGAGGACCTCCACCGGCCGGGCTCGTGGGATCGGCTGTGGACCCAGGTGGGCGACGTCGCCGCGCTCACCCGGGCCGTCGGTGGCCAGCACCTGGTGGTGATCCCGGCCATGTGGCGTGACGAGCGGACCGGGCAGGCGACCGAGGAGCGCGAGCTGGACGCCGCTGGGTGGGCGGCACTCACGGCGGGCATGGACACCCTCGGCCGCCGGGTCGCCGAGGAGTACGGCCTGCAGGTGCAGTTCCACCCGCACGCCGACAGCCACGTCGGCCGCCAGCACGACATCGAGCGCTTCCTCGAGGCCACCGACCCGGCCCTCGTCAACCTCTGTCTCGACACCGGGCACGTGGCCTACTTCGGCGGTGACAGCGTCGACCTGATCACGCGGTACCCGGAGCGGATCGGGTACCTGCACCTCAAGCAGGTCGACCCGGTGGTCCTCCAGCGGGTGACGGCCGACGACGTGCCCTGGCGGGACGCGGTGGCGCTCGGGGTGATGACCGAGCCCCCGCTCGGGATCCCCGACACGGGAGCGGTGCTCTCGGCCGTCGGATCGCTCGGGCGCGACGTCTTCGGCATCGTCGAGCAGGACCTCTACCCGTGCGCGCCGGACGCGCCGCTGCCCATCGCCCGGCGGACCCACACCCACCTGGCCGGCTGCGGCGTGCCGGCCGTCCGCCTCGGGACCCCACTCCCACTGCGCAGGCAGCCGTGACGGCGGGCCGTCGACCAGCCGTGACGCCGTGACGCCGTGAGGGTTGCGCCGGCGGGAGCGGACCTCCGGGTCGCCGTCCTCGGGGTGGGCGTCATGGGCGAGCACCACGCGCGGACGCTGTCGAGCCGTGTCCGCGGTGCCCGGGTGACGGTCGTCCACGACGCCCTGGCCGATCGCGCGGCCGCACTCGCGGACCGGCTCCCGGGCGCCCGGGCGGTGACCGACGCCATCGCGGCGATCGAGGCCGCCGACGTGGACGCCGTCGTCCTCGCCAGTCCGGGTGCCGCCCACGAGCAGCAGCTGCTCGCCTGTCTGCGGCGTGGGCTGCCCGTCCTCTGCGAGAAGCCGCTGACGACGACCTCGGCGTCCGCGCTGGCGGTCGTCGCGGCCGAGGCGGCGCTCGGGCGGCGCCTCGTCCAGGTGGGTTTCATGCGGCGCTTCGACCCGGAGTACGCGGCCCTGCGCGAGCTGGTGGCCGGCGGCGGGCTCGGGACACCCCTGCTGGTGCACTGTGTCCACCGCAACGCCGACGCGCCGCCGCACGCGACGGCCGAGACCGCGGTCACCGACTCCCTCGTCCACGAGGCCGACGTCGTGCGGTTCCTGCTCGCCGAGGAGATCGTCGCGGTGACGGTGCTCCGGCCGACGGCGACCTCCCGCGCGCCCCGCGGAACGGCGGACCCGCTGCTGGTGCTGTTCGAGACCGCGGGCGGGCGCCTGGCCGACGTCGAGCTGTTCCTGCGCACCGGCGTCGCCTACGAGGTCCGCACCGAGCTGGTCGGCGAGCGCGGCAGCGCGTCGATCGGCGGACAGCCCGGCCTCCTCCGGACCGGACCCGACGGCGTCCGCGGCACGCGCCTGGCCCCGGGGTTCCTCGAACGCTTCAGCACCGCCTATGCGGTCGAGCTGCAGCACTGGGTGGACGCCGCCCGCGGCGGCACCACCGATGGACCGGGCGGGACCGTCGCTCCCGACAGTTGGGACGGCTACGCGGCCGCGGCGGTGTGCGAGGCGACGGTCCGCTCGGTCCACGACGGTGGCCGGGTCACCGTCTCCCTCGCGGAGCGTCCGGCCACCGCATCTCCGGCTCCCACCGCGTCCGCGGCTCCGACTCCGGCCACCGCATCTCCGGCTCCCACCGCGTCCGCGGCTCCGACTCCGGCCACCGCATCTCCGGCTCCCACCGCGTCCGCGGCTCCGACTCCGGCCACCGCATCTCCGGCTCCCACCGCGTCCGCGGCTCCGACCGCGGCTCCGACCGCGACCGCGACAGCCGACGTGTCCGATCCGACCGACCCAGCCAGCCGACCCCGGAGCAGCCGATGACCGCACAGGACACTCTGACCGCACACGACGCGCTGGCCACACAGGACTCCTCGACCGGACAGGGCTCCGTCGCCGCCCGGCCAACGGTCGCGCACTGGATCGGCGGGACGGCGACGGTCGGGTCGGGCGGCCGCCGCGGCCCGGTGACCGACCCCGCGACCGGTGCCGTCACCCGCGACGTCGTGCTCGCCGACGACGCCGACGTCCAGGCCGCCGTGGCAGCTGCGACAGCAGCGTTCCCCGGCTGGCGGGACACCTCCCTGGCCCGCCGGGCCGCCGTCCTGTTCGCGTTCCGGGAGCTGCTGGACGCCCGGCGCGGCGAGCTGGCGGACCTGGTGACGGCCGAGCACGGCAAGGTGGCCGCCGATGCGATGGGCGAGGTGACCCGTGGCCAGGAGGTGGTGGAGTTCGCCTGTGGGATCGCGCACCTGCTGAAGGGGTCGTTCACCGAGAACGCCTCGACCGGGGTCGACGTCCACTCCGTCCGCCAGCCGCTCGGGCCGGTAGCGGTCATCAGCCCGTTCAACTTCCCCGCCATGGTGCCGATGTGGTTCTTCCCGGTCGCGATCGCCGCCGGGAACACCGTCGTGCTGAAGCCGAGTGAGAAGGTCCCGAGCGCCGCGGTCTGGATGGCCCGGCTCTGGCAGGAGGCCGGGCTGCCCGACGGCGTGTTCAACGTCCTGCACGGTGACCGGGTGGCGGTCGACGGCCTGCTCACGCACCCGGCGATCCGGTCGGTGTCCTTCGTCGGCTCGACGCCGGTCGCGCGACACGTGTACGAGACCGGGACGGCGCACGGCAAGCGGGTCCAGGCGCTGGGCGGGGCGAAGAACCACATGGTCGTGCTGCCCGACGCGGACCTCGACCTCGCGGCCGACGCGGCGGTCAACGCGGGCTTCGGGTCCGCGGGGGAGCGCTGCATGGCGGTGTCGGCGCTGGTGACCGTCGGCCCGATCGCCGACGAGCTGGTCACTCGGATCGCCGACCGGGCCAGGGCGCTGCGGACCGGGGACGGCCGGCGGGGCTGCGACATGGGGCCGCTGGTGACCGCGGCCGCGCGCGACCGGGTGACGGGGTACATCGATGCCGGCGAGGCAGCCGGGGCGGCGGTCGTCGTCGACGGTCGGACGGTGCGCCCCGACGCCGACGGAGCGGGCTTCTTCGTCGGCCCGACCGTGCTCGACCACGTCGACACCGCGATGACCGTCTACACCGACGAGATCTTCGGGCCGGTACTCTCGGTCGTCCGGGTCGACACCTTCGCCGACGCGCTCGCGCTCGTGAACGCCAACCCGCACGGGAACGGGGTGGCGCTGTTCACCCGCGACGGCGGCGCGGCCCGCCGGTTCCAGAACGAGGTCGAGGTCGGGATGGTCGGGATCAACGTGCCGGTGCCCGTCCCCATGGCCTACTACTCCTTCGGCGGCTGGAAGGACTCGCTCTTCGGGGACACCCACGCGCACGGGACCGAGGGCGTGCACTTCTTCACCCGCGGGAAGGTCGTGACGACCCGGTGGCCCGACAGCGGTACCGGCGGTGTCGACCTCGGCTTCCCCCGGACGGTGTGAGCACCGGCGCCACCGCCCGCACCGGCGTCCGTCGACCGCGTCCGTCAACCGCTGTCCCTCAGCCGCCGCTGCTGCCTGCGAGCCCGACGACGAGGTTGATGGCCGTCGCCAGGATCACCGAGCCGAACAGGTAGGACAGCAGGCCGTGGCGGAGTGCCGTGGCCCGTATCGCATGCGTCTTCAGGTCGGTGTCGGAGACCTGGTACGTCATCCCGAGGGTGAAGGCGAGGTAGGCGAAATCGGTGTACCGCGGCGGCTCGTCCTGGTTGAAGTCGATCCCGCCGACGGTCCCCTCGTAGAAGAGCGAGGCATAGCGGAGGGTGAACAGGGTGTGCACCGCGAACCAGGACACCGCCACGCTGGCGAGCCCGAACCCCGCGAGCAGCCCCTGGCGCGCCCCCTTCGCCGACGAGGCCTCGATCAGGACCGCGCCGACCGCCACCAGGCTGGCGACCGCGGCGACCATGACGATCAGGTCGCTGGTCGCGCGCGACGGGTCCTCCTGCGTGGCGTGCGACCGGGTGCCGTCGGCGTCGAGGCGGACCGTGCCCGCCCACACCGAGACGGCGAACACGAGGGCGGCGACGTCCCACCCGGCCAGCGGCGCGTAGACCCAGCCGCCGCCCAGCCCGGTGGCCAGCGCCACCGCCGTGCCCACCAGGAGCATCACCGCGACCCGTGCCCGCGAGCGCCGGCCACGCGAGCCGGCCCCGTCCGGGACGAGCGGTCCGTCGGTCACGAGGCCGTCGCCGCCCGCGCCCGGGCACCGTTGCGGTCGAACGCGGTGCGGCCGCCGGTGGCCCGGTCGACGGTGGTCCGGTCGCCGTTGTCCAGGTCAAAGGTGGTCCGGCCGCCGCTGGTCCGGTCGACGCTGTCCAGGTCGAACGTGTCGCGGCCGCCCGCGCTGCGGTCGACGAGGTGCACCGGGACCACGCTGCGCCGGATCGGCAGCGCCGGGTCCTCCAGGCGTGTCCGCAGCAGGCGCAGCGTCTCCCGACCCATCTCCGCGTAGTCCTGGGCGACGACGGTGGTCGGCGGGTCGAGGACGGTGGCGAGCTCGAGGTCGTCGAACCCCACGAAGTCCAGGCCGCCGAGGGCCATGCCGAGGTGCCGGAACGCCAGGGTGGTGATCCCGGCGTTCCCGGTGACCAGCGCCGTCGGCCGCGGGCGCCGAGCCAGTGCCCGATCGAGGTCGGCCGCCACCCGCTCCCCCGACACCGGGCCGGTGAACACCCGGCGCGCTGCCCGGTGCCCGTGCTCGTCGGCGGACCGGCGGAAGGCGTCGGCGCGCTCGGCGCCGGTGAACAGCCGCTCGTCGTCCCCGACGAAGACGATGACGCGGTGTCCGCGCCCGACGAGGTGGTCGTAGGCCAGCTCGATCCCGCGGGCGTTGTCGCTGATCACCGCGTCGGCCGCCATCCCGGGCAGCGGCCGGTCCATCGCGACGACGGGCAGGCCCCGGCTCAGCAGCTCCGCCAGGTGCGGGTTGGGGATGCCGGTGCCCTGCTCGATGATCAGCCCGTCCACCCGGCGGCGCGACAGCGACCGGACCGCCTCGACCTCCAGGTGCTCGTCGTTCTCGGTCGCCATGGTCAGCACCATCAGCCCGGCCGCCCGGGCGGCCCGCTCGGCGGCGCGCAGGAACGGGCTGTCGAGCTCGACGACCACCGCGCCGATCGTGCCGCTCACGCCGAGGCGGAGGTGGCGCGCCCGGTCGTCGGCCTCCCAGCCGAGAGTGGTGATCGCCTCGTTGACCCGATCGACGAACGCCCGCCCGACCGTCGGGTCGGCGTTGACGACCCGCGAGACCGTGCTCACCGCAACCCCGGCCGACCGGGCCACGTCGGCCATGGTGGGCCGCGTCCCGTGGGTGCTGCGCGATGTCACCACCCGCCCGCCTCCCCCGACCTGGCCGCCAGCGCCGTGACGGCATTGTGCCTTGACAGCGACCAGGAGGATAAATATCGTTTCCGCACGGTCAACCTGTCCGACCGGCGGTCGTCCCGCGTGCGCCACCGAGCGCCGCGGCCGCAGACCGGGCGAGCGACTTTCTCGAGGGAGAGAACATGCGCAGACGTGACTTCATCAGGGCGGCGACCGGCGTGGGCGCGGCCGCAGGCCTCGCCGCCTGTGGTTCCAGCTCGTCCGGCAACTCGGCCGCGACGACCAGCGCGACGACGGCCGGCGCACCGGGCACCGCGGCGTCGGCCGGCACCAGCGCGAGCGCCGGGGCGAGCTCGGGCACCGGGGCGGGGTCGGGGGCCGGCGCCGCGACCGGGAACGTCAACGTGAGCTTCCAGCAGTTCGGGTCGTCCCACATCCAGGCGAACTTCCTCGCCGGGGTGGTCAAGACCTTCCAGGCGGCCAACCCGAAGGCCAAGGTCAACCTGCAGCCGATCCTCGCGTCGGAGAACGACTACTACACCAAGCTCGAGCTGGCGATGCGTTCGCCGCGGACGTCGTGTACGAGGACACGTTCCTCATCAACTCCGACATCTCCGCCGGGTACCTCACCGCTCTCGACGACCGTCTGAGCAGCTGGGCGGACTGGAAGCAGTTCAAGCCCACGGCGAAGACGGCGGCCCAGGCCCTGGACGGCAAGACCTACGGCATCCCGGACGGCACCGACGTGCGGGCCATCTGGTACAACAAGAAGATCTTCGCGCAGGCCGGCCTCCCGACGACGTGGCAGCCGAAGACGTGGGACGACATCCTGAGCGCCGCCCGGACCATCAAGGCGAAGGTGCCCGGCGTCATCCCGCTGAACGTCTACTCCGGCACCGGCGTCGGCGAGGCGGCGTCCATGCAGGGCTTCGAGATGCTGCTGTACGGGACGCCGAACGGGACACTGTTCGACAAAGCGAGCCAGAAGTGGATCGTCGGGTCCAAGGGCTTCACCGACGCGCTGACCTTCATCAAGGAGGTCTTCAGCACGAACCTGGGGCCGACCCCCCAACTCGCGCTCGGCCCCACCTGGGGCAACACCGTCCAGCAGGAGTACCTGCCCAAGGGCAAGCTCGCCATCGACATCGACGGCAGCTGGCTGTCGGGTACCTGGCTGCCCAGCGGCGCCGCGCCGTGGCCGGCGTGGAACCAGACGATGGGCAACGCCTACATGCCCACCCAGACGGGCCAGGGCACCGGGAAGGTCACCATGTCCGGTGGCTGGACGTGGGCGATCCCGAAGAACGCGCAGAACCCGGACGCGGCGTGGGCGCTGATCAAGATGCTCACCTCGAAGGCGGGGGAGCTGGCCTATGACATCAACGGTGTCCAGATCCCGGTCCGGACCGACGTGTCGGCCGATCCGAGCTTCGTGAAGGCGAACCCGACGAACGCGTTCTTCTCCGACCTCGTGACGAACACGATCTACCGGCCGGCGTACTCCGACTACTCGAAGATCTCCCTGGTCATCCAGCAGGCCACCGAGAAGGTCATGACCAACTCGGCGTCCCCGGCGCAGGCCACGCAGTTCTACACCCAGGGTGTGACGCAGATCGTCACGGGCGCCAAGGTGACCACCGCCTGATGGCCGCCTGGGCCGACATGCGCCCGACGGGGCGGCCCCACCGCCCCGTCCAGCGCACCCTGCTCCGCGGCCTCCCGGTCGGACCGTCGGTCGTCCTGCTGGTCGTCTTCCTGGCGGGGCCGATCCTCTACTGCATCTACGCGTCGTTCACGAACGCGGCCCTGACCGGCCACACCGGCACCCAGTTCGGGGGCGTGGCCAACTTCACCAGGGCGTTCCGCGACCACGCCTTCATCTCGTCGGTCGGGTTCACCCTCGCCTTCACCGTGCTGTCCGCGATCATCGGCCAAAACATCCTGGGCATGGTGCTGGCGCTGCTGATGCGCTCCGGGCACACCGTCGCCCGGGCGTTCACCTCGGCCGTCGTCATCGGCGCCTGGGTGCTGCCGGAGGTGGTGGCGGCCTACCTGTGGCAGGCGGTCCTGGGCACCGGGGGCTCGTGGAACGGGATCCTCGGCTTCTTCCACCTCCCGGGACAGAACTGGCTCTACACGACGCCGATCCTGGCGGTCTCGATCGCGAACATCTGGCGGGGGACGGCGTTCTCGATGCTCGTGTACTCGGCGGCGCTGTCGGAGGTGCCGAAGGAGATCGAGGAGGCCGCGACCGTGGACGGCGCCAACGGCTTCCGGAAGTTGCTGAACGTGACGATCCCGATGGTCCGGCGGACCATCGCGACCAACCTCATGCTCATCACGCTGCAGACCCTGTCAGTGTTCGGCCTGATCTACACGATGACCAAGGGCGGCCCGAGTGCGAAGAGCATGACGCTGCCGCTGTTCGCCTACAACGAGGCGTTCGTCTCGGCCGACCTGGGGTACGGGACGGCGATCGCCCTGCTCCTGCTGCTGATCGGGGGCGTCTTCTCCGTGGTCTACCTGCGGGCGCTCAACACGTCGGAGCCGGCCCGGTGAGCGCGGCGATCGCGACCACGACGCCGGTCAGCACCGCGCAGGTCCGGCGGGCCCCGCAGCGGCGCGTCCGGCTGTCCGGGCGGCTCATCGCGAGCCTCGTCCTGCTGCTGATCGCTGCAGCGTTCATCGTGCCGCTGCTGTGGGTGTTGTTCGCCGCGGTCAACGGGAACCCGGCGCAGGGGGTGTCGATCAGCTGGCCGCACCCGTTCAGCTTCGGCAACTTCCGAGCCGTCCTGAACACGACGACGACCTACCGTCCGCTGCTGAACGGCGCCATCCTCTGCATCGGCGGGACGATCATCACGATGGTGGCGGCGACGCTGGCGGCCTATCCGCTGTCGCGCTACCGGTCCCGGCTGAAGCGGCCGTTCATGGTGACGATCCTCTTCTCGACCGGCCTGCCGATCACCGCGATCATGGTGCCGGTGTACGGGCTGTTCGTGCAGCTCGCCCTCGACGACTCGGTGGCGGCGACCATGGTCTTCATGGCGACGACGGCACTGCCGATCTCGATCTGGCTCACCAAGAACTTCATGGACGGCGTGCCGATCGAGCTCGAGGAGGCCGCCTGGACCGACGGCGCCAGCCCGATGCAGAGCCTCCGGCGGATCATCATGCCGCTGATGCTGCCCGGGCTGTCGGTGGTCGGCATCTACACGTTCATCGGGCTGTGGGGCAACTTCTTCGTCCCGTTCATCCTGCTGCTGTCCCAGGCCAAGCAACCGATGTCGGTGACGATCTACACGTTCTTCGGCCAGTACGGACAGATCGTGTACGGCCAGCTGGCCGCCTACTCCCTGCTCTACTCGCTGCCCTCGATCCTGCTCTACCTGGTGCTGTCCAAGCGCCTCGGTGGGGCGTTCGCGTTCGGCGGCGGCGTCAAGGGCTGACACCGCGCGGCTGCAGTCAGGCCTGCGGTGACCGCACGTCTCGCTCCCGACGGTCCGGAGGACTCCTGCATGCACGCCGACCGGACCCAGGTCGAAGCCCGGATCGACCGGGTCCTGAACCAGCGCGTCCGCCCCGCCCAGTACTCCCACGCGAGACCGCTGACGCTCGGCGCCTGGCACCTGCCGGGCGAGCCGGTCGCGGTCGAGGAGGCCCTGGGAGCGGCCTACGAGCCGTTCGCGGTCGGTGATCTCTGGGGGCCGCCGTGGTCGACGACCTGGTTCCGCGTGCACGGCGAGGTACCGGCGGGCTGGGCGGGCCACGAGGTCGAGGCGGTGCTGGACCTCGGCTTCCTGGCCGCCGGCCCGGGTTTCCAGGCCGAGGCGC
>JAABVA010000943.1_pt1 | contig 33012 bp, 38 predicted proteins | sample 5560331 | NCBI WGS metagenome assembly JAABVA01 (sample SAMN12812661, study PRJNA571458) | rock metagenome | isolation source: Antarctica rocks | place: Antarctica: Victoria Land, Mt New Zealand sud | collected 2016-01-07 | reverse complement strand
GGGTGAGTGTCGCAAACTCGCCCGAGGCCCCCCACATCGCCCCGGACCCATCCCAATCCAGCCAAAATACCCGGATCGCACAACCGCCCCCAACCAGACGAGAGCTATTTCAACAAGCTCCTAGGGCCGGAGATGTTCCCGGTGCAGGCGTTTGTCGGGATGATCAGCGATGAGGTCGAGACGTTGAGAACCCAGGGTCACAGTGACGAGGAGATTGCGGAGACGATCACGGCGAATTCCCAGATCGCGATTACCGCGGCTGAGATCGCCTCGAACTATGCTTCGCCAGAGGAGCGGCATCCGCCCCGGGAATGAGTTCCCTGGAGGCGGCCAGGCGATCGTGACCCGCAGCCCGGATCAAGCTTTCCAGGCCTAAGACGAGGCCATCCCGCTCTTCCGGAAGCATTGCTCTGAAGAGCGTTTCGATCTGTGCTTGAAAGTGTCCGTTGGCGGCGTTTTGAAGCTTCACTCCGGCTTCTGTGCTCTTGACGAAGACGACCCGGTTATCGGAGGCGGTTCGAAGTCGGGTGATCAGGCTACGTGTTTCCAGACTGTCAACCGTCTTCGCCACTGTTGCTGGTTTTAGATTCATGCGCCTCGCGAGTTCCCCGATCGATATCCCCTCATCGCCGGATGGAAGGAGGTTGAGAGTCATGACCTGAGTGGCGCTTAGACCTGCGCCTTGAAAGCGATTGAAGTTTGCGGCATGGATGAACTGCCTCACTCCGAACCAGGCATCGAGAAACCGTGCGATTTCTGTTTTGCGGACCTTTCTCTTCACGCTTCAATTGTGCTCTCGGTGGTGGCAAGTGGTTCGTGGTTGCCGGGGACCGTGGGCACGAGGCGTAGGCGAGAGCGCATTCCGGGGTTACATCTGGCCGGGTCAGCACTACCTCGAAGCGAAGACGTTGAGGGGAAGATCGGCCGAACAGCTAGATCGCCGCGAGGATGGCGTCGGCGACGCAGGCTGCTTCGATGGCTGTGGCGACGTCGTGGACGCGAATGATATGAGCTCCGGCGAGGATGGCGGCGGTGTTGGCGGCGAGGGTGGCGTAGAGGCGCTTCGAGACGGGCGGGGGCGAGTTGGTATAGGTGTTGCCGACGTGGGTGGCCGAGAGGGCGTGGGCGAGGAAGCCCTTGCGCGAGAGGCCGACCAGAAGGGGGCGGCCGAGGGTGTGGAGGGCACTGAGCTGGGCGAGCAGGGGGTAGTTCTCGTGGCCAAGTTTTCCGAAGCCGAAGCCGGGGTCAAGGAGGATGCGGTCGAGGGGAATACCGGCCTCCTGCGCGGTCTTGAGATGTGCGGCGAGTTCCTTGCGGACGAGGGGTTCGACCGCGGCGGTATCGAGGCGAGGGAGGGTGTGCCAGACCTGGGGGGTCCCGCGGGTGTGCATGAGGATGAGGCCGGGTGGAGGGCCGCCGTCGGCGAGGGTGAGGGCCATGGAGGGGTCCCAGGTGAGGCCGCTGACGTCGTTGATGATCTCGGCGCCGGCGTCGATGGCGGCGCGGGCGGTGGAGCCGTGGTAGGTGTCGACGGAGAGGATGGCCTCGGGGCGGGCGGAGCGGATGGCTTCGAGGACGGGGAGGAGACGCGCCTGCTCCTCGGCGGGCGAGAGTTCGGTCGCGTTGGGGCGGGTGGATTCGGCGCCAATGTCGAGGATATGGGCGCCGCGATCGAGGATATGGAGGCCATGCTCGACGGCGGCCTCGGGGAGAAGGAACTGGCCGCCATCGGAGAAGCTGTCGGGCGTGATGTTGAGGATGCCCATGATGAGGGTGCGATCGCCGAGCGGGAGGGTGCGGGTGCGGAGACGCCAGAGATGCCGGGGGCGAGGGCTGAAGGGCATCCGGGGAGTTTAGCGGCTGGGATGCTTGGCTGGCCCGACAGGCTGGGCCGGCACCGCCGATGCTAGACTCCGCGGATGCGAGTGAGGGATTGCAAGTTTCTGGCTGGGGGCCTGGGCGCGGTCTGGGGTGCGGTGTGGGCCGCGGTTGCGAGTGCGCAGGCGGTTGGGTGCTCCGCGAATGTAACGGAGGAACGGCTTCGAGCGTGTGCGGAGATGGGAGTGCAGATTGCGGCAATGGTTGGGGAACCGGCGGTGGTGCGGGCGCACTGGGGCGTAATGGTTTCGGGGATGGATGGGACGCCGATTTATGCAATGAATGAGGGGCAGTTCTTCCAACCGGCGAGCAACACGAAGTTGTTCACGACGGCGGCGGCGATGTCGTTGCTGGGGCCGGAGACGAGATTTCAGACGCGGGTCTTTGCGAAGGGCGGAATAGAGGCTGACGGACGGCTGAACGGGGAGGTGGTGATAGTTGGTGGTGGAGAGGCAAATTTATCGGGGCGGGAAGTGCCGTATGTTTCCCCGGCCCTGCGACCGAAGCTCGCACCGGCGGCGCGGCCTCTGCAGGAGGCCGATCCGCTTCGGTTTTTGCCAGAGATGGCGGATCAGGTGGCGGCTACGGGGTTGAAGGTAGTGACGGGGGATGTGGTTGGGGACGACACCGTGTTTCCCTGGGAGCCTTATCCGAGCGACTGGTCCATCGACGACATGGTTTGGGGGTATGGGGCGCCGGTCTCGGCGTTATCGGTCGCGGATGACCAACTGCGTCTGACGGTCAGGCCGGGGTCGAAGGCGGGTCAGGCGGCTACGGTGGTGCTTGAGCAGGCGGTGCCGTACTACACGCTCCAAGGGACTGCGACGACGTTGCCGGCGAAGAGTAAGGAAGGCGGCGTCCAGATAGAGAGGGCGCCTGGGGCGAAGGTGCTCCGGGTGTACGGAGGGATCGCTGTGGATGCCGGGGCGGATGTGGAGGAGGTCGCGATCTCGGATCCGGCGGAGTATGCGGCCATGGCATTCAAGGCGATGCTGGAGGCGCGCGGGGTGGAGGTGCGCGGGCGGGCTCGGGCGGAGCATCGCGCCACCGCGAACTTCCGAGGATTTCTGGAGCAGGTGCGGGAGCCGATCCCGTTTCTGGAGATAGCGGCGGAGCAGTGGAGGACCTGTCCCACGCCGTGTGGAGATGGTCTGCCGACGACTCGGCCGGAGCTGCTGGCGACCCATGTGTCTCCCACATTGCGCGATGATGTGACTGTTACCAACAAGGTGAGCCAGAATCTACATGCGGAGCTGCTGCTACGTCAGATGGGCAACGCGCTTGGCCAGGACGGAACAGAGCGTGGGATGGACAACGCTTCGACAGCGCAGGGGGCGAGGGTTGTGCGCGAGTTCCTGATCGGTGCGGGTGTGGATCCGGACGACTTTGTGTTCTTCGATGGGTCGGGGCTGAGTGGGCATGATCTGGCCACGCCGCGGGCCACGGTGCGGCTGCTGACGTGGGCGAGTGGGCAGGCATGGTTCTCGGCGTGGAAGGCGAGTCTGCCAGTGGGTGGGGAGGATGGATCCCTGGCGACGCGATTTGCAAAGGGGTCGTTGAAGGATCATCTCTTTGCGAAGACGGGGACACTAGGGGAGGCGCGGGCGCTGAGTGGATACCTGGATTGCGCGAGTGGGCGGACGGTGGCGTTCTCGGTCATGGTGACGGATCATGCTCCGGGCGGGCATGCGGACCAGGAGGTGATGGACCGCATGGTGACGGCGATCGCGGCGGCGAATTGAGCGGGGCGGGACATTTTATGCAGCAACCTTTCGACCCTAACCAGATGCGAGAATGATGGGGTGAGACAGTTTTTGGCGGGTGGCCTGCTGATGTTGGGATTGGGGGTGGTGGCAGCGGCTGGTTGCGGGTGCAGACGGGTTGCGGCTCCGATGCCGCTTGAGCAGCTGAATGCGGAGCAGATGCGAGGGCATGCGGTGTTTCAGACGCGGTGTGCGCTATGCCATTACGATCGTGTGGATAAGCCACGGAATGGGCCGAGCTTACTGGGCGTGTTCAAGAAGCCGGCGCTGCATAGCGGGGTTGCGGCGACCGATGAGCGGGTGACGTCGACGGTGATGCATGGGCACGGGCAGATGCCGGCGATGGGGGCCCAGGTGGATGATGTGGCGATGCAGGACCTGCTGGCGTATCTGCATACGCTTTGAGGGAACAGGGAACAGGGAACAGGAGCGGATCGATGGTGGAGATGCCGGGGACGCAGAGGGATGCGGGGGCGGTGAAGGGGGTGCTGCTGCCGGGGGTGGCGGGGATTGCCATGTTTCTGCTGCTGCTGGCGCTGCTGAACACGTTTGCTGCGCTCAAGGGTGTTTATGGCGCAGGGAGCGGGAGATACGGAGTTCTGGCGGTGTGCACGCTGCTGGTGGCAGGGGTGTTTGGCTTGTTGAGGATGCGGCGGTGGGGGTGGGCGATTACGGCGGCGGGTGCGCTGCTGCTGTCGGCAGGATATTTGTTTGTATTTTCGAGGACGCACTCCGCGCCGATGCTGGTGGAGGCGCTGTTCGGGATCGTGTTCTTTCTGTATCTGATTCGGGCCGAAGTCCGGGAGCGGCTGCGGTGACATAGATGGTGAGCACGCGAGCGGCGCTGCGGGCGATGAATTCGTGGCCACCGCTGCCCGGAGTGTATGCGGCGCGGACCGTCGGGTGAGGGTGGCGAGGCTGACAGATGTCGAGGTTGGGGCCGTGAGCGAGTGAATGTTGGGATGTTCGCAGGCGCCAGGCTCCCTGTTAGAATTCGGACTCCCTGGAGGTCCTTCTCATGCTTTCCAAGCTAGTGACGCTTGTCACACTAAGCGCCGCTGCGGTTGCTGGTGTCGATGCGCGAGCCCAGAAGCTTTCGCCGAAGTGGGAGGAGCTGACGGGACCGGACTTTGTTCGGGCGATCCAGCAATCGCAAGGGGTGTGCCTGCTTCCGTTTGGGATCATCGAGAAACATGGAGCGCATCTGCCGCTGGGCACCGATCTGCTGGACGTGCGGTTTGCGGTGATGAATGCGTCGAAGGAAGAATATGCGGTGGTGTTTCCGGAGTATTACTTCGGGCAGATCTTTGAGGCACAGCAGCAGCCGGGGACGCTCGCCTACAGCCTCCAGACACAGCTGACGCTGCTCGAGGAGACGGTGAAGGAGATGGCGCGCAACGGATGCAAGAAGGTTGTGATTGTGAATGGGCATGGCGGCAACGAGAGTCTTCTGCCGCTGTTTGCGCAGGCACAGCTGGCCACCCCGAGAGACTACGTGGTGTATCTGTTTGGGCTGCCGCGAAGAGACGGCGCGGGGCGACCGGCGCAGACGACGAAGACGGACATGCATGCGGGCGAGACGGAGACCTCGGCGATGTTGATTGCGCGACCGGACCTGGTGCATATGGACCGTGCCGGGAGTGAATCGGGAGCTGACCGGAACCGATTGACGTTGCCGAAGACGGTGTACACGGGGATCTGGTGGTATGCGAAGTTTCCGGAGCATTACTCGGGAGACGGGTCGGCTGGGAAGAGGGAGCTTGGAGCGTTCGATCAGAGGCAGTGGTCGAGCGATATCGCGGAGGCGGTGAGAGCGATCAAGGCGGATGGGGAGAGCTTGAAGTTGCAGAACGAGTTCTTTGAGAAGGCAAAGCATCCTCTGGACACGAGGCAATGATCGGCTGAGCAACGATCGGCGCGGCAACGATGCAGGCCGTGGAATTGAAGCGAGGATGGAAGGAGCGCGTGATGGCGGGCTTACAATACAGGGGATGACTTCGCCTGTTGTTGCCTTGGTGCAGATTGATATTTCGCCGCGGGTGCCGGTGCGCAAGCCAGAGTGGCTGAAGGCGCGGGCGCCGATGGGCGAGACGTTCCACAATCTGAAGAAGCTGGCGCGTGAGCTGAATCTGCATACGGTGTGCGAGAGCGCGCAGTGCCCGAATATCGGCGAGTGCTGGAATCACAAGACGGCGACCTTCATGATGCTGGGAAATCTTTGCACGCGCCGATGCGGATTTTGCGCGGTGCCCAAGGGAAGACCGGAGCCGATCGACCATGGGGAGCCGGCGCGGGTGGCGTATGCGGTAGCGCAGCTAGGGATTGCGCATGCGGTGATCACAAGCGTGAATCGTGACGATGACAATCTGGGCGCGGCGCGGGCGTTTGTCAACGTGATCGAGGAGATTCGACGACAGGCTCCGGGGTGCCAGGTGGAGGTGTTGACGCCGGACTTTCAAGGAGTGGACGAGGCTCTGCGGATGGTGGTTGGGGCTCGGCCGGAGATCCTGAACCACAATATCGAAACGGTCCCGCGGCTTTACCGGGTGGCGAAGAGTGGTGGGCGGTATGAGCGATCGCTGGGGTTTCTGGCGAACGCGAAGACGATTGCGGCGGAGCGCGGCGAGACCCTCGTGACGAAGACGGGCATCATCGTCGGGATGGGCGAGGAGATGCATGAGCTGTTGGGAGTGTTTCGCGATCTGGCGGACCGCAAGGTGGATATTCTGACGGTCGGGCAGTACCTGCGGCCGAGCCGGGATCATCTGCCGATGGCTCGGTTTTACACGCCGGAGGAGTTCGCGTTTTTGAAGCATGAGGCGATGGGCATGGGCTTCCGGCATGTGGAGTCGGGGCCGCTGGTGCGGTCGAGCTACCATGCTCATGAGCAGGCGCAGTCGACGGGGCTGAAGTAGACAGTTCTCGCTGGATGTCCGACATCTCTCCTCAGATACTGAGGCTGAGGTAAAGTGTAGCCATGACTCACTCCGCCCCGAGCGTCTACGACACGCCAGCGTACAGCTGTTTGCAGGCGGCGCATTATGTCGGGCTTCCCGGAGCCACGCTCAAGTGGATTGGGGGAGACGGTCTAATCCGCACTCCGGAACCGAGTGCCTTGTCCTTCAATAATCTTGCCGAGGCGCACATTTTGAGAGCGATGCGTCGGAAGCATGGGCTATCTCTGGGTAAATGGTGTGCCGATGTTTCCCCTCTCTCGCAACGATATTGCAGGGAGCGAAATGGTTCAGCGCTTAAGATTGCTTTGCCAGAGGCGGAGCGGCTGGCGGCGACCCAGCCTCCTCCATTCACGGCATCGATCAACAAGCGCGGAGAGGTGACTCTGAGGGATACCTTTGGAGGCGCACTGTTCTGAGGTGCTTCGGGCAAGTTTAAGGCCCCGATGGTACGGGGCCTCTTATTGCTGATGAGTGAAATGGAGTTTTGGTACTTGTTCCGGACTTACCGGGCGGCTGAGGCTAATTCTGGTTCGAGCTTTGCGGTGAAGGCCTCCGGGGTTGTTTTGCCCATGGAGATAGCCATGGTGCCGCCCCCGCGGATGAAGGTGACGTCGGTGATGCCGACGAAGCCGAGGATAAGGCGGAGATAGGGGATCTCCTGATCATAGGACTCGGCGGGTGCGCCGGGGGCGTAGTTCCCGCTGCTGGCGACGATGACGGTGGCCTTTTTGCCCTCGATGAGACCTTTGTAGCCGCCTTCGGGTGTTACGGCGAAGGTGATGTTGACGCGGACGATGTGGTCGATCCAGGCCTTGAGGGCGGCGGGAACGTTGAAGTTGTACATGGGCGTGGTGACGAGGATGTGGTCGGCGGCCATGAGCTCGGCGACCAGATCGTTCGAGACCTTGAGCGCGCTCTTCTGCTCGGGGGTGTGCTGCTCGGGGGCGGAGTAGGCGCCGGCGATCCACGGGAGATCGACGAAGGGCAGGCTGTTGGTTGCGAGGTCGCGGGTGGTGACCTGCGCGCCGGTGTGGTTTTTCTGCCAGTCGGCGAGGAACTGCTTGCCGAGGCGGCGGGAGATGGATTGGTCGCCGCGTGGGCTTACGTCAAGTTTGAGGAGGTGAGGCATGTGTGCTCCTGGGGGGTGCTGGTGTCTGGGGATGAGATTGCGGCGGGGTCAGTGGGGATTCAGAGTTTGGGTTGGGGAGGGCGGGGTGGCGGATCCAGCGTTGTGGTGGAGAAGCGGGACCTTCGCTCCGCTCAGGATGACAAACAAGAACGCAGGTGCGTTTCTGGGGGATGTCGGGCGTAGCGGAAGAGAAGCGGGTCCTTCGCGGTGCTCAGGATGACAAACAAGATGGGCGGCATCAATGGTGGAAGATAGGGAACATGAGAAGCGGGAGGGAGGTGGGAGAATAGTCGGCGTGGGAGGAAGAGGGACGATGCTGGGTTTGAGTGAGCTGGCGCCTAGGGTGCTCCAATCGGAGATCCGGGCGATGAGTGTGGCCTGCGATGCGGTTGGCGGGGTGAATCTGGCGCAGGGGGTATGCGATACGGAGGTTCCGCAGGTGGTGGCGGAGGGGGCGCAGAGGGCGATCCGGGACGGGCACAACATCTACACGCGAATGGACGGGATTGCGCGCTTGCGGCGAGCGGTTGCGGACAAGGTCGAGCGGACGACTGGGGTGCGGGTGGAGGCGGAGGGAGAGGTCCTGGTGACGAGCGGGGCGTCCGGAGCGCTGCATGCGGCGGCGATGGCGCTCTTCAATCCGGGGGATGAGGTGCTGTTATTCGAGCCGTTCTACGGGTATCACTGGAACACGCTGCGGTCGATGCGGGTGACGCCGATGGTGGTGCCGATGGCCTCTCCGGCACCCGGTGCGACTGGGTGGGGACTGGATCTCGAACGGGTGCGAGCGGCCGTAACGGCGCGGACGCGGGGGTTGGTGATCAACACACCATCGAATCCGGCGGGAAAGGTGTTCACGCGGGCGGAGATGGAGGGGCTGGCGGAGATTGCGCGGGAGCATGATCTGTTCGTGCTGACAGACGAGATCTATGAATATTTCGTTTATGGGGATGCCGAGCATGTGAGCCCGTTCTCGATCGAGGGGATGCGGGAGCGGACGATTCTGATGAGCGGGTTTTCGAAGACGTTTTCGGTGACGGGGTGGAGGGTTGGGTACCTGGTGGCGGACAAGCGGTGGATCCCTTCGATCGGGTACTTTCACGATCTGACGTATGTGTGTGCGCCGGCGCCGTTCCAGCATGGGTGTGCGGCTGGCCTCGAGGAGTTGGGGCAGACGTTTTACGCGCGCCTCGCGATGGAGCATGAGGGTAAGCGGACGATGCTGGTGGAGGCGCTGCGGGCGGCGGGTATGAAGCCGGATGTGCCGGACGGGGCGTACTACATCCTGGCCGATGCATCGCGGATTGAGGGGGCGACGGGGGCGGAGAAGGCGAGGGCGCTGCTGAGGGCGACGGGGGTGGCAGCGGTGGCGGGGTCGGCGTTCTTTGCGCACAGGGCGGGGGAGAGAAATCGGGGGGCGGAGTTGTTGCGATTCTGCTTTGCAAAGAAGGATGGGGACCTGGAAGAGGCTTGCCGGCGACTGCGTGGTCTGGGACCAGGCTGAGGAGTTTTGAGGGGGAGAGGTGGGCTGGCGATCCTTCTGAGCTTCGAGGTATCACCGAAGCGGGCGGATGATTCGTCTACAATCTGGATTTGGGACACGCGTCTGGCGTGCTGAATGGAGTGAATCTATGGCATCGGCGATGGCAAGTATTGTGGCTTTGAAGGATGTGCATGGCGAGTTGAAGAGCCGGATGGAGAAGTCGGTTGAGGACTTCCGGGTGAATTTGGGATCGGCGCGGACGGGGCGGGCGAATGTGCATATGCTCGATCAGATCAAGGTGGATTACTACGGCACGGATACGCCGGTGGCGCAGATGGGGCAGATCAGCACGCCCGAGCCGACGCTGATTCTGGTGACGCCGTACGACGCTGCTATGGTTTCGGCGATCGAGAAGGCGATCCGGACTTCGGGGACGGGGTTGAATCCGATGACGGACGGGAAGGTGATCCGGGTGCCGATACCGGCGATGACGGAGGAGCGCCGCAAGGAAGTGGTGAAGCAGTTGAATAAGACGCTTGAGGATCACAAGACGGCGATCCGCAATATCCGGCGTGACGGTAACGAGCAGATCAAGAAGGCGGCGAAGGAGAAGCTGATCTCGGCCGATGATGAGAAGCGCGCGAGTGAAGAGGTGCAGCAGCTGACGGACGCGGAGATCCGGCGGATCGAGGATCTGTTTCGCGCGAAGGAAAAAGAAGTCATGACGGTCTGAGGTGCTGCGCACGGCGAAGAGCGCCATAGGCGCGGCTGTTGGCGAGGGGTCGAGCTCATTGTTCGACCCCTTTGCTGTGGGGCGAGAGGGCATTTGCGGGGGGTTAGGTGCCCTGGTAGACGAGGCGGGCGACGCCGTCGACGGAGCCGAGGGCGTGCTTGAAGTTGCTGTCGCCGAATCATTCGTATGGGGTCGAGGTCATTGAACCAGTGTAGATCGCGATTTTGTGCAGGGGATACGGCACGTCAAAGTCAGCTGCTACGACGGCCTGAGTGCAGGCGCGCTGATGCGGAGTTGGTCGATGGCTGAGCTACAGCCATGCGAGGAAGACGTGCTTGGGACTATGTGGTGTGGTCGACCACAATCTTCCAGCCTTTGTCTGTTTTTTCGCAGATGAGGGAGAAGAGACCGTCGGCGTTGCCGCCTTCTTTTTTGCTGCGGTCGAGGTGGTATTTGCCGATGACGTAGGCGAAGCGATCGTCGAGGGGATGGACCTCTAGTTCGGAGAAGGCGAGGTTGCCCATGGCGGCGCGGGAGGGGTACTGGTGGTGGTAGCTCTCGGCCATGCCGGCGTAGCCGCGGGTGACGGCGCCGGAGAGGAAGAGGGTGTCGGGTGAGTCTTTGTAGGCCTGGACGAAGGTTTCAATGTCGCCGGCGTTCCAGGCCTTTTCCTGGGCGAGGAGGACTTTGATGACACCAAGCTCGGTGGAGCTCGCCGTGTGGAGTTGCGGGTCCTGTGCGAGGGACGGCCCGGCGGTCGCCGCAGCGAGGGCGGCAGCGAGAAGGAGGCGGGAAAGATGCGGAAGGGAGGTCACGGTGTTCTTACCTTTGCATTCAGGTGAGGAGGCCGGGCGATGGATCGGATCGGTTATACGGCACGTTGAACTTCGGCGGGAGCGTCGCTGGAATCGGAATCGGAATCAGAGCCCCGGGTTGCTTTGCTGTCCTTCGTTCCAAGGCCCGGGAGGATCCACATAATGCTGACGATAGCGTCGCAGCCGAGAGCGATCGGCGGATGGAAGAAAGCCGCAGGGATGGATGCGGTGTAGAGGGCGATGGGGATCCAGTGCTTGCGCTGGGCTGAGATGTCGGCAGCGAGCAGCTGATGTTTGAGGCGGAGCCGCCGCATGATCGCGAGGCGGAGGAGGAGGAAGCCGGTTCCGGTGGCGACGAGCGAGATGGCGTAGAGGATGACGGAGAAGGCGTCCAGCTCTTTCTCAAGGACCCAGGAGGTGAAGAAGGGGAGGAGGGAGAGCGAGAAGAGAAAGACGTGGTTGGAGTAAAGGATGCGGGCGTCGACTTCTTCGACGCGGCCGACGAGCTGGTGGTGGTTAATCCAGTAGATGGCGGGGAAGGTGAAGGAGAGGAGATAGACGAGGAGGATGGGGAGGATAGGGCGGAGGCCGGCGATGCCGTTTGCGCGGGGCACCTTGAGTTCGAGCACCATGATGGTGATGATGACGGCGATGACGCCGTCGGAAAAGGCTTCGAGACGGGAGGTTGGGGCGGGGGCCGGCATGAGGCGAGATCCTCAAGGGCAGCATACATTGGCGGCTGCGGCGTTTTGCGGCGGAGGGTCAGGGCTTTGGTGGGGTGAAGGCGGAGGTGTGGTCGCGGATGATCTTCCAGCCATCGGAGGTCTTTTCGAAGACGAGGGAGAAGATGCCGTCAGCGTTGCCGCCAGCTGCGGTGGAGCGCTCGAGGTGGAAGTTGCCGGTGGCGGTGGCGAAGCGGGCGTCGAGCAGGGCGACATCGAGGTTGGAGAAGGCGAGGTTGCCCATGGCCTCGGGGGTGGGGTAGCCCTTGCGATAGCGTTCCAGCATGGGCGCATAGCCGCGGGTGACGGTGCGGCCCACGAAGAGGATGTCGGGCGAGTTTTTGTAGCCGGTGGCGAAGCTCTCGATGTCGCTGCGGTTCCAATCGGTGGTCTGCTGGCCCAAGAGGTGCTGGATGGCGAGGATGTCCTGGTCGCGGGCGGAGGGCTGGGTGTGGGTTTGGGTGAGAGTTTGAGTGGGAGTCTGAGCGTGGGTGGGCGGGGTTAGAGGGGCAAGAAAGAGAGAGGAGATGGAGGCGAGTGCGGCGAGGGGGCGCATGGGGGCTCCTGAAGGCTTGGTGGGGCGCATACAATCTTTGCATGCCGACATCTTTTGCGACTGGGGCTGGAGCGACGAAGGTGGTTCACGCGGTGTGCTCGCATGATTGCCCGGACTCGTGTGGGGTCCTGGTGACGGTGGACACGGTGACGGGGCGGGCGGTGAAGGTGCAGGGCGATCCGGCGCACCCGGTGACGCGGGGATTTCTATGCGGAAAGGTGGCGAAGTATCTGGATCGGGTGTATTCGCCGCAGCGGTTGCTGTACCCGATGCGGCGAAAGGCGGGAGTAGCGAAAGGACCTCTGCCCAAGGGGCAGGAGGCAGAGGCGTTTGAGCGGATTGGATGGGACGAGGCGCTGGAAGGTATCGCTGACAGATTGAGGGGGATTGTAGCGGAGCATGGGCCGGAGAGCGTGCTGCCGTACAGCTATGCGGGGACGATTGGGCAGCTGGGATATGGGTCGATGGACCGGAGGTTTTTCCATCGGATGGGAGCCTCGCAGCTGGATCGGACAATCTGTTCGACGGCTGGCGGAGCGGCGCTGACGAGTGTCTACGGGGTGAAGCTCGGGACGCCGCCACAGGACTTTGCGCGGGCGGGGATGATTATCGCGTGGGGCGCGAATGTGCATGGGAACAATGTGCATCTGTGGCCGTTTATCGAGGAGGCTCGGCGAAGTGGGGCGCGGCTGGTGGTGATCGATCCGTATAAGACACGGACGGCGGCGCTGGCGGATGAGCACATCGTGATACGGCCGGGGACGGATGGCCTGCTGGCTCTGGGGCTGATGCATGTGATCTTTCGCGAGGGCCTTGAGGATCGCGAGTATATGGAAGCGTGCACGCATGGTGGAGCGGAGTTGCGGGAGCATGCGTTGCGGGCGGAGCACTCGCCGGTGTGCGTGAGTGCGGGGACGGGGATTGCGGAGGATCGAATCATCGAGTTGGCGCGTGCGTATGCGACGTGCTGGAGGCGGACGGGCAAAGGGGCGGTGATCCGGTTGAACTACGGGATTCAGCGGGCCGAGAATGGAGGCACGGCGACGCGTGCCGTGTGCATGCTTCCGCTGATGACGGCGGCGTGGACGCACAGGGGCGGAGGTCTGCAGATGTCGACGAGCGGGGCGTTTCCGTGGAACAAGGCAGGGCTCGAGATGCCGGAGCTGATGAAGACGAGTCCGCTGGGGCGGGCGGCGCGGGTGGTGAATATGAGCCAGCTGGGGCGGGCGCTGACGCTGCTTGGCGCGAGGGGGGGCAACATCCAAGACGAGGGCCCGCGGATGATGGCTTTGTTTGTGTACAACTCGAACGCGGCGGCGATGGCTCCGAACCAGAACGATGTGCTGCGCGGGCTGCGGCGCGAGGATCTGTACACGGTGGTGCATGAGCAGTTCTTTACGGACACGACGGACTATGCGGATGTGGTGTTGCCGGCGCCGACGTTTCTCGAGGTGAAGGATGTGCAGGGCGCGTATGGGCATCTGTTCGCGCAGGTGTCGGAGCAGGCGATTGCGCCACTGGGCGAGGCGCGGTCGAATGTGCGGATGTTCGGGGAGCTGGCGCGGCGGATGGGATTTACGGAGGCGTGTTTCGAGGATGGCGAGGATTCTCTGATTGAGCAGGCGCTATCGAGCGGGCATGCGTGGTTTGAAGGCGTGACGAGGGAGCGGATGGAGCGCGAGGGGCAGGTGGAGCTGCAGCTGCCACGGGATGCGAATGGGGAGGTGCTGCCGTTCTCGACGGCGGAGTGGTTCAAGACGGCGAGCGGGCGTGGGGAGTTGGTGCCGGTGCCGGTGTATGTGCCGGCTTCGGAGGCGCCGGGTGGTTTGGACGAGAGGGCGGAGTTTCCGCTGCAATTTCTGTCCCGGAAAGCGGACAACTATATGAACTCGACGTTTGCGAATATTCCGGTGCATCAACGGATGGAGGCGCGCACGGCGGGGGTGCTGGAGATGAGTGCGGCGGATGCGCGGCTGCGAGGGATCGGGACGGGGGATGCGGTCGAGGTGTGGAACGGGCGCGGGCGCATTGAGTTGACGGCCCGTGTGGATGGGGTGGTGGGCGCGGGTGTGGTGGCGGCGCGGCTGGACTGGGCGAAGCTTTCGAACAACGGCGCGAATGTGAATGCGTTGACAAGCGAGCGCATCACGGATATCGGGGGTGGGGCGACGTTCTACTCGACGATGGTGGAGGTTGGGCGGATGGCGGATGCGAGTGCGTGAGGAGGTGGCTGCCTTTGCTGCTGAACGACAGATGCCGGATGCGGGGCGGGTCGTGCTTGTGTTGTGCGGCGGCAAAATGAAAGCGATGTATTTGGGCGGGTACTGAGGCGGGGGTTGAGCGATGTATGCGACGAGTTATCAGTGCGCGGGTTGTTTTGAGTGGGTGGAGACGACTGTGGATGAGTCGGGCGGGTCGAAGCAGGAGTATGTGGAGGACTGCCAGGTTTGCTGCAAGCCGAATGTGTTGAAGGTGCTGTGGGACCGGAGCGCGCGGGAGTTTATGGTGACGGCGGAGTTGGAGAGTTGAGGAGAAATCGCAGCGACGGGTGGGAGTTGAGGGTTCGCTAAAGCCGGGGCGCCTCCCCTATAATCGAGACTTCCCCAGGAAGACGCTCGGGGCGCGATACCGAGAGCAGTGAGGGTGTAGTTATTTTTACCGTAGATCGAGAGAGTGCAAGCTCCCTGATACCCAAGATCAAGACTATGTGTGCGCGCTTTGGCGGCGTTTGGACGGCCGGACCGGCTTCCGTGGCCATGGCGCTGGCTCTGGTTTCAGGTGGGTGGGGTGGTGGGATTGCGGCGGAGGCACAGGTTCCGGCGGCTCCGCAAAGTGTCTTTAGCACACCGGCTGCAACGCCAACGGGAGTTCAGACGCTATGCCAGCCCTCGGTGATTGGGAACCGCAGGATTCCGAAGGAGAGTGTTCTGGCGCGGTTGTTCTCCCACCAGGGAGATTTGTACGATCCGGCGGTGGTGGAGCGGGACTTCAACTCTCTTTGGAATACAGGCTACTTCGACGACGTGAGGATTGAGCGCTCGGACACACCGAAGTGCGTGCAGCTTTCCATCTATGTGCGGGAGAAGCCGACGATCAAGGAGATCAACTACACGGGGCTGGGCGCGGTCTCACAATCGGATGTTCTGGAACGGTTCAAGAAGGCGAAGGTGCCTTTGTCGGTCGAGAGCCAGTACGACCCGACGAAGGTGAAGCGGGCCGAGGTGGTTTTGAAGGAGCTGCTGTCCGAGCACGGGCATCAGTTTGCAACGGTGCGGACCGAGATCAAGACGATTCCTCCGGCCGGAGTGAACGTTACGTTCAAGATCAAGGAAGGCCCGACGGTCAAGGTAGGCAAGATCGCGTTTGACGGCAACGAGACCATCAACGACCGGACGCTGCGGGCCGCGATGAAGAATTTGCGGCCGATCGGGATACCGCACTCGATCGTGCTCGAGAACCTGCTGGCGAAGACGTTTGACGCGAGCAAGCTGGATGAGGATACGGCTCGGGTCCAGCAGGCGTATCGCGATCGCGGCTACTTCAGGGCGTTGACGAGCGAGCCGACGACGCATACGAGGGATGCGGGCGGGATCAACCCGTTCACGCTGCGGCCTTCGACGGGCAAGCGTATTGACATCCTGATGCCGGTGGAGGAGGGCGCGCGCTACCGGCTTGGCGGGATCACGTTCAAGGGCAACACGCATTTCACGAATACACGTGCTTTGCGAGCGCAGTTCGCGTTGAAGGACGGCGACCTCTGGAACGCGACGCTGTTCGGGAAGGGGCTGGACCAGCTGCGGAAGGCCTATGGCGGGCTTGGCTATATCCGGTTCGTGGGAACGCCGACGCCGAGGGTGGACGAGGCGAAGAAGCTGGTTTACTTCGATATCGACGTGGATGAAGGAAAGCCTTTTTCGGTGTCGCGGATCGAGTTCACCGGGAACTCGATAACGCGGGACAAGGTCATCCGGCGGGAGTTGCTGCTGGACGAGGGCCAGGTGTACAACAGCCAGCTATGGGATCTTTCGCTGCTGCGGTTGAATCAGCTGAACTACTTCGAGGCGTTGAAGGTGGAGCAGGACTCGGAGAATCGCATCAACGACGAAGACGGCACGGTGGACCTGCTGCTGAAGCTAAAGGAGAAGGGCAAGAACTCCATCGGTCTGAACGGCGGGATCAGCGGAGCGTCGGGAACGTTTATCGGTTTGAACTACGAGACGAATAACTTCCTGGGATTGGGCGAGACGCTTTCGCTGCAGGCAAACATCGGGGATCTATCGCGGAATCTGAGCTTCGGATTTACGGAGCCCTATCTACGGAACAAGCCGATCTCGGTGGGCTTCCAGGTCTTCACGAGTAAGACCGACTTCAATCCTGCCAAGAGCTACTCGATCGCGAACAGTGGTGCGAGTGCGAATCTGACAAATGCTCAGTCCTCGCTGTTGACGAACTATAACCAGTCCTCAACGGGTCTGACGGTGACGGCAAGCGAACCGCTGCGGCACCTTTTTGCGAGAACCGGCGTGACCCGCGTCGGGGTGTCGTACTCCCTGTCGCGATCCAGTTTGACGACGTTCAACGACAACACGCGCAACGTCTTTCAGTCGCTGGCGTTCCGGTCGGGCGTTCAATCTTCGAACCAGTTGAGCGGCATTATCACGTCGGTTATCACGCCGAGCTTCACGTTCTCGAGTCTTGATCGAGCGGTGGGACCGCATACCGGCAAGGACTTCAACCTCGCGGTGCAGGTTGCGGGCGCGGGCGGCAATGTGAAGTACTACTCGCCGCAGATGAGCTATCGGCAGTTCTTCCCGATGAAGGGCGTGCGCATCAATCGCGAGGGGCATAATGTGCTGGGGTACCGCGTGCAGCTGGTGCATGTGGCGGGCTTTGGCGGGGAGGTCGCACCGCCGCAGAACCGGGTTTACTCGGGCGGCGAATCGGATGTACGGGGCTTCGATGTGCGATCAAGTGCACCGTACACGTTTATTCCAACGCGGACGCTGTTCAACCTGACGAACCCGGACGGAACGACGGTCCCGCGCGATCCTACGAACCCGAGCCTGGGAAATGTGCAGATCCCTCTTCCGATCTATCGCCTGGTTTCGATCGGCGGAGACACAAGCCTTACATCGAACGTGGAGTATCGGATCCCGATCGTGAATCAGGTGACGTTTGCGTTGTTCACGGACTTTGGACTGACGTTCAACCTGCAGGACAGCCAGCTGCGCCAGAGTGTGGCGGGGCAGTCGCTGCTTACGAGTCCCTCGTATGGATGTCCGCAGGTGGTTAACGGCGCGTGCTTTGGCGGACAGCAGGTGAACTTTCCGTTCCTGTTGAAGACGGTGCCGGGAACGAACGTGGTGCCGAGGATGTCGAATGGAGCGGAGCTACAGGTCATTCTGCCGATCGTGAATGCGCCGTTCCGGATCTTCTACGCGTACAACCCGCTGCGGCTCTACAAGGATATTCCGCAGGCTCTGGCTTTGCCGAACTCCCCGTGCACGCCAGCGGCTCCAACGGCTTGCTTCCGGTCGTTGTTCCCGAGCACGAGCGCGGGCGATTTCAGCTATGCGCAGGCGGTACAGTTCTATGGTGCGAACTACACGCTGCGCGAGCCCAGGAAGACGTTCCGCCTCTCGGTGAGTACTACATTCTAGGCTTCGTCAATGAAGAGAAAACGCAATAAAGAGAGCCCTCACGCTGGAGGGCTCTCTTTATTGCTTAGGTGAGCTAGTAAGAGCGCTGGTACATGTGGGAGATGCGATCGTGCCAGCCGAGGGTGTCCTCGTCGAGCAACGCCCAGAGAAGCCCGAGGCCGAGTGGGAAGGCTGCGAGCAGAGTAGCGAGGATGCGCCGGCGCATGGCGGAGTGGGTGGGATTTTCATTCGAGAAGGTGCAAAGGCCAATCCGGGCGTAGCGCATGCCGGGCGTGGCATTGGACAGAGTGAAGAAGAGCACCTGGTAGAGCAGAGTGAGCACGACGAGGGTACAGGCCCACCCGGCGACGGCGGTGGTGCGTGGGATTTCGAGGAAGGCGTTCTGTCCGGAGAGATGTGTGAGAGCGAAGGCGAACACGGCGGTGAAGGCGGCTTGCACGGTGAGGATGAGGCAGACGTCGACGGCGGCGGATGTGAGGCGCCGGCTGATTGGCGCGGCCTGCGGGATATTGATCGCGAGGTAGTCGGGGGCAGCGGCACCGGCGAAATTCGCAGACGGGAGAGCGGAGAGCAGGATGGAGGCCCACTCGGGGGCGAGGGACTCGGCCGCGGGAGCCAATGAGAGATGGTCGGCCTCTACTTCAAAGATGCGCAGCTGGGGCGCGGAGGTGGTGTGCGCGTCCTCATCGCGGAGAGGGCCTTCGGCGATTCTCGGCCGGGTCTTGCGAGCGGCGATGAGCTGGCGCGGAAATTCGATGAGATTGGCTGCGATAGGTTCTTGCGGAGACGCTTCTTCAAAGACGGGGTTGTGGCGGAAGGCGATTTCGTCATCGAGAGAGAGGCGTTCGTCCTCATCGATTTCCCGGCCGATCTGGTCGATGTCCGTACGAGTCTTCGGGCCGGAGGATCGCGGAGCGGTGGCGGAGTGGACCACGTCAGCGTAGGGCCGGATGGTGAAGCTGACGGCTGCTGATGGGGGGGAGGGCACCGCCGCTTGGAGATTGTCGGTGCCGAAGCCGGGTGTGGCGGGCTCATGATCAAAGAAAGTGGCGTAGTCGAGCGCCGAGAGCGGGATGTGGGGTGAGCCGGTGGCCGCGGCTGCCGGGACGCCAGATATTTCGGAAGAGGCGTGCCAATGGTCGAGATCAGCGAGAAGCTGCTGTTGCGCTACGGCGATGGCCTCGGCGTTGATGGTGGCAATCTTCGCGGTGGCGTGAGCCTGGTGGACGGCGCGTTCGGCTTCCGAGGCGAGAAAGGCGCGGTAGGTCTGCGAGTGGGCGTAGCGCTCGGCGACGGTTGCGGCGATGTTTGCGGAGCGAACTCGCGATGGGCGGGAGCTGGTCTGCGGGACGCTGGAGAGCGGGGCGGCAGTGGTGGGGGTCTGTCCCCGGCGAGCGCGATGGGCGGCGACACGATCCGCGACCTGCTGCTTGAGGGCAGCGGGGGAGAGGTCGGACTGCGTCAGTTCGAACGGAGGCAAGGGACTTGCGGGGTGCTGAGCGAGTTCGTCGTCTCGGTGTATTTCAAGCTGTGCTGAACTCATGGTGCTCAAACCTGGACCCGCTTCCCTGGAGATCGTTTAGCCTCAAGATGTGAGACGGTCACTAAACCGCGTGGCAACTGAGACGGATACGACGAGGTTGCGTTGGCTGTTGCGTGCTTGCCTGCGAACCCTTTCCCTTCTGATAACTATCATGTGGGCGGGCGTAAGTTCTACGGGCAGTTGGGCACAGGAGGTGACGAAGCAGGCACCTCCCACGGCGTTGCCGGATGGGCCGACGGCCTCAAGTTCCATTGAGCTGCCGGATGCGAAGGTCTTGCCGGAGCCGGGCGAGACGGACGCGCTGACGATCGACTCAGACGGTCCGCAGACGAGGGTAGGGAGCCGATTCGTTCTGGACCGGAATGTCGTCCTGACGTACCGGGGGTACCGGGTGGAGGCCGATCACATTGAGGGCGACAGCGAGAGCGGCGAGTTGACGGCGACGGGACATCTCCACGCGACGGGCGGGTCGAATCGTGAGGTGATTTCAGCGAGTCACGGAACGATTAACCTGAAGGCGCAGACTGGCCGTTTCTACGATGTATCTGGATCAGTGGGAATCAAGCAGACGGGTAGGCGAGCGGTGTACGTGAGCGCGAATCCGTTTCTTTTCACCGGGCGGCTGGTGGTGAAGTCGGGGCCAAAAGAGTACCAGGTCTATGACGGCACGGTGACGTCGTGCCAGCTGCCACATCCGGACTGGACTTTGTCGGCGGGCGCGTTCACGGTGGATAGCGAGAAGGCGAGGGCGAAAAACAGTGTCTTCCGGCTGATGAACGTTCCGCTGCTGTACCTGCCGTACGTCACGCATCCGGTGGATACGACGGCACGGCAGAGCGGCATTTTGATCCCTGTGATCGGGCAGTCGTCGACCAAGGGACTGGTGCTTGGCGAGCAGCTGTATTGGGTTCTGAATCGGAGCACGGACCTGACTTTGGGGGCGGAGTATTTCTCGCAGAGGGGATGGTCGGAGTCGGCGACCTTTCGGTACCGGGGGTTGGACGATGACTTCGTTCTGGCGCACTACAACGGGCTTCTGGATCGGCAGAGCGGCGCTCTTGGAACTTCAAAGGCGAACCAGGGCGGAGAGGATGTGACCTTTGCGGGTCGGCACGATTTTTCCTCTGACACGCGGGTGGTGGCCGACGTGGAGTATCTGAGCTCGTACGTCTATCGGGAGGCGTTCACGGAGAACTTCAACCAGGCGGTGTCGACCGATATCGTGTCGACCGCGTATGGCGTCATTGAGAGGAATGGGTATGCGGCCGCGCTGGAAGCGGATCGATACCAGGGGCTGAAGCGTGTGCCTGTCCCTGCCACGGCGACGGGACCGGGATCAGCGGGACAGGAGGTGCGGATCTTCCATCTGCCATCCTTTGAGCTGAGCACGACGGATCATGCTCTGGGGCGGGGCTTTGAATGGAGTCTGGGGGCACAGGCTACGGGGCTTAAGCGAGTGCAACCAAATTTTGTAACAAACGGAGTTACAGAGCGGCTCGATGTTCGGCCGGAGCTGGGGTACCGCTTTGAGGGCGGAGGTTGGCGATTGCGTCCGTCTATCTCGTCGAGGGAGACACTCTACAGCCGGAGCCGGCTGGCCCCGTACCCTGCGCAGTCTGCCCCGATTGAGCTGCATGCTCCACTGAACCGTGCGGACTTTGAGTTCCAGGTCGATGCGCGCGCGCCGGTAGTCGAGCGCACGTTCTCCGGTGGGTCGATGCAAAAATTTTTACACAGCGCGGTAAAACACACGATCGAGCCGGAATTTACGTACCAGTACGTGAACGGAATCGATAACTTTCTAAGCGCCCTGCGTTTCGACGAGCGCGATGTGGTGAGCAACACGAACGAGGTCGAGTATGGGGTGACGCAGCGATTGTTTCTGCGACCGGCGGCTGGGCGTAACAATCTGGCCTGCGGGGCGATGCCGGTCGATCTCGATGCACCGGAGACGGAGGCAGCGGATGATAAGCCTGCGCCCGCGGCCAAGTGCACGTCTCGCGAATGGATCAGCTGGCGGGTGACGCAGAAGTACTTCTTCGATGGGCGGTTCGGGGGAGCGGTGCTTAATGGGCGCCGGAACATCTTCGAATCGACGCTGGACCTATCGGGCGTGGCCTTTCTGACGGAGCCGAGGGAGCTGTCTCCCTTGATCTCGCGGCTTCGGCTAAGGACGTCGGAGAGTGTGGATCTGGAGTGGGATTTCGATCTGGACGCTGGAGCGAAGAAATTCACCGCGAACAATCTGCTGATCGACGTGCATAAGGGGAACGGGTTTGCGGGGCTCAGCTATGCGCGACTGAATGCGCCTGGACGGTCGTATGTAGAGGGCGTCGCATCAGGGACGGCAGACTTCAATCAGATGAGAATTTTGCTGGGGTATGGGAGCCCGAGCAAGCGTGGGTTGGGGGTGGCGGCGAATGCGGGGCTGGATCTGGATCGAACGCAGATGCAATACGGGGCTTTCCAGACCTCGTACAACTGGGACTGTTGTGGACTGAGTGTGGAGTATCGCAAGTACGAGTTGGGGCCGGTTCGTAATGAGAACGCTTACCGGTTCAACTTCACGCTAGCGAACATTGGAACGGCGGGGAATCTCCGGCGGGCGCAGAGGCTTTTCTGACGGGAAGGCTGGGGCGGGTGAGTTGCTTTCGCGAGGGAAAGTTTTTGCCGCGTCGGGTCAGGCCTACTACGGGTCTCCGGACACTTGATTCCGGTACTCTGCGTGAGATAATCACGTATTGTGCTGACTGCTGGAAGACCCCTTTGTTCGCTCCTCTTTTCCGTGATGTTGATGGCTGCCGGGTGCCATGCACAGGCGCCGGCCCAGCCCTCTGCGCGGCTGTCACCGGAGCTCGCGCGGCGGGTTGAGGTGCTGATCCGGTCGCGATCCAATGTGCCCGCGAACTACCAGATCGATGTCGGGCCGAGAAGCAAGAGTGAGATACCCGGCTTTGACCAGATCACGGTGAACTTTCTGGCGGACGGAAAGAGCAGCAAGCCAGTGAAGTTTCTGCTTTCCGAGGATGGGAAGACGATGGCGCAGTTCAGCAAGTACGACATCAGCGCGGATCCGCGGCAGATGCTGAGTACTGAAGGCAGGCCGGCGCGCGGCGGACCGGCGAATGCGCCGGTGTTGATTGTGGGGTTTGACGATCTGGAGTGTCCGTTCTGTTCGAAGATGCACGCGGAGCTGTTTCCCGCGATTCTGGATCGGTACAAGGATCAGGTGCGGATTGTGTACCGCGATTTTCCGCTAAGCCAGCATCCATGGGCGATGCGCGCGGCGATCGATGCGAATTGCGTTGGCGCGCAAAGTGCGACGGGCTACTGGAATCTTGTGGACCACATCCATGCGCATGCGAACGAGTTGGGCGGCGAAGAGAAGAGTTTAGCGAAGGCAAACACGACGCTGGATACGCTGGCGCGTGACGAGGGGACGCGACAGAAGGTCGACGCGGCTGCTCTCTCCGCATGCCTGGCAAAGCAGGACGACAGGGCGATCACCGCATCAGTGAAAGAGGGCGAGTCTCTCGGAGTGGATTCCACGCCGGCGATGTTTATCAATGGAGAGAAGCTTGAAGGCGCCTACCCGATCGAGGACGTCTATCGAATGATTGATGGCGCTCTGGTGGCTCAGGGCAAGACGCCACCGCCTCCGGTAAGGAAGCCGGTTGCTCCCGCGACGAACGCTACTGGAACAGAGTTGAAGCCTGCAGCGAAGCCCGGAAATTAGTAGCTCGCGAGAAGAAGGATGGGTGATGTCGTTGTTGAAGACGTTGGAGGCACGAGCAAGGGCAGCGACTCTACGAACATCCCCTCGGCTGGCGATGACCGCGACGGTTCTGCTGTTGCTGGTAGCAGGATGTGACCGCGGCCATAGCGCCGACGTGATGGCGACGGTAAATGGCCATGCGATTATGCGGACGGAGCTGGACAAGGCTTATGCGGCTCAGCTTGGGGACGCACCGCAGCAGCAGTCTTCCCATGATCAGGCCGATTCGCTTCGGTTGAATGTGCTGCAGCAGCTGATTGATGAGGAGATCGTGGAGCAGCGCGCTGCAAAGATGAATTTGACGGCCACCAACGAAGAGGTGGATGCAAAGCTGGCGGAGATGAAGGCTCCGTACTCGGAGGAGCAGTTTGCGCAGAGGCTGCAGGCGAGCAACCATACTCTGGACGACGTGAAGCACGATCTGCGGCGAAGCTTAACGATCAATAAGCTGCTGAACAAAGAGATCAATTCGAAAATTACGGTATCCGACGCCGACATTGCGAACTACTACGCGGAACACAAGGCGGAGTACAACCTGATTGAGCCGCAGTATCACCTGGCGCAGATCCAGGTGACGGGCGTTCCGTCGACGCAGCCGGGAAATCTGCAGGGGAGCAAGGCGACGAGCGACATCGAGGCCAAGAAAAAGATCCAGGCTCTGAAGAACCGGCTGGACTCGGGCGAGGACTTCGGAGCGATTGCGATGAATTTTTCGGAGCGACCGGAGACGGCTTCAAACGGCGGAGACATGGGCTTTGTAACGGAGTCGCAGATGCACGCCGATCCGCAGGTGTATGGCGCGGTCACTAAGCTGAAGGCGGGGCAGATCACGGATATTCTTCCGCTGCTGGACGAGACTACAAAGAAGCCGGAGGGGTACGCGATTTATAAGCTGATTGCGCGGGAGCCGGCAGGGCAGCGCGACCTGAATGACCCCAAGGTGCAACAGGCGATTCGGGAGCAGCTGCGGAACGGCCGATCGCAGCTGCTGAAGAATGCGTATTTTGAGATGCTGCGGGATCAGGCGAAGGTCGAGAACTTTTTGGCTGAGCAGGTCTTCAAGAACAATGCGCGTTGAGCTTTGCTGTTCTTCGAGATTGCCTAGTAGATTTATTCAGCTTTGCCCACACCGGGAACCATGGAAGGAGCTTCAATGAGTGGAGCAGATGTGCGTTTTGGCATTCTCGGATTTGGGCACCATGCTGGAAGGCGCCTGATGCCGGCGTTTGCAAGGTGTACCGAGGCAGTGCTGGTGGGAGCATGGCGACGGGATCAGCAGGCTCTGAAGGGCAACTGTCGTGAATTTGCGATCCCTCATGCGTTTCAGAGCCGGGAGGAGATGTGCGCGTCGGGGGAGGTGGACGCGGTGTTCATCACATCACCGGACGCAAGGCACAGAGATGATGCACTGCTGGCGTTTGCGCATGGCAAGGCCGTGCTGTGCGAGAAGCCGGTGGCGATGAATGCGAGCGAGGCCGAGGAGATGGCGGCGGCTGCGGCGCAGGCGGGCGTGCTGTATGGGGCGGCACAGAACTTCCGCTGGAATCGATCGCTTGAGATGATGCGGGAGCACATTCTGGAAGGAAGGATTGGCGAGCCGCAGATGGCCCATGCGGAGTTCGCGTACCCGGCACAGAAGGCACCGCGGCGATGGATTGCGGATGCGACGCTGGCTTGCGGAGGTCCGATCGCGGATGTGGGCGTGCATTGCGTCGATGCGCTTCGGTTTGTGCTTGGCCGGGAGGTAGAGACGGTGAGCACGGTGGCGCGCAAGGATGCTGTGTCTGGCGAGGTGGAGGCGGCGGCATCGCTGCAGATGGAGATGTCGGGCGGCGTCTACGCGACGGTGACGGTGAGTGCGCGTGCGGCTTACCGGACGCTGGTGGAGGTTACGGGAAGCGAGGGGATTCTCGTGGCGGAGAATGGGCTTACGGTGGACCGACCGGTGGAGGTGGTGTTGCTGCGCGCGGGCGAGGTGGTGGAGCGGAAGGTGCTGGATAACGGCGACGGGTATACACGGATGCTGGACGACTTTGCGCAGGCGTACCGAGGCGGGAAGAGCTTTGCGGCAAGCGGAACCGACGGAGTTACAAATATGCGAGTGCTGGACGCGGCGTATTCCAGCTGGCGCAGTGGACGCCGGGAGACGGTGGCGGGTTAGCGGATCGCGACCGCGAGAGCTGCGGTGTTACTTGTGCTTACGGTATGCAGGGGAGCGACCTCGGGCGGGAGGTAGCGCCGGTAGACGCTGATGTGGAAGCAGGACTGCTGAAACTCTTCTTCGACGTCGACCCGGCCGCCCTGGATGAGGGGAAGAAGGTATCCGCGGAGCCAGGCGATCTGAGCAAGTGAGAGGCCGCGCTTGGCGATGTCCACGGCCTGTCCGGTGAGATGGGGAGAGGCGGTATCGCCTTCGGCTGGAGCGGCGTTGCCGTTGGTGTGCTGGAGCCGAAGCTGAAACTGGACGGTGCGAACGGCGGAGTTGACCTGCAGCGGGGTGTGGAAGTGAGCGTAGAAGTCCTGGGCCAAGGTGGAGAGGAATTGCGCGTTCCAGGGCCGGCAGAAGCGCCGGTTATAGGGGAGGCGGTCGTCGACACGGAGAGCCTCGCTTGCTGGAAGGCCGACGAGCATTCGTTTGAGGCGCATTCCATCGAGGTCGGCGTCATCCTGCACGCGGCCGAGGCCGTCCTGATCGGCAAGCTCGTTCTGGCGGAGAAGGATTTCGTGCGAGCCGAGTAGCGGCGCAGGAACGACGAGGCGTCCGCGATCATTGTAGAGGGTGGGGAGAATGATGGGTTCGGTGACGGCCTGCTGGACGCTCGGCAGCTGTGGGCGATCAGATGTGGGCCGAATGACGCTGACGACGGGCGTTGGCTCCCTGGGGGAGTCGAGGCCTGCCATGGAGTCTGGCGCCGTGTGCAGGGCGCGATGAGAGGAGTGCCTAGCCTGGTGGCTGCGGGCGATAGGGGTGAAGGCGAAGCTGCGGCGAGTGTTCCGACGGGAGCGCTGGGTGGAAGTGGCCCTGCTGAATCTCTGGTGGGGAGATGGTTGGGATACGCGCCCCTTGTGCTTATGGGAGGTCTCGCGTGTTGCGGGCCGGAAGACGGCCGGCTGCGGGTGCTGGGCGTGAGTGAAGCCGAGATTGTGCGCAACGAGGTGGTGAGTTGGGGGCGCCAGCTTTGCATTGCGGGAGTGGGCGAGGAGAGGTGCAGGGAATAGAGAGGCTGCTGCCAAGGCAAGGGTGGCAAGGGGGAAGTGACGCATAGTTTTTGGAGGCCGAGGAGCGCCAGAGCAAATCCAGAGTATCGGCGCACAGCGGATTTGGATAGGTAACGGTGCGGGTTCAGTTACCCTTTAGGCAATGGGTGTTCTCCGCGGATTCGGTTTTGGTCGAGTGGTCGCAGCGGTTGGAGTTGCGGTCATGCTGCTGGCGGGGTGGGGGCTCCGGGGTGTGAGGGCGGAGGAGGATGCCTCGAAGCCGGAGTACTTGACGACGAGGGCGCGACTGGTGTTTGAAGCGAACTGCTATCGCTGTCACGGAGGCATGAATCATCGCGGAGGGCTGAGCATGCAGACGCGGGCGGGGCTGCTGAAGGGCGGTCATGAAGGCGCGGTGCTGGTGCCGGGAGATCCCGCGAAGTCGCTGCTGGTGCGGCTGATGCGTCACCAGGGGCCAGCGAATGATCCGATGCCGATGCCGCCATCGCCGCGGCGGAGGGTGTCGGAAGCCGACATTGCGACGGTGGAGAGATGGGTGAAGGCAGGAGCGGTGATGCGGGTGGATCAGCCGAAGCCTTAAAGATCCCGTGCGGAGTTTTCTAAAGGTAAAGCTGGCCTCGGCTATAGCCCGAAGTCGCTGAGGTTGGGGTGGTCGAGGGGGCGTGGGCCGAGAGGCCAGTGGAAGAGGCGGTCCGAAGGGGAGATGGGGAGATCGTTGATGGAGGCGTGCCGATGGGTCATGAGGCCGGCTTCATCGAAGTGCCAGTTCTCGTTTCCGTACGAGCGGAACCAGCTGCCCGAGAGGTCGTGCCATTCGTAAGCGAAGCGTACGGCGATTCTCGCCCCGCCGAAGGCCCACAGCTCCTTGATCAGGCGGTACTCCAGTTCGCTGCTCCATTTGCGGGTCAGGAAAGCCACGATCTGTTCGCGGCCGGAGAGGAACTCGGAGCGATTGCGCCAGTGGCTGTCTGGGGAGTAGGCGAGTGAGACGCGCTGCGGTTCTCGCGAGTTCCAGCCGTCTTCGGCCTTGCGTACCTTCTGCATGGCTGTCTCCCGAGTGAAGGGTGGTGCCAGGTGGATCTGCGCTTCCATCACTTTGTGTCCTCTTGTATTTGAGTGCCGGATCCGCGCGAGTCGAAGATCTGGCAGCCGCGGAGATGCTTCCGATTCAGTTAGCATGTCATTCCTTTGTCATTTGTGGTTCAGGCGGAGGAGTTCGGGGCCATTTCGAAGAGAATGGAGAGGTTTCGTGCCATGCGATCTGCAGGAGGGTCAACGGCTATGACGTCAGTCCAGGGCAGGGACGGTTTGCCGAATATCCTCGTGGTCGAGGATGACCCCCGGATGCAGAAGGTGCTGAACCGTCTATTTCGCGACGAAGGATATGGGGTGATGGTGGCCTCGGATGGGCAGGCCGGGCTGGATGCGTTTCGGGTTTCGGCGCCGGTAGCAGTGGTGCTGGATCTGGTGTTGCCGAAGATGTCGGGTCGCGATGTGTGCAAGCGCCTCAAGGAGATATCGCGGGAGATTCCTGTGATTATCTTGAGCGCCATTACCGAGGTGGTGGACAAGGTGTTGCTGCTGGAACTGGGCGCCGATGATTATGTGACGAAGCCATTCAGTCCGCGCGAGCTGCTGGCGCGGGTTCAGGCGGCGGTGCGGCGTAACCGAAAGCAGGCGCCCGCCTCCGCTTTAGGTCGTGAGAACAGACCGCTGGCCGACCTGCCAAGCCTGAAGGCTCTGATGAGGACGCGCGATGAACGGACCATTGCCGATGGGCCGTTGAGTTCTGGAAGGTCAGTGGAAACGATCTGTTCGCTCTGGCGACGCGAGAAGGACGCATTCTGATCGTCTACACGCCGGGCTAGTCTGCCTCTCCGGATTTAGGGACGATCTGCAACAGCTGGTGACAGACTCTTCCAAGCATTACCTTTTCAGCCAGGGGCCGGTTGTTCGAATTTTCGGTTCGGCCGCTGTACTTCGGCGATGAGACGCAAGGTACGCTGTTGGGGTATGTGGTGAGCGGGTACGCCATCGATCGAAATTTCGTCAGCCAGGCGGCGGCAGCGGACGTGACGTTTACGGCGGGCGATCGAATGGTAGTGAGCACGCTTGATGCAAAGCGCCAGGGGGATCTTGAGCTGCGAAGCGATATGCTTGCGGCCACGAGATCCAGGCCTGTTGAGCTCTCGTTCCGCGGCGAGCGGTACCTGACGACGGCCACCGATCTCTCCGAGGGTGCGGTGGTTCCGCTTCGTCTGGTGGTGCTGAAGTCCTTCGATCAGGCGAATCGTGCGACTCGCGAGACTAACCGGCTGGTGGGGCTGGTGGGGGTTCTGGCGCTGTTGGCTGGCGGGGCGATGATGCTCGCGCTTTCTGATTTCGTGACCCGTCCGCTGGAGACGCTGGCGGCAGGCGTGCGGGCATTCGGGTTTGGTGATTCGTCGCACAGACTTCCGAGCAGAGGAACACGCGAGGTGATCCAGGTTGTGGAGCATGAGCGCCTAGCAGCTGTTCAGCAGCTTCGAGAATGCAAAGGTGAGAAAGCTCCATGAGCTTGCGTGTGATATCAGGAAAGTTTCCATCCTTTCGGAGTGCGCCAGGGGCCATAGAGCAACGGTTGGGACGGTAGCTCTTTTGCTGTCCGCCATTGCCACCTGCTCCCATGCTCAACAGATCGCGTTCACGATCGATGACCTGCCGGCGCATGGCCCACTTCCTGCCGGCACAACCGGGGCGGAGATAGCGGCGATCGCAGATGCCGGCCTGCCTCCAACCTACGGCTTCGTCAACTGCATTCGCGTCGAGGAGAACCCGGCGGACGCCGCCCTGCTGGACCTATGGCGCAAGAGCGGCAATCTCCTCGGCAACCACCCATGGTCTCATATGAACCTGAATCAAGATACATCTCAGGAATTTGAGCAGGACATAGCAAGGGACGAGCCGCTCCTCTCTGAGAGGAGAGCAAATGCCAACTGGCGCTGGCTGCGATATCCGTTCCTCGCTGAGGGAACACCCCGGAAAGCGGTTCGAGGTTCGCAGGTACCTCGCCATGCATCAGTACCGCACCGCCTCGGTGACGATGAGCTTTGGTGACTATCTATGGAATGAGCCGTACGCCCGCTGTGTCGTCAAAGGCGATACCAACGCAATTGCCTCACTCGAGCAAAGTTATCTTCAAGCCGCGCAGGAGGAAGCACAGTACGAGCTTCATCTCCCCCAGATACTCTACGGCCACAAATTCCCTTTGTGCTTCTGCTGCATATCGGAGCTTTCGATGCGCGGATGCTGCCTCGGCTGTTGGCGGGATACAAGAATCTCGGTTTCAGGCTTGTCTCTCTCGAGCCAGCCGAAAACGAGCCCTTTTACCTGAACGACACAAAGCTTCTCGAGCAAGCCGGAGCTTTCAACCTGAGAGCCGCGGCCGGTGCCAAGGCCATCCGGCCGGCGCCTCAACCTCCCATTGAGTCGCTCAACTCAATCTGCCGCTAACCCCAGTAACTAGCGGTCAGATCGAGGTAAGCGCCGACGTTGCCGTTGGTGAGCGCGGTGCCGCTGGGCGAGGTCTGCGGGACACGGCAAATATTTGCATCAGGGACGTAGCCCTGCGAAACACCGCCAGGCTGATACGTGCAAGGGCCGCCGGTCGGGTCGATGGTGTAGTCGGGTCCAAGGCGGTCGGCGGCATCATCCTTCTGGCGATTGGGACAAATCTTCCTGAACTAGCCATCACCGCGAGTGCTGCTCTCCGACACAACCTCGGTATCGCGATCGGGAATCTTCTCGGTGGCATTGCTATCCAAACGGTAGTGCTGGTGGCTCTCGACGCTGTAGGGAAGGGAAAGCGGCCCCTGACATACAGGGCGGCCTCCCTTACCCTGGTGCTCGAAGCCGCCCTGGTCGCGATGGTTCTGACGCTCTCGATCCTCGGCACGCGACTTCCGGCAGGCCTGGTGTTTTGCCGAATAACCCCACAGAATCTGTCGATTTTGATCGTCTGGCTGGCGGGCATCTGGATTCTAAAGGTCGCACCGGATTTCATGAGCTGGACCGTAAAACAGCAGGATGTTGCGGCGAAGCCGCAGGGGCATTCACAGGCCACCAAAGACAAAACAGCTGGAAGCACGGGCGCGGTACTCGGCAAGTTCGCTATCGCCTGCCTTGCCACACTCGGCGCGGGCATCGCACTCGAAGAGAGCGGCGATGCGTTGGCAGGACATCTGGGAATGAGCGGCGTACTGTTCGGCGCCACAGTCCTGGCCGCCTCAACCTCCATCCCCGAGCTTGCTACCGGGATCACTTCGATCAGGATGGGAGACGAGCAGTTGGCCATCTCCGACATCTTCGGCGGGAACGCATTTCTTCCGATCTTGTTCCTCCTTGCAAGTCTGCTCTCGGGAGAAGCCGTGTTGCCGCAGGCTCAAAACACGGATATTTATCTAGCAGCTCTCGGCATTGCGCTCACGGCCATCTATATCTTCGGGTTGATTCTTCGACCAACCAGGCGGTATGCCCGTCTTGGTATCGACTCATGGATTGTCCTCCTGACGTACATAGTGGGCGTCGCGGGCCTGATCTTCGTCAAGAATGGCCATTGATCCTTGGCTGATGCGTGAGCGTGCCTGTGCACCAAGGGAGGCCCATCACACGTGAGCGATTACTTGGGCAGTTAACCATGGTGGAAGCAAACGCATTTGCATTTTCGAAGACGATCATCGAATACCTCGCTTGGGGAGTGGAGTTCGCGGCGGCTCTGATCATCGCGATCGCTGCAGCACGTGCAACCTGGCAATCGTTGCGTCTGTTCGCGGCCGGTGAACCACTGCCGGCGAAGGTCGCTGTGCGGCTCACGCGAGGGCGTTGGTCGGCCGTAGCGCTTGAGTTCGAATTGGCAGCTGACGTGTTGAACAACGCCTTCACTCCTACATGGAGCGATATCGAGAAGCTCCAGGCCGACTGCACCCGCTGTGGCGGCATGAGTGGATTCATCGAAGCCGCAGCGCTCTGTTGGGCACACAATATCCCCCTATCTTCGCACTGCGGGCCCAGCATGCACCTGCATGTTTGCTGCTCTGTGCCGCGCCGTGCACGTGGAGTACTTCCACGACCATGTCCGGATCGAGCGCATGTTCTTTGACGGTTTCGTCGAGCCCACAGAAGGCTGTACGGTTCCCGATCTCGTGGGGGATGCAAAGGCCATTCTCCAGGCGTTGTTGCCGCTGCTGACCCGCAAGAAAAACAGCTTCCTCAAACAATCTCAGGAGCGGATGAAGAGCTGGAACGAACTGATGCACGAGTGTGGCACCCGCAAAGACATGCCGATGAAGCCGCAGGTCGTCACCTACACGCTCCACAAGCTGCTCAAGGACGATGCGATCGTCTCGTCGGACTCCGGCACGATTGCGACCTGGACGCGCGCTATGCGAGATGCGTGGGACGATGCAGTTCTCCCTGTCCGGTCTGCTGGCCACCATGGCGAACGGCCTGCCCTACTCGGTTCGAGCAGCGATCGCCTACCCCGGGAGGCAAGTCGTCTGCGTGGTGGGAGATGGCGGCTTGAGCATGTTGATGCGCGAACTCGCCACGCTGGTGAAATACAAGCTGAGAGTTTGTGTCGTTGTCATCAAGAACAATGTTCTCGGCCAGATCAAGTGGGAGCAGATGATCCTGGAAGGTAACCCTGAGTTTGGGGTCGAGCTTCAGCCGATTCGGCGTGCGCGGTTTTACGATTAGATGAATGCTTTGCTACTCCAACCTGGAACTCACTCTCGCTCAGCCATCCCGAGCAGGATGTCGAGAGGGTGCGCAACGTCCTAGAACTCGGGAAGCTCGGCGCCTTCGGTCTGCGACACATCGAAGTAGGTGCGAGCGACCCGAAAGGGGAAATAAACGGGCACCAATGGATAGTTGCTGGTAGCGAAGAAGTTCTCCTGCCTATCTGGCAGTTGGGGAGGAATGTCTCTCGGATCGTCGAAGGAGTCGTTTGCGAAGACGCCAGAAGGTGTTAGTACCGTGTACTGGAGTCGAAGGAGACCTGCGTGACGGCAGACTGAAGTGCCTCGGCCAACTCGAAAGCATCCAGCAGCGGGTTATCGCGGGCTACGATGCCGGGAACGATCCATCGCCAGTCCTGATGGCCTTCTACCCACTTGGCAAGGACTGTGAATGCGTGGCGGTGCTCGGGCTCAACGTTTGCTAAAGGCTCGAAGCTGACGGGTAACATAGTCGACTTCTTGCGAATTCTGGTGGCGGGAGAACGTCACTTCATTCTCTGTGCGAGTTCCGATCAAAGTGGTGATTTCGGTCTCGATTCCTTGATCCGGTTGCTGTAGCCAGAGGAGACGTTGCTGTTTATGGGTCGCTTCATTCTCTAGCAAACCTTTCATAGCCGACTGGGTGGCTGCGGCTGCGAAGAGGTCACCATCGGGAGAGTAACTCGAATGTCACAATATTGGGATGTGGATCATCGAGCTTTGCGTCGCCAAGCCGATAGATTCGTTTGTAGCTCGCTTCGAGATCAAAGAGTGTCCTCGAGACTTTCCGAAGATTCCAGGGCCGAAACCGATCGAACGGAACCGCTGGGCGCAGCTGTTGCTATAAGAAGAGCCTCCAACTGTCCATTCTTTGGATGGAAGAATCACGAGGGACACGTAGCTCTAGGAGCTTGTTGAAATAGATACCGATCCACAGGCTCTGAGCACGTGGAGGTCGTCTTACGGGTATGCGTGGAGACGAGCGGTTTCAGGATGGGATGTTCAGCTATGTGTCGTTGGAGCAGC
>JAABVA010000941.1_pt1 | contig 33022 bp, 30 predicted proteins | sample 5560331 | NCBI WGS metagenome assembly JAABVA01 (sample SAMN12812661, study PRJNA571458) | rock metagenome | isolation source: Antarctica rocks | place: Antarctica: Victoria Land, Mt New Zealand sud | collected 2016-01-07 | reverse complement strand
CCGCCGACGATCCCCGCCGGTAGGTCAGCCAACACCGTCTCGCCCGACGGCAGCACCCAGCGCTCGCGCCGGTAGCGGATCACCTCGGCCGAAAGGTGCAGGTCGCGCACCAAGATGTCCTCGTAGCCCTTGAAGCGCGAGCCGGCCGGCACCGCTGCCCTGCACACCCGCTCGGCGGTGATCGCCTGCGCGTCGCGTTTGACGCCCCGCGGCGGCTTAGAGCGCGTCGCATCGTTGTCGGCCGCCCCGGGCTGCGTCGCCTGTTCCATGCCCGACGGCCGCGACGGCGGACGGGGCGGCAAGCCTTTCAGCCGTGCCACCTCGTCGCGCAACGCCTGGTTCTCGGTGCGCAGCGCCGTCATCGTCACCTGCTGCGCGTCCACCCTGACCTGCAAAGACACGTTGTCCGAGTGCAGCCGCTGCACCTCACCAACCAGGCGGTCGACCACGTCGCGCAACTCGGCAAGCGAGAAAGCCTCCAGCGATGCTGCATCCGGCAATGACATGCAAAGGGGTGAATCACGCCGACACCCTCAGCGCAACTCCCTCGCCCGGAAATCTGCCCCGGTTACACATGCGACGCGATAACGCACTGATATAGCTGGAGACTCAGCTTTTCGTTTCGATGCGCTGCTTTTGGGCGGCCAAGAGTGCCAGGTGCACCAAGCTGGACCGGCCGTTGTCTCGTCACCTCGTTGCGTGACAAGGACGAACTCAGGGCCGGGACGTGACCCTTGCCTCGGCGGCGATGCGGCCGATGGTGGCGCGATGCACCCGGAAGATGCGGGCGACATCGGCGCCGGTGCGCCCGGCTGCGAGCATGCCGAGAATCTCGGTCCGTTGATGCGGCATCAGCATCGGACGCCGCCCGCCGACGCGGCCCTGTTCGCGAGCCGCCTTGAGGCCGGCGCGGGTGCGCTCCTGAAGCATGGCGCGAACAGCCTGACTGCCCCTCTGGCCCTGCCATTGAGGCCGTTCAAACCTCATTCCGCAGGCGTGCGGTGAACGATCCTTTCAGCTACAAGGGCCTATAAACGCCATAAGTTACGATCGTGGATGCCAATTTCTTCCAGATGCGAAACGGTATTGTGCAGATACTCCGCGCACGTACCCCAGTGCCCCGCTGCCATGGACAAGGTATCGGCGACCTCCTCGAGCGAAAGTTTGCCCGAGTAGAACTTACTACGGCGATCCACCACGAACCCGATGGCACAGATCGGGCCTTCGTCCGTTTGCGCCGTGAGCCAGCGCGGGGGCGCCCCCGGCGGCTTCACCACCAACTCGCGGCGGAAAAGCGTATGGAGGACGGCCTGGGCCTGATCGGCCGGGATACGGAAGATCATGCCCCGGCACTGGCCACCCCGGTCGAGCGCCATCATGAGGCCGTTCAGATCGCGGGTACCACGGATGCGCGCCACCTTGATGCAGAAGGATCGATGCCAGCCGCGAACCGTCGCCATCTGGCGTTCGGTGTAGTCGAAACCGGGCTTCCACAGCAGCGACCCATAGCCGAACAGCCACAAGTCACCGGAAGGGGCTTGGGCGAGTGTTTCCCGAACGATGGTGTCGTACTCTGCGTCCGTGAGATAGATCGCGCCGGGGCTTGGCCCGGCGTCCTCGACGGCGCGCGCGATGCCGGCGACAAGGGCCGCCGTGAGCGCCATATGCTGTCGCGGTGTGGCCATCGCTTTTCCCAGCCCGTTCCAGTTGATGATGCCGACCCGGTTGGTCTCGACGTCGCGCAGGCTGAGGCTGAAGCAGTGATACAGCCAGACAGCGTGCTCGATGATCTCGGCCGGGACGCGGAAGCCGCGATATGGATTGGGGAAGGTCGTCATGCCCGGCACGCTGCCATGGCTCGGCCGGGTCTGCCAACCTGACAACGCCGCCAGGCTGCCCCCAACCCCGGGGCGAGGACCGCTGGTCGCGGCCATCGGTGGCGCGCGTCCTTCGCGACTGCGATGCAGGAAGGGGCCCCACCACTATCACCCACGTCGGAGGCGGGTAGCCGGTCGCTGGCGACGGGCCGCGGGGGAGGGGACCCGGGCGGGGCGGGAAACGAGCGGAAATACGCAATCCGCGTTAGTCGCAGCGCAGTTATCACCCCTAGGGTAATTCATGCCGTTGTCTTTTGGAGGACTATGTCGCTGATTCGGGCCCGCTACCGTCACCATGCCGGTCCCGCATAGAGCCGTGTTACAAGGAATTGCTGGATGTAACTCCGCCAGTCAAGACCAGTGGAGGAAACCACGATGCAGCTGCAAATGCCCGATCCGGTGCCGCCGACCCCACCGCCGATCCCGCCCGAGCTGCCCGAACCTGGGCCGGACGAGGTTCCCCCGCCAATCGAGACGCCACCGCCTCAGGACCAACCGCCGCCCCTGAACTGACGGACCAATGTGAGCTTGGCGTCGGCAGCGAACGCAGGCAGGGCCTGCCAGTGAGCGGCGGTAGTGCTTCGGTCCCCGTGCGCCATCGTCCCGGCAGCGGTCGGGCGTCTTTCCATCCATGGCTCGGAGTTAGAGGACGCGCGTCTACGCGTTGGGCCAGTTCTCGCTGTGCCCGGCTCCGGTGCGGATGCGGTATCGGATGGGGAGGCGCTTGAGGCCGCTCACGAAGGCGGAGGCGACCGCGGCCGCCTTTCCCGCCGGTTCGATGTCCGCCACGCGGTCGAGTAGCGCGTCGTAGAACGCGCCGATCTCCATCCTCGCGAGATGCTGCCCAAGACAGAGATGCGGGCCGTAGCCGAAGGCCAGGTGGCGGTTGGGGGACCGGTCGACCCGGAACGCGAATGGGTCCTCGAACACGTCCTCGTCGCGGTTGGCGGACGGATAGCACATCATCAACGCGTCGCCCGCTCGGATCATACGGCCGCGCAGCTCGGCGTCTTCGGCCGCGGTACGGAAGAAGTGCTTCACCGGCGTGGCCCAGCGCAGCATTTCGTTCACCGCCTTCGGCAGCAGCGCGCGGTCGGCGCGTAGACGGGCGAGCTCGCCCGGATGTTGCAGCAGGGCGAGCAGGCCGCCCGCGATCGTCGCCGTGGTCGTGTCATGCCCGGCCGTCGCGATGATGACGTAGTAAGAGGCGGCCTCCAGCTCGCCGATCGGGGCGCCGCCGATCTCGGCATTGGCGATCACGCTCGCCACGTCGTCCCGCGGCTGCCGGCGTCGCTCGGCGATCATCGCGCCGAAGTAGGCGAAGAACTCCTTGGTGGTCGCCAGCCGCGCTTCGGCGCTGGCGACGCCGCGGCCGAGTTCGGGGTCAGCCGGCGCGAACAGCTCCTGCGTCAGCTTGAGCATAGTCGGTTCGTCCTCGGGCGGCACGCCCAGGATCGTCATGATGACCCGCAGCGGATACCAGACTGCAACGTCGCGGACAAAATCGCACGCGTCGCCGAGTGCCGCCATGCGATCAACGCACGCCTCGGCAAGCCGGGTCAGCTCGGCCTCCAGCCGGCGCAGGTTGCGCGGCATGAACCAGGCCTGGGTCAGCTCGCGGAAGACGCGGTGGTCGGGGTCATCCATATTGACCAGGCTGCGGATCGTGTAGTGCCGCCCCGTGCGCGCCTTGATCTCGGCTTCGTTCGCCGCAGGGATCAGGTTGAGCCGCGGGTCGTTGAGGAAACGCCGGCTCTGCCGCTCGACTTCCATGATGTCCGCATGGCGCGAGACCGTCCAGAACGGCCGGAAGCGCTCCGGTTCGGTCCAGTGCACGGGGTCCTCGCGCCGCAACACGCTGAACAGCTCGTGATAGGCGCGGTCGTCGGCGTAGGTCGTCGGATCGGCGATCCGGCTATCGACGTCAAATCCAACCATGGGTTCACTCCGCAGTTCGCATCCTTGATCCTGCAAGGGTGCGCCGTTCAGCAGAGGATTAGAACCCGCCGCTTTGATAGCCGAAGCTCATCGCGCAATCGCGTGTCTGCTGGCCGGCTTCCTAGGGCACCGTCAACTTGTCGGACTGAGGTCGCAATGGCGTACGATGAGAGCAGCGTGCTTGTGGTTACGCTGCAGCGGCGACGCCGGTGATTTCGGCCCAAACCTGAAAGGCTTGGGTCCGGGCGGCTCGATACTGGACGGCTGGAACGTGGTGACGGCGGAGCAGGAAGAGGTTGTTGATCCCGTCATGGGCAGACAAGAAGCGCGTGCCTGGCCGGCTGACTTGAACCGCTTCATCTGCCGCTCTCGTCGTCGCGTGGGCTGGTGCGAGTTCTCAGCCCTGTTGTTGAGGCCTTTGTGCTTCCGGTGCTCGACCGAGGGCATCACCTGGCGCCTGGCCGCCCCGTAGCTTGCCAGCTTGTCGGTGATCATGACACGCGGTGGGCGGCACTGCCGCTTCAGCAGCTTGCACAGCAGGCGCTTGGCGGCCTGCGTGTCGCGCCGGCTCTGCACCAGGATGTCGAGCACGATCCCGGTCTGGTCGACCGCGCGCCACAGCCAGTGCTTGACCCCAGAGATCATGATCACGACCTCATCCATGTGCCACTTGTCGCCGGCGGCAGGCAGCCTGCGCCGGATCTGGTTGGCAAACGCCTGGCCGAACTTGCGCGCCCACTGGCGCACGGTTTCGTAGCTGACGATGATGCCGCGTGTCGCCAGCAGCTCGTCCACCATGCGCAAGCTGAGCGGAAAGCGGAAGTAGAGCCAGACGGCGTGGCTGATGATCTCAGCCGGGAAGCGGTAGCCGGCATAGCTCGGGCAGGCAGGTGTCGTCATCCCGCCCGCCTACCCGGCTCAGCCGCGGCTCGCACGCCGCCCGGCAGCCAAGTTGACGGTGCCGTGTGGACCGCGATATGGTGAACCTGGCTCGGGTGATGGGCGCCAGCGAGCGGCAGTTGTCCCGCCATGTCGACCTGCCGGCGGCGGCGCCCTTCATTTTGCTGGGCATGCGGATGGCCATCCCGTATAGCGTGATCGGCGTCATCGTGGGGGAGTTCACGTCGTCGGTCCGCGGCCTCGGCCTGTTCATCAGCCAAGCTTCGGCGACCTATGACCCGGCGGGGGTGTTCGCGGGCATCGCTATCCTGCTGGGCTTCATGTTGGCCGCCGGGTTCCTGGCCGGACGCCTGGAGCGCCGTCTGCTGCGATGGCGCCCGCCATCGGCTGCGGCGGGCGACGGGATGCAGCATGATGTTTGAGGGGTTGGGCGTGACAATTTCCCGGCGGACTTTGGCTGCCTTTTTGCTCCTGCCCGTCGCCGTGCGTGCGCAGGCGCGGAGCAAGGTTCGGATCGGCCAGGCAACGCCGGCCATCAGCATCCTGCCGATCATGGCGGCGCGTGCGCTCGGCAGCTTTGCGGCGCAGGGACTCGACCTCAAATGGGCGTCCATCCCGGGAGGCGATCCGACGGCGTTGGCGGCGCTGGGTTCCGGGGACCTCGACCTAGCTGCGGTCGGCAGCGAGACCGTGCTCGCGGCGATCGCCCGCGGGCTGCCGTTCCAGATCGTGGCGTCGATGATGTCGAAGGTGTCACTGGAGCTGGTGGTGTCCACCGCCTTTTTGAAACGCACCGGGGTTGCACTCGGCGACCCCTTGCCCGCCCGGCTCGCGGCGTTGCAGGGCGCGGTGATCGGCGTGAGCGCCATCGGTGGCACGCAGGACCGGGCGGCACGGTGGCTGGCGCTCCAGGCCGGGTTTGATCCACGGACCGGCGTGCAGGTCGCGAACGTGGGCGCACCGCCGGCGCTTCAGGCGGCGCTGGAGAATGCGCGCATCGACGCCTTCGTGCTGTCCCCGCCCGAGGGGCTGATCGCAGAGGACGCCGGCACCGGCCGCGTGCTGGTTCGCTTGGGCGAGGAGTTCCCGCAGCTCCGCGGCGTGCCGTCCCTGGTCTTGGTCGCGAAGACTCCGATCGCGCCCGTGCAGGCTGCGCTGACCATCGCGGCGCTGCGGGCGTTGCGCGTGGCGTCCCAGCAGGTAGTCGCGGACCCAGCCGGCAGCGCCGAGGTCATCCAGCGCGTGCTGTTGCCCCGCGCTAAGCCCGCCATCATCGCAGCCGCTGTCGACCGCCTGCAGGGCGGCCTCGCGGGAGACGGGCGGCTCGATCCCGCCGGCATGGCAGCGCTGCTGCGCTTCGTGGCCGAGGCGGGCGGCGATACGGACAAGCGCCTGGACGCCGCGACGGGCGAAGGGCGGTTCTGGACCAACGAATACGCGGACGCCGCCGCGCGATGACGGGGCTCATCGCCTGCGCCCGGATGTATGCCATGGTACCCGGTGCAGCGGAGGCCTGGCGTGTCCTGTTCGCAGGCGTTGCCGTGCGTTCTGGCATTAGGCTGGACGTGATCGACCATGCCTTCCCGGCGCCGCTGATCGAGCTATGGACGCGGCCCGATCTCGGCTGTGCGTTCATGTGCGGCTGGCCGTTCGTGCGCGGGGTGGCGGACGTGGTCCCGGTCGCGGCGCCGGTGCTGGCGGACGCGCGAGCCGCCGGACGGCCGGTGTATTGGACCGACCTCGTGGTGCGGACAGACAGCGCGGCGTGCGGGATCGAGAATTTACGGGGTCAGCGCGTCGCCTATACGGTCCGAGATTCGCAATCCGGCTTCAACGCGCTGCGTCATCACCTACGGGGCATTCCGGGCGCAAAACCGCTGTTCGGCGCCGAGGTCGGTCCGGTGTTCACGCCGCGCCGGGCCATCGAGGCCGTGGTGGACAGGCGGGCCCATGCCGCGCCCATCGACAGCATCGCCCACGCGCTGCTGCGCCTGCACGATCCGGCGCTTGCGGTGCAAGTGCGGGTGGTCGCGCAGACTGAGGCGACGGCCGCGCCGCTGCTGGTGGCGGGCGTGGGTGCCGATCCGGGCGCGGTGCGTGCGCTGCGGACGGCGTTGCTCGGGCTGCATCAAGACGCGGAGGGCCGGGCCGTGCTGGCGCGGCTGGCATTGCGAAGGTTTACGGAGCCGCTGCCCCATGCGGAGTATCACGTGATGGAGGACCGGGCGCGCGACGCGGAAGCGGCCGGCATCGACGGGCTCGAATAGTCACAACCTGGTAGGAATGGTCCCATGTCCAACGTTCCCATGCCGCCGGTCTATGTCGACTTCCTCAACCGCCTCGATATCGAGGAGCTCGGGATGACGGACGCGGAGATTATCGCCGCCATCGAGACGTCGCTCGCTGCACAGGGCCGTGGGGAAACCGTGATCGAGCCGCGCATGCACCTGGAACCCGGCGTCGCGCGCGGGCACTTCAACGTGCTGCGCGGCGCCATCGGCGGGGCCATCGACCGCGCGGGCGTGAAGGTCGTGAGCGACTTCATGGACAACTACGAGCTCGGTTTCCCGTCCGAACTTGCGGTGCTGGTGCTGCTGGATCCTTACATGGGTGCTCCAAAGGCCATCTTGGAAGCAGGCGGCATCACCGATATGCGGACCGGGGCGATGACGGCGGTGGGCGCCAAACACCTGGCGCGCAAGGGATCCAAGGTGCTCGGCCACGTCGGCGCCCGCGGCACGGCCTATTGGAACGTGCGCTTGATGGACAGCCTGTTCGACTTCGACGAAATCCGTGTGCATTCCCGCCGGCCGGAAAGCCGCAACCCCTTTGCCGAACGCCTGTCCCGCGATCTCGGCAAGCCCGTCGTGGCGACCGAAGACTGGCGCCGTTGCGTCGAGGGCGCCGATATCATCGTGGAAGCCTCCCGTCTGGAAGCGCCCGAGCCGATGCTTCGTACCGAGTGGATCAAGCCCGGCGCGCTGGTGATGCCGTATGGCACTATGAGCGCCGTCGAATTGTCGTTGACCGACATCATGGACAAGCTGGTTGTCGATGACTGGGGCCAGTGCAAGGGCGGCAAGTTCGGCAGCCTTCGTGCCCATGTGGAAGCGGGCAAGCTATCGGCCGACACATTGCATGCCGAGATGGGCCAGATCGTCGCGGGCCTGAAGCCTGGACGGGAGAATGACAGCGAGACCATCCTATTCTGGCACCGCGGCCTGTCGCTGTCCGATATCGCGCTCGGCCATGCGATGCTGCAGAAAGCGCACGCCATGGGCATCGGCCAGCGGCTCCGGTTCGCCTAATACGCCCGGGGCGTGGTTCAAAGACGGGTTACACTTCAGGGCTATCGCATTTGAGTTTTGCCGAACTGGGCAAGGAGGCGTGTGAGGAAAGGTTCACTCAAGGCAGCATGATATCGTCACGCCATGCTCTCGCCCGAGCTGCTGGCGCTGCTCAGGGCCTGGTGGCAGGACGGCAGGCGCCAGGTAGTAATGCTGCCGGAAGGATGGCTATTCCCGGGCCAAAACGATCACCACTCGCCAGCGGACCTCAATCGTGACAAGGCGTGCCGCGTAGGCGTCCCCGCGAAGGAGGCGACGTGCGAGAGCTTCGGCGTGCAGGATGTTTATGCTCTCGCGGAACAGCCACTGGGCGGAGGCGTTCGAGACGAGACCCCTCCTTGCCCGTTCGAACAGCTTGAACCCGAGTTCGCCTTCGACGCTTTTGAGTCTGTCGCTCAATGAGGACGGTGCAATGCCGAGGACCTCCACGGCCCTGCCCAAGCCGGCCTCCTGGCATGCAGTCATGAAGCAGGCGAGGTCAGTGAGTTCGATCAAAAACTGTTCCGGCTATTTTCCGTGCATCCGTCCGCAGCACGTTCCGTCCAGATCGGTGGTCCTTGTACGGCACATGCAGGACGAGGTGATGGGAACGTCCGCCTTCTGCATGGCACTCGCCAGCATCCGCTGCAGCCCGGGCAGTTCCACGGCCTCCCCGCGGTGCTGCAGGCACTCGACGAGACCGTGCAAGGCCCAGATGTTATCTGGATGTTGCGTGCAGCGCTGCACTTGGCCGCTCAGGCCAAGGTCGTCGCGGTATACCGCCTCAGCCTCCTCGACATGCCCTCGTTCCATCAGCAGCGCGGCAAGCGCGTGCCGCGGCGGGTGCATCCAGGCCCAGGGTTCGGTGAAGGACAGGCTGTCGTCCCGCCGGACGCTCTCGCGCAGGTGCGCGAAGGCTTCCTCGTGGTTGCCCTTATGGTATTCCAGCTCCCCGTCCAGCATCTTCTCGCCGACGGCGAGCATCGCCAGCGCGGGATTGCTGAGGAAGCGCCGGCTGGGCGGAATGCGGCCGAGGCTTTCTTGGAACAATGCACGTTCCTCTTCCGCCTGTGATATCTGCTTCAGCGAGGCATGGGCCACGCCGCGCGCGTAGTGGTGCATCGCCGTCGAGACAAGATACAGCACTGGGTCGCCCGGCATCGGCTCGTCGATGATCTCCTGCCAGCGGCCGAAGCGCACCAGGACGTGCGTCCGCATCGCATAGTATCCTTCGGTCGTCACCGCCAGCTTCGGCCGGCCTTGCACGCGCAGGATGTCCTCGGTCAGGATGCGCTGGATCTTGTCAGCGGCCTCTCGAGCCGGCTTGTACTGGCCGAGGAACATGCACGTGAACATCATCAGGTGAATGTCATGGCATCGCGCCGTGACATAGAAGTTCATCGACCCGGCGTAGTCCGCATACTTGTCGTCCGCCTGGATGGCCTTCTCGCTCGCGGACTTCGCTTTATCGTACTCGCCGCAGAGCACGTAGATGTGGGCCGGCATGTGGTTCATGTGCCCGGCATCGGGGCAAAGCGTCGCAAGCGCGTCGGCCGACCGCATGGCTCGTTCCGGCTCGTTCGACATCTCGAGCACATGGATGTGCATGTGGACGATCGCCGGGTGGGGCGGCAGGCCGGCGGTTTCTGCCAGCGCGATGGAGCGCTCACACAACTGCAACGCCTCGATCGCATCTGATCCCCTTGCCGGTTGTCCGGTCCTTAAATCCCACAGACGTCGCGGCGTCCTTGTGATGAGGGCCTCGGCGAGCAGTGCTATGATGTCATGATCGCCGGGGTGGCGGTAGTGGAGGCGGCGCATTTCCGCCGCGTAGTCGTCGTCCCAGCGGTCGTACTCCGCAGGCGAAATGGGGTGCGGCGTCCCGAAGCGGCTCGCCAACGCCTCGACCAAGCCGTTCTCGATGTCGGTGGCACCCGCCGCAAGCCCGCGGGCTTTGCGGATATGCTCATTGGCAAGCGTGATCGAAGCTCGCGCTTCTGCCTCACCGAAGTCGCGCCAGACGAAATTATAGAATGGTCCGGACCCGTAGGCGACGCCCCAGTGGGCCATGACGCACCGGGGATCGAAGTCGAGTGCCTTCCGGAAGCACTTGACTCCTTCCTCATGGTTGAAGCCGAAGCACCAGTTCAGGCCCAGGTCGAACCAGCGCTGCGCCTCTGCCGAATTGGTCGAGACTGTCCGGCTGTAGGCTCCAAGGTCGAACTGTGCCATGGCGGCATCACCCTGCACTCGCATGTCGCAACTGTGGGCTATCGCCCGCCGACAAGGCCGTACCTGTTATGGCCGGCGGCATCCTCCTGCCCCGCCCGGTCGTACTCCAGCTCGATCGTGACCACCCGGTCCACGTAGGTTTAGGCCTGTGCGGCTGAGAGGAACAGAAAAGCAGCGTAAGACTATACAGAAGTCCCATGCGGAAGCGATCACTTTAGCAATATGTTTTGCGAAGCGCCTGAGGTCCTCCCATGAGGCTCGGCTATGCCCAGGTCTCGACGGGCGAGCAAACCCTGACCGGCCAGTGCCAACGCCTGTCCACCGCCGGATGTGAGAAGCTTTTCGAAGAGAAGATTTCTGGGGCCACGCGCAATCGCCCCAAGCTCGAGAAGCTGATTGAGCAGTTGCGCAAAGGCGACGTGCTGGTGGTGACGCGCCTCGACCGATTGGCCCGCACAACCTACGAACTCTTGCGGATAGCTGAGCGTATCGCTGAAAAGAAGGCTGGCTTACAATCACTTGACGAACCGTGGGCGGGACCGTCCGGAGATCTGGGGGATCATGACGATAGGGATAGGACCGGTCGGGTATGTTGCCGGCTGGGGATTTACGGATGGAATGGACGCTGCGTTTGGTTGGGATGGGGATTGATGGTCAATCCCGGAGTTTCGAGGTCATGGCGATCAGCCGGCCTGATGGTCTTGGCGCCATCGCCAACTTAGGTTTGACGCTGGCCGAATCGAAGCTGCTGCTGGCGCAAGTTCAGCAGCAGCTTGTCGCCGAGCAGACCAACACCCATGCGACGTTTCGGCCGGACTGCCGTTCGTGCGGCGGGACATGCCAGGTGAAGGATTGGCAGCCGCACCGGATCACCACGTTGTTCGGCGAGGTGAGACTGAAGCTTCCGCGGTTTCTGTGCGCGGGCTGCGGTTGTGGTGAGACCGGTGTCAGCTGGCCATCGCACTGTCAGTCGACCCCGGAGCTGAACCAACTGCAAGCCCGGCTGTCCGCGCTGATGCCGTTTCGGGTTGCGGCTGACGTGCTGCCGATCGACGCCGGGACAAGCCCCGAGACATTGCGCAGCCATACGCTAGAGGTCGGTAAACAATTCGCTGATGCGGCGGCAGAGAAGCCGCTAGCCACCGCTGCGGCAATCACGATCAGCTTGGATTCAACCTTCATACGCAGCCGCGAAGACGGCGAACGCCACTTGGAGGTCCGCGTCGGCAACGTCGAGACGGTTGACGGCGGCCGTCAGGTCTTTGGCGCCGTCGCCAGGGCCGAGACCGACATCACCGCGTTGATCCAGCGAACCCTGGAAACCGTGGGCCGGATCGACACCACAGAGCTGACCGTTTTCACCGACGGTTGTCCGGGTCTGCGCGCGGTTCTGGCCAACGTGGGAGTAACGACACCGCCGATTTTGGACTGGTTCCATATCGCAATGCGTCTGCAGCATACGAAGTTGGCGGCGACAAATTTGTCGAGCGACAACCCCGACCGGGTGACGGCGAAGGCTGTGATCGTCGCCGAGGTCGAACGTCTGCAATGGCGTATTTGGAACGGCAAGGCGAACAATGCCCAGCGCAGCATCAAGCGGGTCCGCAAGGTCATGCATGTCTTCAAAGGCGAGCACAGTCCTGGTGCGAAGGGGGTGGCGTCGCGCAAACTTTGGCATGCGTTGCATGCGATCGATAAATACCTCAGACGCCAAGGCGCATGGCTGATCAACTACGCCAAACGATTCCGGGCCGGTGAGCGGGTCGGAACGTCGATCACCGAGGGCACAGCGAACTTCCTGGTCAACCGGCGCATGAACAAGTCCCAGCAGATGCGATGGTCGCGAAAAGGTGCCGATCTGCTGCTCCAAGTTCGTTGCGCGGTCTACAACGGAACGCTTGGTGCTGGATTTGGACATCGATTTGACCGGATCTCCAATGCTGACCTGGCCTTTGCCAAAGCGGCATGATCCCCCAAATCTCTGGACGGTCCCCGCGGGGTGTTGTAGATCGGCCCGCAGGCAACGGAGCGCCTCGGAGGCGGGCTCCAGTTTGGCCCTACGGTCGGCGTTGATTAATGGATATCACCATAATTCAACGATTACAATGGTATAATCCCTTGAGCTTATTCCACAAGAATTAATGATTGCAATAGGTTACTGTATCCATGCACCAACGCCCTGTTTTGGGACAACCAGAAGCTCAGCGGCTTCATGGCAGCCTGCCATTACAGGCGCGCATTTCTTGAGAATTCAGACCCGTAGGTCGTGTCTTTCATGAAAGCTGGTGTGGACGACTTTCTTAAAATAATTGAAGCAAGACTCAGCGAATCGGCATTTGCCGTAAGCGATAGGCCGTCTGTTGCAGAGCTATTGATAACGGGTTATCTAAGCTTTCCGCCAAATGAGAGCGGATTTTACTTGGAAGACACTCATCCACCTTTCTATGCTTGGCTTCAACGAATTGCAGCTTTGCCGGGCTTTGTCGTCCCCTATGATATCTTGCCGGGAAAGCGGTTTCGCAGCTACGTCTGAAAGAGGGGCGCTTTGTCTCAAGCTGACCCAGTGCCCATTGCGGGCGCAGCCTCCAGGGTGCCATGCCAGCCCCGCCGCGCGATCCAGTCGGCCTCCAGCCCATCGAAGCGGGATAGGCGCAGCGTGCTCAGGTCGGCGAAGCGGCACGCGCCGTCGGTCACCAACTCCTGGACCGCGTGGCCCGAGGCGGGCGACAGGCCGAAGCCGATGCTGGATAGCGTTGCCACGACCACGTTCGCGGGATCAACCAGCCGGTCGATCACCGGGCGTCCATCCGGCGTGTTCTCGATCACCCCGGCCCAACTGCGCAGGATACGCGCATGGGCCGCGCGGGGGAACATCTCGACCAAATGCGCGGCGATGTTGCCCATCAATGGCGTGCTGCTGCGCGGCGGCACGCCCATGCCGTCACAGTCGTCGAGCCACTCATGCGGCCCCCCGCCATAGGCAAGATTGCCGCGCAGCGTCTGGCGGCCATACAGCCCGTTGCCGTCTGCGCCGCCCACCGGCATGAGCGGAAGCGGCTCGGTCACGATCATCTCGGCACGAGCGGCCACGACGGGAATACGCACCCCGAGCATCGCCGCCAGCTTGCCGGTCTGCGGACCCGCCGCCAGCACGAGATGGTCGCAACCGAGCCGGCCGCGGTCGGTCTCGACCGCCGTGACCCGCCCGCCCCCGATATCGAAACCCAGCACGGTCGTGTGCTGCAATACGCGCCCGCCATGGTCCTGCATCGCCCAGGCATAGCCCTGCACGGTGCGATGCGGATTGGCATGGCCGCCGAAGTGGTGCCACTGCGCGGCATAGGCGTCGCCCGCCAGCGGCACCAGCTCGCGCAACTGCACCGCGTCCAGGCGCTCGGTGCGGAAGCCGTAACGCTCGCCGTTCTGCACCATGCGCTGCGCGTCGGACCACTGCGCCTCGTTCATGGCGATGCGTATGCGCCCGGCGGAGAACTCGGTCGGATAGCCGAGCAGCTCGTCCATCTGCGGCCACAGCCGCTGCTCCTCGGCGAATAGCGGGCTGAAGCCGTGGGTGCAGCCGCCGCCGTTGCGCCCCGACGCCTCCCAGGCGACCACGCCCTTGTCGACCACCAGCACATCCACCCCAGCGCGCGCGAGCCACCAGCCCGCGCTGAGCCCGGTCGCCCCGCCACCGACGATAATGACGCTGGCGCCGGTGATGTCCGCCGTTCCGATGTCTGTCATGGCTTCCCCGCTTCGAGCTCCCCGCTCTTAAGTTCCCACGGCGTCGCCACCTGGCCGGGGATGCCGAACCACACGTCCCAATGCTCGGCCATCTCCGGCGACTCCGGCAGCGACCCGACCAGGCCAAGCGCCAGCGGACGTACCGGCGCGCGGAAGGTGGCGAGCGGCACCTCGCCCAGCCCGACGCCGGCGCCGAGCGCCAGCAGCGCCGCCACCTGCTCGCGACAGCGGCGGCCCTGGCACAGCCCCATGCCGGCGCGGGTCAGGCGCTTCACCTGGTCGGCGTTCGGCGGCCCGTTGCCGAGCAGGGCGGACAGGTCGGCGCTGTTCCGCAACGGCTGCCGCCAGCCCAGATAGCGCGGCGGCCGGACCTCCATGATCTCGCGAGCGGTGACCTCCTCGCATAGGCAGACATGCGCCTCCGCTCCGGATGCCGGCGCAGCCTCGACGACGGCGCCGCGGACCCAAGCGAGGCGGTAGGCGGACAGGTCCACCACGGGTTCCGGCGGCGGCGATGCGCCTGCGGCGGCGTTGGATTGCGTCGCGTGTGCGGCGGCGCGGCGGCCCTCGGCCTCGGCAACCGCGCGCACGGTCGATTTTTCCGCCCAGACGCCTGCACAGTCGCCGACGGCGTAAACCCCGGGCAGCGAGGTCATCTGCGAAGCGTCAGTGACCGGCACGTGTCCGCCGCGCGCCGGCGAAAACACCGAGCGGCAGCCGATGGCGTCCAGCAGCTCGATCACCGGGACCGCGCCGACCCCAAGCACGATCGTGTCGCATTCGATGGTCGTGGCGCTCCCGGCGATGCGCGCCCCGCTGCCGTCCAGCCGCACCAGCGTGGCGCCGGTCACGCCGTCCGCGGCTCCCTCGGCGGCGGCGATGACGTGCCGGGGCAACACAGGGACGCCGGCCGCGGCGAGCTCCTCCAGCAGCACGGCCGGGCCGATCGCCGCCGACGCCTGTTCGACGACCGCAGCCACCGCCACCCCCGCGCGCCGCAGTGCGAGTGCTGCGAGCAACGCCTCCGCGGAGGTGCCGAGGACTACCGCCCGCCGTGCATCGATCGCGCCGTAGCGCGAGGCCAGCCGCTCGGCCGCTGTGGCCCCCATGACGCCAGGCAGCTGCCAGCCTGGAAAGGCCAGTCCCATATCGCGCCGCCCGGTCGCGACGATGACAGCCTTGAACCCGAGCATCCACGACGTTTTGCCATCCGACAGGCCCGCCACCTTACCCGGCAGCCAGCCGACGCTGGGACCGTTCGCATACAGGCCCCAGACGATCGTCCCGAGCCGGACGTCCACGCCGGCCTCCATGGCGTCGGCCAGGGCCGGCTCGCCGTCCAGCATCGCCTCGGTCATGGCGGTGCGGTTGCGCACGGCGCCACCCATCCGCTGGCCGAAATGCAGCGGCACGTCGTCGCCCATCGTCTCCGGCGGGACCGGGTTTTCGTCGACCAGCACGACCGAAGCGCCATGCGCAGCCGCGGCGATGGCGGCGGCGAGCCCGGCCGGGCCGGCGCCGACGACGAGCAGGTCGGTGTGCTCGGCCACCGTGAGCTTGGCGTTGGCGGTGGAACGCGGGTCGATCACGCGCGGCGTCATGGGGTCGTACTCCAGGATCATTGGTCGCCTAGGCAGGCATTGAAGCGTGGCTGCGGTCCGCCGCCATAGCCCCCGGCAGCGAGCCGCCGCGCCGGCCAAGCTCATTGCGCGGCAGGTGGCAGCGGATCGCGTGATCGGCGTCGGCGGACAGTTCGGGCTCGCTCGTCTCGCAAATCGCCCCGATCTTGCGCGGGCAGCGGCTGTTGAACACGCAGCCTGGCGGCGGCGCCAGCGGGCTCGGCATCTCGCCGCTCAGCCGGATGCGCGCCGGGTGCTCCCCATTATGCAAATCGGCAAGGTCGGGAACGGCCGACAGCAGGGCCTCGGTGTAGGGATGGTGCGGGCCGTTGAACACGTCCTCTGCCGGGCCGATCTCCATGATCCGCCCGAGATACAGAACGGCGATGCGGTCCGAAAGGTAACGCACCACGCCGAGGTCGTGGCTGATGAACACGTAGCTGACCCCGGCGGTGGCCTGCAGGTCGGCGAGCAGGTTCAGGATCGCCGCCTGCACCGACACGTCGAGCGCCGACGTCGGCTCGTCGCAGATCACCACGCGCGGGTCCCCGGCGAAGGCGCGGGCGATGGCGACGCGTTGCTTCAACCCGCCGGAGAGCTGGCGCGGGCGCATCGACAGATGCCGCTCCGTCAGCCGCACCGCGGACACGAGCGCCGTCAGCCGCTCGGCGCGCTGCCGCCCGAACAGGCCGCCGAGCCGGGACAGCGAGCGCTCGATCAAATGACGGACGGTGTGCGACCGGTTCAGCGCGGAATCCGGGTTCTGGAAGACGATCTGCAGCGCCTTCTGGTCGGCGCGGGAGCGGCGCTTAGCCTGGCCCGCCACCGGCTGCCCGTCGAGCTCTATCTTTCCACCGGGATCAGGCGCGCTCAGCCCCAATAGCAGCCGGGCCAACGTCGTCTTGCCGCTGCCGGACTCACCGACGAGGCCCAGTGTCTCGCCGGTCCGGAGCGTCAGGGAAACGTCGGTCACTGCCCGCAGCGCGTGCGCGCCGACACGGAACGTTTTCGATATGCCCGTAACCTGCATCGCGGGCCGGCCGAAGCTGGGCGCCGCTGGCAGCGAGACTTCTGCCGCCTCGGGCGCGATCCGTCCGGATGCGGTCGCACGGTCGATGTGGTGGCAGCGGGCCATTTGGCTGCCGATCCGGGTAGGCAGCGGCGCGTCGGTGCGGCAGACCGCGTCGGCGAAGTCGCAGCGCGGCGCGAACACGCAGCCCGCTTGGATGCTGCCGAGCGCGGGCAGAAAGCCCGGGATGGTGTCGAGCCGGCCATCCGACTTGCGCCGTCCCGCCGCCGGCAGGCAGCGCAGCAGCCGCATGGTGTAGGGATGCAGCGGCCGGGCCAGGATATCGGCCCCGGGACCCTCCTCGACCAGGCTGCCGGCATACAGCACGCCGATGCGGTCGCACATGCGCTCGATGATCGCCAGGTTGTGGCTGATGAACAGGACGGAGGTGGCGAACTCCTGCTTCAGCGCCTCGATCAGGTCCAGCACCTCGGCTTCCACGGTCGCGTCGAGCCCGGTCGTGGGTTCGTCGAGCACCAGCAGCTTCGGGTCCTTCGCCAGCGCCATCGCTATCACGACGCGCTGCTGCATGCCGCCGGAAAGCTGGTGCGGGAACGCCGTCATGACGCGGGCGGCGCCGGGGATGCGTACCTTGACCAGCATTGCCTCCGCCCGTTCCAGCGCTTCGGCCCGGCGGACGCCGACCGCCTCGTAGACCTCGGCGATCTGCCGCGCGACGGTCATCGACGGATTGAGCGCGCGGCCGGGATCCTGATAGACCATCGACACCTTGGTCAGCCGGAGCTGCCGCAGCCCGGCCGGGTCGAGGTCGGTGACGTCCTGCCCGTCCACCAGCACGCGGCCGCCGCGGATGAAGCCGTTGCGCGCCAGGGCCTGCAATGCGGCGAAGGCGGCGGTCGACTTGCCGCAGCCGCTTTCGCCGACGAGGCCATAGGTCTCGCCCGGCGCTATTGCGAACGACACGCCGTGCAGCACGAACAGCTCGACGCCCTGGGTCCGGTAGGCAACGCTGAGGTCGCGCAGCTCGAGCGCTGGGGTGCTCATTCGAGCGCCGCCTGGATGCCGTCGGCCACTAAGTTGACACCGACCACGAGCGACGCCGTCGCCCCGGCGGCGAAGCTCACGGTCCACCAATAGCCGCCGGTCATCAGCCCGTAGTTCTCGGAAATGGCGAGGCCCCAATCCGCCGAGGGCGGCTGGATGCCGAAGCCGAGGAAGCTCAACGACGCCACGGTGAAGATGGCGTAACCGAGCCGCACCGTCGTCTCGACCAGAATCGGCGGCAGTACGTTCGGCAGGATTTCGACGAACATGATGTGCAGCGCGCCCTCGCCGCGCAATTCGGCGGCGGCGACGTAGTCGAGCGAGCGCTCGGACAGCACCGCCGCGCGGACGGTACGGGCGATCAGCGGGGTGAAGATGATGCCGATCACCCCGATCACCGTGCCGGAGGACGGCCCGAGCGCCACCAGCACCAGCAGCGCCACGACGATCAGCGGCAACGCCAGCAGCACCTCGATCAGCCGGCCGATCAGGCTATCGAGCCAGCCGCCGACGTAGCCGGTCAGCAGGCCGAGCGTCGTGCCGGAGGCGGTCGCCAGCAGGGTCGCCAGCGGTGCGACCGAGAGGATGGGGCGCGCGCCGACGACGATGCGGGAGAGGATGTCGCGGCCGATCTGGTCGGTGCCGAACCAGTGGGCGGCGGAGGGCGGCGCCAGCGTGTTCAGGAGGTCGTCGGCATAGGGATCATAGGGGACGACGAACGGGCCAAACAGCGCGCAACACGCCCAGAACAGCACGATGGCCGCGCCGGTCATGAACGGCGGGGACCGCAGCAGCCGGCCAATCCGGCTGGGCGCTGCCGCGAGCGGTTCGGCCGCTGGGTCGACATGGGCGGCGGCCGGGTGCAGGCCGGCCTCCGAAATGGTCGTCGCAGCCGTCATCGCCCGCCCCCATCACGCAGCCGTGGATTGAGCACGGTATAGAGCGTGTCCGCCGCGAGCGTGGTCATGACGAAGATCGCGCCGACCGTCAGGATGCCCGCCTCCAGCATGGGGAAATCCTTGCCGCGCGCGGCTGTGAGAATAAGGCTGCCGATGCCCTGGTAGCGGAACAAAGACTCCACGACGACCAGCCCGCCAATCATGTAGCCGACCTGCGCCGCGACGACGGTGATGGTTGGCAGCAGCGCATTGCCCAGCACATGGCGGAGGATGACGGTGCGCGCAGGCAATCCCTTCAGCACCGCCGTGCGGGTGTAGTCGGAGTCGAGCGCCTCCAAGGTGCCCGCCCGCGCCATGCGCGCGATGTAGCCGAACAGCACGATCACCAGCGGCAAGGCGGGCAGGACCAGGTGCCGCAATTGCTCCAGCGGCGCCGTGCCCGGCCGGGTCGCCGCCGAGATCGGCAGCCAGCGCAGCCAAATGCCGAGAATGAGGATCAATGCGATCGAGGAGACGAACTCCGGGATCACGGTCAGCGACAGGCTCGTGACGCTGATCACCCGGTCCGGCCAGCGCCCGGCGTGCATCGCCGCATACACGCCGGCCCCGATCGACAGCGGCACGACGATCACGAACGCGACCGCCGCGAGCTTTAGGGAATTTAGCAACGCGCTCTCGATGAACGGCGCGACAGGGGTGCGGAAGGTGTAGGACCGGCCCATGTCGCCCGTCAGGAAATGGCCGATCCAGGTAAAGTAGGTTTCGATCGCCGGGCGGTCGGCGCCGACCTCGTGGTTGATGGCCGCTACCGCGTCGGGGTCGGCGAGCGGCCCTAGGATGGCGCGGCCGACGTCGCCGGGCAGGATCTGCGCGCCGGCGAACACGACGACGCTCAACAAGGCGAGCGTCAGCAGGCTGAGGCCCAGCCGCTGTCCGATCTGCCGAGCGAAGCGGGTCAGCATCCCGCGTCCCGAATCACGCGATCGTCGCGTTGGCGAGGAACACCTGGCCGATCCCGGTCACCGTGATTCCGCCAACGCCGGTCGCGGTCGCCATGAGGTAGTCGTAGAAATATGCAAAGATGACCGGCGTCTCGTCGAGCAGCAGGGTTTGGATCTTGCCGGCAGTCTCGCGCTGCACGCCGAGGTCGGTCGTGGCGATGTAGTGCGCCACCAGCTTGTCATAGTCCGCGTTCTTGAAATGCGCGGCGTTCCAAGCCCCGGTGCTGAGCAGCGGCGCGCCCAGCAGCACGTTCGGCACGCCGCGGTGGCCGTAATCGGTGATGCCCATCTCGGAGTCGAGCCAATCGGACTGGCCCGGCTGCGCCTTGCCGTAATAGGCGCTGTCCGTCTCGATCTTGAGGTTCAACTTCACCCCGATCTCGCGGCAGGCGTTCTGCACCAGGACGGCGTAGTCGGGGATCTCCTGGATTCGCATGGTCGTGAGCGTCGCCTCGAATCCGTTGGGCACGCTTGCTGCCGCCATCAGCGCGCTCGCCGCGCCAAGGTCCTTCTTGCGCTGTGGAACCGCCTTGTCGGTCGAGGGATAGACCGGCGCAAACGGCGAGTCGTTGCCGGGCTCGGCGAGGCCGCGGAACATTCCGGCGATGATGCCCGGGCGGTCGAGCGTCAACGCGATCGCCTGCCGCACCCGCTTGTCGGCGAATTTCGGTGCGTCGTTGCGCATGTGGAGCTGCCGGTGCGTCGCCGCGCGCACCTTGACGATCTTGACATCCGGGTCGTTCAGCAACCCCTGCGCGCCCTGCACCGCCACCTGCGAGATGACATCGACCTGTGCGCCCTGCAGCGCCAGTATCTGCGGCTGCTGGTCGGCGAAGAAGGTGAATTCGGTGCGTGCCGGCAGCGCCTTGGTTCCCCAATAGTCGGGGTTGCGGACAAAGCTCGCGCCCACCTTCGCCGTGTACTTGTCGAGCTTGAACGGTCCGGTGCCGACGAAGGTCTTCTCGAAATCGCCGGAGTAGTCGGCGGGAAGGATGATCGCGTTGTAGTTGTCCGACGAGACGATGTAGGGGAAATTGCCGTTCGGTGCGTCGAGATGGAATTCCACAGTGAGGTCGTCGACCTTGCGCGCGCCTCCGACCGACAGCACGCCGCGGAACGCCGACAGCGCGTTCGAGCCGTTCTTCGGGTTGGCCAGCCGGTCCATCGTCGCCACCACGTCGTCGGCGTTCAGCACGTGCCCATTGTGGAACTTCACGTTCGGACGCAGCGTGAAGGTCCAGACCGTGCCGTCGTCATTGGCCTTCCACGACAGCGCCAGCATCGGACGCAGCACCAAGTCCGGCTGGTCGAAGATCAGGAACTCGCCGGTTTGCATCAGTAAGATCAGGCCGCCCGAGTTCGCGACGCTGACCGGCTCGACCGCGCCCGCCGGCGTTGGCGACGCGACGCGGATGGTGGCGTCTTTCTGCCCGGTTTGCGCCAACGCGTGGCCGATGCCGAACGGGTTGGCGGTGCCGAGCAGGCCGCCGATCAGCGGCAGCGCCAGGCCGAACCGGCTGCCCTCGCGCAGCAGGCCGCGCCGGTCCAGGCGTCCGGCGAGGAACTCGTCGACGACGTGATTTTCGAGATCGCTCGCGTCTCGGCGCAGGCGGTCCAGAAATCTCGGCGACTGGCGCATTGGCTTTCCCCTGAGCTGACCCGGCAAGCGTGGCTCAGCCGTCAGATGGCAAATTCATGCAAAAAGAGTGCTTCGTTGCCTGAGGGTGCGCAAGGGTTAAATCAGCTCAGGCCGCCGCTAAAGCTTCCGCGCCAACACCGCCTGCCTGGCTGGCGCGATCGTTTTGCGCAATGTAACCACGCGCTTCGGCGCAATACCAATCGACGAACCGCAGCACGAGCGACTCCGCCTCCGGCGAATACGGCCCCGGGATGAAGCCCATCGAGCGCACGCCGCGCTGGTTGTTCTCCGCCAATGCGCGGTCCTGCAGGTTGGTCCTGTCCCACAGCTCGATCAGCCGCGGGATGGTGTAGTCGACGCCCTCGACCGCATCGGCGCTCACCAGCCACTTGGCCGTCACCACGGTCTCTTCCGGTGCCGTCGGCATCGCGCTGAACATGAACACGTAGTCGCCGAGCGCGTGGGCGAAGCTGTGCGGCTCCAGAGCCCAGCGCAGCGAACCGACATCGCCGTTGCCGACATGGCCGATGGTGCGGGCCACGCAAGGCTGGCCGTCCATCGTCAGCGACCGCGTGCCCTCGTTCAACGGGAACCGCCCCGCCTGCCACCATGCGCCCTCGACCGGTCCGGTGGGCAATCCCTGCTCGGCCATTCGCGCGCTGAACGTCGCATTGAGCTCCTGCTGCGCCGCCACGGTCAGCGACCGGCGCCCGACCGGGAAGGTGACGGACAGCTCGGGATGGTTGGTGGCGCAATGGTAGCACTCGCGCGCGTTCTCCATCACGAGCTTCCAGTTGGCCTTCTCCACCAGCGTGGCCTGGAACGCGACCTTGCCCAAATGCAGTTGGTGCGGCGCCAGCATCGGCTCGAACTGGTCGTGGAAGTCGTCGAATGCCGGCGGTGTCTCGGACAGACAAACGTAGATCGTGCCGGCGACGGTGCGCAGCGCGACCGGGCGCAGGCTGTGCTCGGCCGGGTCGAAGTCGGGCGCCATGCGGGTCGCGTTGACCAGGTTGCCCTGCAGGTCGTAGGCCCATTGATGGTAGGGGCACACAAGCCGGGGCCGCTTCGACAAGCCGTCGGCACAGATTTGCGCGCCACGGTGGCGGCACGAGTTGAAGAACGCCCGCAACGCGCCGTCGCGGCCACGCACCACCACGACCGGCGAGCGGCCGACGGTCAGCGCCAAGGTGCAGCCTGGCGACGGCAGCTCCGCCTCGAAGCCGGCCAGGATCCAGGACCGCTGATAAATCGCGTCGAGGTCGAAGGCAAAGATGTCGGGGTCGGTGTAGAACTCATGGGGCAGCGCATGGCCTGGCCGCCGCTGGTCGAGCAGGGCGTGGATGCGGGCGAGGTCGGTCATGCTGTTCCTATGGCCAGGATTGATGCGATGCAGCAGTATCGCCGGATTTACTGCCATGTGCCTCATCGTATTTTCCGATGGGCCGATCTGTTTTTGTGCTTTGCGGGATGGCGGGATTGCCGGGATGATTGAGGACGGAGCAATGTGGAAGGCGTGAGGGTCGCGCATTGAAGTCGCAACGTCCGCCGATCGACCGGCGCTGGCTGCCACTGAATGCGCTGCGCGCCTTCGAGGCGGTCGGGCAACGCCTCAACTTCACCGGTGCCGCGCAGTCGCTCGGCGTGTCGCAAAGCGCCATCAGCCGCCATGTCATCAGCCTCGAGGCGTTGCTGGGCGTGCAGCTTTTCGAGCGGCGGCCGCAGGGCCTGATCTTGACCGCGGCCGGCGCGGCGCTGCTGCCCGCCGTGGCAAAGTCGTTCGACCGCATGGAGCAGTCGCTGAACGGTATTACCACCGACGGCTCCGGGCAGCGCACCCTGCGCCTGCATCTGCCGCCGAGCTTCGCGCAGATGCTGGCGGTGCCGATGCTGCAGGACCTGCGGCGCGAATACCCCGGCATCGCGCTCGACATCTCCAGCCCCGGCACCGTTGGCGCGCCGCCGCAGGACGTGGACGCCGCCGTCGTCTATGCGCGGCCGCATGGCGGGACCCACGTGTCGAACCTGCTGTGGATGATCCAGGTGACGCCGATGTGCCACCCGGACCTGGTTGCGCGCGCCCGCGCCGAAGGACTGGCCGAGTTCCTGGCGACGGCCGAGCTGTTGCACGTCAAGCTCGAACGCGAGCCGCGCCATATGCTGTGGGAGGGTTTTGCCCGGCAGACCGGCCTGCACCTCGACGTCGGCCGCGGCCTGGCGTTCGACACCGCCTGCCTCGCGGCGCAGTATGCGCTCTCGGGCGAGGGGGTGGCCCTGCTCGACACCCGGCTGTTCGCCAGCGAGCTGGCCGCGGGTAAGCTGGCGGCGCCGTTCGAGACCGCCGTCGAGGACGGCTATGGCTATTTCCTCAACGTTCATCCTGAGGACCTCGCCGACCCCGCCGTCGCCTCGTTTCGCTCCTGGGTCATCCAGCGGTTCGCGGGGCTGGAAGAGAGCCGCGCCGGCCACCGCACGCCCGGCGCACGCTTGCGGTCGGTCTGATCGATTATTGATGCAAAGGAGACACCCATGACAAAGGCCCTGATCGTCGGCGGCGGCATCGCCGGGCTGTCAACCGCCTGGGCGCTGGCCCGGCGCGGCGTGCAGGTAGAAGTGTTCGAGCAGGGGCCGCTGCCGAACCCGCGCTCGTCCTCGTATGACGAGCACCGCATCATCCGCCACGCCTACGGCAGGATGGAGGGCTACGCGCACCTCATGCCCGAGGCGTTCCGGGTCTGGGACAGCCTATGGCGGGCGACCGGCACGTCGCATTACGAGCCGTGCGGCGCGGTCTATTTCCTGCGCCACGCGAAAGGTTTGCATGACGGGGGCTGGTATGACGGCGCGTCCCGTTCATTGACCGCCATGGGCATCGGTTTTCAGGATATCCCGCTGGACGAGGTCGAACGGCGCTTCCCGATGGTTCGGCCCGAGGGCCTGCAGCGCGTCGTCAGCACGGACGGCGCTGGCATGCTGTTCCCGATCCGCATCCTGACCGATCTCGTCGTCCTGCTGGGCAAGCTCGGCGTCACGCTGCGCACCGGAGCCCTGGTGAGCGAGGTCGACCCAGAACGCGGCCGCGTCGTGGCCGGCGGCGTCGTGCACGAGGCCGATACGGTGGTCGTCGCCGCCGGCGCCTGGGCCGACCGGCTGGTGCCGGGCCTGCGCGGCGTGGGCGTGCCCTCGCGCCAGGCCGTCCTGTATCTGTCGCCGCCCGCGGATCTGGCCGAGGCCTGGGCCGCTGCACCGGTGATGCTCGAAGTGCGGCCCGAGGGCGGGCTCTACACCCTGCCGCCACGGCGCGGCACCCGCCTGAAGATCGGCGACCACCTGTTCTCCCGCAGCGGCGACCCCGACGGCGACCGGGTCGCCAACGCCCACGACCTAGCGCGGCTATGGCCGGCCGCGCGCGACGCCTATCGCGGCCTTGACCGCTACAGCGTGCTCGAACCGAAGGCGTGCTTCTACACCGTCACCGAGCATGAGGAGTTCCTGGTGCACCCGACCGGGGCGGCCGGCTGGCTCATCAGCGCCTGCTCCGGCCACGGCTTCAAGCTGGGCGCGCTGATGGGCGAATTGGTCGGCCGCGCCATCACCGGCGAGATAGAAGCTGTCGACGTGGCCGATCTCGCCGCCGGCCGGGTGCTCAACCCGAGCTGGCGCGAAGCCGTCGCGGCGTGAACGACCAGCCCCGGCGCAACCGCGCGCCCAGCTTCGCAACCCGCGCGATCCATCACGGCTTCGACCGCACGAGGGCGGAGGGCGCGCTGATCCCGCCGATCTACATGACCTCGACCTACGCCTTCGAGACCAGTGCCGAGAGCGAGGCCATCGCCGCGGGCGAGCTGTCGCGGCCACTGTATGGGCGGGGGCGTGGTTCAAAGTTGGGTTACAGGTGAAGTCGGGTTGGCGCTGGCAGGACGGATGATGGCACCCTGACTTTTTCAGGTGTGGTGCGAGTATGGATCGACGTACTGGAGCAGCAGCAAGGCTGCCGGAGAGCGACCGCAAGAACCTGGCTGTTCAGGCGCTGGCGCGATCGGAGACGGTTAGCGACCTGGCGGCCCGGCACGGGGTGAGCTACAAGTTCGTCTACCAGCAGACGCGCAAGGTGGGTGCGGCGCTGGATGATGCTTTCTCGGGCGTGGTTCAGAATCCGCCCTATTGGGTTACACAAGGCGCCCGGAAACGGCCGGCCTGTGAGGGTCGGATTTCGGTTCGCAGAGTGTCCGGTGCGGGAGGCGGCTTGCCTCCCCGGGTCAAGCGCGCTGGGGCTGAATCGGTCCCCGGCCCAGCAGGGTCAGCCAGTGCGGATGGCCGTGGCCTGTCATCAACTCCCGCGGGCTCTTGCCCTGGCGCTCAGCACGACGGCTGCGCATGAAGCGGCGGTGGTTCAGGAAGAACCACAGCAAGTCCAGGTATGAGCCGCCGAGATGGCGGCGCAGGGTGAAGTAGGTGCGCAGCCGTGAGTTGAGGTTCTCGACGAGCGAGCTGCTGCGCGGTGTATCCGCCATGGCCCGGCTCACGGCCGCGAACAGGGCGTGGAACTTGCCCCCGATCCGTGCCCGTAGCCGGTTCCATCCCTGCCAGTATGCGGGCGAGGTGGTGGGCAAGCGGTGCAGCACGCACGCCTCACGCACCAGGAGTTCAGCGATGGCGTAGGTCTGCGCGATGTCGGCCAGTTTCGCATCGAGCACGCCGGCGAAGGCGAGCAAGGTGTCGCGCTGGTTCTGCAGCGCGACGCGCACCGGGCGAATGCGCTGTTTGTCCTCGGGCTCGCGGGTGGCCAGCTCCTCGACGAGGAAGTCGAACAGCTCTCGCCGCGTTGCCAGCGCCGGTCCGGCCAGGGCCAGAACGTCGTGGGTCAGCCACTGAACAAGCGTTCGGATGTCGCGAGCGAGCTGATGGGCTTGGGTTTCAGCCTGTAGCGCACGTTCCAGGTGGGCGGCAAACTCGTGGTCTGGACCCCGCTGGCCGGCGCGAATGGTCTGGGCCTGCAGCGTCTTGCGCCGCGACGTGGCGCCCGTAGCGAGGCGCGACAGCGTGCTGGCCAGCCCCTCGCACTGGCGCTGGATGTGGAACACGTCGCCGTGGCAGGGCGTGTCGCCCCAGGCGGCGTTCTGCCCGGCGCGCAAGCCTTGTCCCGCATCGGCGATCGTGTAGTCGGGCCGTAGCCTTTGCTGGACGGCATCGAGCAGGTGCACGCCCCAGGTGTCGGCGTCGCGACGCTCCTCCGCAGCCAGGAGATAGCAATATGTCGACTGGGCATCGACGCCGGCCAGCACGGGTGTGGCACCGTGGAAGATCTCGTCGTGCAGGCCCACACGAATGCCTGACAGGTCCTGGTCGTGGTTGATCGCGCTCGCCTGCCGCGTGGCCGCCTCGAGCACGTCGTGGACGCAGCCGACGCTGACAGGCACACCCAGCAGGTCACGCAGGAACTCCTCGACGCCGCGATACGAGCTGCGGCAGATCAGCGTCAGCGCGACGATCACCTGGCGCAGCTACGCCTTGGTGACCGTCACCTCGAACAGCATCTCGTCGTCCGGCGTGGCAGGCGAGAAAGCATCATCCAATGCCGTGCGAGCCTTGTGCGTCTGCTGGTAGACGAACTTGCGGCTGACCCCGTGCAGGGCCGCCAGGTCGCTGCCAGTTTCCGATCGCGCCAGCGCCTGAATGGCCAGGTCCTTACGGTCACTCCCGGGCAGGCTCGCTGCTGCGCCAGCACATCGATCCATCTCGCACCGCACCTGAAAACGCCAGCGTGCCGTCACCCGACCCGGCAACGTCAACTCGGCTCCAGCTGTAACCCGTTTGTGAACCACGCCTAGTCTGGCACGCCTCCTATGACCGCGACCCGGCGCACCGGTGGTCGCGCCAGATCGTGAACCGCCTCGTGCAGGAGGCCGGATAGGCGCTGCGCATGGAATGGATCGATTGACTTGGCTCCCCCGTCGCGCCGAGACTGCGTGCGCCGGCGGAACGGCCGCGCCCCGTCCCGGCGCCCCGGCAGGAGCACGCTCCCATGCCCGACGCCTTGTGCCACATGACGGTGCAGCCCGACCCTTTGCATTTCGCGAAGAACTCGGCCGGGCCGGGCTTCTCCGACCATACGGCAGGGCCGGACATGGCCCGGATGCGCGGATACCGCCTGGCGCGGTTTCAGGCCGAGCTGCGGCGACGCGACTACGCCGGCGCCGTGCTCTACGACCCGATCAACATCCGCTACGCGACCGGCAGCCGCAACATGGCGGTGTGGACGCTGCACAACCCGGCCCGCTACGCCTTCGTCCCCGCCGAGGGCCAGGCTGTGCTGTTCGACTTCCACAACTGCGAACACCTCAGCAACGGGCTAGAGACCATCGCCGAGGTCCGTCCCGCCCGCTCCTGGTTCTTCTTCGCCGCCGGCAACCGGATGCCGGAACGGGCGCAGCGCTGGGCGAACGAGATCGCGGACCTCGTGCGGGAGCGCTGCGGCAGCAACCGCCGCATCGCTTTCGACCGGCTGGACTTCATGGGCGCCAAGCTGCTGGAGGCGGCAGGGATCGAGCTGCACGATGCGCAAGAGCCGTGCGAGATCGCCCGGTCGATCAAGTCCGCCGAAGAGCTGGCGTGCATGAACCACGCCGTCGCGGTGTGCGAGGCCGGTATGGCGCGGATGCAGGCGGCCGTGCTGCCCGGCGTGACCGAGAACGACCTGTTCGCCATCCTGAGCGACACCAACCTGCGCATGGGCGGGGAATGGATGGAGTGCCGCCTGCTGTCGTCCGGGGGCCGGACCAACCCGTGGTTCCAGGAGGCCAGTGACCGGGTGATCCGCCCGGGCGACCTGGTCAGCTTCGACACCGACATGATCGGGCCGATGGGCTACTGCGCCGACATCTCCCGCACCTATCGCTGCGGCCCCGGGCGCGCCACGCCCAAGCAGCGTGAGCTGTACGGACTCGCGATGGAACAGATCCATTTCAACTTGGACCTCGTGAAAGCCGGCATCAGCTTCGAGGAGTTCTCCCGCAAGGCCTGGGAGATACCGGAGGCGTATGCGGCTGGCCGCTACTCATGCGTCGCCCACGGTATCGGCATGTGCGACGAGTGGCCCAAGGTCGCGCATCTACAGAGCCTTGAGAGCTCCGGCTACGACGGGGTGCTCGAGGAGAACATGACCATCTGCATCGAGAGCTATATCGGCGAGGCGGGCGGCAGCGACGGCATCAAGCTGGAGCAGCAGGTGCTGGTCACGCGCACCGCGTTCCAGTTGCTCTCGACGTATCCGTTCGAGGAGTCGCTGTATGGCTGAGACGGCGTCGGATCAAGCGTGCACCGGCACAGCCCTCTCAGGGGCATGATGCCGCTTCTCGATGAACCGGATCAGCGGACTTTGTGCATGCGGGTCGGCGAAGTGGAACAGCGCCGTGGACCGTACCCAGTCGGGCCGGCAGGGCCGGTTGGCGTGCAGCGAACGATAGCCCCAGAAGAGGTAGACGTCGCCGGGCTCCATCGGAACGACCCGGGCGGCAAGCCGCCGCTGGACGGCGGGCGTCGCCAGCAGGCGCGCGGCCAGCGGGTTCTGCAGCAACGTCTTTTCCGCAACGTTCATCAGTGCGCTGGAGCGGATGCCGCGCAGGTTCGGGAACAGCACCAGGTCGCCACGGTGCTCGTCCTCGGGCGGCGGGATCAGGATCGGAACGAGGGCGGTGACGACCTAGGCATCGTAATGGAACCTATACGAATGCTTCTGGCCTCCGTCACCGGTCAGCACCTGGAGCACCTGGAGCATCTCGCTGTCCGGGGCCGGACGGCCGGTGCCCCGCTCATACAGGCGCGCCAAGGTTTCGCGGAACGCGGCTGAACGTTCCAGTTCATCCAGCACCGAGCCCGAGTTCGGCGCCTGGTCGAACAGGCAGAAGTAGCCGTTGTTCCGTTTGGCGAGTTCCTGCGCGACGAAGCTCCGCACAGCGAGGATGAAGCTGCTCGGCAGCACGCCCCGCAGCACGCCATAGCCGTCGCGGTCCATTGTTGCCTGAAGCTGAGCTAGCTGGGGCTCTGGCAGCCGGGAAAACACGCTCGAACTCATGCTGCACTCCGATGCTGCAGGATACGTTGCAGCGTTTGTTGTCTCAATCTCAGCCAGGATTATAACGTAACTCAAATACCCTAGGTACAAACGTCTCTTTTTGGTTTCCGTACCGCGCTACGAGCGCCGCTGAGCCACGTTATTGCAGAATTGCGACTTACGCCGGGGCTCGAAGGGGCGCGCGGATCGGCAATTCCTTGACATTTGCCTGGATCGGCATGGAGTGTCTCGCGCCTGCACAGCCGGCGAAACGCTGCCCTTGGCTGCCTCGATTGCCCGGCCCGAAGGAGTATGCCGAATGAAAGACCGCACCCCACACGGATATATCCCGGTCCTGCAGCAGCAGCTTGCGGCAAAACAGATCGACCGCCGCGACTTCCTGCGCAGCGCCACCCTGCTCGGCATGTCGGCCGCCGCCGCCTATGCATTCGCCGGCACGGTCACGGGCGACACCGCGGCTCAAGCCCAGCAGAGTCCGCAGCAGACGGGCCAGCCGGCAGCCGCCCTGCCCCGCGGCGGCACGCTGCGGCTCGGCATGCGCTGCCAGGAGCTGACGTCGCCGCACACCTATAGCTGGGTCGAGTCGTCGAACTCCGCCCGCCAGCATTTCGACTACCTGACCGTGACCGGCGTCGACAACGTGACCCGGCCCGCCCTCGTCGAGAAGTGGGAGGCGTCCGAGGACCTGAAGACCTGGACGCTGCACCTCCGCCGCGACGTGAAGTGGCACAACGGGCGGCAGTTCAACGCCGACGACGCCGTGTGGAACCTGCAGCGCGTCATGGACCCGAAGACCGGTTCGTCGGTGCTCGGCCTGATGAAGTCGTTCCTGATGGAGGACTACGACACGGACGAGACGGACGCCAAAGGGGTCAAGAAGAAGGCGTCCCGGCTCTGGGATGCGAGGGCCATCGAGAAGGTCGACGACTACACCGTCCGGCTGAACGGCCGGGTAGCCAACGTGGCCGTCCCCGAGCAGCTCTATCACTATCCCCTGCTGATCCTCGACCCGGCCGACAAGGGCGTGTTCAAGGTGGGCTCGAACGGCACCGGGCCATTCATCCTGGCCGAGAACGAGGTCAGCCGCCGGCAGGTGTTCAAGCCGAACAAGAACTACTGGGGCGGCGCACCGTACCTGGATCAGCTCGAGTTCATCGACCTGGGAGACGACGCGGCCGCGGCGATCGGCGCGCTGGCGTCGAAACAGGTGGACGGGATCTACTTCGCCGACGTCATGCAGGTCGACGCGCTGAAGCAGATGCCGCACCTCACGATGTACACCGTGCCGACGGCCTATACCGCGACGGCCCGCATGCGGCCGGTGAAGCCGTTCGACGACAAGCGGGTGCGCCAGGCGATGCGGCTGGCGATCGACCCCGCCACCATCGTGCAGATCTCGCAGCGCGGCTACGGCCAGCCCGGCGAGCACCACCACGTGAGCCCCGCCCATCCCGAATACGCCAAGCTGCCGCCGCAGCCCCGCGACTTCGCCCGCGCAAAGAAGCTGTTGGCCGAGGCGGGCTACCCGAACGGCATCGATACCGAGATCACTGCCCGGTCGTCGGACTCGGCCGCGTGGGAACTGGTGGCCGTGCAGGCGATGGTCGAGCAGTGGAAGGAGGCCGGCATCCGGGTCAAGATCAACGTGCTGCCGTCCACGCAGTACTGGGAGGTCTGGACCAAGGTGCCGTTCGGCTTCACCACCTGGGCGCACCGGCCGCTCGGCGTGATGACCTACAGCCTGGCCTACCGGACGGGCGGCTCGTGGAACGAATCCGGGTTCTCCGACCCGGAGTTCGACCGCCTGCTGGCCGAGGCGGAGGGCCTGCTGGAGGTCGAGCGGCGGCGCGAGGTCATGGCGAAGTTGGAGCGGATCATGGTGGACGACGGTCCCATCGTGCAGCCGGTCTGGCGTGCGACGATCACGTTCATGGACAAGAAGGTGAAGGGCTTCCAGATGCACCCGACGGCCTACATCAACGCGCGGGAGCTGGCGGTCTCGGCGTAGCGAGCTACGCCGTCTGCAATTCACGCAACTTGGGCTGCGCGATGTGGCAGGCGATCCGCAGCCCGTCGATGTCCTGCTCTGGCGGCGGCGTCTCGTCGCACACCGTGCCGAGCCGCCGTGGGCACCGGGTGCAGAACGGGCAGCCTTTCGGCCGGTCGAGCGCGCTGGGCACCCGGCCCTCTAGGACGATCCGGTGGCCGTGGGCGTCCGGGTCAGGCTCCGGCACTGCGGATAACAGCACCTCGGTGTAGGGGTGCCAGGGAGCGGCGAAGACTTGCGCTGCTGGGCCGAACTCGACGACGCGGCCCAAGTACATTACCGCAACAGTGTCGGCCACGTGCCGCACCACCGCCAAATCGTGCGAGATGAACACGAGGGTGGAGCCTCGCGTCGCCTGCAGGCGGGACAGCAGGTTGATGACCGAGGCCTGGACCGAAACGTCCAGCGCCGAGACCGGCTCGTCCGCCAGCAGGATCTCCGGGTCGCCGGCCAACGCCCGCGCGATCGCGACCCGCTGCTTCTGCCCGCCGGACAACTGGTGCGGCAGGCGTCGCGCAAAGGCGGCCGGCAGCTCCACCGCCTCCAGCAGCGGGCCGACCTGGCGCTTCGCCTCCGCCGTTGACAGCCCCTTCAGCCGGCGCAGCGCGCGGACCATGGTGTAGCGCACGGTATGGCTCGGGTTCAGCGTCGAGTCCGGGTTCTGGAACACCATCTGCATCCGCCGCCGCAGCGCCGCCGGGCGACGCTCAACGGGCATGCCGGCAATTTCGGTGGCGTCCAGGTGCGCGGTGCCGGCGCTTGCCGTCTGCAGCCCGGCCAGGATGCGGGCGAGGCTGGACTTGCCGCACCCGCTTTCGCCAACCACCGCGAGGGTGCGGCCGCGCTGGGCCTCCAGCCTGACGTCCTGCAACGCCACCACGCCGACGCGGCTGCTGAAGATGCCTTGGGTCTCATAGCGCTTGCCAAGCCCCTCGATGGTCAGGGCCGGCTCAGTGGGGGCGGGCGCGACGCTGCCTGCATCGGGGGCCGGCCTGCGCCAGGGCGCCAGTTCCGCGGCGCGGACACACTGCACTTGGTGCGCGACGCCGGCCGGCAGTTGCGGGATGCGCTCCTGGGTGCAGCAGGGCGGCTCGACATAGACGCAGCGCGACGCGAACACGCAGCCGGGCTTGCGGTCCATCGGCGAGCCGACCTGGCCCGGGATCGGCCGCAGCGCCGCGTCGTGCTTGTCCCGCCCGGCGGTCGGCAGGCAGTCCAGCAGCCCACGGGTGTAAGGATGCACCGGGCTGCCGAACACGGCGCGGACCGACCCCTCCTCCACCAGCTCGCCCCCATACATCACGCCGACGCGGTCGCAGATCTGCGCCACCGTGCCGAGGTTGTGGCTGATGAACAGGATCGCCGTGTCATGCCGCCGCCGTAGGTCGCGCACGAGGTCCAGGATTGCCGCCTCGACCGTCACGTCGAGCCCGGTGGTCGGCTCGTCCATAATCAGCAGCGCCGGCCGGGCGATCAGCGCCATGGCGATCACGATGCGCTGCTGCTGCCCTCCGGAGAGCTGGTGGGGGGTAGCGGCCGAACAGTGATTCCGGGTCCGGCAGCTTCACCTCGTGCATCACCGCCAGTGCCCGGTCCCGCGCCTCGGCCTTGCCGATGCGGTCGTGCAGGATCGGCACCTCCATCAGTTGGCG
>JAABVA010000937.1_pt1 | contig 33066 bp, 31 predicted proteins | sample 5560331 | NCBI WGS metagenome assembly JAABVA01 (sample SAMN12812661, study PRJNA571458) | rock metagenome | isolation source: Antarctica rocks | place: Antarctica: Victoria Land, Mt New Zealand sud | collected 2016-01-07 | reverse complement strand
ACCGCCCGAGGGTTTCGCAGCCAGGCCAACTACCAGCGCCGTATCCTGCTCGCCAACGCGGCAGCCGCCGCGTGACCGGCCGTCCCCGAACCACCAGTTTCACGCTTCACCGCGAAGAGCCGGTGAAGTCGGCCACCAACCAGCCGGCCGCTGTGTGTTGCATTGCCAACTTCAGCCTGAAGTGGTTTTTGACGTTCTTCGCGACAGTGCTGTTGACTAGCTGATCGGCAGCCACGTTGACCAGGGCCCGGTCCGTCCCGACAACGGACACACTGGTAACACTTGAGGTGCAGGTCGCTCTGACTTTGGCTTGCCTTATCAGATTTTTCGTGTGTGCTGCCTTGGCGCTGTAGTCGGTGCTGAAGGCACCGGTTGACCGGTCTACGACCCGCGCGAAACTTCGGTCAAGGCTCCGGTAGTCATAGGTGAAGAACTCCAACGTGAACTGGCTAGCGGCGGCAGCGGCGCCCGCGCGAGGGTCGACCTGCGGCTTAGGGCCGGCGGAGGTGGAGCCAGCGCTTGACGGTGACGAGGTCACGGACACGGCCTGATCAGGCCCGGCAGTTAAGCTGACCAGCGCCGGAAGCGTCACCACGGCGAGAACGGCCGCGGCAGCACCGGCGGCGATCCCGCGGCGCTGACGGCGCCGGGTTGACCTCGCGGCGTTGACCACTGCCGCGGTCAACGTCGGTGAGATGGGTAGATCACCAGGGTCGTCGGCGGCAAACCAGCTTCTCAGCGCCTGCCCCTCGAGCAACTCGTTCGGGGTGTCACGCTGGCCCGACGTGCGTCTCATCTCGACTCCTTCGGCTCTGCCGCAAGCGCATTCGTCCAGGTTCGGTCGCCGGCCGCCGCCTGGTCGCGGAGTCTGACCAAACCGCGTGAAGTAGCGCTCTTAACTGTTCCGACCGAGCACCCGAGAACAGCTGCGGTGTCGGTCTCTGACATGTCCACTAAGAACCGCAGCACCAGAACGGCCCGCTGCCGACTGGGCAGTGTGCGAAGCGCCGCCACCACCGACAGCCGATCGACGCTGTTCGGCTCCGGCCCTGCCACCGGCCGGGTCATTGCCCCAGCCCTTACCTGCTCGTCATCCCACTGGACCTGCGGCCATCGACGACGGCGCTGATGACGGCGGGCCGATTCGCGGGCCATGCACTGCCGCACGAACGCGCCGCCGTCCGCCACGTGAGCCCACCGGCGGTAGGTGCGCTCGAGCGCCGACTGCAGCAAATCCTCCCCGTCGGCCCGGCTGCCAGCCAGGAAAACCGCGAGCCGCAGCAGACGTGGACCGTCATCGGCTACGAAGGCGGCGAAGCTCGCATCGCCATCTGCAGCGCGCACAGGGGTAAGGACCTCCGACGGCTCGGCATCGGCCACCGTCCAACCCAAGGCCATGTCACCTCCGCCAACTTCCCCGTCAGGTCCCAATGAACTAGAGACACGACGGGGGCTGCAGGTTGCCTGAGCACCAAAAATTGAGCAACAGACACAGCGACCACGTCCCAGAGCCGATCCTCAGTTGGAGGCCGGTCTGCGGGAGGGCCCACCCGGACGCCTACGGCTAAAGCTTCGCTGCCCTGGTGGCCGCCGCGGCCGAAAGTCACGAAACAGCGCCAACAACCGGAAGCAACCGGAAGAGCGCCGGCTTTGTCTACTGAGGCGCGCAACGTGGCGTACGACGCCGGTCTGCTACCGGGGAACGGGTGGCCGGCGGCGCAAGGGATGCTCGTCGGCGACGTACCAGAGGGTCCAGGCGGCCGGGAAGAGAACTGCGCTGACGAGCGCGATGTGCCAGGGCTGGCCGCGGCGCCGGGCCCCGACTGCTGTCAGGATGACCGGCGCGAGCAGCACACCGCCTAGCAGCAGCAGCGCGGTCGCGGCGGTGGAGCTCACGCCTTCACCTTGCTGCGCTGGCTCACAGGGCGCAACGGCGGGGTTCGGCTCCTGGACAGCCGCGGACCGGTGACGGGCGGGCGGGGGCCGGGCCCTGCGAAGATGCAGGCTCCCTGACACCGAGGCGGGTCGACATGCGCCAAGCAGGTCAAGTGAGCTGGCAGGTTAGCATCGGCGAGCCGCAGAACCTGGCCATGGGGTTGTTCATCCGCGACGTCGCCGGGCTGACGTCGACCCACACCTGGCTGCCGTCCGCCGCCCCGACGGTCCCGCCCGCCGGCGGCGGGTCCCCGGCTGCCGCCCGGCAGTGGGACGCATGGTGGGACCAAGCCCTGGCCGCCGGCCCGTCCGCCACCTGGCCGGCGGCAGCCGGCTTGTGGTGGAGCCCACCCGACTTCGACTCGTTGGATGCGGCACCTGAGCTGCAGGTGCTGGTCAGACGGCACTTCCCGGCGGCGGTGCGGTGGAGCGAAGCCCGCAAGCGCGAGCACATCGCACTGCTCACCGGACCCGGTGCGGAATTGGACCAAGCGAGACTGGTGACCGACCTAGAACGAGCCGCCGGCCGGCCGGCGCAGCCGTTCGACCTGCGGGTCACCGAGATCCCCGTCGCCGGCAACGAGCTCTGGCAGCTCTCTGCTGAGCATGTCGTGGTCACCGCCGGACTGCTGGGTGAGCCGGAGGAGTACCGCCGCCGGATCGCCCCTGTCCTGCAGGCCCTGCTGTAGCCGTCGCCCCAAGGCGAGAACAGGGCCCGGCCACGTAGGCGCCGCTTGGGCGTACCGGGCGCCGGGTCGAGGAACGGCGGTAGTGCCCCGGCCTGCCGCCCCCTTTCAGCGAGGGGGACACCGTTGGGAAGACGTGCGATCATCGGCTTCCCCTGCACTTGTGGCAGGCGCAGGGAGAAGGGCGCGTCATGCGTACCGCTGGCAGCACGGCCGGGCTTGTCGCGCTCGGTGCAGTCCTCGTCGGGTGCGGCGCCGCCCCGTCCCGGTCGTCGGCTACCTACACAGCAGCCAATGCTGTAGTGGCCCCGGCTCCGGCCACGGCGGCACCTGCCCTCCCGCGGACCCTGCACGAGTCGGCCGTCGGCGGCGTTCCCTACGCCCCGGTCGGCCCGGGACCGCTGGTGCAGGGCCCCCTCGTCGGGTTGGCGCGGCGCACGACCGGGACGGTCACGCTGCGCACCTTCACCCAGGCCTGGCCGCGTCCCGGCGGGGCGTGCGACCTGCTCAACCAGCAGTGCCCACCGCCCTGGTGCGAACCGACCGGGCTGGTCGTCACCGAGCTGTCGACCGAGGCGATGGCAGCCGTGCGCACCACTCCGGTGATCGGGCTCAGCCCGGGCAGCCACATCTCACTGCTCGACGCCCCGAACGGCTCGACCTACCTGCAGGCGACGCCGCCTCTCGGAGCAGCCGAAGGCAGCCCGGTGCAGCTGGCAGCGGTCCGGGTCGCCGCCGACGTCGCCACGGTCCGGCTGAGCACAGCTGACGGCCACGACAGCGCCACCCCGGTCAGAGGCCTGGCCGTGCTAGCCGTCGCCGGCCGCTCAACCAGCGGGCGACTCACCGCCTTGACCGCCCGGGGACAACAGGTCGCCAGCGTCGCGCTGTCGGCGACCCCGACTGGTGCCAGCGCCGCGTGCCAGCCTCTACCCCCGGCTCTGCCCGTCCCTGGCCGGCAACCGGCCGACCGTGCAGCCGCGGAGAAGTCGGTGCGGGCAGCGTTCCACACCGCGTTCACCCATGTGCCGCCGGGCCAGCCCTACTCCTCCCTGGCAGCAGTGGAGGGGGGCAGCGCCCTGCACGGGGCGCTTGACCAGCTCAGGGCCAACTTCCCCCAGGCGGTGCAGACCGCGACCGTGTCCACCGGGCCGCTGGTGTTCACCAACCCGACCACTGCAGTCGTCCAGTTCACCTTGTCCTACTCCGGCGGCGCCCCCTACGGCACCAAGAACGGCACCGCCGTCCGGCAAGCCGGGCAGTGGCTGGTCTCGCGCGGCACCTACTGCACCGTCCTTGGCTACGGCGCCGCGACCTGCCCAGCCGGCTAGGCACGACCGGCCGCATCGGGGCTGGCCTGGCAGGTGGCTGACGGCCGCTGCTGACCCGGGTTAGGTAAGCAGAGCGGCTCTCTTGCGCTGCAAGGGTCGGCACGCTAGCTTGTGTCGCATGGTAGCTGAGGAGCGGCGGAGCTTGATGCTTCGCGGGGTCCTCGACCTGTGCGTCCTGGCGCTGCTGGAGCGGGACGCGGTCTACGGCTACGAGGTTGTGCAGCGCCTCGCCGAGTGCGGTCTGCAGGTGGCGGAGGGCAGCGTCTACCCGCTGCTGGCCCGGTTGCAGCGCAGCGAGCTGGTCGCCTCGCAGTTGCGGTCCGGCGGCGGTGGGCCGCCGCGGCGCTACCACCTGCTGACCGAGCGAGGTCGGGCCGTGCTGGCCGAGGGCCGGGCTGTGTGGGGGCAGACCGCGATAGCCGTCGATGGACTTCTTCGGCCCGCCCATGGCGGCTGCCGGCCCTCGAGCGAACTGGAGGAAGCACGTGACGATCGCAACCGGTGATGGGCAAGCCGTCGAGCTCGGCGCGGACGCCGGCCACGCGCTGCGGCTGGCCCACCGAGCGTGGTTTCGGGCGGGTGTACGCCGCGGGGAGCGCCGGCGCCTGGCCGAGGAGGTGCACGGCGAGTTGGCGGCCGCCCTGCAGGTGGGGCTTCCCGTGAGTGCCGTGCTCGGGACCGACCCGGGCGATACGGCCCGGCTGTGGGCAGCCGAGCGGCAGCTCACCGACCGCCGGCTACGTCTGCTGGTCGTGGTGCCCGCGGTTGTGCTGGGGACAGCTCTGGGCGCGGGCGCCTTGCTGGCGCTGCTGACCCTGGCTTTTGCGACCGGGCAGCGCACCCTGCCTGACGTGGGCGGCGCGGGTGTGCTTGCGGTCTATGCCTTCACCGGGCTGCTCGCAGCCCTTGCCGTTCTGGGCGCCTGCCTAGCCGCACTGACCCTCGCCGGCGACGAGGCGGCGCGGCTCACCACCAGGACGCTTGCCGTGCTGCTGCCCGTCGGGGTGCTGGTGACGTTGCCGGCAGCAATGGGTACCGCACTCGCTTTCCACTACCGGACCGAGCCCCGCACCTTCGCTGTCGTGATCGCCGTGGTGTTCGCCGGGCTCATTGCCACCGCGGCGACTGCGCGGCTGCTGGCGGTACGGGCGTATCGGCGCAAGCACCGGTAGCGATCGTGCCGTGAGGCTGCTGCAACCAGCCGGCGGCGCCTGTCCCAAGAGTGACGCCGACCCGGGCCGGTGGACCCCGACCGAAGCTCAGATAGCTCCCGCGACGGGGACGACGCCGGCGGGCCGGTCACTGAAGGCTGGGCGCCGCCCACCGCGGTGCCGAGATTGCCTGTCGATGTCAGGAGCTTGGAGCGGTCCAACGGAGCCGGCCCGCGATGACCTGGGCGATCGCGCGGTGCTCGGCAGTGGCGTCATGGATGCTGACCGCGGCGGCGAGCGGGGTGCGGAGAAGCCAGACCATCACGTGGCCGCTGTTGAGCGCGGACCCCTTCGGGCAGGGGAGGACAAGCTCGGCGCGACGGGCGGCGGTGAAGGGGTCGGGGGCGTCGTGGACGCAGAACTGCCGGACGTAGGCGAAGGGGTCGGTGGTGCCGATGATGTAGGCGTGCGGGTCCTCACCGCCCACCGGGCTGATCTAGGAGCTGAACTCCAGGGTGAACACTGGCAGTGAGCCAAACCGGCAGCCATCCACGCAGCCGGCCGGGACGGCAGCGGTGGGCAGGACACCCGGGCAGGGCACCGGGTTGTGGAGCTGGCGGGCGGCAGCCGCGCACTGGGTGCGCAGCGCCGGGGATGTCGGCACCAGGTACACCCCGGCGACCAGCAGGGGTCACCCGGCGGTGTCGGGGCCAGGGTGTACCCGGCTGCCTGGGCGGCCGCCGCGCTCTGGTAGCAGGCCAGGGGACGAACCGGTGCGCCACGCTCGAGCCCGGGGAAGTTCATTGGCTCATAGCTCCGCTGACCGGCCGCGACCATGACCCCAACGCCCAACGGGCACTGCCAGCCGGCCCCGATCTGCACCGGCGTCGCCGTACCGGCTGCCAGAGCAACACTTCGAGGTCCGAGCCGGTCGGTGCCGTTTGCTGGCCGGGAGCCGGTGCAGCCGGCAGTGAGGGCGGCGGTGAGCGCAGCAACGGCGATGCGTGTCCTGGGGGCGGCCCGACTGGTCGACGTTGTGGCTGTGCGGCGATGCGCGAGCGCACCCTGACCGCCGGCGCCAGCTCGTAGGCGGTGCTTCAGCAGCACGCCGCCGTCGGACCCCATGGGCGCCATAGTGACCCCCCCGGGGTTTCACCCCGACCGGCCAAGGTGCTCAACGCTGCTGCTGCCGCGTCTGGGCTTGCCGGTTCAGATGGCTCCCGCGACCAGGACGACGCCGGCGCCGAACAGGACGAGTGGTGCGGCGACGACCAGCCGCCGGCGGGTTGCCAAGCTCGCCGGCAGGCACAACAGCGCCAGGACCAGGGCACAGGTGCCAAAATGCAGCCGAGGGCTCCAGGTCACACGCGACAGTGCGCTCGAACAGGAGCTCTGGCTGCCGCTGGTGGCGACCTGGGCAGCGTCGACGCCGAGCTGTTGGCTCAGCGGTAGCCACCGGCGGTCCTTGGTAGCGGCGGTGGCGGCGAGGTCGGCGGCTGCCGTCCGGGTCGCCGGGTCACGGCGGGCTACCCCTCGGGCCCAGCAGGGTGCACGCCGTGCGGGCGTTGCGCTGCGCCTGCAGTGGCTGTGAACTGAGCCCTCCGGTGGCGATGGGAACGACCGCGGCTGCCAGTACGCCTAGTGCGAGCACTGCCCCAAGCAGGCGCGGCCAGCGCCGAGCCCTGCTCGGGCGCGATAGTGCCCCGGGCTCGGCGGCCTGGGCAGGCTCGGCTGTCACGCGCCGGGAAGGGGAACCAGCCAGGGCTTCAGGGCCAGCAGCCGGTCGGGGACCTGCTCAGCCCAGGCGGCGATGGCGGGGGTGAGCAGGACCAGGCTGAGGGTCACGACGATCTGCCCGTCCTCGCCGGCGGTCAGGCCGCTGGAGTACACCTGCCAGTCCTGGAAGTGGCTGTGGATGTCGGCTCGTACCGCGTCGACCTGGGCGTGGCTGTAGCGGCTGGGTACTACGCACAGCCGCTGCCCGCACACCGGGCGCAGCCTGCTTTCGGCCAGCTCGGATCGCTCGCGCAGGCTACCGGCACCTGGCCGCGCCCGGCAGGGCTGAACATGGTGATGTGCACAGCCCCGCCGCTGGCTCTTAGCGCGGCGAGTGCGTCGTCGAACCCGGTCGGGACGTCACTTCCGGAGGGCCAGCCCCCGGCGGGGGGCTGGCACGGCGGCACCGTCCACGACGGCGGGTCGGGTGTGGGCGGTGGCCGCAGTGTGGACTGGGCGGTGACGGTGAGTTCGTCGTCTTGCCAGACCCCGGTGATGGCGGCCCACCCCTCCAGGGCGCCGTCTTTCTCCCGCAGCTCGAGCAGAGCGGCCAGGTCGACCCCGCGGACAACCACCCCCAGCCCGGACGGCCGCGGCGCGGGCTCGCGGCCCGGGAGGTAGCCGATCGCTCGGACGGCCAGCGGCGGCTCGAACCACACGGCGCCGGCAGCGCTGACGACACGACCGAACGCGGACACCCCCGCCCCGGGGGCCACCGTCAGCTGCGACACGTCCACACCAGCAGTGTGACGCCCACCAACGGGGACCCCCCCGAGGCTGGCAGCGGTGTGACTCACTACTGACGTCGAGCTATTCAGCCCACGAAGACAGGCGCCGGACACAAAATACTCACATGTATTCCTGCCGCACGGTCCAGCCTTCGGGGAGCGCACGCACGGTGAAGGAATCCTTCGGGATCACGCGCCCCGCCTGCTCGACGAAGTCGGCGGGAACAGGGTAGGTGAATAACATTGTCAGGACCCCGGCATCGTGATCGAATCCGCCACTGACGTAACCGTGGGCGTCACGCACCAGCGGAGCGAGCTGGCGTTGAAACGCGAACAGCTCGTCGTCGGTGTAGCGGCGCACGTCCACAGTCTGACCGCGTGTGACCGGTTGCGCAGCCCAATCTTAACCGTTGTCGTGACAGGTGCCCCGCGGCGCTTCGCATAGCGATCGCGTCCATCCACCCAAAGTTGTGACGCCGGGCTCAATTGAGACCGAGAACGTCGGAGAGATGCCGCATAACGACGGTCATCGCTGCCGGCGAAGCCGTCAGGCCGCCGCCGTGGCCCGATGTCGGTCCGACTAGCGCCCGCGCCTTCTTGCGCAGTTCCACCAGGGCAGCTATCCGCGCAGTTCCCGGTTCTTTAGACGTAAGCCTAAGCAGACGTGGCACCAGCCCCGTCAACTTCAACGAATCCGTATTCGCTGCCTGACGCTCGAGGTCGGACAGCGCCGGCAGTCGGTCGGCAAGCAGCCGAAACGCCTCGGCCGTAGGCAACTGCACAAGGGTGAGTTCGTCGCGCTCCTGCTGTGTGCGTTCGGTCCCGCGGATTGGGCGGTCTCCCGCGGCGCCCAGTAGCCAGCCCCGCATCCGCTCGGCAGACGCTGCCTCCGTTCCTGCAAGCAGCGCTGCGCTTTCGCGGAAGGTCTGGGGTGGATGGCCTAGGCTCCTCAGTTCCGCAATGGCCTGATCGTCCGCTGCGCCGTCTTGGGCGAGGCGGTACGCGACTGTCAGCACCTGAACGCTTTCCGGACCCCCTCTTCTGATGTGCACGTCAACAAAAGTAGCCCAAGGTCAACAGGGTCCAGTTCTTCCTTCGAGGGTGTAGCCGGCCGGCTGCTGATCGCCTATGTCGCGGTCGTCGTCGTGGCGCTTGCCGTCGCCGTCTCGGACCACCCAGGGCACGTGCTTCTGCAGTCCGCCACGGATCTCGTCTTCGATCACACCATGATCTCGACCCTTCCTAGGCCGACGTCACTGAGCAACTCAAGTGGCTCTGGATGCGAGCGCACCAGCCGCTGAGGCCGGCCGCGGGCGGGCGCCGCACCGCCAGTTGCAGCTGACAGGAATCCTTGACCGATCAGCCGTACCGCAGACGTCGCCGATCGGGCAGCAGCCGAAGCCGATGTTGCTGGTAGGAGCGTCGGGGCCCGCGGCTGCGGCCGTGCGGACGCTGGCTGCGACACGATGGGTGGGTGGTAGGCCATCGAGTCGCGGCGCAGTGTCCTCGGCTCGTGGCGTCTCTCGGCGGTTCGTGCCGAGCGAGGGCGCCCGTCGTCGGCTGCGGGCGCTGCCTGGACCTTGGAGAGCGAGCCGCGTCTGCCTGCAGGCTCACCCGTGGCCCGTTGTGACCAGCTCCCGCAGGGACAGTGACCCGACTTGGCCTGAGCTGGTCGCCTGCACCAGCGTTGCCGCTGTCGAGTACGCCTCTGGGACATGGCGCCGTACCGCCGCTGAGAAGGATCAGGCCGGCTGGTTCTCGACGGCGCGGCGGCTGCGGGTCGTGGCGCCTGAGCCGGACACCGAGCTGTCGTTCGCCTACGAACGCCCGGGCCGTTGGCGGATGGAGTCGGCGTCGTTCCTGTACGTCGACGACGGAACGACGTGCTGGCTGCGCGAGCCTGAGGGCGGGGTCCGTTCCGCGCCGACCGGCCGCATCCTGGTGCTCCACAGCCCGCGTGAGCTACTGGTACCCCAGATCGACAGGGAGCGGCCCGGGTTGTCCCAGCTGGCTCCGCCTCCGGCGACGGCACCTGTGATCAGCGCGGGTGAGCTGCTGGGTCGGCCCGCCTGGGTCGCCGAGACGGACAGCGGCCGGTTCTGGGTCGATGACGCCACCGGTGTCCTGCTGCGCACAGAGCTCCCAGATGGCTCGGGCTCCAGGTTCCTCGACGTCGACCTCGACCACCCGCCCGGTGTCGACGCCTTCGCCTGGGATGGTCCCAGCGTGCCTTTGGTGATCCCAGCGGATTCGGTGCCTGCTCGGCCGTCGGCGTGGCGCGCCGATCCGGTCCCGACCTTGTCATGGTGGCCCGACCCCGACCAGTTCCAGGCGGTGCGGGTCGAGCCGGTCAGTGGGCGGTTCCTGGCAGTGTTCAATGCGGCGCATGCCTGGATGCTCTGGCTGGGCCGAGGTCCTCTTACCGGTCCGGGGCCGGAGGCGCCGGGCAGCATCGTCTACGGCTGGACCACCACCGATTGGCGCTACGTCCTCAGCGCCGATGCGGCAGCCGGTATCGACGCCTCCCAGTTGCGCGAGATCGCTATGGACATCGACTGGTGACGCCTCCCACCTGGGGGCAGCTGGCCGGCTGGCTTGTCACAGCGGTGGCCGCGCCGTCGCGCGGAAGTGCCACAGTCGTGCTCGGTCCCGGGCAGCCGGCGCAGACCTGCGGGTTCGTGCACCGGCCACCCCACGACCTTCGTCTCGATCTCGCGGACGGTGCCACTGTGCTGGCGCACCGCCACTTCCTCGTCACCGTCGCACCCGATGGGCACGCGACCGAAGGTCGCCATCCCCTGCACGGGGCCCTGCTCGAGCTGCTGCAGGACGACCGCCGCGGGTGGCGCCGCAGCGACTTTCACCGGCCCAACGGCCCGGTCCGCGAGACCCGTGTCGGTGGTCGGCTCGCCTGGCAGGTGCTGCTGGAACCACCGGCAGGCAAGGTCGGCCCGCTCGAGCTCGTCATCGACGACCAGACCGGGCGGATGCTGCGCCAGGCCAACCTGGCGCCGACCCAGGGATGGTCGACCCAGCTCGACCACCTCGAGGACGCCTCCCCGGGTGATCGGGAGTTCGTCGTGCACGGTCTGCGGCCCACTGACATGGCCGACCGAAACGAACAGCAGCACCGCGAACTCGCCGCGCTGCAACCGACGCTGCCCAACATCTGGCGGTGGCCGCCTGGCTTTCGCCCCGCCAGCGTCCAGCGCCGAGACGAATACACCGTCATCGTCACCCTGCAGCTCCCGAACAAGGAGGACAGGAACCGGCCAGCGAAGGTCCATCTCAGCCGCTGGTGGGCCGGTCAACCACCGCGGCTGCCCGAAGCCGCCGATCAGGTCATCTCCTGGCAGGACGCCGACTGGTCGTACCGCATGGCAGTCGAGGGCCGCACCCTCGACGCCGGCGAGCTGCGGCGCGTCAAGGGCAACGTCGTTGAACGCCAACTCAGAGTTTGACAACTCGCAGCCATAAGCGGTCGCCCCGTCGCCCCGTCGCCCCGTCGCCCCGTCGAGAGGCAGCTGGACCTGTCGCATCTTGGGGGTCGGCTGGCCTGCGGGCTCGACCGCCAGCGAGCCTGAAAAGAATGTCCGCCGGAGACGGGGTCCTAGGCTCGCGCCATGTCTGACCTCTTCGTCACAGTTCGATGATCGTGACGCCGGACGGGAACTCGGTCCCAACAAGGATCGGAAATACGCCTTGACCAGCGGGAACACCCACCGCCGATACTGAATCTAACGTCGACTGAACCGGAGAATCCGTCTCAGTCTGGTGCGCAGGGCCCTCCGGTCGCCAGATCAGCGCAGGCGCATCACCGTTGTGCGTGTCAGTCGGTCGTGCAGGACGAGGTCTGGCTCGCGGCGGTGCCGCACGGCGCGGGGAAGCTCGAATAGGCACAGGACCAGCCTCGTGAGTCCGCGCAACCCTGAGCGGGCAGCCGACGGAGCCTGGCCGGTGCGGACGTCGACGACCCTCAGGTGGACCCGGGTCAGGCGGTGAAGAGCCCCGTACCGGTCCGCAAGCCGAGGCCAAATCTGGTCGGTCAGCACAGCGTCGATGACTGTGTAGAGGAGCAGGAAGCCGAGCCCGACCGCGACGCCCTGCGCCGCCAGGACCCACAGGGCCGCTAACCCAGGGACGATCGAATGGCTGATGAACCGGGCGTTGCGCAGGTACATCGGGGGCGCCACTGACGGCGCACCCTGGTTTCGCTCGCGCAGGCGCTGCCGCGTCGCGGTCCTGTTCCGCCCGGGTCCGAAAGGCCCCCCATCTCAGCTCGCGACGCAGGCCAGCCCACAGCCGCCCGAGGTCAGCATGGGGAATGCGGATTGGCTGGATGCGGTGAGCCACAGTGAGGGCGACGCCGAGGACGACAACCGCGGCGACAACGGCGCCCCAGCCTGAGCCGGTCCGGGCGCCCTGCCAGGTCCACCAGATCAGCAGGGGCGGAAACGGAAGGGCTGCGGACAGCAGCAGCGCCCGGTCCTGCCAGCGCCGGACGTGCCGGACCCCCCGGCGCTGCAGACCAGACATCCGGCGCTGCAGCAGGTAGCGCAGGCCGATGTAGGCACCGGAGCAGAGGGCGTCGCTCAGCACCGCTGCCGCGAGGCCGGTTGCAGCGCTCGAGTGGTCCTGGGTGCTGATAATTAGGGGTATCGCGGCGTTGAGGACGAGCACGGCGGCCAGGGCGACGCTGGCGACCTGCCCGAGCGCGTCGACCCGGGTCTGGTCGGGGCGGGCACCTGCTGCGAGCAGCCGCACCGTCTGGGCTTCTGTGAATCGGTAGGTCCCCTCGAGAACGCCGGCCAGGCAGGCGAGCGCGTCTTGGTCCTGCGGGTCGGTCGCGACGGCCTGGCGGGCGGACGTCTCTGCGTTCATGGGGTCGCCGGCAGCGCTGTACGCCCGGGACAGCGCCACGTGCGAGGCCGGCAGCAGCGGAGCGAGCTCCACCGCCTGCTGTGCACTGAGCACCGCGGCCGCCGCCTGGCCTTGGACGCGCTGCGCCGCAGACAGCACGATCAGTGCCTCGGTGAAGGGCCCGGCTGCCGCCATGGCAGCCTGGGCGCTGTCCAACGCCTCCCTGCTCTGGCCGCGTGCGAGCGCGATTTCGCCGAAGAGAACCAAACCCCACGGGTGCTCCGGCTGCCCGGCCAGGCCGGCACGGGCCTGGGACTCGGCCTGGGTGAACTCGCCGAGCTGGTAGAACGCACTCGCCCGCATGAAACACACGTCCGGGTCCGGCGGAAGCGCACTCATGACGGTGAGCGCCTCCGCCGGACGCCCGACATCGAGCAACGATCCGGCCCGGGCAAGGCCGTCGGCGACCAGGTCGCGCCCCGGCTCAAGCATCAGGCGAGCTTCTTGCGCCGCAGGTACTAGAGGAGGTCGTCGTACTCGCCGGACTCGTTCGCGACCATCGCGATGTTGCGTGCCGACTGCAGCCAGGCGCCGGTACTGGCCCGCACTTCTGCACCACTAGCAGGCAGCCCCTCGTCGCGCCCGGAGCACAGCGGGCGTACCTAACTCGACGTACAGCCAACGCGTTCTCCTCGAGGGCAGGCGATCCTGAACTCCTCTTTCTACCGGCGGCCGTCGTGCGCTTTGTACGGGTCGACAAGAGGGTCTTACTCGGCCGCTCACAGCGGCAGGACGTGGCCCCATTGGTCTCAGCTGGAGAGGGGGCTTCACAGGCCGAGCTGGGTGGCGGCGTTGTCGGTCCAGGCGGTCTGGACGCGGACGTAGCCGCCGAGGGTGGCCAACGAGCGGTGCCGGGTCTGGGGGCGATGGCCCGCTCGGATGCGCCGCGCAGGTGGGCGAAGGTGACGAAGCCGGCCCGCAGGCTGTGGGCGCTGTAGCGGGCCGGGTCGATATCGGCCCGGGCGATGGCGTTCTGGATCAGGGTGTTGATGCTCTTGGGATGCAGCGCCCGGGCCGAGGCCTTGTTGCTCTTCCCGACGCCACGAAACACCGGGCCGCTGGTGACACCGGCGGCCGTCAGCCAGGTCTGCGCCGTAGGCCGAGCCGTTAGCCGACGTGGGGTCGAGATCTTGACTCCTTGTTCCCAACTGTCGGGGCGGCCGTGCTGGGGAGACCACGGCCGGGTTCGCTGAGCAGCGGGTGGATGGGGGGTCAGGTCAGGCAGCTGCCGATGACGGGTGTGCCGGCAAGGCGATCGGCCAGGAACTGGACTGCCACCGGGGAGGCTTCGGAGTTGGTGGTGAGGTGTTCACCGGGGAAGGCCTGAAAGACCGTTGTTGCGCGGTTTGCGCACCAGGTTGTGTGCAGGGTGCGGGCTTGGGCGAGGGGGACGATCTCGTCTGCGGCGCCGTGATACTGAAACACCGGCACCTTGGGCACCACCGCTTTGGTGGTGATGGTGTTGGCTGCCTCGACCTGGGCGACGCTGGGGATGTCGCCGAACTGGGTGACGGTCATGTTCTGGAAGTACTGGGACAGGTCCTTGAAGGCGTACATGGCCAGCGAGTCGGTGCTGCACTGGGTCGCGACCGCGGCGAACGCGGCTTTGCCCGCGGGGTTGAGGTTGGCATAGAGCGGCACCTGCTGGGGGTAGGCCGCGGCGAACCCGGCAAGGGAGTACATCAGGAACGCAGCACCGGCGTTGCCGTTGAGGGCCTGTCCGACAGCCCTGCTGTCGGCGGGTACACCACCGGAGGCGTCACCTTTGAATTTGAGCTCGGGGGCGTAGGAGGGTTGCAGCACGGTAGCCCAAGCTGAGGCACCACCGCCCTGGGAGTAGCCCCAGATGGTCAGCGGAGCGGCCTTGGCCACGCCGCTACCCGGCAGGTTCTGCGCGGCCCGCACGGAGTCCAGGACGGCGTGGGCTTCGGAGCGTCCGGTGACGTAGGTGGGGGTGGCGCCTGTAGTATAGCCCTCATAGTCAGTGACCGCAACTGCCCAGCCCTTGTTCAATGCCTGGTTGATGTTGGGGTTTTCGTACTCCGAACCGGTGACGAGCTGCTTGGAGGGGGCGCACTGCGGCCCGGGGCCCTGCGTACCGACCGCGAAAGCGTCGACCGGACGGGGGCCGGTGCCGGTCCAGGGCGTGGTTGGGGTCAAAACGGTGCCGGTCATGGCGACATCTCGGCCGGTGGTGGTGCGCGAGTGGTACATCACCGTCCACGCCTTCACCGGCGGAGCGCCCGGGCCGAGGGAGACGGTGGTCCTGCGGGAGCGGATCAAGGCGCCGGGAGCCCCGGCAGGCAGCGGGGACGGCGGCCGGTAGAAGTCAGCAGCAGCAGCGGCCCCGGTTGCGGCTGTCGCTGGCGCGACCGAAGCCGATGCGGCGGGCGCGGGCAAGGCTCCCGCGCCCATGCCGAGCAGTAACGGAACAGCGGAGAGCAGGAAGCGGCGGCGCATGCGGGAACCCTTCGGCGGAGGGAGAGGTAAGGAAAATTTGCTGATGTGACGCAGGTCCCCCTGTCCTGCCCGAAGTGTCATGGTTCATGCCAATCCGGCCAGCGTCCCTAGCAGGTGAGGCCCCATAGATGGCGCAACCTCCCGGGCCCGCTCGTCGTGCGAACGCCCACAGCGAACGCAACGGTCCCGACAAGGGGCAAAACCCTCCCTGACCAGCGGGAATTCGCTCGCCGATAAGAGATCTTGTGTCAAGCGAAGGGCTGCGTATGGCATCTGATGCACGACTCGCCGCTGCCCCGGACTCGCCTGCCGTCCTCCCACTCGCGGTACCGCGGTTTGCTACTCACAGTAACGGTCTCGTTGCGCGGGCGCCCGCCGCCGGGCTACGCTTACCGCCCGGCGTGCTGCAACAAGACCCAGTCACAGCCGCGGCCGGTCTGCTCGTCGACGCCCGCGACCTGCTTGCGGCATCCGGCGGCACGTGGCCAACGGCGGGAGACCTGGTGGACGGTGCCCGATCGGCGGCGGCCGCCTTCTGCGTAGCCGGCGTGCTCGCCGGCTGCGGCACTCAGCGGCCCGGGGTCACGCAGCCGGCGTCCCCTATTGCGGCTGACCAGCTCATCGGGCGGGCAGCGTCGGCGACGGCTGCCGCCGGCACCGCCCGGCTGCTGCTGACCAGCCGTCTGGACGTCAACTCCCCTGGGGCGAGCGCCACTCAGACGACAAGCAGCAACGGTGTCGTCGACTTCCGCGCCGACAGCAGCGACCTGCTTGCGCACCAGCCCTATGGCGGCGGCAGCGAGACCCGGCGGATCGGCACCGCCAGCTATGAGCACCAGCAGCAGCCGCCCGGGCTTTCCCACCTCGGTCCGGACAAGCCGTGGCTACGCACCGACCTGTCCGTCCAAGAGCGCTATGTGCTGGGCACCTCCCCACTGCTGATAGCCGCATCACCGGCCGACTTGCCGGCCGCGCTGTCCCGGCTGCTGGCAGACGCCGACGGAAAGGTTGCCGCGGTCGGGACCGAGCGGATCGACGGCACCTCGACACGTCACCTGCGGCTGACCGTCGACCCGGCGCGGGCCGCTGCCCGTGCCGGCGGGCAAGCCGAACAGCTCTACCGGCGGGCCGCCGGCTGCCACCGAGCTTCCGGCCCGCAGCCGGTCGACGTGTGGATCGACGACCAGCAGCGGCTGCGCCGCATCGAGCTGCACTCCCCGTTTCCCCTCGGGGGCTGGTTCGTCTACGGCGGCGGCACACCTACCAGTGACACGCTCACGTTGACGTTGTCCGACTTCGGCCTGCCCGTGCACGTGCCCACCCCGCCGGCCGACCAGATCGAGACCGCATCCCAGTTCGCCGCGCAGCTGCACCACGCCAGCCATCAGGGAACGGCTAGCGCCCCGCTACGTGCCCACCGCGTGGATGTCTGCGCCGACCCCAGGACAGCCGGCTGACGCGACAACGAGCCCCCCTTCTCGTCGGCGTCGCGGCCGGCGACTCGCCGCCCCCCGGCTGGCGAGCGTTCCCCCGGGTGGGTGGGAGATCGTGTGCGGGTGAGCGGTTCCGACCCTGCCCTGCCGCCGGGTTACCCGGAATTGCTCGACGAGCTCAAGGCGGCAGTGGCCACCGCCCGGCTGCAGGCGCACCGGAACCGTCAACACCGAGCTGCTAGCGCTGTACTGGCAGATCGGCGACAAGATCGTCGAGCGTCAGCAAGCCGAGGGCTGGGGCACGCGAGTTGTCGACCGGCTCGCCGTCGACCTGCGTGCGGCGTTTCCGCAGATGCGCGGGCTGTCCAGGAGCGACCTCAAGTACATATGCCAGATGGCCGGCGCGTAGCCCCGAGACGCATTGACCAACAGCTTGTTCATCCAACGCTTAGTTTTTGTCGCCACTCGTTGGAGCGGCGCTTCTGGTGGCAGCGTTAGCACTTGCCTTGGGTTCGGCGAGGAGCGGGGCACTGACCCGCTCTGCAAGTCAGTCCGTTCGGGTCAGTAATTCGTGTGTTCGTTGCCGCCACTCGGTGATTCGGGTGCGAAAGTTTTCGGTGGGGTCGACGGTCCAGAGGAATGCGGAGCCGATGCCTTCGACGACGATCGCGTGTGCGGTGGGCTCGGGAGCGAGGTCGGGTCGGATGCTGCCGTCGGCCTGCCCGGCCAACACGGCGGCGAGGGTGTCGGTACGCAGGCGGGTGACCCAGTCCGCGACGTGAGTCGCATGACGTGAGCTGCTTCCGGCAGCTTGGAACTCGATAGCGAAGATGGTGCGCATCAGCTCCGGGGATTCGTCGATCAGCGCGGCCATGGTGTCGAGCCGGGCTAGTGCCCGTTCGAGCCCGGTGGCGGTGTCGGGGAGCTCGACGGTGAGCGGCCCTTCGTAGGCGGATGTGACGACGGCGTCGATGAGTCGTTCTTTGGATCCGAAGCGGGCGCGGACCATGGAGCGGCTGTAGCCGGCGCGGCGTCCGATCTCGGCAGCGCTCGCGGCCTCGTACCCGCCTTCGGCGATCAGTTCGGCGGCGGCCCGGATCAGGCGTGTCCTGGATTCTTTGACGCGTTCCTGCTGGGTCCGGCGGCCGTTCGGCACGGGCTGACCCTACCGATCATCCTCACTTATTCGACATCGACAAACAAGTGCGTACGATCGACGGAGGCCCACCATCTATTGACCTGTACAGAAGGACGGACGATGACAGCGAACAGCCGGGTACGGACAACGCGTGTCGGAAGCGTCGAGCGCGGATGATCGATTTCATCCTGACGCGGACCTCAACGTCGTCGATCGAGACGGTGTTCGACGCGATGACCAACCACCGTGCGATGGCCGGTGACGTGTGGTTCTTCCGGCGCAGCACGCTCGATCGGGAGGGAATCCCCGCACCAAACGGTGTCGGCGCGATCAGACGCCTCGTCGCAATCGGTCCTCCATTCGTCGAGGAGATCACCGAGTTCGAGCGGCCCACCCGGTACGCGTACAGGATGCTCTCAGGCGCGCCGACCCGGGATCACACGGGCACGATCGAGCTGCGCGAAACAGACACTGGAACCGAGGTCAGCTGGCATCTACAGGCAACGCTCAAGCTTCCCGCCATCGACCGGCTCGCGCTGCCAATAGGCAAGAAATTCATCGACCAGCTCCTCAAAGGCGCCATCACCGCCGCCGAGCGGTCGGCGACTCGCGAGCCGATTGCCGCGCTACGCCTCGCCAATGACGCCGACCGGGACGTTCCGACGCCGCCGCTCGGCATCAATGGCGACAATGGCGACAAACACTAAGCGTTGGATTTTGCGCCGATGATGGCGCTGCCCCGGGAAGGTCGGTGAGCACGACCGAGCGGCGTTCCTGTCGAAGCCAACCGCGGGAGGCGAAGTTCAGCCAGGGCTTTTTGACCCGCTCGCGGGACGCTCCGACGAGCTGGGCGAGCTGGACCCGGGTCAGCCCGTGCGCCACCTGCATAGTGCTTCCGTGTGGTTCACCGAAGCGGGGGGCGAAGTCGAGCAGCGCGTTGGCTACCCGGCCTTGCACGTCGAGGACCGCGACGTCGAAAAGGGCGGCGTTGGTGCGGTGCATCCGGCGGGCCAGCAGGTGCAGCAACCTGGCCGCGGCGTGCGGCCGCGTCGTTGCCCACTCGAGCAGGTCCTGCCCGCCGAGCACCGCCACCCGAGCCGCGGTCAGTGCGCGCACCGTGCTGGTGTCCCGGCCGGGGTCGAACACGCCCAGCTCCCCAACCGAGTCCCCCGGACCCAGCACCGCGGTCACCACCCGTTCGTCGCGGTGCCGGCGGGTCAACGCGAACCGGCCGGCCAGGACGACGAACATCTGCGCACCGCCGGACTCGCCGTGGGAGATCAGCTCCTGGTCCTCCTCGACTGTTGCGAACCGGAAGGCCGGCAGCAGCGCCGCCACGTCCCGGGGGTCAAGACCGTCCAGCAACGGAGCCGAACACAGCACATCCAGGTCCTCGTCGCAGCCGGACCACCCGGGCGGCCCGTCGCCGTGGGCAGGACCGTCCAGACCGGACCTGACCGACCGTCCACGAGGTAGATCGGCCCATCCCCGGGGCTGCTTGGCAGCACCCGCAGCAGCTGGCGGCCGGTTGCGGCGGTTAGCGTCCACCCGGTGGGTCGAGTTGTGGGGGTGTACCTCGCCGGCGCCGCCGGCCTGGCGATGCGGCCAGTGCAGTCGGCGGTGGCGGTAGCCGGCCAGGGGCTGGTCGGCGACCGCTACCAGGCCGGCACCGGCCAGTGGTGCTACGACCGGCGGCTGTACGACGACGTCACCCTCATCGCCGCCGAGGCGCTGGACGCCGCCGGCGCCGAACACGGGGTGCACCTGCACGCCGGCGCAGCCCGGCGCAACGTGGAAACCAGCGGAGTCGACCTGCTGGCGCTGGTCGGCCGGCACTTCCGGATCGGGGAGGTAGTGCTGCGGGGCAACCGGGCGTGTGAGCCGTGCCGCTACCTGGACCGGGTCACCGGCCAGCCGGCCAAGGCCGCGCTAGCCGGACGAGGAGGGTTGCGAGCCACGGTGATCACCGGCGGGGCTGTGCGCGTCGGCGATCTTGTCCTTGCCCGGCCGGCCACCAGGCCCGGCGGCCGGGACGCGTCTGCCGGCGGCGGCTGAGCCGGGACGGACGGCCGGCGTCAGCGGCGTCCGGTCAGTCGCCAGGCGGTGGGCAGCAGCCCGGCGGCCAGCGCGACTTTGACCGCGTCACCGGCCAGGAACGGTGTCACTCCCAGTGCAAGCCCGCGGGCCAGGCCGACGTGCAGCGTCGCCATCAGCCAGGGCAACCCGAACGCGTAGATCACTAGCGACCCGAGGCCCATGGTGGCGGTGGTGCGCAGCACGGTGCGGTCACCGCCGCGGGAGGCCAGGATGCCGACCAGGGCTGCGGCGAAGGGGTAGGCCAGCAGGTAGCCGAACGAGGCGCCGTGCACGACAGCGGTTCCGCCGTGGTGCTGGGCGAACCACGGTAGGCCAGCGAGCCCGGCCAGCACGTAGAGCACCATTCCCAGGGCGCCGCGGCGCAGCCCCAGGGTGGCGCCGGCGAGCAGCACCGCGAACGGTTGCATCGTCAGCGGCACCGGGGTGAACGGCAGCGACACCGCGACCTGCGCGCTGAGTCCGACGAACGCGGCGGCGCCGAGCACCAGGGCGGCGTCACGAACCCGGGCTCCGGGCAGCAGGTCCGCCAACACCAGCCGGCGCCGGGCCAGCAGGGCGGGTGAGGCCAGGGACACGGTTCCTCCTCTGTGCGGGCCAGCGCCCGACGCTGTCCGGCAGGACATTAGCGACAACCCGCGAAGGTTGCCCTCGCTTGCACTGGCCAGGATGATGATCTGCTCGAGCTCGTGTTCGTCGGACGGCAGTACTACTGGCGCGAGGGACGTCTGTACGGCTGCGGAACCAGTGGCGGGCGTCAACTCACCGTCGAGTCTTGCCGCCGCACCCGCTGCTTGCGAACGAGATCGACTTCTGAGCTGCACAAACGCCTATTGCCGGCATCGGCTGGGTCTCAGCGCAGGTGTGCCCCCGCCGGGGTCGCTTCCGGTGCTATCCCGTCGGGGTCGGCTGGCGGCTGGGCGTGCAGGTCCCCGTCCTGCGGTTCTGGCTCGCCTGCGGCTGCTGGCTGGGGTCCGACTGCGGCGGCGAGCATGCCGGCGTTGGGAACGTGCAGGAGCCCGTCTTCGGTGGCCATCGACACGTACGTCAACCCCATGGCGGTCACAGCGCCGGTGAACTCCCCGCCTAGGGCACCGGAGCGGACCCGGACCTGGTCACCGACTGTGAACGGCCGGGCGATCAGCAGCACCAGGCCGGCGAATGCGTTGCCCAGCGCCTGCTGGGCGGCGATGCCGACGATGACGCCGGTCAGCGCCCCACCAAGCAGCAGGTGCTGGACCGGGACGGCGAGGACGTCGAGGACCGCCAGGATTAGCAGTACGTAGCCGGTGACGGTGACTAGCAGCCGGACTGCGCTTGCCGCTGCCGGGCCGCCGCGGGCGCCGACGATCCGGTCGAGTTCGCTGGCGACGAACTTGATGGTCAGCGCCCCGAAGAGCAGGAACGCGCCGGCGGCTGTCAAGGCGATGACCTTTAGGTGCACGGGTCGTCCGCGTACGTCACCCAGGGCGGACCCGAGCGCCAGGGCCAGCAGGGCTCCTACGGCGCTGGCGGCTGCTCGCCGGAAGTCCGGTCCTGTCACGATCGCCAACGACGGCCCCGGGTGGCGGTCGCGAAGCGCAGCGGCAGTGTCCTTGAGGAAGCGGCTCACCTGCTCAGCCTTGCACCGCCGATCGGTCAGCGTTGGACCTGCGGGGCGGGAGCCGCCGCCAGTACCCGTGGCCGTGTCAACCTGACTTGGCCACGGGGGGACCTCGCGGCCAGGAACAGGCAGAACGGCTGGCCCACCGGATCGAGCATGACCCGGACGTCGTCCTGGGGCTGGTAGGACGCGAGCGTGGCGCAGCGTGCTGCGCCCACGCCACTGCGACATCCGGGTCGTCGATAGCGATGTCGAGGTGGGTCTGAAGCTGCTGCTGACCCTCCATCGACGGCCACACCGCCGCCACGTACTCCGCCTCGCATTCGAAGTTCAGGGTCGAGCCGGGGCACTGTCAGGCGGCCGCATCTGGGCCCACCCATCTTGCGGAGGGAGATCAAGTCGGGGCGGGTCGGTAGAGGTCACCGTCCACCCGATCAGTTCGCTGTAGAACGTGGCGAGCGCGCGGATCAGGCGCCACAATTGATACCGACGTCACCCGCAACCGGTCGCAGCACGAAGAAACTGTCTCGGCGCTGCTTCCGCTGCCCGACGTGGAGGGTGTCATCGGTCTTTGCCTGCCGGGTCTAAATCAGTGACCGATCGCCTTTCGGTACTGGTCGGGCCCGTCCCGGTCACGAACGTGGATTGGGTAACCGTCAACGTCGATCAATCAGCGCTGCCGCAGGTCGACGCTCTGCCGACTTGCTGTTCGTCCGGAGGGAATGGTGTCAGTCCACAGGCAGATTTCCAAGCGTTGAGCGCCCTCGACAGGCATCCACCGTCCCGACCGATGGAAGTTGTCCAGCTCGACGCCACTCCGGTCAATCTCAAGCTCGTTGACGACGACGGACAGCCGATCACCGGCGCTCGGTACGCCGTCGCGATTGACGTGTACGTACAGCAAGGCGATCTTGTCCTGCCGGGTCGTTGCTGGAGCACTCAACGGCCTGGACGGGCGCCGGACACTGTACGACCTGATGGTGCCTCGCCGGGAGCCGTCCCTTGACTGGCTCGACGCGCCGGAGAGGCCTTGAGGAAAAGAGGCAACGATTGAGCAGCGAAGGAATCTTTCTCACCAGCGGCAAAGACTTGACGGTGTTGACGCAACGGCCGTACGCGACTGAAGACGTGCTGCAGCAGGCTCTTGCCGAGCATCCTGAGGTGATCGCCGGGCCCACGACTGCCGGTAGTGAGACCACAAGTCTGCTGCTGGTCAAGCGGGAGATGGGCGTGCCAGGGACGGAGGGTGGCAGCGCCGTCTGGAGCCTGGACCACCTCTTTCTTGACGCCGACGGCGTCCCGGTGGTCGTCGAGGTCAAGCGCTCGTCGGACACACGGATTCGACGCGAAGTTGTCGGACAGATGCTCGACTATGCGGCCAACGGGGTGAGGTACTGGCCGGTGGCAACGCTGCGAGCTGCCGTGGACGATGCTGCGGCAGCGGTTGGCAAGACCGGCGAGGAGCTGGTGACCGCGCTTCGCGAGGGCCTGGATCCCGAGGAGTTCTGGAAGGCCGTCGAGGCCAACCTTGGTGCCGGTCGCATCCGGTTGCTGTTTGTTGCCGACGCGCTTCCCGCCGAGTTGGTCAGGGTCATCGAGTTTCTCAACGAGCAGATGAACCCAGCCGAAGTGCTCGGAGTCGAGTTGCGCCAGTACGTCGGCAGTGGTCACACCGTCTACGTGCCCAGGGTCGTCGGTCGGACCTCGGCCGCCGTCGCCGCAAAGGTCTCCTCGAGCGGGCAGCTGTGGACTGAGGAGACATTCCTGGAGGCTGCCCATAGCCGCTGCTCGGACGTCGAGGTGGCCCTAGTCGAGCGTCTGCTGGCCGACGTGCATGCTCGCGGCAGCAAGCTCGGGTGGGGCAAGGGTGTGACGCCTGGAGTCTCTGGCTGGTACACGGTCGGCGCTCAGCCCGCTGCGGTGTGGAACCTGAACGTCAACTCCGAGAGCCCGACGGCGAGGCCGTACCTGTACTTCTACCTGGCCGATCTCACCAAGAGGCTGACGCCAAGCGACATCGAGCAGGCCGCAGCACTTCTCGAGTCGATCGCAGCCATGGCGCCGAAGATCTCTGAAGCGCGAGCGGCAGATTGGAACAAGTACCCGTCCGTCTACTTGCCGGACGTGGTGACCTCGTCGGCAAACATCGAAGCAGTCTTCCAAGCGATCGGGAGCCTCACCGACAGCGGCGCCTCTGCCGTTGATGGCGTTTGATGTGGCTCAGCGTGCACCTGAGCTCGACCAGTGCGTTGCGTCAAGGCGCCGCGTCGAAGTTTCAGAGGTGGGCTTCGGCTTCCGCCCGGCAGCCCTTCGGTGTCCGCGTCAGAACTTGATGGTGGCCTCGATCGTGACATCAAGATGGTCTTCAACCTGACGCAAAAACTCGGCGTCGACCTTCAAAAACTTCATCGTGGTGAACTGCGCAGCGATTCTCAGATTCTCGGAAGAGTCCCGGGTGAGGCTCAGGGAGATTTGGCGGCTCGTCAGCGGGTTTTCACCCGCCCGCAAGTCCACCAAGGAGGCCAATTCTTCGTCGTCCTCGAGCCCTCGCTCACGCAGAAACGCCTGCGCCTCGGAGATATTCGGCACTCCACCGCGAAAATTGTCGTTTAGCTGTAGCCGCGAAGTCACCCACTCGACTAGTTCATGGTCCACTTTGGCTTGAGCGTTCTGGACCCTGACCTTCGCAGTACCGGCCCCCCGTGTCGTGGTCTTGCGCCGGTCTGAGGTCACGTGCTCGGTGGTGACGCGGGTGGCACCGAGGATAGAACACAACCGACTCAGCAGCATGAACTTCTCCACCGCGAACTCGGCGAGAGCACGATCGGCCGGCTCATAGTGGTCAACGTTGAACGGGCTTTGGACGAGCAAGGCTCCGGGGCGAAGTCTGTTGGACTGCCGGAGCCGCTCTAACAACTTATCGGGAGGGCCAGGCTCGTGCCTCTCGGGAAGCGCTACGAGCAGCGCCTCGGGGCTGTCCAGGGCGTCGACCGTGCCGGGATCAGTTCGCGACAGCCTGGCGTCCTCCGCCGTAAGCACGATCAAGACGCGTCTGCGCTCAGGCGGCGTCTGGTCGATCTGGTTCACTCGGATCCTCTCGTTCGCCTGCGGAGCCAAGATGCTCGCAGTCGCGCCCAAAGCCCAGCGAAGAAGGCTGGGAGCCGGCTTCGCCGACTCCCACGTGCTTTTCCCGAGGTCACCCACTTCTTCAGGTCCTCATGGAACGCTTCGGTGGTGTGTCGACCGATCAGCGCTGCCTGCTCCGCTATCAAGGACGCCAGTAACGGCTTCTCGAGTTCCACACGCCCTAACAGCGCCAGCAGGGGCGCCCGGCGTCCCTGAACGTCGCGTTCTTTGGAGCCGATCTTGATGACGATGTGCTGCTGCAAGGAGTAAAAGCTCGTTTCGCCCACCGTGGCCGGGACCCCGTTGACGAGGGTGTAGGAAAGGGTCGCGAGTTCTGAAGCCACTTCACCTGCAGAAGCGTCAAAGACCAAGTCATCTCGGACGCACTGATCTTCCGACCTATTGTCCAAGGCTTGGGCTAAGAGGAACACGTCAGCGCCCCAACAGGCGCTTGAGCATCGGCATGGCCTCGTCCTTCGTAAGGAGTGATCCAACTTCGGTCGCGCGTGCGCGGCACCTACCTTGTAGGAGGAGGACCGAGTCGTGATCGAGGATGAGGTCGCTGTATGGAGCGGCGCCAACCTGGGCCCTGAGCGGATCGGTGTCCGCATGGGTGCCCATGATGAGGACGTCCTTATCCGAGACACCCCAGCGCTTCATCATCCAACCGTCTTCCTCGACGCGGCGTGCGTAGTCAACGTCGGTCCGGAGGAGGTGGGCGTCGAACAAGAAGAAGACAGTCGATGACCGCTTGAACTGCCTCTCCCAGTCCGGGTACGCCCGTTGGGCACCGGGGAGGTCGACGCCCTTCCGTATGTCGAGATCTAGCGCCTTGTTGCGTTTGCTCCGAGTGGGCGTTGGGCCGATCGTCGCCTCGGGATCGTGGTGCACCTCGCCGGTCAGCAAGAGCGACTGGAGCACTGTCTTCCCTGACGTGCGAGGGCCCAGAACCGCTACGTGCTTGCCCGCGAAGAACAGAACGATCTCATCCCATGCACTCACGTCCGGCTTCACCCCGTCCGTAACGCGAGCTGGCACCCCTGGCGGTCGATGGGGAAACTCTAGCCCAGTCTCCATTTGTCCGCTCTTGACGACCGTGTCGCGGGCAGTCCGGGATCGTGGCCTCGCCATTCTGGTTGTTCGTCAGGCATCCAGCTGATTAGTCCATGAGCAGGAAGAACCGTACGACGCTTGCCGCAAAGCGAAAGACATATCGGAATTGCGAGCGTTGCTGTCTGAAATGCGGATGTGGTGCGACGGTCGACGTGAAACTGCACTCGGTGCTTCAACAGTCGACTACGCCGAGTGATGACCGGCCGCGGCTGGGCTGCTCAGGTTGTCCAACTTGTGTGTCGGATCGGTCCTCAGTGACAACTTCGGTCCCACATCTGTCCTGGTCAGCGTGTCGGACTTTTCCAACTGTGTTGTCCCTGACCAGCTGCTGCGTTCGGCTCGCCACTGAGACGAATTGCCCGTCACCCGCAACAGCAGCGAACCGGGGCGTCAGCGGCCTCAGAAGGCGCGTGCGGGGCGTTGCAGGTTTACCGCGACGACCCGGGTAGTCGAGGACTCCGGATCAATCGGCGACTAACTGCTGAGTAGGCGCCGATCAGGCGTGCCGACCGGACCAGCGCTTCTGGACGGGTTGGCGCCTGCCCACCCGCACGCTCAGCGGCATGAGCGGACGTTCGGTTACGCCCCGTCGAGCAGTCCGGGCCCCGGCCCGGGCGGTTTGTCGGTGCAGCAGCGCGGAAACGCGGCGCTCCGTACCGTCTGGTGACGGGAGGAGACCGACACGATGAGCACAACCGCAGCCGCTGTCGACCTCGGTCCGGCGCGCGCCGCCGACGCCGCCCGCGCCATCTTCCACGACCCGTCCGCAACCGGCCTGCACGAGCCAGCCGGACCGGACGAGTGTGCTGCCGCCGTCGCCGCGCTCGCGCGTTGCTTCTCCGACGCCGGCGGGACGGTCAGCAACATCGTTGCGAACGCCCGGGCCGCCGCGCAAGTTCTGTCCGGTGACAGGCTCCAGGGACTGTCAGAGATCGTCCAGAACGCCGACGACGCCGGCGCGTCCCAGGTCCGGATCGTCCACGCCGACGACGCGCTGCTGGCCGTCCACGACGGACAGCCGTTGACCCTTCGCAACGTTCACGCGCTCGCCGCGCCGTGGCTCACCACGAAGCGCGACGACGCCGGCGCGACCGGCCGGTTCGGGATCGGCCTGCTGACCTTGCACGCGCTCGCGGAGGCGTTCGAGCTCCACAGCGCCGACTACCACCTGCGCCTTGGCGATCCGACCCTCGAGACGATCCCGGCGTTCGCAGACGCGGCCCTGGCTGGGCCGGACGACACCGTCGTGCGGGTCTGGCTCGACCCGGGCGGGCTCGGACCGGACGAGCTCATGGCGTGGTGCGAGCACTGGGACGACAGCAGCCTTCTGTTCCTGCGCAACATCCGCAAGGTCACGTTCGTCGCGGCCGGCGGCCGCCGCGAGCTCGCGCTCCGCTCCGAACCGATGCCGCCCGTCACCCGGAACGTGTGCGGCGCCGACGTGCCCGTCTCGCGCGCGCGCGTCGTCGCCGCCGACGGACGGCGCTGGCTGGTCTACCAAGCAGACCTCGCCAGTCCCGACGGTCTGCAGCGGGCCCACAAACGGACCGACCCGACGACGCCGGTCGGCGTCGCGCTGCCCGCCGACGAACGCGGCACCGGCGGGCAGCTTTTCGCGGGCCTGCCCGTCGTACCGATCCGTGCAAGGCTCTCCGCGAATGCCCAATTCGACCCCATCGCGAGCCGGCAGAACCTCGCAGACAGCGCCTGGAACTCCGCGCTCGCCGAGCGAGTCGCCGCGCTGTGGGCGAACGCCGTCCTTGACGTGTTCGCGGTCTCGGCCGCGTCGGCGTGGGCTCCTGCCCGCGCCCGCCGAACCGGCTCCCGCGAAGGCTCATAGCGCCCGCCCGGGGATCGTCGACCAGATCGAGAGCCTCCTCGACGACGCGACGGCGCGCGACATCGGCGCCCGGCTCGCGCTCCCCGTCGATGGACGACTCGTCCAGGTGAACGACCTCGCGGTCGAAGCCGCCGCCCTCACCGGCATCGTCGGCGACAACGAGATCGCGGCCCTCGCCGGCCTCGCCGACACGCTGCCCCGTACCGCGCGCGACGCCGACGGCCGCTGGCGCGACGTGCTCGCCGCCTGGCGCGGCGCCGGCCACGGACTCCCGCCGGAAGTCGCCGTCGCGGACGCGCTGCCGCTCGCCGAGGACGACGCACGCGACCCGCAGGCAACGCTCGCCCTGGTCGCCGCCGGTATCGGCGCCGGGCTCTACCAGGCCCTCGCGCGCCTCCGGTGCGTGATCCTCCGCGACGCCAACCGCACCACGCCTCCCGACCCGAGCGAGCTCCGCGTGCTCACCGGCGGCGCCGGCGGGCTCGCCGGGTCGCTCGGCATCGCCGACGAGCTCCACCCGTCGCTGCTCGCAGACACCGATGACGCCGCGGCCGTACGCGCATGGCTCGAACACCGGCACAAGCTCGTCGACCCGGATGGCGACGCCGCCGTCCTCCGGCTCCTCGCAGACGCCGGCAACCGCGGCCTGACGCTCGACCAACCGCTCACAGACGGCCAGGCAGTCGCGCTGCGCAACGCCCTCGAGCGCGTCGGGCAGACCGACTGGCAACGCCTCGGACCCGGCATCGGGAGGGCCATCCGACTGCACGCCGTCACCTACGGCGCGAGGGGCAAGCCCGAGAACACCACCGCCCGCCCCGCAGACGCCTACCAGCCGAAGACCATCGACCGCGAACCCGACAGCTTCGCCGTCGCGGCGGACACCACACCGGGGCTGGTATGGATCGCGCCGCGGTACTCGACCGTCCTGCGCTCGCCGCTCGGCCGTGCCGGCCTCGGCTCGCAACGCTTCCTGCGCCTTCTCGGAGCGGAGACATCGCCGCGGCTGCTGCCCCACCCCCGGCTGCTCGCCCGGTACTCCGACCCGCGGCGCGGCCTGCATATCGCCATCGCCGGCACCACCCGCGAACGCGCGCAGGCCCTGCGTGACCTGCAGGCGAGCTACTCCCTCGACGACACCCACAGCCCCGACCTGCAGGCCGTCCTCGACCACATCGCCGCAGACCGTAAGGCGACCCGCCGCAGGCAGCGGGCCGCGGCCGTCCTGGGCGTCCTCGGGCGGTCGTGGACCTCGCTCGCCGACCACGCGCAAGTGCCGGCAGCGCACGACTACAACGGCTGGCGCCTGCAAGGGTCGATCCGCGCCTGGTGGCTCTGGGCAGCGGGCAGCGTCGCCTGGCTCGACAACGCCGCATCTGTGCCGTCCGCGCCGAAAGCCCTGCGGCTGCGGACCCCGGCGACCGTCGCCGTCCACGGCGACGACGCCGGGTCGTTCCTGCACCCGGCCTTTCGGGCTGCCCGTACAGACGTCCTCGCTCACCTGGGCGTCGCCGGCGAGCCCAGCACCCGAGAGCTGGTCGCCAGGCTCGAACACCTACGCGCGTCGCCGGCCGCCTCCGACATCGGCGCCGAAATCGCGATCGTCTACCAGGCCCTCGCCGACCGTGTCCGAGAAGGCCGGCGCTCGTCCGGGCACCTGCCCCCGAACAAGCTCCGCGAACTGTTCGGCGCCGGCGCGGGCCTGATCCTCACCGCGAAAGGTTGGCTCCCGCCGGGGGAGGTCCTGCGCGGGCCGCCGGTGTTCGGGCCGTACCGGGCGTTCGTCCCGCAGGTCCCCGGCATCGACCCGCTCTGGTCGGTCCTGCAGGTAAGGCAGCCCGACCTCGACGACTGCCTCGACGTCCTGCGCGACATCGCGAAAGCACGCCTCACGGACACCCCCGCGCGCACCGTTGCCCTGGAAGTCCTCCGGCTCATGTCCCGGCTCGTCGCGTCCGCAGACGTCGACGACCGGACCGCGAAACGCCTCCAGCGCGCGCACCTGCTCACCAGCCAAGGCTGGACCGCCGCCCGGCCCGTCTACTGCGTCGACGACCTGCCGCTTGCGACGGGTATCGCCGATACCCTTCCCGTCTGGGCGCCCGGCGGCGAGCTCGAGCAGTTCAAGGCGCTCGTCCGGCCGCTCCGGCTCACGCCCGTCTCCGTCGCGGACGCGCCCCTCGTCAATGTCGCCGGCAGCTACCTCGACGACGACACGACCGAACTGCTCCGCGACGCCGTCGCGCTCTTGCGCGAGGATCTCGCCCGGAACGACCCGGCGAGCGAGCGGGGCCTGACCTGCGGGTGGGACGTCCTCGAGACGCTCGACGTACGCATCGCCGCCGAGCTGCGGGTGTCCGTCGAAACGGTCACCGGCCAGCCGACGACGGTGCCCGTCGCCGCGCGGCTCGACCCCGCCGCCGCGACGCTCTACCTCACCGACCCGGACGACGTCGGCCGCGTCGACAGCGGCGGCCGCGCCATCGCCGGCGCGTTCTCGGCCGACCACAGGGCTATGTCGCAGGCGTGGCTCGCCGCTGTCGCGTCCGCCCGGGAAGGCCGCGCGGCGGTGCGCCTCCGGCTCGCCGCCGAGACCGCGGCAGACGAAGCCGCCGAGTCCCAGGCCGCGATCAGCGCGAAGCTCGACCAGCTAAGAGGACAGGTCAAGGACCGGAAAGCCAAAGCAGCGACCGGCACCGGCGCGAACGCACGGCCGACCCCCCCTGCCAAGGCCCCGCCGCCCCCGCCCGGCCGCAAGCCAGCGTCGTCCGGCGCGCCGCCGCGCGTTCTTGTCGACCCGTCGACGCTCGTCGTCGTCGACCCGCAAGGCGTCATCGTCTCAGGTACCGGCGCCCCGCCCGCCCGCCCGGACGGAACCGAAAAGCCCCCAGGCCCGCTGCCCGCGCCGCGGCCGGGCGGCGCCGCGCCGAGGGAGCGGACGTCGCGACGCGACTACACCGATCTGGAGAAAGAGACGATCGGGCTCGAGCTCGTCCGCCGGGTCCTGGGCGGCAGCGCGAAAGAGATCGTCGATCTGCGCGCGCAGCACGGCGTCGGCGCGGACGCCGTCGACGAGCTCCGCCAGTTCTACGAGCTCAAGGTGGCCGCGGGCGCCGAGCCCGGCGAGATCTTGCTCGAGGACTCCCAGATCCGACGCGCCTTGTCGACGAAGGACTTCTTCCTCGTCATCGTCTCCGGCGTCGAAGGCGCGGCGGCGACCTCGCGCGTCCGCGTCATCGTCAACCCCGTCGGGCAGCTGCGGATGTCCGAACGCAGCCAGGTCCGGTTCGGCGGAATCCGGCAGTCCCTCAGCTTGGTCTACGACCTGCGTCCCGGCGCGGACGCCGGGCCCGACGACGGCGCGCCGCCCAGCGGCTGACCGACGCCCGCCGGCGCGAGGTCAGCGCGGCTCGACGTGCGCGTGCGGCTTCGGGTGGCGCGGGTCTGACCAGAGCGCGGCCGCGGCCCACCCGGCTACAAGGGCGCCGGCCACAGCCCGCAGGACCGGCTGGACCCGGTCTCCGTCCGCGCGGGCGAACGGCGCCGCGACGGTGACCGTGCCGCAGACCGCCGGGAGTACCATTCCCCGGCAGCACATTCCGAGTCGCGGCAGAAGCGGATGTCCCCGCTCTCGCTCCCCCGCGCGGACCGAGCGGCAGCGGCGACGTCAGCCGACGTCGCGGCCGGCCTCCCAGGGGCGGCCGACGGTCCGGAGGTCGCCCCGGGTGCGAGCTGACGGGAGATGGGACGAAGACCAGTGCCCGGCTTCGACAAGGCCGTGCCCGTGAGCAGCCCGCTGAACAGGATCATGAGGGTTCTCGATTGCCCGCAGTCGGGCAACCTCCGCCTGCAGCCCCGCGCCGAGACGGGCGTCCAAGTGACCTTCGCGTGCACCCAGGCGCAACTGTCGACATCCCGGCATCCCGCAGGTGCACCGGGCAGCCTGCGCTCGCTCCCGCAGGAGAGCCGACTCAGGCGCATGGGTCGGGTCAATCAACGCGTCCGCCAAGCCATAGCCACTACGGGACTTCGACTATCAGCGCTTTCCGTGGCATCCACACGCTGATCGGTCAGGATCCGGGCCAGAGTTCGACGGTGGTGTCCCGGGCACGGGTGCACGCCACGTACAGCAGCCGATGTGCCTCGTTGCCCTTGCTCAAGCCGGCCGCGAGCGTCGCTCGACCTTCATCACTAAGTCGCAGCGCTACTCGATCCCACTCCCTGCCCTTGGCCTGGTGAACGGTCATGCCCGGGATCAGTCGGGAGGCATTGAGCCTGTCGCGCAAGTTCTCCAGCCGCCCAACGTGGCTGTGGTGAACGCTCGGGAAGTACCGGGGGCTTTCGGTCCGAACATGCGCCACCAATGCCTGCCGGACGTCCTTGACGGCCGCTCTGCTGCTTGCATGCTTGAGCCGAGCCATAAGGTCACCCAGCCCGGACATGAGCCGGTCGATCGCCCCAAGGGCGGTGATGCCCAGGGTTGCCATGGCGTCCGCCAGGAACACAGCATCCAGACGCAGCAGACTGCGAGTCGCCGAATGCAGCAGGAGCGTGCTAGCTGCCTCATCGACGTTGCCCGTCGTCGATCCGAAAGCAAGAGGCAGGATGCCCATGTCGGCATCCCACAGTTGGCTCCACTCGCGAGCTAAGACCACGTCGATCTCGCTCGTGCTGTTTACCACCGGCAGCGCGACCGGTTCACCTCGTCGCAGTTGCTCCGCCATGGCGCGCTGCGCCACGGTTCGCCATCGGAACGACCTGGACAGGGGCAGCGTGACCATGCCGGTGGCTGCGATGAGATCGGGGACCTTGTTTGGGGTCGCGCCCCTGAAGCCGTACATGGCCTGCCAGGGATCGCCGATGACGGTCACGGACGCGCCACCTTCGGCGACCGCTCGGATCAGCGCGAGGTCCAGCGCGTTGGCGTCGTAGACTTCGTCAACGATCAGAGCGCCGACGGTCGAAGCCAGGCGCTGGCGAACTCGCTCCTGAACTTCGCGCCTCGGCAGCGCCATCGTAAGGATACGGCGGACGTCGTCATGCGTGCACCGGCCGGCAGCCAGCTCCGCCCTCATCGGTACCGGCTCCGGAACGGCCCGCCGGTACTCATGCGTCCGCACGGTCTTCACGCCGACGACGCCGCTCCCATCGACGTCTGCGCCCCATTGGCGGGTGGCGAACCCGTGCCGCACCAGCGCCTTCCATGAGTCCTTCACGTCTAGCTCGATGTGCCCACCTGGCCAGGTGACGAGCCCGGCTACGAGCAGATCGCGCAGCAGGTCGTAGACGAGCGTGTCGAGCGTGCAGATGCGGTGCGGCCACGTCAGCGCGGAAGGCCCCCACGAACGTCGCACCCGGTGACGCAGCTCCGCCGTTGCCGATCGCGTGAAGCTGACTGCCAGGACCGGCCGGTCATCGACAGCGCCGTTAGGCAGAAGGCGGCGTGCGAACCGCAGAACACCGAAGCGTTGCGCTGCCACGGTCGTCTTTCCTGACCCGGGTGCGGCCTCGAGAAAGGCGGATGGAAGCCTGGCGGCGGCGGCCACCAGCTGCTCGTCCGTGAGCCGCGCGAGCGCCGGATCGACCGCCACAGCGCCCCTCTCAGGCTTAGCCTCGATCCACCGACGATCTTGTGGGTGAAAGATCGCTCGGTGTGAGGCGCGGATCGTCGGTTCGGGACGCGGTTGAGTACCCGACCTGCTCGTCGGGGTTCTCCTTCTCCGGGTAGGGGC
>JAABVA010000934.1_pt1 | contig 33156 bp, 38 predicted proteins | sample 5560331 | NCBI WGS metagenome assembly JAABVA01 (sample SAMN12812661, study PRJNA571458) | rock metagenome | isolation source: Antarctica rocks | place: Antarctica: Victoria Land, Mt New Zealand sud | collected 2016-01-07 | reverse complement strand
TTCGACCCCCCTGCTACTACCCCTGTGTATAATACCTGCTTCAATAAACATGTATAATACATGTTTTGACTAACTTCATTTGGTTGGTCAATAAACATGTATTATACATGTTCGTGCCCTACCCACAGCCTCGCGTAAATAAAGATTAGCTCCGGGTTGCCTACCCCTGAGTTACCGGCTGCTCATGTGACGAATACCTTCCTCGTTCAAGTAACGCCATCATATAAAATGTTACTTCGAATGGCAGTAATCGCTGGTTGACGATAGGTACACGCATATCTCCTCTTTGATTATTTTCATTCCCACATTTAGGTGTCGCCAAGTAAAGAGTTTGCTTTACATGCCCGCTATCCATTTTCTGTTTGCTGAGACCTCTTTTCTTTCTTCATTGTATCCGGTATCTCATCAGCTGCCGTGCTATTTGGGGATATTTTATCGTATCATCTTCCTTTTAGCCTAGGGTCATGGTTGAACACTATAGTGCTGTCTAGGATCTTCGTGTACAGCTACAACTTTACGAGCAGCCCGTAGATGAGCTTGCTGGATGGTTTCTCGAAATTGCTGATATGTGTGGATGTGACATCATGTTACGCGCATGATAGCAATCCAGAAGGCGTCCCGGATTCTTTTCATATTCTGTACGGTCCACTACGCTGACTCGAGCCACTCTCAGTCTCCCAGAGATGAGTTCAATTACGAAATGGCCGATATTGCTCAGGGGCGTCATATGCCCACAGAATACTTACTCAACGCTTTCGGTGATATGCTACAGCCTCGCGTACTACTGCAGCTCAATATTGAGACTTTCGGCGTTTCCCATCCTAAATGTCCTAGGAATAGACTATTATTCCGGAAAACCTGCAGAAGAGAAATTATCATCGTGCCATTGCCTGAATCATTTCTTCTACTCCAAGCGCAGTTGCTGATGTTTGGCCTAGAAGAGCTGACTAGGGGTCTAAGGAACCTGTATCGCACGGAGAAGTCTACCATTTGGCTTTGTTTTGCTATGAAGATATTCTTCGACATCAACCACTTTCATCGTGCGGAGAGTGGAAAAGCATTTGACGAGCTAAAGGCTTTTGTGCACGCTGCTAAAATCCGCTTACATCAAATGATTTCCGTAACTGCACGGCTCAGCAGAGCCCCAAATGGAATGATGATCCGATTCGAAACACCACACTTTCGTCGAAGAATGGATTATCAGCGACGCAATTGATAGGACGAGACGACACCACTGCAAGCCCGCTCACGATTGTATAGGGAATGTTGACCCTTCCGTCTGAAGCTACAGCATCCGATTCTATGCGGTGTCACATAGTTCTCACTTACGATAATGATGCACGACGTTGATATTGCGGTATCGAAGGCTTTGCGGTCCATTTTGCATGTGTCAGATCTCTACAACGCAGTTCAGCAGATGTCTATCTTGAAAGTCGATTGGCCGGTTCTTGATATTTTAATATTCTTAAACACTCCTGAAACTTTTTGCGCAAGAGGTCTTCCAACGACTCTAGAGGATTGCATAAAGAAACATTAATTAATGGCGGAAGAAGCGCCGGAAAACTTCGCCCAAAGATGGATATGCTAGGAAAGATATGAGAGCAACGTTGGAGGAAAACAACCGCCTTTTTCTGAGAGCGGCCTACGAGACTATGCTTATCATATTCTCACTATCACGGTCTTCTGATAGCACTATACCACTAAAGACCCCATAAATTAGACAATCGAAAACAGCGAGTCTCTGTTTCGCTGGACTGATAAAATTAACATTTGGCTGCAAGCCACCCGGAGGCATTGGTAGAAACCTCATCAATTCACTTGGTTCCAGCTCTTATTTTCTCTTCAGTACACCATGGCAAACGAAGTCGTAGACCTCGTTTCTACGTACCCCGACGTGCATCATCATTGCAAGGATCTCCTGCATACAATGAAAACGCAATTACATGAAAACTTGTCGAGTAATCTGGGCTGGAGTATACCACTCGCCAAGACGACGTTTCGAGCATAGTCGGGCATATCCTCACGACAGCTTCAATAAGCCATGGATCAGCTCCGCCAATATTTGAGGCTAGGATAGAGGCGTTGAGGGGTCAGATCCTCTCGGTAGCGAGTGCGGGAGTGAAGAAGCCTGCCAAAGGTTACATGAAGGATATTATCATGGAGGAAGCGGAGAGTCGTCTCGCATGCTCCGATTGTGATGGTTTCGCGTTGTATGGAGTAGTAGTAAGGTAGGTATAGAATGTTCTTAGAAATCCCTAAGAGAGATGGGCACTTTAGCGCTGACAGTAACCGTTCTGTCAAACAATTGGCATGCAATACGTCCATCTTTACTAGGCACATCTCACGGCTACCGTTCCGTTGCCGTTTCAAATCATAGTTATATTCATCCCAGGAGGTCACATAAGTTCCTGTATCCTAAGTCGTAGACCCGAAAAAGACCTGATTTCCTAGGCGCTCATGCGGTGAACAGAAACACAATCTCTCCTGAAGGAAAACCTTCTTTTCCAGGTGCCTCTCTCACCCGTGGAAATTCCACTTCTCTTGTAGAAGGTTCCTCTCCCAAGTGGTTAGTTCTTCACTCGGATTTCCGCCCTTGATGTCCAAGTGGAAATTTCTTGCTCTTCCAGGGACTCTATTCTTGGGTGGGAAGTTGACGGTTCGAATGGGTGTTGATGAGTTTTTATGTTGCTGTAGATAGGGGCAGATGATGCGGAGATGTAGATAGAATGAGCCTCTGGTAGGTTGGAAGGACGAATATGGGGACTTCAGTTGTAGAGGTGAAGATGGACTGTTAAGTGGAATGCAGAAGCCAGCGAATTGTATGTTTAGAATCATTAGCGAAATAATGTCCTTGCCTTTTATACCTCCAGCGTGACAGATCTCGACACAGTAAAGTGAGTTCATGATATGCTCTTTACGCTATTCCTTCAATACTGACTTCCTCCCCCAATCCAATCGCCGATTCCTCCTCCCACCAACCCCTAAACTCCCTCAACCTTCTCGTTCTCTCTTTTGCCATCCTCTTCCCCTCCTCCGTCTTCATCATCCCCTCCAATTTCTCCAACTTCTCCGTAAAATGCTCTATTGTCTCCTCCATGCCTCGGCTACCTTTCGCCCCACCAAAGGTAAACGACCTACCTATTCCAATAGCACCAATTGCATCCAGCCTATCCGCGTCTTGTACGATAGCCAGCTCCGGGTGAGTGAGCAGGGTGCGTTGGGTTAACAAGGGATTTTTTCTTTCCGTGCTGTAAGATACGCCCGAAACAACGGCCTGCACGGCTCCCGCGAGCTCGGTCTCCGCACCAAAGGAAAGCAGTTTCCTTTGCACTAAAGTGTTCAGATCCTCACTGCTTGTACGAGAAGGGGAGATGTATTTGCGGTCTCCAACGTCATGCAGTAGTGCCGCAAGCGTGATAATGGTAGGATCATAAGTTACGGAGGGGTGGGTAGCTTGCTCGACGCGTAAGAGGTGATGGGAGAGGCCGAGGACGCGCTGGATGTGGGCGTAATCGTGGGAGGCGTCGAAATGGGGTTGGGACATGTAAGTGCGTACGAAGGAGGTTGTGGAGGTAATCAGGGGTGTCGATATGGGATTAGAAAGAGGAGAGGGGAGGGTGCTGGAGGAGGGCAGTGAGGGAGCATGTTGGGTCGTGGAAGGCTGGGAAGCAGGGTAGGTGGAAGTGGTTTGGTCGGGGGAGGAGTCCATATTGGTAAGGGTCGATTGAGTTGGAAACAGTAAATGTCCAATGGGTCACCAGACTGTTTGAACGTAGGTTAGGGACCTGGATGAGATTTATCAGTATGCATTCAAAATGAGAGGTTTTGGCAAGATAGCAATTGATTCCTTCCTGTATTCTATCGAATTTGCCGAGAGCCCCATCAAAATTAGCGAATCTTCAAAAAGTGCAAAATAAGAACCAGATTTGTAGAATCAACCCCACTGCCCCACCAGTGCTTCATATGTAGTATATTCAGTGCTTCGTATGTGACCTACCCAAAGCTCCATATGTAGTATATTCAGTGTCCCATATGTGGCCTATCCAGTGCTTCATATGCGGCCTATCCAGTGCTCCATATGTGGTATATCCAGTGCTTCATATATGGCCTATCCAGTGCTTCATATGCGGCCTACCCAATGCCCCATATGTGGCCTACCCAAAGCTCCATATGTAGTATATTCAGTGCCCCATATGTGACCTACCCAATGCTTCATATGCGGCCTATTCATTGCTTCATATGTAGTATATTCAGAGCTTCATATGTGATATATTCAGTGCTCCATACGTAGTATATTCAGAGCTTCATACGTAGTATATTCTATGCCTCATATGTAGTATATTCAGTGCCTCTTATGCGGTCTATTCAGTGCTTCATATGTATGTAAGTATATCGAGTGCTTCATATGTAGTATATTCAATGCTTCATATGCGGCCTATTCAGTGCCTCTTATGTAGTTTATTCAGTGCTTCATGTTCGATCTATTCAGTGCTTTATATGTATTATATACGATCTATTCAGTAAGTTGCATAAGAGGCACTAGATAGGTCACATATGAAGCACTGAATAGATCACGTATGAAGCATTGAATATACTACATATGAAGCACTGAATAGGCCGCATATGAAGCACTGGATAGGTCACATATGGGGCACTGAATATACTACATATGGAGCTTTGGGTAGGTCACATATGGGGCATTGGGTAGACCGCATATGAAGTACTGAATAGATCACATATGGAGCACTGAATATACTACATATGAAGCATCGAAGGAGCAGTGGGGTTGATTTTCTTATTGATTCTTATTTTGCAGATTCGCCACTAATTTTGATGGGGCTCTCGGTAAATTCGATACAGGTTTCGCATACAACGAGTATGTAGTCGAGCATTCAGACTTCATATCAACCATCAACAGAATCTCAGAGACCTATATAATGTCAGCATGCAATCTTAAACTGGCTCTGCGAAAGAGACAGGCCGCTCAGGAAACAAATCCGTTATTCTCACTTCAAATAATAATTTTATCTACGAGTTAAGAAATCTTAGAAACAATCAAGTCGTTCACCCCTACTGTGCCAAGAGGTCAGTCTTCTAGACAGTCATACTGCTACTAGGGACCTTATTGCTCAAAACTTTTCACATTTTATTTTTATAATTGAAGTTTAATCAGTTTTCTTGCGTCATCCAAATAATTCTACAGACTAATTATACCCAACTTTCTGGAACCTGCTTGGTTGGGTAGAAACTTCAGATCAACCCAACTCGAGGAACACACAGCTTGTTTACCTTAAACATTTGTCGAGATGGGTCGAAGTTCATGTCGATCGGCATATGCCTGGTATCGAACCTCAAAGGCAACCGTAACGTTGTTGCACGAGCGAAGCTTGTTGACTAGCACCAGTCGTCCCACGCTATCTCTCACGCTGTTTAGCATATCCATCAACTCCAACATCTCTATTTCCCGCTCATTAGCCAATTGAAACAAAGAGAGGTCGCGCAGGCGCGCTATGGCCTCAACATCCTGATCCACAGTGCCAGGTTCTGGAAGCAGGCGTGCAGTGAGAACAAGCGTAGCACAGCTGCTCGCACGAAGCACGCCAATATGCGCCCTCAGCTCAGCGATAATTCGTGCAGGTAGTGAGTGTGCTGGCACCCCGGGCGAAGGTGAGGGCAGACGTAGAATGTAAACAGCTGCATCATGGACGCATTGCAGCGTGCCAGGGGCTCGTTGTTGGACTGTAATGCGAGAGCTGACCTGTTTTCGCAGGTCGCCTGGCTTTGAGCCAGGTGGCGAAGCTCTGCCCAAGGAACTAGGGGTAGAGGGAAGCCAACTGTCGGACATTGATTGTCGTGGTACATGGCCACTTGGTCCCGGTTCGCTCATCTGCACGATGAAGTGAAGCGCTGGATAAAGATCTGCAAGGGCCATCGCTATTGCCGTTGACCGCGCGCTTACCTACACATGCCAGAACCAAAGTCAGTCAGGGACTTCGCGAACGAAAATACAAGGCCTATAAAGTCAGTAGACTCACCTCGACTACGGATGCATTACCAAGACTGAGCCAGTCAAGGCGTGTGAGAATTTCCGTAACGCTAGCGTCTACGTCGTCGGTTGCATAACGAAGATAGGCAGGCCACTGCCTCTTTAGCTTTGACCGTTGCTCAAAGGCGCTGGAGAAGGTGGTCGATGTATTGAAAGCTACATTGTAAACACTCTCGTTAGGACGCTGTGAGTGTCCAAAGCGCTGAGTAGCCACCGCCATTTGCAATGCAGTAGGGGCCACGGTTTCGGAGAGGAACATAGCTGCGTCGAGGAAGGAAGGCTTGGTGACAAACGGCGCTGACAGCGCGCTGTGCGCAACTTGACCTGGCTGTGGTTCGTAGAGAAAGCCAGCGGTGGCCGTCATACGCACGACACGACAGAGCTGCGTCTCTGGAACGCCTGCAAGATCGGCAAGATCCTTAAAAGGAACGCTGCCATTCAGAGGTATACAGGCCAACACCTGAAACTCGCCCAGCCATTGCAGACAGGCGAGAAGCTGATTCTGAAATGAACTAAATTAGCTCGACATCGATATCATCGAGAAAGAGAGGCGCACATGCCCGGCAAGCTGCTGGAGAAAGTCTGTTGGCTCATCAAGTAATGTCTGAAGCTTGGTCGCGTTAGCTATGATGGACCGTCGTGCCTGATGCGCGTCGCTAGGGGCTTCGGGCGGAACAAGTGGTTTTGGTGTATTCCCAGCCGGGAAATCAACAGGGGCCTCAAAATTCCGGCAATAGCTGGCCAGGGTTTTTACAGCGGCGGCGAGTTCGTTGGTATAAGCCTCAAGCTGGGCCAAGCCACTACTAGTCATTGTAGCAGTGACACCTCAGCCACGAATGACACCTCAGGGCGACTTCCGGGGCAAAATCTGGCCCTATAAATATTATCTATAGTTCAAACGAAGTCGATGCCCGACAAGGTAGTGTCAGCACTTTCAGTCCCAGATTCATTGTTTTTCGCTTCCTTCTTCATTGTCCCCTTCATACGATGTAGAAGAAGGATCATGATTTCACATTCAACGACCCTTCTTCCGCCATGTGGATAGATTGGCACTGTGAAGAAGCGGTGTACGTCTACAACAACCTTGTTGCAACCCTAAAGTGGCTTGCAGGAGGAGGCTTGGAGGAGTGGAGGGGTGGAGGAGTGGAGGAGTGGAGCCGTGGAAGCCTGGCTTGGCGGCCACGCAATCGATCCGAGCATCACGCTAATGCACCGTCGCTACCATGAACGCCATAACACCCCTTTGGGTGCTGACACCTCCCTTCACCTCCATTTCAGCTCCACCAGCTTCACCAGCTTGCGTCTATCGGACTTGGTACGGAGTTAAGGGATGGTAAGCTAAAGGGAGCATCACCCCATTAAGACAAGTGTCCTGTGGTCAGTCCTGCAGCACGTGATATCCTCTGATCCTCAATCCTTCCTTTCTATCTGCTCCCAATCCCTTTCTTACCTTCTCCACACCCTTCTCAATCCTCCAAGAATTAGCACCGTGCAGTGATGTTAGCGGATCCGGCGGATGACAGCTGACCCTGTTGATGGTGCCAAAGGGTCCAGCCAGCTGGTACTTGGGCTAATCGGATAACAGGGTAAAATGTGATAACGGCGATAATAAGATAGAGGTCGGTAGATAGAGGTAGGATTGCTGACTGTGGAAGGTTTGAATTGAGGGCGAATGTCGATAATTATGTTGGATAGGCGGTGAGAAAGACGATTTGGATTTATCAATCAGTGGGGGATAGGCCATGGATTAGGTGAGACTTTGCGCTGACAGTCTGAGGGTAAGATAATCCCAATTGACTATAATCGCGGACGCTCTTCACGTTGTGTATCCTGATACTTCCTCGGTGACCGACCACTCTTCTCATAGATATCCGACCTTCTATCACAGTCTTTGTATACCATCAATTCATCATGGCGGCGGTACATTCCCCAAAGGGACTGACACGTTCAGCACCAGCACGCCGGACGACGGTTTCCTCGACTCCCAAGCTACGAGATAGTTGCCATGTCTGTGCGGCTTCCAAGATTAAGTGTAACAAGGAGAAACCGACATGTGCCCGTTGTGCAAAACGTGGCCTGACATGCGAGTACTTCGTCACCAAACGGGCTGGCCGTAGGCACGACGCTCGAGAAGCCAAACGTGACCCAGGCCTTGCCAGGGTCGAGCTCATCCACCTCCTCTGAGACGAGGATTTCGACATCTCCCAACATCATCCAGCCTTCTCCAAGGCAGCATACATCGGACTATTCAGACATCTTGCCAAATTTTCTCTCGCCAGCGGATCCAGCTTCGTGGTCGACCCTCACAACCTTAGATACCGATATCGATGACTTTTTTGGCTCGCCGCTCTTCTTTCCCATGCCAGAGACGTCAGATCCTGGGATTTTAACTCAGCCTCATATCGATTTGAGAGGCGTGAACAACGGCTTGCTAGATTCTAACGATGCCACAGCTCTCCTCACACCTGACGATGCGGCTTCGGTCATCGACGAAACAGCCTCCGAACTTCCAAACCTATCCAAGCCACGCTCCCCTCCGAACAGTCGAGCTTCCACCACCAGCGCTGCCCAGAGTTTTCAGGGCTTTCGCTCAGAGTCGCCATACTGCTGCCTGATACGTGCACTTGACCTTGTAACGCAGCTCTTTCCAAACGCTTCGACAGCCTGCACGCGTTCGAGGAGGCAGGACTATGAGAATGCCACATGCCAGATCCTTACGATCAAATCGGTTGTCGCCAACAATGAGCAGACCATTGAAGCGGTCAGCGATATGCTACAGTGTTCGTGCTCTCAAGACAGCTATATGCTCGCCATCCTGTCACTCATCGTCTTCAAAGTCTTGGGCTGGTATGCAGCAGCTGCACGTGAGACACCAGTGACGGATGATAGCCAGAGTTCGAGTAAGCCTCACTCTGATCACCGGCGACATTCTTTATGCCATTCTGAGCAGGTACTACAATCTCCAACAGTCGTGGGTAGCTATCGCATTGATGGCGATGATCAAGGTCGCATGGCCGCTCAGCTGATTCTCAGCGAACTTCATCGTGTGCAGCAGTTGGTGAACCTGCTGTCGCAGCGAATCAAAGGCCATGGGATGCGCAATGGGGCGGTAGGCACACCCAACAGTCATCCTGACGGTCGAGATACACTTTCTGATGGAGAGAGCACTTTACCTTTCTCTGCCCCAATGTTGGATCAACTTGAGACCGATCTTCGAAAGCGTCTGCGTGCTTTGTCGTCGAAGATTGTCGATATGCTGCGGCAAAGTTAATATTACAGAAGCTTTTCCCTGGTTTTATGCATTAGTAAATGCTACGAACCAACGGAAAGGGGCTAAAACTAGAATTGACCTTCAAAGCGACTCGGTCGCAGTTTAGAGGTTAGAGAAAGCCATAGTTCATGAGGGGTAAGATTGAAGTCCGGCAATAGTACTCTTTCTCCGAAAATTATACAATGAAGTGCCGGACTTCAATCAGCAGAATGTCACTCACTGGTGGTTTTGGAAAGTCGTAGTGACGGAAAAACAGTCGATCGACCAGGACGCGCGCCAAGCCAAATCACGACTTTACCTACTTCCCCCTTTCCAAATTTTCTACAATCATTCAAAGGACCCCTTCAATATCTATTCAAATCTTGCTCTCTGTTTTCAATATCGACGTTCACTTTCATTACAACTTGGCCATACGGATCCTCCGACCATGCACATCTTTTCTAACTACAAGCCCACTATCAAGCCAGTTATTGCTTCGAGTCTGAAAAGATATTACCATACACGATTTCCTGACGCATCTCAGCCTCTTGAGACAAAACTTCCAGTTACCTCACTACTTAATCACCGATCTTTTCGCAGTTGTACAATCTGCCAATAAGTTTGTATAGTGAAGCCACCGCAGCTTGACTGAGGGCTATTGCTAGTGGAAGCAGTCGTTGTGTATCCGAAGGATGAGCTTTCTTCTGGCGTTTCGACCCTTTGGCCTTCTGGCGATCGAGTTTTGAAATCTTTAACTTTTTGACTTTTAGGCGACCAGAGACTTCGACGGAGAGCTGTAGCTACACTAGGTGGCTCAACCACCTGTTTCGGTCCTTCATCTCAAAGATCTCGGGTCAGAAATCGCAAAGCCACCCACCCACTCCATTAATTCAGTAGCTCCAGACAGAGGAAGTCTTGGCGCCGATGAGCGGCTTTTGAGGCCTCTCTTGCCTTGGGGCTGCCTGTTGGTGCCAGCTGGCCAGCCAGCATATATACATATCTCTCTTAGATTGTTGCGTTCGTGGCTGCGTTCGTTTTGCTAGGCTTCGCAGTAATAGTGAACATCTTCTAGGGTCCGAATAGCTTCACAAAATTTGCTATTAGTTGCCTCTATAAGTGCGGTTCTGAGTAATGTTCTCGGCGATTGCTGGAGAGATACATCTGCTTCTGCTGTATCTACTAGTAGATCCATGTACATATTCCCCCGCGGGACTTTCAAGCGGGTAATCGAATCGACAACAGCTTGCTCATCCGCAGTAAAATCGTTTTCAAAAGGCTGCGTTGATTGCCAAATATACTGGCTAATTTGAAAAATCATATTCGATTCATAGATGTATATATTTATAAACAAGCAATTCCTTCAAGAACCAGATCCCCTCATTTATGTATAGACTGGCGCATCTTCACCAAAGGAGTCTCTGCCTTCCGCAAATACCTGGTCGTAGTCGTACTCGGTCCACCTGACATGCGGACTCACTCCAGCCCACTTCCAGACGTCGCCTACTTTTTTGTACCACATGGTACCACGGCCGTGAGCATGGCCTTTGACCGCAACTGTCTTGCACGACTGGTCGGTATACTTCTGGTGCGCTACACGAAGCTGGTGATAACCCGTGATCTCGTCATCAGAAGTCTTCTCCCATCTGGTTCCTCCGACAAAGTGCTGTGTCTTGAGCAGCGGATTGCCGATGACTTTGGGGTCGGAGGCCATGGTGATGAATTCATTGGCGGGCATAGCTTCCCAAAACTTGTTCAAGAAGGAGCTGTAGTCAATCTGCACCTCATCAGATCCGATGGAGGAGTTGAGGTTCGCAGTCGGAAAACGGAGTCAATACTGACCCTCAGGGTGGGGGCGATGCACCTGCTGAGACGCTCCCAGTCCTGCTTCAATGTTATTTTTCGGAAGGCTAGCAGGAGTGAGGGCACATACCTTGCTGTCGTAGCTCTCCGCCCATTCGAATAGAATGGCTTGGCAGCCCATCACATCTGTTTCCAATTTAGTACTTTGAGAAGAATGTGGTTGGATACTCGAGAGTAACTCACCCTCGAAAGTAGGGTAAGTAGGGTACTTGGACATCGTGCTAGCCGAGCTTTGAGATGTAAGTGACGATCTGTCTCAGACAGGTAGTTGAATCTCGACTGTTACGCTAACCAAAAGACAGTCATCAAAATGTGAAGTAGTATTTACCAAAAAAATTCTCCCCCCCATAAAGGACGACCGGTCCCCGGCCACAGTACTTCGCAGGTGATCGACCTTCGGGGAAAACCAAAAACAATTTTCTGGAATGCTCCTTTGTCTCCAGCCCTGTTCGAAGCACGGGACCTCCAAGGTGGGCATTCAATGATGCACCGGATGACTGTTTTACTTCAGCATGAAGACAAGATGTCAAGGCTACATAGGATCTTGTCGTGCATTTCTTCAACTAGGCGCACAAACATCACTCTCCAAACATTCCTTTTCCATTCAGTCTCTATTAGAGAGTAATTAGACCTATCAAGCCCTCTTTTTGGTTCGAGTTGCCGCTTTTCACATTGCTTTTAGGATCTCGTATAACTCTCTCTCTCAAGGCCAGGCAAGCCGCCACTCTCGGTCAATACGGTGTACTTGCAGTAATACCGAGAATCACAAAAACCTCATTTCAAGGTTCGATGAAAATGCAAGTTCTCAGGAGTTCTCACTCTGCAATGCATTGTACTGACAGGCTTGCTTTGCCTGGCGGTGAAAGGAATCGCTAAGACGCTCTCTCGTAGCCGTGGGTAAAAAGAGAAAGAGCCGAAGAGGTGAGAAGCTGAACGGCCAGATTGACTTTGTTCCCGAGATCCGATGTGATTAGATTAGATTAGATTAGCCGTCCGAGCGTCAGATATCTCGGAGTCCGAGAACTGCCAAGCCAAGCCTAGCTTACCCTAAGGTAACCCGACAAACTTATTTCTCCGCCGTGCGCGACCACGGTGCACGGCACGCACACCGAGGAGCTTGAAGCCTAGAGTGCACCCCGGCGTGCCCGGGACTGGCGCCCGTGCCGGGACACTATCATAGGTAAGGTACAAGTAGGTAGTAGGTAGTGCCGGTACGAGTTTACCTCTCGGTTGGTTAAGTCGTTTACTCTCGCAATCGAAGAAGAGTAAATACACTACCTTAGGAACTCTACGGTATGGGCCAATAAATGTACGGAGTAAATTACAAGTTGATTGAGCAAGGAGAAACCAAACTATCTGGAAGATATTGACGAGCTAGACAGAGCCGTCAGGTTGGAACAACTTTGTTCCTGGGCAACAAAAATTGCCTCTGCTGAGGCAGAAGAGTACGCGTACAACAAATCCGCCCGACGCCGCCATCACTAAGTCTTACAAATTCCCGGTAACGCCAGGCTCAATCTTCTCAAGCTTGTCCATAAGCTCGTCCCAAAGTCTCTTCTGCGCCTTTTGACCCTCAGGGCTCTGAACCACTGTGGCTGTTGGCTTCACCTGACACATATTCAGGTACTCTCCGTGCGTCTCTGGCCCCGCGCCTGCAGCATGCACCAGCGTCCGTGACCCTGCCTCCGTCGTCCGTGCTAACAAAAACTTCATGATCTTAATCCGTGCATTACCCTCTCTCGCCAGATCACTTTTGCAGAGACCTGGATTGACCATGTTGAAGGTAACAGGATACGTGTCGACCGGCCTCCTCGCAGCCATCTCACGGACAATGTAGACTTCCAGCAGCTTACTAGTCGGATAGCGCTCGTCCATGTTCGCATTGCTCTTTTCATTCATGTGGTTGAAGATACCCTCCGGCGCAGTCTTTTCTTTGAAGTCGACAAAGAAATGGGTGTCGCTTGTAACAAATGTGACGTTTGGTCTGGTGTTGTACTTGGTGGCGGTCTCTCTAAGCTTTGGCAGCAGGAGGAAAGCGAGCAAGAAGGTGGAGACGACATTTACTGTCAGTGACAGCTCGTTGTCTTCCGCCCAGTCCCATCTCAACATGGCGACACCGGCATTCTCAAGCAGCACATCTATCCTTGAAAGGTCGCTAGTAGCACGGGCTGCGAATGCTATGACACTAGCGTAGCTACACAGGTCGAGCGGCCAAACTTCGATGACCTTGAGGCCGCAGTTGGTGGATCGTTCGATCTCTCTCTTCGCGGTCTCCCCTTTCTCCGTAGATCGAACAGCTATAATAAGCTTGGAGGCTCCGAGCTTGACGATATGTCGGACAGCTTCCAAACCTGAAGTCGGAGTTAGTTGAGTACACACGCCATGGCAAAGCTGCAGCTAGGGTAGGGTGGACAGATTAACACACCTAGTCCAACATTCGACCCAGTTACGATGACTGTTTTCCCAGCAAAAGAAGTTGTAGGGCTCGGTAGGTGGCCGAAGAGTTGGCCGAATACGAATCTCGCGAAAAATGCTGGCGACAGATCTCCAGGCATGTTTGGATTAAGCCAAAAGCTGGCTGTACTTGATATTCCAGAGTGTCAAAGTAATGATGATTATTGACGACTTGGGGTTGCCCTGTAGGGGGAGAAGGGTCTTGAATGTATCTTATAGTGTGTCTCGGCAGGAAATAAGCTAATGTCCGATCCCTTACCTCCGAGATACACAAGGAATGGTACAATGCTTCAATGCTCGTGGAAGAGCGAGAGCGAGAGCGAGAGCGAGAGAGGGAGCAGCGAGCGACCGGGACCCTAGACTGTCGGAGGAAGTGTCAGCCTGATTGAACGCCTCGCCTCCAGTCACCGCTTACTACTGTGTATGTAGACCACACCCGTATTCAAGAGACAGCCTCAAGGTAACCTTGATCTTTGAACTGTGCTGTAGCTACTCCAAAGATCACACATGCTGCGCTTGGTGCGTCCACATCGTTAAAATGTCAGGGTTTCGGCTTTTCACTCGTTACAGTGTCATTATCGCCAACTGATGTACATTTTCTATCCACCCTGGTCATCAAGCATGATCTCCTTGCCACCGCAAATACTGAGCAGGACGCATTGGGTGAAAGGAGATGTTGCTACAAGCGGCTAGACATCAAGGAAGACTGGCCCAGTCTCTCATCGAGAATTCCCATGAATCGAATATTTCATAAACAATAACCAGTTAAGGTACAAGAAAAACTTTGGATGAAGAGACAACATGCATGACAAGTTATGCATTCAAATCGGGCTCACAATAATTCTAGGTACCCTCCCTAAGACTTGAGAAGCAAAGCTTGCGCAACCCCAAGTGGACCCCTGTGGACTACCCGAGAGGAGCTATGTCATGTGCCGCAAATTTTGGATGGTTGGGCAATAGCATGCTTGCCGTTGCACTTCTCCAGGCCTTCTACTCTTGCTCACATAGCTGCACGCTGCGATCGAAGAGGCTAGGGTCGATGGAGTGGACCAACTTCTTTAGGCCGGGCCACCTATCTGGGGATCTAAGGAAGTAATTAGAGGTGGAGAAGATGCTGATATGTGCTGAGCAACGAATGGATTTGACGTTGAATGCGCTGTCGCCTCCAATTCCTCAAAAGCCCAAATCGTCCAAGTACCCGTATAAACTGCGTCCCAGTCTCGGTCGAGGCAAGATCAAGACGCCCCAGAAGCTGAAAGTTTCGCAGCTGTAGCCCGCTGTGTCGAGGACTGCCAATGTTCTCTTCTTGTAAGCCAACATGTATCCGTTGTCAGAGCCGGCCAATTGACGATTTGACTTTTGATATGCGCTATCATCCCAAGAGTGGGAGATAGGGATGTAGCCACGGGAAGAAATGCCTCAGCATGCCACAAAGGATTAAAAGTGGTAATCCTGGTGGAGTTCTCGCACTTCCTCCCATATTGTGCACGCTAACGTTCTTCATATCGTAGCGATTGTCGGGGTCCTCAGCCGCTTCGACCATTGCCGCAGCTAAGTCAAGGTATGAGACGAAGGTCTCCTGCTCGTCTAAATTGAGCTTGTGACCTCTCTGCTTGTCAAGAACCAAGCCGCCGGGTTTGATGAAGATACTCGAAAGCCAGTCTTGCTGAGAGCGCAACACACGCTCTTGCACTCTTAAATCCTCGTAGACGTTAGAGTTGGCCCGCACAATAATCCAATGGAACCATCTCGGTAGATTACGACAAAGACTCTCGTCGAGGCTAGAGGAAGATAGCACGACGATCTTTGGCATTTTTATATGCGAATCTACCTCTGCTTTGAGGATTTCTAGAGCAGATAAGAGGGTGATGGTCGTATCCTGGGAAACACGGCAGCCGGGCAAATTGTCGTTCATAGAAACAGTAAGAAAGACGGCTTTACAGCCGCGAGTGCAGCTGGCGAACAGTTCTACGTCGTCAATCTGCCCTTCAAAGATTTGTACGCGGTTGGTCGCCACGGCTTTGGGCATCATACGCGTGAGCTTTGCCTTGTTGCGGCAGTAGGCCTGTATCTTGGTGTTTGGAGACTGGAGAAGCACCTCAATGAGTGACCTGCCGCAGTTACCGGTGGCACCAAAGACGGCGTAGTTGGCCATATTTTCCGAAAATATTTTTCTCGATAGAGATGTAAACGCGATGTGTGCTGTGGGGACAAAAAGACGTGTTCTCGTTCGTATTATCTTTGTCAAACAGAAGTGCATCAGAAAGCTTTAATACCGAAAGAACATTGACATTTCCCGTCGTATCTGTAGACGAGTCCCGAGGCGAATAGTCGGGTTCGGAATTCGGGTCAACGCCAAAAGCGGTCAAATTCCGTATTGTACTGTAGGTGGAAGGTAAGCAAGCAAGCAAGCAAGCAATCAGATGTGACATTGATCCGGCTAAGTGAACATTCGTTTGTTTATAGTCGTTGAGATGAGAGGCTGGTTGCCTCCGAGCTGCAAACATGAAGTGGCCCATCATGACCGGAGAGTTATCGCTTCGGACTCCGAGAAGCCTCTCATTCTATTTAATCAACGCAACCATCCGGGAATGGTCTACCTGTGACCAAGTGACATTCAAAACCGCAAGCATGGCAGATTCACGACAGCTCATTTACGTCGATACAAGCTATGGCCGTCTCTCCGTTCGCTCGATGGGTTCGGGAGACCTAACACCGCTACTGCTAATCCACGGCAACTCCTCAAGCAGCCTCATTTTCAGACCAATCACAGAAAGCAAGATTCCATCCGCCCGTCGCGTCCTCGCACTCGATCTGCCAGGCCATGGCGAGTCCAGCAACGCCAAAGACCCTGAGCATACTTACACGATGCCCGGCTATGCAAAGGCTGCTGTCGAGGTGTTGCAGCAACTAAAGATCAACGAAGTCGTAGTCCTTGGCTGGTCCCTCGGTGGGCACATCGGCGTCGAGATGCTCCCACTGTTCAAGGGCATGAAAGGACTCATGATCGTCGGCGCGCTACTTGTCGCGCTCCGCGACTCCCCCCTGAATGACGAGCGGACTAAATGGAATATGCGCGAGGACTTGAGTAAGGAGGATCTGACAATGTTTGCGAAAGGTGGAACGGGTGGCCCTTACGAGGACTGGATGGCCGAGGCCGCGATCCGCACAGATCCGAAGGCGCGTAGGGTACTATTTACAAATCTCGGATTTGGGGATTGCTCCGACCAGCAAAAGTTGGTTGAGACTACGAGCGTGCCCACAGCAGTTGTCATCGGAAGCGCGGAGCCGCATCTCGATAACTCACAGATAAAGTCACTGAAGTATGGCTCTCTCTGGGGTGACAAGTGTGTCGAATTGGAGGGTTGTGAGCATTGCCCTCTTTGGGAGAAGCCTGCAGAGTTCCTTCCAGTCCTGGAGAAGTTCTTGGAGGATATTGCGAGTTGATGCTCCTTGTTGCATGTACCAGCGCAGATTTCGTAGAAACAAAGTCTGTAATCTTTAAGCTGCTTGTAAGCACTCGTGCACGAGCAGTAATATTTCGAGTTGATAGTACTACGTTGCATTGCATACTATGAGCAGTGTTGAATAGGTCGGTAGTCATGTAGATTTTTCTAGCCCACGCACGTACTGTACCAAGTACTTGAGGCTTCTAAATAAGGTCCGGGACGCGACGGCCGATACCCTTTCGTTCATCACGTGATCTCAGCCGTCAGTTAATTTTGCTGGCACTACTCCGTAATAGCATACTTTACGGAGATATATATCCTCTTTAGCTGGTTGCTTGCTACATAACGAACTTCATCCTAAGGACCTACAACTTCTCCTAAGTAGAGAGCTGATGCATTAAATGTTCCACACCCGTTCTTCACATTACTATGTTAAGAACCATGACTTGGGCTCATAAGTGAGTAGATACCTAGATGACTCAAGCACCCGACGCAGGCACCTTCTCCCAAGGCTGATCAAAGCCCGCGAAGTAAATCCACTTCTCCTCGTGCACCTTATTGACAGTAGAATCATACGCCATCCTCGCCAACCTTAACCACAAATCACCCTTGACGGGAAACGCCGCACTGTCTTTCTCGAACGGCTGACTCACTTCCTCCCCATTCTTCAACGCACGCACAAACTTGGCGACGTGCCCATCATCATGCATAGCATTGATAGCCTTGTAAAGCGTATTCCAGTCCATACCATCGGCCAGTCCTCCCCCATACTCGGAGATGTTGCGTCCGTCGAGCTCGGGGATGCCGCAACTGGCGTACCAAACTAAGTCGAGACGGCACTTCCATTCAACCATCCTTGCCTTGTCCTCGGTGCTGATCCAGGGCTGCCTCATTAAGACAGTTAGGAAGATGGAGGCAGTGACGTCGTGCATATAGAAGAAGTCGATCTTGCGCGCTTTTCCTTCTCGTTGGCCTGCGCCGGCCATATATGCACAACAGCTAATCATCTCTGCGGTCCTCTCTTCGACCTCTTCGGGAGCAACGCGAAATTTGGCAGCGAGCTGTGTTATCTCCCTCAGTGAGCGACCCAAAACGCCTACTTTCATCTTCGTGACGGCGAAGTCATCCCAGCGCGCTGCTGTACGGATCCTCTCGTTGGCGCGGGCTTCCTTAAAAAGGTCAACTAGGTTGTGCTTTTCATATGTAGAATCGTTGGCCAGTTTCTCTGCATCGAGGAAGAATGGGTCTGTGCCTAGGTGGTCGTGCACAGCAGCTTGTGCGAGACCCTCTGCTATAATTGAAGCTTGCTCGAATTCGATGCCGAGACCTAAGTGGATGATGGAGTGGAATGCGCCATCGAATATGCGGATCAACATCGCGTCCGCGACTCTCGAGTGGGAGAAGCAGTACTCGTTGACCACGTCCTTCCAGCCTCGTTCCTCGATAAGCCTTTCGAAAAATTTCAGATAGTTGGTATAGTGCGTCATATCCCCTATCTTCTCATGAAACTTGGCCTCATCATGAAGAGAGCGAATAGCTTCCTCATCCACAGGCGGCGGCGGTCTTTGCCCGGGCAAATTATCTTCAAATGCAGACTGTAACTCCTCTGGCGTCGCTCCCAACGCCAAAGAGGTCAGAACATTGTGCACAGTATGATTGTGACCAGCAAAATCACGCCAGAAGATGTGATGCGCATCGTGATTCTGCTGCAAGAGACGATTTGCGGCTTCCAAAGAGCCGGACGGAATATCGCCTGCCCCGCGGATGATGCCGAGATGGTTTGGGGAGAGACTGACTTGGGAGGTTGCTGTTTGTATTGCCGTTAAAGACATTTTGCTGGTTTGTGTTTAGGTGACTGGGTTGTGGTAGGATGTATTCATAAGCTAGGTGAGGTAGAGCATTGAAGTCTAATAGAGGTGGTAGAAAGTCGTAGTTTGCTTGCGGAGTCTTACACGTGTATTTCGGGACAGGCTTCTGGTAGCGTAACATCGTCTCGATACACAGCACTCAGCGGTACTGTTACTGTGTACGTAATTGGTGCAAGTTTCAAGGCGGCATATTTCTAGGACGGAATTCGATATCGGGATGTTTTCCATCAGAGCAGTATTTCCGAGTTCCGATCGGTGGGTTGATATGCGACTCGGAAATCATGTCAATATTATCCAATCACCCAGGAGAAACGTAATGAGCATGCTTATGGGGGCGACGGTTAAAGGTTGTCTGTAGAGACTTTCTTTAGATTATAGACGTTATCAGCTTTTCCGATGGCCTCAACTATGGCGGCTGGCAATTCTGAGTAAGAAATGAACGACTCCTCCTCCTCAAGGGGGAGCTTGTGGCCGCGCCACTCGTGGGTTTGTAGCGGTTAGGTATGGGATCTCGAAGTCCGGGATGTACTCGTCATTTGGGGCCTTCCGACAGCCTCTTCCACGGGGCCACCAAATTCAACCGTCGTAGAGTTTTCGTATCTCCCTCATGGGGATTATTCTGCTGTTCTTAATTGGAGGGGGCCATTCGTCCCAGATCTGACGATCTCAAGTGTGCCTTTTCCGTCCCCATCGTGGCATCTAACGCACCTCTGAAGAGTGGGGGCTCTCTTTGCTCAAAGCATCACACTTCAAGGTCGAGCTATAACCAAGTAAATCGTGCAATACACCACGCTCTGTAGCCTTGAGTTGCGATTTGAGCCTCGCCAAGGCGAGCATACCGAGCTGTGTGAGACGAGTATCGGTCTTGTGAGTGTGGATGGGAAATGAGGTTGAGAAATTGGGTGCTGCTATAAGGTTAAGTTAGTGCGTTGAGGACGTGGAAGTGAGACGGGGGCGAGCGGAGGACTGGACCAGTAATAGGTCACGCATTCTTGTTGTGTGTTGGTTGGAAGATGCTCGAACACTCAGATGGGTCGAGACTGCTATTCAAGACTTTGACCGAATTAGAGATGGAGGGCAGCAGAATCTGGCTCCTTCGTCTCACCTCGAATTGACGACTCCACCCCTCGCCCTCCCCTCCCTCCCCTCCCTCTAAACCCTTTCCATCAATATCCCTCCTCGTCCCAGGACATGGCAGGTTGGAACAAATCCTCGAGATGCGTCCATCTCGCTTTCATGGTCAAGAAGTGAGGCTCGAGGCAGAGAGAAGTGTCAAGTACAAAGGCGCTGCGGGTGTCAAACTTGAGGTGGTACTTCATTCTCAAAGGAACAAGCCGAGAGAGCTTAGCCGGAAGATTTTTGAGAGACTGAAGGAGACGTTTCGAACCGACAATATCCATAGGCTCGAGCCTAGGAACCATATGCCAGCCACCATTGATCAGTGTGATTTGGATAACGTTATTCAAGTGTCGGAGATCTCCAAGGACAAGGATATAGCACTCCGTAGATATGTAGCATACTTGTACGAGTACTCTAAGTCTAATTAACACTGGAAGGTTCACCGCTGGGCGCGTTCACCTCTTCTTAGCTCCTACCCATTTGGGCCCTTTGCCTGTTTCTGCCCATGTAGATCCTCAGTCTTGCGCTGCTGCTCTTGCTCCCTAGTACGCCGCGACCATAAACCGTTTCCCAAATCCTGAGTAGATATCCTGACTCGAAGCGTTACTAGTAGCTGCTTGGGAGCGCGTCTTACTAGCGTAGCTAGGGCACGTCTTGCTGGCGTAGCTGGGGCACGTCTTGCTGGCGTAGCTGGGGCACGTCTTGCTGGCGTAGCTGGGGGCCGTTATGCTGAGGGCTTCTTCTTCTGTTGACGGCCAAAAACGTCGCGATGAATACGTCCGAGTCTACCTCATTCATCGTCCCAATCGTCTGCTTCTTGTCGCTCGTCGAGGACCTCTTGATTCACGACCTGAGCTAGCCCGCAGTTGCCTTTACGCCGACGCCTTTTCCCTTCTTTCCTTTGTAGATGCGCTAGTAAGTCAGCGTTAGTACTTTCTTGAACAGTACATTCAACCATTGCCTGACGTCAAAATTGCCTCACGAGAGCCGTTAGGACCTTCGCATCTAAATACTGCTTCGGGTGGCGTAGTAGGGCGGATAGTGACTTGGTAGTACTCAGCTGCTTGATTTTCTGATGCTGGTGGAGGGAATTGTTGTAGAATTAGCTGAGGATTGTATGACGATAATGCTACTGCTTGCCATGCTTTCAAAATATTAGTAGAAGTAATCGCGTCATAGCGCGCTAGTCGCAGCATTTTCAAGAAGTTGACTTTGTCAATAGCATAGCCAGCGTCTAGGCGAGTGATGCGGTGAACGTGTTTTTTCAGAAGGTGAGTCGTATGGGCCGGTAGGCATAGTAGGATGATTTTTTTGCCGACGCAGTACTCAACGGTTTTAGTACTAACATGCGAAGCATGCTCGTCGAGGATAAGCATATGTCACTCCCCTTTCTGGCCAATTGCGGTTTCTGGATCGATGCACATTTGAAAAAACCACAGGCCAATCTCGTTATTAGTCCACCCGTTCTCACTGCATGTGAAATGGGCTTCAAGATAGGCGTCAAACCAAGCCTTTTGCTGAAGCTGAGCCTTGAAGATAATTCATGGACGAAGAGATCTGCCGGTGAAAGAAATAGTCTCAATAAGAATAGTTCATTCCCTGTTACCGCAATGAGTCATATGCTGATTAGCCTCATGCTTTGAGAGCATAACTCTAAGCGAAGCAATCACGCCCTGTAGAAAGCCCTTTTCGTCCATATTATATATATCCGAATCTTAAACGTTGAACTCAGCTTTAATCCGCTGGTAGAGATGAAATCAATCCGCTAGAATGAAAGGATTCTGAGCTAGCGCACGCTATTTATCAAGTGGTGATATGTATTTCGTGTTTAGCTCTTCATGACGTTTGAGGAATATTTGGGGCCAATTAATTCCTAGAGGTGCAGAATCGCGTTTTGCCCTGAGCAAATCTTCTGCCATAAATCGTACTTGCTCAACGCGTGCAGGCCAGCCTCAAGCTTGTAGAGGTGTTACCCATTTAACCAGAACAGACTCTTCTTCAGGGAATAGGCGTTGCTTGCGTTGACGTGAAATTGCGACTGGAATAGCTCCATTGATTCGTCCGATTGGCGTAGATTTTGGGATCCCATAGTTTGCTGCAGCTTTCGTCTTTGAGAGAGCTCCGTCTGCCTCTTTCCATGATTCGTAAGCAAGGCTTATTCGTTGACTTCTTGGTAGCTCAGTCTCATAGTCGACATCAGAATCGCTAGTAGGGTCGCGGGCAGGGCCACCAGTAGGATCTCGCGTCAGCGATGAGGGAGGGAGGTCGGTAGGAAGGGGGTCGGTGGGAGGGAGGGAAGACTCGATAGGCATCATAGCTATGGCCTAGGCGTAGTACTGAGGGTGAACAGGGTGAGAGTGGTTGATTTCTGCAATAAAAAAAGGATATACGCTGGTAGCCTTATAAGGCTGGACGGCCCAGCGGTGAAATACATAAGATTCCCGTGCCCCGGGAACATCTTAATCAAACTCCACCCCAAACCACCTTTTCACCCCTCCCCTCATTTCAAACGCCACTCTCCCATCTTCCGCCAACTTCCTCAACACCTCATCCATAAACGGTTCGAGCGCCATCTCTCTCACCTGCTCATCAATGCTATTGCCATGAACTGCCGTTACAAGTTCCTTGATCGTCACGCTCCCTGTTTTCCCCTGTCCCGTTGTCTTCCCCTCGCGCTTGATTTTGATCAACGCCTGCAAGATCTGCTTTTCGCGTCTCAGCTTCTGCGCAAGCTCACCAGCAATTTTGGCAGGGAGGTTGGAGATCACGGCGCCATGGGCAGGATAGCCTACAGCGCAATTGTGTGACTCCATCGTGCGCAGCGAGGACATGTAGATGCTGAGTTCCTCTACAGCGCTGGTTCCGTGGCCGAGGATGTTGTCCCCCGTTAACATGGCGTTCTCTTCTTCGAGGATAAAGCACATGTGGTCGTGAGAGTGGCCTGGAGAGTGCACTGCGCGGATGGTGGCGCCTTCGACGCTGAAGGTTTGGCCGTCGACAATGGGTTTTTGACCTTTGCCGGGCGTGTTTTTGTAAATTGAAGTAGAGAGGTGGGGTAAAGGCGAAGAAGGTCGGGAACCCCGCCGGTGTGATCGCCGTGCCAGTGGGTCAGGAATACATGGGACAAGGCGATAGATGAGGTGGTGAGGGTGGCAAAGACCAGATCTGCCCATTCGGGGATGCCTTGGCCGGTGTCGATGATAAGTCTCGATGAGCCGGTACCGACGATGTAGGTGTTTGTTCCTTGGAGTGTAAACTGAGAGCACTTTTAGCTGCTGGGGCTCATGCGAGAGCAAACGGGCTTCAATTTTTGCCCATTACCTTGCCTGCGTTCTGACCCAGTAAACGAATTACCCGAGGGCTAAGTTGCTCTACATCCCCTAGCTTGGGCAAGCGCGCTTGCTGCGTTGAAAGGTAGTCCTCGAAAGCACAAGCATTGAGCGTTTTGTTGATTTGACGATACCCTCCTTGACCCATCGTGGATGTCAATACTCGGGTAACAAAACTATTGGTATACACAGGATTTCCAGGCCAAATCAATATCGCAACAGTGCTCTTCTACCACAACGTCAGACGAAAACACAGTCAAAGAAAGAGAAATGTTGAAAATCAATGTGTGGTTGATTGCAGGACTCTGAATCAACCTCAGTAACAAGGTTTGGTTTGAGTAAAATCCGTTTTTTCTTGCGATCATAGATTTGCAAGAACTAAGAGTTCTATTACCCGCGTGGATGTTCCCGGATTGCACGCAAAGCGGTTTCTTGGGAAAAAAATGACAGGGATCTCTTGAAGAAGAGACACCACTCGGGTTTGTCGGGCCTGGTAAGTTGAGTCACAGCCTTGTCGAAGCATTTCCGACGACGAAGTTTCGGTTCGGACTCTTCTGGAGTCTCACCGTTGCGCTAATCTTATTTGCAATGCCGAACATAGGGTAAGTAAGCTGCGAATAGGCTAGGGCTGACACTCTATGGGAGCGGTGTAATGTAATCTCTAGCACAATTGCATTAGGATTCGGAATGCTGGCTGACCCCTCCGTTCAGCGTAAATCGATACCGGCCGATGTCGAATTGATCCTTGTCATTCGTAAGTAGAATTCTAAGCTGTAAACTATCTATGCTTCTGCTATGCCTGATATATCAGATACATATGCAAATTATTTTCTGGATGTTCGCCGACCTACGTACCTATATTGTCCAGTCCAAGATTGCTTCAATTGCTCTTTTCTTCCATACCTTGTACACATAAAATTTCTATACGAACCTCTCTTCTGCATAAGTATTCCACGGTTTCGGAGTCCACCCTGCCTGGACTCTTGGCATACGGTAGCTCTCCTTGTTCGAGTTGGCACTCCACATCTACAATGCCAATCTACACACCAACTTCAGATTCTCAAGGCGAATCTAACAAGATGAAACTCGTTTACTTCAGCAATGAGTTTCCACACGATGACCTACAAGATCTACTTCGCCGGCTGCACAACCATAGCAAAGACAGGCAACACTCTATTCTGGCCAGATTCATTCACGAGGCTACTTTGGCTACTCGTGACGAGGTACGGCAGTTGCCTACCGGGCTGAGAGCATTGATTCCACCTTTCGAGACAGTTTTAAACCTTGCAGATCATTCCGAGCTTCGCAAGGGCCCTCTTTCTGGAGCTGTAGACGGAATATTACTCTGCGTAGTCGAGCTGGCGACTTTCATAGGGTACGTGATGCCCACGCTGCTAAGCGGTGCATGATCGGTTCTAATTCACACTGCTAGATATTATGAGAACTGTCCTGACGAATTTGACTTCAATTCTGTAAACACATGTCTAGCTGGCTTGGGTATCGGCCTATTGGCATCAGCCGCAGTCTCACTATCTCCAAATTTGGCAGACATCCCACTTGCTGGTGCTGAAGTGGTGCGTGTTGCCTTCCGCCTTGGTGTCCATGTAGAAGAGATATCACAAAATTTAGAATCCCGTGACTTGACAAGCCCGCCGGATACTTGGGCCTGCGTGGTACCCGATGTCGCGGCAGAGGAGGTTCAAAAAGAGCTCGACGCGATACACACTAGAGATGTAAGTTTGATCTGGTCTTATCCTATAGCATTACAATACACTTGCAGTTACTTGAATTGACCAAAACACCAGAAAACACCCGAAGCCAGTAAAATCTTTATCAGCGCACTAAGTCGGACTTCAGTGACTCTAAGCGGCCCGCCATCAAGACTGAAGGGCATTTTCCGCAATTCGGACTTTTTACGTGATCGCAAATCCATCACTCTGCCCGTGTACGGAGGCTTATGCCACGCGAAGCATATTTACAATCAGCAGAATGTGCGTGGCATTGCTTGCACAAGCTCGATAAATCGGTTGGACTCTAAATTCCCACCAAGGATACCGATGCTTTCAACAGGCACAGGAAAACCATACCAAGCAAAGAGTGCGAGAGAATTGTTCGAACAAATCATCTCAGAACTCCTTACACAGTCAATCCAATGGGACAAGGTTATTCAGGGCGTGATAGAACAAGCCAGCAATATCGAAGCTTCCCAATGCCAGGTGCTTGTCTTTCGAATATCTCTCCCCATCCACGACCTATTGGCAGCCTTGAAATCCGAGTTCCAGCACTTTGAGACATCGACAGAGGACCTCGTAGCGTGGATTGCCAAGAAAGCTACAGATGAAGAAGCGCCGAGAGGAACAATGCAATCCAAGATCGCGATCGTGGGTATGGCATGTAGGTTGCCCGGAGGAGCGACAGATACCGAGAAATTCTGGGATCTCCTAGAACAAGGTCTGGATGTACATAGGAAGATACCCGCTGATCGATTTGACGTAGAGACACATTATGATCCTAATGGAAAGAGGCTCAATGCCAGCCACACTCCATACGGCTGCTTCATTGACGAACCTGGCTTATTCGATGCACCGTTCTTTAACATGTCTCCTCGCGAAGCACAACAAACCGATCCGATGCAGCGACTTGCGTTAGTCACGGCGTACGAAGCTCTTGAGAGAGCAGGTTATGTCGCGAATCGAACAGCTGCCACAAACTCGCACCGTATTGGGACTTTCTATGGCCAGGCCAGCGATGATTATCGTGAAGTCAATTCGGCTCAGGAGATCAGCACTTACTTCATCCCTGGCGGATGTCGTGCGTTCGGCCCAGGGCGTATCAACTATTTCTTCAAATTCTCGGGGCCGAGTTTTAGCTGTGATACCGCATGTTCCTCAAGCTTAGCAACAATACAGGTCTGAGATCCTGTCTTCGCCCTTACATGGCATATAGATGATTACTAATGCTCCTATCCAGGCAGCTTGTAGCTCGCTCTGGAACGGCGATACGGACACTGTGGTAGCTGGGGGAATGAACGTCCTGACTAATTCCGACGCATTTGCTGGTCTCAGTCATGGCCACTTCCTTTCAAAGACTCCTAATGCATGTAAAACCTGGGACTGCGAAGCCGATGGATATTGTCGTGCAGATGGTATTGGATCAATTGTAATGAAAAGGCTCGAGGACGCGGAAGCAGACAACGACAATATTCTCGGCGTCATCCTCGCCGCCGCGACGAATCATTCGGCTGAAGCCATCTCCATCACTCATCCTCACGCGGGGGCTCAATCCTATCTTTACAATACTGTGATGAGCAGAGCAGGAGTGGATCCCCTCGATGTCAGCTTTGTAGAAATGCACGGCACTGGTACCCAAGCCGGCGATTTGGTTGAGATCAAGTCTATCACGGATGTTTTTGCCCCGACCACGAAGCGTCGAAGTTCAAAACAGCCTCTTTACATTGGCGCTGTCAAGTCAAACGTTGGTCACGGAGAAGCTGTGGCCGGAGTGACGGCCCTGCTAAAAATTCTACTTATGTTTCAGAAAAGCGCGATACCGCCACATGTAGGCATCAAGAATAGCATCAACCCTGGATTTCCTAAAGATTTGGATAAACGAAATCTTCACATTCCTTTCGAGAAACAACATTGGCCTCACGTAGCTGGGAAAAAACGTGTTGCTATTGTGAATAACTTCAGCGCCGCTGGGGGCAATACGACTCTTGCGATTGAAGAAGCACCCATAAGAGAGACATACGAAATAGACCCTCGTTCAACTCATGTCATCGCCGTATCTGCCAAAAGTAAAGTATCAATGAAGGGAAATCTGGAGCGGCTTATTACTTATTTAGACACAAACCCAGACGTTTCATTAGAAAATCTCTCGTATTCGACGACGGCTCGACGGTACCACCATAACCATCGAGTGGCAATACCCACATCGGACACTGCACAATTGACTAAACAACTCGCTTCATACCTTGAATCAGTCGACTCACACAAACCAATTCCAACGACTGGGCCACCCTCAATTGCATTCGCTTTCACCGGCCAGGGATCGTCTCATAAGTCAATGGACTTGGAACTGTTTCACGACTCTCCATATTTCCAATCCCAGATTCTGCACTTGGACTCTCTAGCACAAGGACAGGGCTTCCCGTCGTTTATCCCAGCAATCGACGGGAACTACCAAAAGGACCATGCACACACCCCAGTCGTCACCCAGCTTGCTCTAGTATGTACTGAGATAGCACTCGCTAAGTACTGGGGCTCCTTGGGTGTGAAGCCCAACGTTGTCATCGGTCATAGCTTGGGGGAGTACGCGGCCTTGCATGTAGCCGGAGTACTTTCAGCAAACGACACCATCTTTCTCGTTGGTCAAAGAGCTAGATTGCTCCAGAAGAAGTGCCAAAGCGGTAGCTACAAGATGATGGCTGTACGCGGCACGCCCGCCGAGATTGAAAAAAGCGCTGGCGACAGATCATACGAAGTTGCTTGTATCAATGGACCAAAGGAAACCGTACTCAGCGGAACTCGGGAACAGATCGATGCGGTATCTGAGCCCCTGCAATCAGAAGGCTACAGGTGCTTGAGTCTAGATGTCCCCTTTGCATTCCATTCTGAACAAACAAACCCTATTCTTGACGACTTCGAGGAGATTGCAAAAAGGGGTGTCCTCTTTCAGGCACCCAATCTGCCTGTGATATCGCCTTTGTTAGGCAAGGTCATTTTCGACAACAAGACTGTGAACGCAAACTATGTGCGCCGAGCCACTAGGGAGCCAGTCAATTTTCTCTCGGGGCTGGACATAGCACAGAAATTCAGTACGATTGATGAAAAAACCGTCTGGGTCGAGATTGGGCCTCATCCTGTTTGCATGGGCTTCGTTAAAGCCACACTCCCGTCGGTCAATGTCGCCGTTCCCTCGCTTCGCAGAGACGAAGACTGCTGGATGACAATGACGCAGAGTCTCAGTGCCCTACATTGTGCTGGCGTGGAAATTGACTGGATTGAATTTCACCGCCCCTTCGAAAGAGGACTTCGCCTATTGGACTTGCCAACGTATAGTTGGAACGACAAAAATTACTGGATTATGTATAATGGAGACTGGGCGCTTACCAAAGGTAACAGTTACTACAATGGCGAAAAAGGAGTCATGGCGGCGCCTGTGCCGAAGTCGAGTCTGAGGACTTCGACTGTTCAGCAGATTATCGAGGAAAACTTTCAGGGATCAATGGGAAAAGTGGTTATGCAGTCGGACTTGATGCAGCCAGACTTTCTTGCTGCAGCTAATGGACACAATATGAATGGATGTGGTGTGGTAACATCGGTAAGTCAACTTGACTCTGTCGACTCGAAGAGGACAGTCGCGGATGACAATTCTTACTTTATATTCAGTCTATTCATGCAGACATCGCATACACCCTCGGCGAGTATCTTTACAGAAAGCTCAAGCCAGATGCCAGAAAGGTCGAGATGACCGTAGCCAATCTAGAAGTTCTCAAAGGTCTCATAGCGCAGAAGAGTACCAAAACGCCTCAGCTCATCCAAGTCTCCGCTGCCACTGCAGATATCCACTCGGGTACCGTCGATCTCAAGTGGCACAACGTTCACTCTAACGGCACAGTCGACCACCCATTTGCCAGCGCCAACATCTACTATGGTGACGCGACTGAATGGCTTACATCCTGGGTACCCAGCGCTCATCTAGTCCGAGGCCGCATCCAAACCCTCGAGCGCCTGGCTGAAGAAGGTACCGCCAACAAATTCTCCCGTAACATGGCCTACCGTCTCTTTGCCAACAACCTAGTGGACTACAACGAAAAATACCGCGGCATGCACTCCATCATCCTGCACGAATTCGAGGCCGTTGCCGACATCGTTCTCTCAACAGAGAAAGGCGGCACTTGGACCATCCCACCCTATTTCATCGATAGTGTCGCGCATCTTGCTGGCTTCATCATGAACGTTTCCGACGTTGTTGATACCAAGACAAACTTCTGCGTCACCCCCGGCTGGCGTTCCATGCGCTTCGCGCGCCCTCTCGTTGCAGGGGGCAAATACCGCTCATATACCAAAATGATCCCCACCCCCGAGGACCCTACCGTCTACCTTGGCGATGTCTACATCCTCCAGGACGCTACCATTATCGGCATGGTGGGTAGCATCCAGTTCCGCCGGTACCCGCGCATCCTCATCAACCGATTCTTCTCCGCCCCGGATGAGGCGCCCAAACTTCATGCCGCAGCGGCAGCGACATCATCATCGAAGCCGGCACCCGCACATTTGAAACCAGCCCCAAAAGCAGCGGTGGTCACCGAAGCCGTCACCTCCACAAAATCTGCACCCGCAAACTCCACCTCCGACTTGGCCGCAAGTTCGGTCGCGGTCCCGACAGTCGTTAACGCTGCCGGCCCACTCCCCCTCAACCCCGACGTAACCATTTCAGCCGAATCCAACAGCACAGCCGCCAGAGCTATCGCGCTCATAGCCAACGAAGCGGCGCTCGAGCTCGCGGATCTTCACGATGAAGCTAGCTTTGCAAGCTTGGGCGTTGATAGTTTGATGAGTCTGGTAATTGCGGAGAAGTTTCGGGAGGAGCTGGGGGTTACGGTGGGGGGAAGTTTATTCTTGGAGTATCCAACCATGGGTGATTTGAGGGGGTGGTTGGAAGAGTACTATAGCTAGGAGAAGAAGAAGGGGCGGCCCCATGAGATTGATTGAGTTATCGAACCCGATAGGGTCTTGCTACCATTCGGTCTTTTGCTTGTGATTCTAGAGATCAGGGGGGCTATTGGGGATTGGTGGGGGTGGCTGCGGCAATGGGTCCCTTTTTGGATAGACGTTGGACAGACTTTCGATAAACCTTTGATAGACGCAGATAGAACATGAATTTTGGTGTTCCATAGTCACTATGCACTTTGAATTTGCTGTTCCCTCAAAATTCTTGTCTACCCAAACTTTCACTCGACCTCGGAAAACCTTCCCCCCAAGAATCGCAAATTCCCACAAAAGAGCTCCCGTGAACCTCAACCAGCCCACCAAGCTCCAGTCCAATTCTCTCACCGACCTCCAAAAGGTACCACTGAACCGCATTCCGACCTCCAGCGGCAGCCTTGCGACTCAGCCTCGGACTACTTCTTCTCCGTGTAGTCCGAGCCAAAAGCCGACTCACTCCTGGGAGCTGAAGTTCGCGATCTCCGGATTGTGCTTTTCAGCCCCCGGTCAGCGCATCGTCTTTCAATCTCCCGCATCATGTTCATAATCCTGCTAAAATCGCTCAGCTCAAGCTCCCCTTGCAGACTCCTCTAATCACGCAGCCAACATGGTCTCCGCCTCTTCTTCAACAGATATCCCAGAGTCTTCTGGCACATCAAACAATAAACTCCTCTGCTTGACCATCTGCGGATATCGCAAGCCAGGCATGAGCGAAGAGGACTACAGGCATCACATGACCAAGATTTCGGCGCCGATGACGCAGGATCTGATGGTGCGGTACGGGGTTGTGCGGTGGACTATGGTGAGACCCTTCCGCCTCGTTCTAAGCCTTTTCCTTCGCCTGCCCATTCTTTGGATTTCCGGTGTCACACCGAGCTGCTAAGCCCTTGCATCTGCTCGTCTGTGCTCCAACAATCCAATGCCGGGCTTTGATGCGAGCGAATTAGAGGCGCAACAATTATGTTATGCTAACCAAAAACAAACAAAGATACACAACACAACCGCCACTCGCGCGCTCATGGCCCAGCTCTACGACCCGCAGTTCGCCAATGTGACGGACTTTGACTGCTTCAGTCAGGCTGTGTTCAAGAGTATTGAGGACTATAAGAGGATGAAGAAGGATCCATGGTACAAGGAACACTTGGTGGGGGACCATGAGAACTTTGCTGATACGAAGAGGAGCGTGTAAGTTGGTTTTTTCATTACGGGGTGTCGTTTCCATCCCCGTGGTAGAACGAGGCGAGGAGGATAGGATTTGGGAAAAGGGACAGGCCGGTTGAATGGAATGGGAAAGGAAATGACGCTAACTTGTTGTGCGGTAGAATGACCATTGGGTGGATCGAGGAGTTTGTGAGGGATGGAGCGGTTGCTAATGGGATGGAAGAAAGGCCGTCAAAAAGCAGTGTTCTCGAAGATATGTACCTATGTACCTAGCTCTACTACCTCTTATCCACCTACCTTACTGTTGGAATTGTAGGTGTGATTTGGTTGGTAATCTCCGCCCTATTCTATAGGGCTGGGGACCGCTAGTAGAGTTTTCACCTTCCACCTAGATAGACTCCAATCCAGCTTCAACCCCATGTACTAAATGCCCCATATGACCTCGTATTCTAACAGGTTATGAGCCCGAGTTAGTGTAAACTGCCTGGAGTGTTGCTCCGTTTGTTGAGTACGTTAAGCTCACTGTCATCGTCACCAAAATGGCCTCCGAAGGTTCCTCGGGAATTTACAGAATATCCAAGCTTAAAGGAGCTGAAAATTATGATTTCTGCAAGGAAGAAATTCAGAGTATTCTTACACTGAACAAGCTATGGCTAGTAGTCGTAGGCAAAGAGACTTCATCTACTGAACCGGAGTCAACGTCGACTGAGTCGTCGTCGTCAAAAGAGCAGGAAACATACAAGAAGAAGCTCTTAGCTTGGGAGGATCAAAATGCTCGTGCCGTGACTATCATTCGGCTCATCTGCGAATCTGGGCTCAGAGTTCACATCAAAGGCATGGAAAATGAAGTTGCCGTGTGAACCATGCTGAAGAAACAGTATGAAGTCAGCGACATGATCACGTTGAATCTGACCATTCATTCAATTTGTCAGTCAGTGCAAGGCGACTTTAAAACTCTCGACGAGTACGGTCAGAACGTTAAAGAGAACGCAGCTAAGTGCTCGACAATGAATTATGACATACCGGATTGACTGCTAGGCTCAATGTTTCACATGAGACTGCATATCGAGCTGAAGCCATACATCTTTCATCTGGCTCAAGAAGCTCGCACGGCGAAGAAAATTCTCACTGTCGACGAAATGATCACGGCCTTTGCGGATCACGATAAACGTCACCAGCATAGAGAGGACAACGAGACGAAAACTCTCAGAGCACGCTCCTTCTACAAGAGCAAGAACTCTGATCACTGTACTCATTGCGACAGAACAGATCACAACAAGGAACGATGCTGAGAATTACATCCGGAACAGGCTTCGGATGAAACCCAGATAAAGACTAGATGGAACGCTAGCAAGGAAAAAACGAGCGGCGTCAAAATAGTCAGATCGATGTAGCTGAAGAGCTACTACGATGCAACCGTGAATGACCTCGGGCGGGGACAAACGGTATAACAAAAGCGTAGCCAACCGTGGATGGTCTCGCGCGAAGACAAACGGTATATAAAAAGTATAGTCACCTGAAATTCGTAAACAGACCTCTGGAAGTCTGATCAGCTTCATATGATACTGCTCCGTGTAGGAGACGGGGAAGCTTGGAAGCTTCAAAAAGGGGAGCTTGGAAGCTTCAGTCGGGGGAGCTCGAAAGCTTCAAAAAGGGGAGTTTGAAGGCTTCGATTTCCAAAGGGTGTTGGAATTTCAGGTGTGATTTGGTTGGTAATCTCCGCCTTATAACCCTTTAACCGCTGTTAGGATTCGGTTAATTTTTAAGGTTAACCCTAACCAGACGGTAAGGTTCCGTCAAAAAGGTTATTTTTTGTAAATAGAAACAATATCAACAAAGCCCCCTATTGTTCTTGCCCACCTCGATAAGAATGCCTTCCTGCGATGTAGTACCTGATTCAACTGATTTAG
>JAABVA010000933.1_pt1 | contig 33189 bp, 34 predicted proteins | sample 5560331 | NCBI WGS metagenome assembly JAABVA01 (sample SAMN12812661, study PRJNA571458) | rock metagenome | isolation source: Antarctica rocks | place: Antarctica: Victoria Land, Mt New Zealand sud | collected 2016-01-07 | reverse complement strand
CGATGCGGCCGTGAGCCCGCAGCAACTCACGCTTCCATCCCGATAATCGCTTCTCCATGACCGACGTCGGAGAATCACTTCCCAGAGCATCTCAAGGCTAACACCATCTACAACTGTAGTACTAGGCTTCATCCCGGAAGACCCGAATGATCCGATCTATTCTGTAGCGGTCGAATCGATTAGGGAGGTCGCGCATTGCCAAGATCAGGGAAGGATGCTTCTCTGCGAGAGGGGGGAAGAAACCCCGATCACCATGCTGCGTATGATCCAAGACGTGGGCACGGGCAACGTCTTCGTAAATCTCGACACCGCTAACTTAATCCTTTATGGCAAGGGGAACCCCGTGGACGCCATGGATGTCTTCGGACATCTGGTGAGAGGGATGCACGCGAAAGATGGGATGTTCCCAACGAACTCACGCGATCTCGGCACCGAAGTTCCGATAGGCAAGGGAAGGGTGAACTTCCCGGTGCTCTTCGAGCGGCTTCGGCAAGTAGGGTACACGGGAGCGGTCACGATAGAGCGCGAAATCGACGGCCTTCAACAGGAACATGACATCCTGAGGTCCAAACAATTCCTGCAGGAGTTGATCGAAAGGAACTATCACTGATGCTATTCCGGCTCGGAAGGGTCGTTTGCAATGTCAGGTCGATATCGCGCTTAGACTTAGCTCATGGCCCCGACGAAATCCTCTGCAGCACCAACCATCAGCGATGTAGCCAAGGCCGCGGGGGTTGCTACATCCACTGTCTCGCGCGCGTTTAGCCGTCCTGAGATGCTGAAGGAAGAAACGGTGAGCCAGGTACGTTCCTTCGCAACGAGACTCGGCTACCTGCCGAACCCCATGGCGCGGGCCCTCAGCACTGGTCGGCAGGGCAACATCGCCATTGTAGTGCCGGACATCGCAAATCCCTTCTTTCCTCCTTTGCTTCGCGCTGCGCAGGCCACAGCCGATATTGCAGGCTTCAGCGTCTTTCTCGGAGACTCTGACGAAGATGCTGGAAGGGAACAACACCTCGTTAACAAGCTAACGATGCAAGTAGAGGGCTTCATCCTCGCCTCCTCGAGGATGCATGACAAGAGAATCCTCGAACTTGCTCAACGCCAGCCCGTGGTTCTGATCAATCACGACACGCCTGGCCTGCCACGCGTCCTCATAGATACAGTTGCCGGTATAGATGCGGCCGTCGCTCACCTCGTAAGTCTAGGACACCGCAGTCTTGTGTACGTAAGCGGTCCTGCAGCCTCGTGGTCCGACCAGCAGCGCCGCCTCGCGGTGGAACGTGCTTCCGCTTATCACAGCATAAAAATACAGTCGGTCCCTGCAAGCCGTCCTACGTTCAATGCGGGCAAACAGGTCACGAACTCCATACTTGAATTGGATGCGACCGCCGCCATCACCTTTGACGATTTTGTGGCCCACGGCCTCCTCGCCGGACTTGCCGAACATGGAACAATCGTGCCCCGCGATTTCAGCGTGATCGGGTGTGACGACGTTCTCGGCGCATCAACCTACCCGGCACTTACAAGCGTTTCTGCCCGATGCGATGAGGCTGGTCGCATGGCAGCTGACCTCTTGATCAACGCACTCCAGACCGGGAGACGGACCGATGTAAGATGCCTGCTCGATACTTGCTTAGCAATACGCGATACAACCGCACCCGCCCCGAAGAACGTCTTGGCCCGAACCAGGAAGGAAAGCGCCTCTTCAAACAGGAAGAGGTAAGGACAGCTCACAGGCATCGAACAAATCGTGTGCTGGGCGATGGAGATTTACCCCGGGACACCAACATCTGCGGCATCGGTAGATCCATAATCGGTTTGCTTCATCGTATTGAAGTAGTGATCCACGCCAAGTCGACCTTCCGTGTAGAAAGTTGGCGAAAACACATGATTGTAGTTGCCCGCTGTATTCAAGGTGTTTTTGTCACCCGCCCCCTGAAATCCATTGGAGCCGCCTGGCCCCCTGCCTGCCCAAATGCCGGGTCCTGTACCGTCGTGACATGCTGAAAGCTGTACCGATATGAGAAGTGGTCGCTTTTGCCGATGTTTTGGTCAACTGTGATGTCGTACTTATCGGAATCAACCCGAAGCCCTAATGTGGCTTGGTAGTTACTTGTAAAGCCCGCACCCGCGACGTTGGGCAGGAGATGAGCGCGATGATGTTCTCGACACGTTGTTGATCCGGTTGGTTGGGATAACGTTGGCTGTCCGGTTTGTAACGAATTGGGTACGACCTACTCCGTTAGTCCCTGTGCTCGGGTCGTATATATTCGTGGGATCCGCGCTCAGATTCCCCGTGCGGAACGCGGCGGTCGGAACGGTAAAGAGACTGTAAACGCCACTATGATTGGTGTAGCGAAGGAAGTCCGCGAAGAACGTGCGCTCCTTATGAATTGGTCCACCAATCGACCCGCCAAAGTAGTTATTCGTGAGTCCGGGAAGTTTGCCTGTCTTGTTGAAGTACGATCGTGCCGACGTCGCCGCAACGGAGTTAAACTCGTACGCCGACCCATGAAAGCGGTTCGTTCCTGATTTCATGGTCACGTTCGTGACCGCCCCGACAGCGTGTCCAAACTCAGGCGCATAGTTGCTTGTCTCCACGTCCACGGTTTCAATTGCGGCAGGCGGTATGTAGACCTGCAACTCACCCGTACGCTCATTGTCGTCGATACCTTCGAATTGCAGATTGTTGGCCGCCTCCTGCTGCCCGTTTACCTGGAAGCTCTGAGAGTTCTGCGCATCAAAGAACGCCGAATGATCGTAGATTGGCGGGCTCACCCCGGGCATCAGCGTCTCGAGCGACGTGAAAGTTCCGGCTGGATCCCATCGGCAGATCGCTAATCTGCTTGGATTCAATTTGTCCGCTGACATCCGCGCGGTCCGTCTGCAGCACTGGGGCTCGGTCATTCCCGCTTACAGATTGAGAAACCGAACCGACGTTCAGCTTTGCATCCACACGGACGGTCGTGTTGACGGCAACATGCACGCCGTTCGTCACGCTGACTTCGAAGCCTTCTCGCTTGACCGAAACCGTGTATACACTCGGCGGCAGGAACGTGAACTCGTAATTTCGGCTGTCGTTGGTTGCGGAAACAGTAGTGGTTCCGGTCTCTTGCTCCGTAATGCTGACCTCGGCTGGACCTATCGCTGCTCCCGCACCATCGCTGATCGCACCGACAAGAGTCGCCGTAACGGCTTAGGCGGAAAGGCGCGGACCAGTTCCGAAATCGATCAACATAGCGCACAGCAGAAAAACTGTCGTGTAGGTTCGACGCATAGAGGAGGCCTTTCTTGGAATACTTTTATTTATCTCTGTCGGAGCAGAACGCACCTAGAAGCCGCTCATGCAATCGATTGCAGGTAAAGCTCGATTCGACAGGAAGATCGACCGGCACGGGATGCTACGCGGCATTCTCAAACTCCCCCGTTGGCAGCATCGAAACCATTCAGCATTCCGACTTAAACGGAGATCCGGTCTGCTGAGGCTTAGATCCTCATCAGAGGTGCCAGCGACGCATCACACACTCAACTACAGACACCATCTCTGACGAAGAGCCTCTGAGTACCGTTGACCTGCAAGCGATTGCATGTTAGCGTTTCTCCTGACCCGCGGGTGTCGGCACCACGTGCAGCTCAGCCCATAGGAGGCAACTTGATCACCAGGCGCAAATTCCTTCAGGACGGTCTGGCGTTCAGCGTGGTTGGTGTCGCAATTGGGGCGACGGCTAAGAGCTACGCGCAGATCCTGGGATCAAATGAGCGGGTCAACTTCGCCGTGATCGGCACCAGCTCTCGTGCCCTGGCCCATCTCGCGGGCCTCAAGGCAAACCAGGCTTCTTCGCGGATCACTCACATCTGCGATGTCGATTCCAGAAATCTGTCGCGTTTCGCGGGCAAAGTGCAGGACGAACTCGGCTACAGTCCTGCGTCGACCGGGGACTTCCGCAACGTGCTCGACTCCAAGGACGTCGATGTCGTGACGATCGCCACGCCCGATCACTGGCACGCTCCCATGGCCATCCTCGGTCTTCGCGCCAATAAACATGTGTATGTGGAGAAGCCCTCCAGCCATAACCCTCGGGAAGGCGAGCTTCTGGCGGAGGCGCAGAAAAAATATGGCAAGTTGGTGCAGGTGGGCAACCAGCATAGGTCCTCCGCGCACGAGACCAGGATAATTCAGCAAATCCATGAAGGTCGTATCGGCACCGCGTACTACGGAAAAGCCTGGTACGCGAATACGCGTGCACCAATGGGCATCGGTAGGGTCGCTCCAGTACCGCTCCAGCTGAACTGGGATCTTTGGCAGGGGCCTGCTCCGCGCTCCGCATACAAAGACAACATACATCCGTATAACTGGCATTGGTTGCGCGCATACGGGACGGGTGAGGCTCTCAATAACGGCACGCATGAGACCGATCTCTGCCGCTGGGCGCTCCAGGTCGCGTTCCCCGATCGTGTAGCCGCCCAGGGTGGACGATACCAGTTCAAGGATGACTGGGAGTTCTACGACACGCTTGACGTCACGTTCAAGTACCAGGACAAAATGATCAATTGGGACGGGAAAAGCGCGCAAGGCATGAAGCAGTTTGGCCGCGACCGCGGAGCGCTCATCCAGGGGACCCAGGGATCTGTCATCATGGCTCACGACGGGTATGAAGTGTACGACTGGAACGGCAAGAAGACAGACGAGTACAAGACCGGTGCTCACAGTGCCAGCAGCGATCTACGCGGTCAGGACGAGATGACCAACGCACACTTTGCCAATCTGATCAGCGGCGTCAGGACCAGCGAGAAGCTCCATTCGCCCATCTCTGAGATCAACATCACCATCACAGCCTTGCAGCTAGTCAACATTTCATGGATCGTTGGCCGCGAACTGAACATCAACACGGCCACCGGCCACGTCAAGAACGATCCCGAAAGCGATGAAACTATGGTCGCGAGACTACCAGAACGGATGGGACCCGAAGATCTAGTTATAGCAAGACGACCGGCCGTCGGGTGCCCAGCGCCGATCAGATTGGCATCGCTGGTGGCGGGCATCGATTGACCTAGAAGAAAGGGCCCTTGAGGGATTCATAAAGTCGCACAGCCTAGCAAGTTCTGCGAGTCCATCGACTGCGGGGCGGAGTAAGACTTCCAAGGTGATCAGGGTGGATGAGACCAGTGCAGTCTCATTCCCCCCGAAGGTTATTGGTCGTCGGCTCCGTCCCCTGGTCATCTGCGGTCTCGACCTTCGAGAGCCGCTTCATGCTGGTGGCGTTGATCTCGGCGATCCGGTGCTTGTAGCTTGCACCGTCTACGCCTTCGGTGACCTCGCGATACCGGAGTGTTCTTCAAGGGTGATAGGCGAAATAGCCTAGAATTGCGAGTCACACTCACAGCAGGAGGAGGGCTTATAAGGCGATACGTGGAACCGAAGCTTTACCACTCGGCCCATCTCCTCGCCTTATCGATCGTCCTCCGGATGTAGGCAGCTCGCTTCGAAGGGCTGGGATCGCGGGAGAGGTAGTCGTCTTCGAGGGCACGTCCGATACGGTCTTCGGTCATGCCATCGGCAAATGCGGCGACACAGAAGGCGATGTCCGCCGCGGCAGGCCGGTCCTGGTACTTGGACGAGGTACGGAAACGCTCAAGGGACGGGGTTGAAGACCTCGGTCCCCTTCGGGGAGAAAGGAAAGCAAGCTGCCGTCGTGCCTCTCGCTCCTGCTCCCGTGCCTCGTACCTCTGCGTCACCTCCTGTTCAAAGGCTTCCGCCATCGGGTACTGCTCTCCCGTGTGGATCTTGAGCCGCACGAAAGGAAAGAACCCGTTGAGTCTGCGGTACTTCGGCTCGCCCGAAGGGCGATCAATGCGCAAAGTCTTGATCTCGAAGGGGTGGTACTCGCCGGTCCACTGCGTTCCGGCGAAGTTCAGTGTGATGGTTGCTGTCGTCGTGCGGCCAGACGTCTCGTAGGACCGCACGATCAGGTCTCCGCCATCCTCGGCCTGCTTCACCGTCTCCACGACCACGTCAGGTGCATCCACGGAAAGGAACGAATCCGCTCCTCTGCGGAAACCCGGATGGATACCCTGATAAAGCGGGCTCTCGGTCACAAGCTCCTCGGCCGCACGGACAACCCGTGATTCCTGCCAGGTTCCCGTGTGCGGTATCAACTCCACCTGAAAGGTCTGAAGGCCCTGGTCCATCCAGCTGTAGTCGACCCCTGGTTTTAGTTCGCTCGGCTCAAGATTGGCATATACAGCAGCGCGTGCGACGGAAACGCGCATGTCGCTTCCGTTCACGCTGTAGCCATACTTTGCATTGTTCAGCACGGCCCAGCCATACAGCTGCTCAACTTGCACTCCACTTACGTCAATCCATCGCTGCCCCGGATCTTCGTCGCCCTTTGTATCTCGAGCTTGTGCACCATAGGCGATCTCGTAGGTCGCCTGCGGGCGAGCTACGTCTACCGGAAATGAGAACTTCAGCATCTTCAGGTGCTCGTGCCAGTCGAGGGCAATGCGCATGTCTACTTTTCGGCTGCCGGCGTATAGCATCCAGTCCACCGTCAATGTCGAGGCTCCATAGCTCGATGTCTCCCGAACGCGCGCCCGAAGAGGCCCGTTCTCAATCACCTTCAGAGTCGTGCGCTTGAACTCGCCAAGTTCCTTATCGTAAGCGCGCACCCGGTGTGCCCAGGTATCGTTGTTGTCGTCCAGGATCACGGCGCGCATGCCCGTCTGCCCACCGCGGAACACCTCGCGCCCTGTGTCCTTGTCTAGCAGGCCAGCCGTTCCACCCGGCGCGAAGGTTAAGCGCAGATGCTCATTCTCGAGCACCTCACCTTGCGCATGCGAACCCCTGACCGGAAGCGGCTCCTCCGCACTCACCTTGTGCACGCGGATCTGCCGATACCCCAGTGCGGGCACCTCCACCTGCGCTACCAGGCGCTGGCGATGATTCACCACCGCAGTCGCCGGTATCCACTGGAAGGGAACTGCCCGGCCAGCCTCGTCATCGACGCGGGTCGGCGTGCCATTCTCCCATCCAAGGTCGTACTCAACATTCAACTGTGCCGGCCAGGCATGCGGATTAAAGATCACAACATACTTCGAGTCAGGATCCGTTGCGGGCACCTGCCAGGCCAGTCGCTGCAGCGACCCATAGAGTGCCTCGGTAGCGGTGTCGCGAGCCCGGCCGAAGCCATCGCGAACGGCTTCGTCGTGCTCCGGAAGTGTGGTGGCGGCCATGCTGTCATGAAACTGCAGGAGCAGCACCCGCTCCCACGCCTTCGCGAACTCTGTCTTCGGGTACGTCGCTCCCCAGGCGGCCGATCCCAAGGCAGCAAACTTCTCTGCCGTCTCGAGCGCGGCCTCGGTCGTGCGGTTCAACTTCTTGATCTCCGAGCCGCCAGTGTACGTGCCCACCGAGTGATGCTGAAGATCTCCGGAGTACACCTGGATCTCTTTTGGTAAATGCGGTGCTACCTCCGCAAAATAGCGGTCGGGCGTGGAGTAAAAGATGTGTGGGGCGCCGGCCTCCTTCTGGATCTGGCGAATCGAACGCAAATTCTCCTTGGTGGGGCCGCCGCCGTGATCGCCGATGCCGAAGAACTCCATGTCCGTGCGCTCGGGCTGACCTGCCAGCGCTGCGACCGTACGTTGCATATGCCCTCGTACGTCCCCGGGATCGTCATAGAACAGCGGGATGCGATAGGTCAGGGTGCGCGTTCCGTCGATGCCCTGCCAGAGAAACAGATTCTGCTTTATCTCTGGCTTCTCCAAGGCGTTCGGCCGCATAAAAACGTAGAAGGGCATGCCCTGCAGCTTCAGTATCTGCGGCATATTGCCGTTGTGGCCGAACGAGTCAGGGTTATAGCCCACATCCGCGCGCCGGCCGAAGATCCGCTGGAGGACGCGCTGACCATAAAGCCCATGACGAATCAGTGACTCCCCGGCCGGTATGTTGACGTCCGGCTCCACCCACCAGCCGCCCACCAGATTCCACCGGCCAACGTTTACCTGCTGGCGGATCTCCTCGAGCATAGCGGGATCGCTGCTCTCCACCCACTCATAAAACTGCGAAGAACTGGTGGTCATGGTGAGTTCGGGATCTTCCTTCATCCTGTCCAGTGCGGAACGGAAGGTGCTGTGGACGACGGCGTTTGCCTCCGACAGCGGCCACAGCCAGGGAGCATCGATGTGCGCGTTGCCGATCATATGCAGCCGCATCGCAGCGGCATACGGGCTCCATTGCAACTGGTCAGAAGCCGGGGAAGCGGAGCTGGCTGCAGGCTTTGCCGATATAGTCCGGGAAGGCGCCTGTGCTGCCGCCCGTATTGCAAGGGCGCAGAGAGGCAGGGCGACTGCCCTTATCACCCATTGCCGCGATCTCATCATCACTACCCCCCCGTCTGGCCCCTTGCACGTTAAAGGTGCACCGGCACTACATTGTCACTTTTGGGACAGGTTGGAATCGGTTCCAGCGCTGGCAATCGAACTCCAGCGTTCGCTTTTTAGCTTGTCAAGGGCGAAGTGCCACATTAAAACTTTATGCGAGCCGCGAGCTGAACGATACGCGGGTTGTATGCATTCGCTGTGGAGGTGATGGTCCGAAAGTTGAGACTGGCACACCGCCCGACAGTGATAGCGATGCGTTTGGGGCAATGAACTGCGCAGTGTTGAGCACGTTGAAGGCTTCTGTCCGAAACTCCAGCTTTGGTGCGCTTGAACAGGTCGAAGTTCTTGAACAGCGACAGGTCAACGCGCTGCAGGCCGGGACCGTAAAGCTGGTTGCGGCGTTCAGAACCGATCGTGCCGGCAGGCTGGAATGTAAAGGCTGTGGTATCGAACCAGTGGCTGATGGTGGGATGACCTACTTTGCCGCTGCCCGTCATGTTTGGACGATCACTGTTCGCCGCGGTGGGGCGTGTGCCGCTGCGGTTGGTGACGTTCGTGACGGAGAACGGCATGCCTGTGTTCCACACCACCAGGCCATTTGCCTGCCATCCCTTTGCAAGCACGGCTGCGAAGCCATGCAGGTCTTCACCGAAGGGCAGAGCATAGTTGAAAGTTGTCGTTGCGCGGTGACGAACATCAAGGTTGCCGTTGCCGTACTCAATTGTATTGATCAGTTCCGCCGAGGCGCCGAACCCGTTGCCGCCGTTGTTGCTAATGGATTCCGCGTTATCCAGCAGGCGAGCCAGCGTGTACGTCACCTGTAGGTCAAGTCCCTTGCTGAAGCGGCGCTTCAACACGGCCTGCATGGCGTGGTAGCTGCTGGAACCGGTGCTCCGAAACAGTGGAAGGGTGGTGACATTTGGAGCAGTCGCGTTGAATCGACGACGGTGTTGAAGTCCGTTGCGGTTGTCAGCGAGTTGGTGACAGTATCGCCGCGCCCGGTAACCGCAGTGGTGAAGGACGACGGCGCGGCCGCAAGCGGAATCGTGTTGTAATCCGATAGGTAGTAACCGTTGTGACGGCCCAGTTCGCCCACGTAAGAAAGTGTCCCGACGAAGCCTTCAAATTCACGTTCTGCCGTTAGATTGAATTGCTCGATGTAAGTAGAGCGGAAGTGTGATCGAGTGAGCTGGTGATACCACCGGTGGGTTGGTAACGCTGTTAGGAGCTGGTATGGGCAGACCACCAGCAAACTTCGCATACTGTGTGCTGCCAGTAGCGATAGCTGCCTGTGCTGGAGTGTAGGCCCCGAAGGTAGCTGTGAAGGGTTGGTTCACTAGTGCTGAACCGGACGTAGTGTTCTCCGGCGTAAAAGTCAGGCCGAAGCCGCCGCGGACGACCGTCTTGGGCAGGGGTGTGTAGGCGAAGCCGAAGCGCGGTGCCAAGTTACTGTAATCCGTCTGGATACCGGCGTGGCCATTGGCGCTTCGGCCGGCCACAAGGATTTGACCGAGGGTGATGTCGAAGTTTGACAGGATGTTGTTGATCTCGGTGTAAGGGGTGAACAGGTCATATCGGACACCCAAATTCACTGTGAGGTTCTGGGAGAGATGCACGTCGTCCTGTAAAAATACGTGCGGTTCCCAGGTGCGGTTATGTGGCGTGTATAGGATCTCATTACGCCCACCGCTGAGATAGTCACCCGTCAACAGCGTGGAGAAGGTCGTGAACGACCAGTTGCCGTTGGCGGTATCCGTCTGCGTAGTCGAATCCTGACGACGGATAACGCCGGTACCCACCTTGATGATCTGCTTGCCCCTGATGTAGGTCAGGGTACCTTCGTACTGGTAGGTGTTCTCGTGATAAATGATCGGCGGACGGTTACCCAGCGTGGGCGAGGTGCCTTGGTTGACTGTGACGGCGGAAAGCTCCGCAGTGCGGGCGTCCACGTTGATGTTTGGCTGCCCGAATGCTGTGTTGATGGCGTTGCCGTAATTCAGGGGAAACTGTGCATTATTTAGGAGTGTGTAGCCCGCCTTCAGTTCGAGCAACAGGTTCGGCGTAAAGGTGTGCACGTAGTTTAAATGGGCCTGGTGTGCGCGTGTCTGAGCGGGCCCGGGGTAGCTGCTGAGATTGCCTCCCGGCAGAATGGTACCGGCAGTTGTGTTGACCGCAGGAAACAGGCTGCCAATGCTGGTATCCACACGGTTGTAGGTGTAGCGCAGATAGGCCAAGTCGCCGTTCTTGAAGCGATGATCCACCCGCCCGTCGCCGGTTTTTGAGAATTGCGAATCAGGGCGCGTACCTACGTAGTTGCCCGATAGCGCGCTGTTGGTCGGAAGTGGGAACAGGTTAAAGTACTGCAAGCCGACCTTATCGAATCGGGCGGCCGTAACGACTTGGCTAGCTGCGGGAATCGCTGGATTGTCGGTGAAATTGCCGGGGTTCTGACGCTCGAACAGCGTTGGAACAGTTGTGGTCGTCGGATTCTGGTTGCGGACGACATCTAGACCTTCGTAGTCCGCGAAGAAGAACGTTTGGTCCTTAAGGATGGGGCCGCCCAAACTGCCGCCATACTGGTTCTGGCGGTATTTCGGCTTGGGAATGGAAGCGCCAAATTTGAATGGGTTCGCGTTTAGCACGTCATTGCGGAAAAACTCGTATGCTGTGCCGTGGATCTCGTTGGTGCCAGACTTCGTGATGACGTTTACGATGGCACCAGCGGCACGGCCAACCTCGGCGGTGAAGACGTTGGTCTGCACGCTGACTTCCTGGATGGCATCGACGGAGGGACGAACACCGATAGAACCAATCACGCGCTCGTTGTTGTCGATGCCGTCGATGGTCTGATTGTTCATCATGTCGGCTTGCCCGTTTACCGAGACAGACGAGGTCTGACGCCTGTCGTCCGGTCGATTACCGCTTGCGAGACCGTTGTTGAGACCTTCTGTGGCACGGGCGTTACCTGCACCAAATTGATAAAGTTACGGCCGTTGAGCGGCAGTTCTTGCGTCGCCTTCTCGGTGACAGTGGTGATGAGGGCGGCAGAGTCTGTGCGCAACGCGGGCGTCGTGGCCTCAACATTGATAACTTCGCCCTGTGTGCCTACGGCGAGATGCGAATCTTCGCGCGCACGGTCGCCGGCGGATAGTCCGATTGAGTCGATCTTTACCGACTTAAATCCTGGAGCCGAAATGGTGAGCGAGTAGCGGCTGGGCTTAAGCAGGGTGAAGGTGTATTCACCATTTTCGCCGGAGGTGACGGTACGAGTTTCATGCGTATCGACATTGGTCAGATCAATCTTGGCGTTGGGGATGGCGGCGCCGGTGGTGTCCGTGACAGTGCCGACAACATCAGCAGTGGTGTTCTGCGCGAGGAGCGGTGTAGCAATAATGGTAGCCAAGGCGAAGACTATGCGTATTGCTTGCACCAGGAATCGCTTTTTCAACTGTGACCGAAACGGGGAACCTGATTGGTCGGGCGCGGTGTTGGGCTTGCGCTTCAAATTGCTCATGGGCTGCCTCCTTATGTAAGTATGGAACCTCGAACCGGACGTTTTGCCACGATAACCGCAGATTGTCGGGGGTATCGCTGCTATGCTGATTTCGTGCAAAAAAGGCCTCCAGACGCCCGCCGGGTACCCCGAACTGCTGCAAGACCTGAAGAGCCGCATCCAGAACGCCCAGATCAGGGGCCGCCTTCGCCGTCAGCCGTGAGCTGGTCCTGCTCTACTGGTCGATCGGCCGGGACATCCTGGCCCGGCAGGGAAGCGAAGGCTGGGGGCAAAGGTCATCGATCGGCTCGGCCACGATCTCCAGGTTGAGTTTCCTGGAGTCGAGGGCTTCAGCCCCGCAACCTGAAATACATGCGTTCGCTGGCTGAAGCGTGGCCTGACCCTGAAATAGTGCCACAGCTTGTGGCACTTTGCCGTGGGGTCACCTCCGCGTTCTACTGGACCAGCTCAAGGTCCGGTTCTGCGGGAGTGGTATCTCCGGCAGCGGTCGAGTACGGTTGGAGCCGCAACGTTCTGGTGCTGCAGATCAAGAGCGGACTGTACGAGAGGGAAGGGAAGGCGTTGACGAACTTTCAGCGAGTTCTTCCACCGCCCGACTCCGATTGGCAGAGCAGATTCTGAAGGACCCCTACAACTTCGACTTCCTCACCGTCGCCGAGGCTGCCAAGGAAAGGGAGATCGAGCGCGGGCTGCTGCTTCATCTGCGCGATCTACTGCTGGAACTGGGCCGGGGCTTTGCCTTCGTCGGCAGCCAGGTGCCGTTGCCGGTCGGCGATCAGGACTTCTATCTTGATCTGCTCTTATATCACGTCCGGTTGCACCGCTACTTCATGGTAGAGCTGAAAACCGGCCCTTTCAAGCCGGAGTACGCGGGCAAGCTGAACTTCTACCTTCCGCTGTCGACGGTATTCCCCGCACCGAGCGGGATGATCCGTCGATCGGGCTTCTGCTCTGCGAGAGCCAAAGCGGTCCGGTGGTGGAATATGCCTTCAAGGACATCCAGAAACGCATCGGGGTCTCCACCTACTGGGTCACCCGGGAGTTGCCGACAGCGATCCGTGAGGAGCTGCCGACGGTTGAGGATCTGCAGGAGGTCATCAGCAAGCTCCGTGCTGAGATCGAGGCTTTGAAACCGGAGAACCCGGATGAACGGTAAGGCTCTACTGCGGCCGGAGCGGATTGTCGCGACACTGTGGCGACAATTGTGCAACAGCCTGCTGCACAATTGGAAACTCACCGCCGATCGAGTGGTCTGCGGGCAATGAGCACCTCCCTCATTCCGCTCGAACCGGCCGCTGCCGAGCCGCCGTTCGCGCTCACGCCAGCGCAAACCATACTGCGAAAGATGGTTCTCGACTCGGTGCAGTCGATTCACTCCAAGCGCAACTACTCCAAGGCCCTCGACGATCTGTTTGCCCTCTGTGCCAGTCGGCCTCTCTCCCGGGCACTGTTGATGGAGTACCGCACCACGATTGACCATCTCTCGCCGTCGACCATCAATGTCCGTCTGTCCGCCATACGCAAGCTTGTCGGCGAAGCCAGGCGCAACGCGATGATCGGAGATGAAGAAGCCGCCAGCCTCACTGACATTCCCAATGTTCGGCAGCAGGGAACTCGTCTGGGCAACTGGCTGACCAGGGAGCAGGCCAAGGAACTTCTGGCAGTACCCGATCGATCGACCCTCAAAGGCCAGCGCGACTATGTGATCATCGCTCTCCTGGTTGGCTGCGCCCTGCGTCGCAAAGAACTCGCCTCCCTGAGGTTTGAAGACATTCAACTGAGAGAAGGACGATGGGTGATCATCGACCTTCGCGGTAAAGGTGGAAGGATCCGCACGGTGGCGGTCCCCATCTGGGTGAAGCAGGCAATCAACGCCTGGATGACAGTAGCGAAGATCGAAGATGGCCGGCTGCTCCGGCCCCTCTCGAAGTCTGGGAAGATCCTACGAGACGAGCTGGGGGACTAGGCAATCTGGTCGGTAGTTGGACAGTCAGCGAAACAAATAGGCATCGAACACTTCGGTGCGCACGACTTGCGTCGTACCTGTGCCAAGCTCTGCCGGAAGAACGGAGGGGATCTCGAGCAGATCAAGTTCCTGCTGGGGCACTCGTCGATTCAGACGACCGAACGCTATCTGGGTTCCGAACAGGAGATCGTCGTCGCCGTGAATGACAATCTAGGATTGTAAGGCGTTTTGCAACGGCATCTTTTGCCAGCAGGTTCTGATGCGCACGCATGATAAAGGACATTATTCTGAGAATAGGTAGCTCCCTACTCGTCGGCAAACGTGTTGTATCCGAGCTTCTTAAGGCGGCGTAGATGATGCTGGGCACGCTCGACGTTCCCGTCGTCCCGCGTAATCGGAGGCTCTTCTCGGTAGGGCATCTTTGCTGAGAGAACTGCGTGGATGGTCTTGAGGAGCGTGTGTCCGAGTGCCACGATGGCGCGCTTGTTCCCGCAGCGGGCTTTCAGGGCATGATAGCGCGACTGCAGCCGTGATCCCTTGCGGTGGTGGCGGGCCCGTGCGCTCTGCGTCAGAGATGTTTTGAGCCAGACGTTTCCTCTATTCGTCCGAACGCTTTTCTTGATGCCGGCGCTCTCGTGGTTCGCCGCACATAGCCCGGCCCAGGAGCTGAGTTGCGCCGCTGTAGGGAACTGTTCCATGCCAGGGCCTATCTCCGCCAGGATGCTGGTAGCGGATTCGTCCTTGATGCCCGGAATGCTCTGGAGTAGATGGAACGCTTCGGCAAGAGCTGGGTCTTCCATGCGCCGTCGGATGTCCTGATTGAGCGCCCTCAACTGCTGGTCCAGGAACTCAAGATGACGAAGAGCATGTCGGATGAGAAAGGGCTGATGGTCGCTCAACCGATGATCCGCAACAGAAGCCGTGATTTGCGGGATCTTCTCTCTCGCCTTCTTCTTGGCGAGGTCGGCGATCTGCTCTGAGGTCATCTGACTAGCGAGAAGCGCTGCGAGCATCAGTCTGCCTGACACGCGGAAAACATCCGACAACACGTCGCCGAGCTTGACTTTTGCATTTTCAAGCACCTTCTGAACCCGGTTCCGTTCCCGCGAGTTCTCCCCAATCAACTGACTGCGGCGGCGCGTGAGGTCTCGTAGTTCACGAATTGCCAGAGGTGGAATGAAGCTCGGCCGGAGCATTCCGTGACGCAACAGATGAGCCAGCCAACGGCTATCGTTCGGATCCGTCTTGTGCACGCGTCTGTTCTGCACGTCAGCGGCATTGGCGAGGATGACCTGGATGTGTGCCTCAAGCAAGTTGAAGACCGGTTCCTAATAGCTCCCAGTGCTCTCTATCACCGCGTGGGTGCATCCTTCGGCCAACCACTCAGCCACGCCTCTCAAGCTCGCTGACGATCGGGCCGAACTTCTTGATCTGCGTGTGGGGATCGTCTTTCGCGCCACCGGCCACGACGCAGACCACGACGAATTTCTTGCCGATATCAATGCCGGCGCATCGTTCCAGAATCGCTTCGATCATCTGCTCGTCCAGTGCGGACAAGCAGCCGTAGGCGAGTTGGGCATCTTGTTCTACGGGCTCAGAAGAGGCACCAGTCAGGCACCAATAACTCCGCCACCCTTTGCCGTTCGCGCCTGAAGTCTCCACTGCACCGACGCTCCCGGTCAACAGGAACCCCTTCTCATACTCAGATGTGACCGCATCGCGGAAATAGATGATTAGGATGCGTGAAAAAGACCACCAAGCAAAGGTCACTGACGCGGCAAATACCGTGTGGCAAACGACATCCAGAATCCCGGTTGCTCGAAAGCCACGCCTAACCCCGCCCGTTGGCGTCCAACCATTTTGGCGGGGAGAAGCCGTCGGTATGGATGTTTACGGGAATCGATCGGTGCCTCACGTCAGACACGCTAAGAGCGCCATCGTCTGGCTGCGTATCCTTTCCAGCCTCGCATGGCTGGACAGTGCGTTCGTCGGAAAAGACGCCAAGCTCTCCCCGACGTTTCTCAGCGGTGTGGGGCTCACAAAGGTGGCGATGGAGAAGTTCCTCCATACGGCCATCTTTCCTTGGGTAGCGGATCTGCTGCAGAACTTGGTTCTGCCTCATGCGCAACTCTTTGCTGTGCTCATAGCCTTGACTGACGCCGCGATCGTCACCTGCGCGGGCAGGCGCTTTGGCGTGGACCGCATTCTGATCGGGCGCTCACCGTCTTCGCGCCTGTTGCGGATATTGGGATAGGCTCTACGTTGGCAAAAATGCCCGTAACCGAGATCGCCGCACGCTTCCGCATCGCCCGCTCACCCTCTACCGCGCCTTCCTCAATCCCGCCGCTTGACCAGCGATGCCTCCCGTGGACAATTTCGATTCTTAGCGTTGCGACGTAGGTAGGGGACACTTCAGGAAGGAAAATTTCCGTACGGCGCGAGTGATACAGTCAGGGCCAAGCGCGAAGGCGGCTAGGCAGGTGTATTGGCGCTTTCGCACGGACGCTATCTCAATGCCGGCTGCAGGGAGAACAATGTGAAAAACAACCCGATCCACGACGTCTGGGACTTCCTGATCCACAGCGGGCCTTTGAGCCCGATTTTCTGGATTCTGATCCTGGCCGCTCTTGGGCTGGCCGTTTACGACCTGACGCGCCTCCCGGAGCAGCGGACGCTGCGCCATGCGTGGATCTGGTTCGCCCGCATTACGATCGGCGGGCTGTGGTGGCAACAGTCGCTTTGGAAGGCACCGCCCACCTATGGTGTCGATTCGAGCGGCAACGGCGGCTTGCTGTACTGGATGAAGCAAATGGTCGATGGGGCCGCCTTCCCGTTGCAGGGTCACCTCGTCGAGCATGTGGTCCTTCCACATTTTGCGTTTTTCGCACCCCAGGTTTACCTAGTTGAGGTAACGATTGCCGCGCTGATGGTGCTGGGTCTGTTTGGCCGCGTGTCTAGTATTCTGGGGGCGCTGATGGCAATCAACCTCTGGCTTGGCCTCTACCGCGTTCCAAGCGAGTGGGCTTGGGAGTACTACTTCCTGATCGTCATTCAGATCACGTTCCTGATCGTTCACCCGGGAAGAAGCTGGGGTGCCGACGCTCTCATCGATCGTCTGCCCCCGGGCAGATTTGACTGGCTCAAACGGCTTACCTGAGTCCAATTTCTTACGCTCGGCGTTCTTGATGTAGAACCATAGACAGCCGCCCTCGTTGGGCACCGCAAAGGCTGAATCGGAGAGATTATCGTGGATCGTCGGAAATTTGTTTTCTCGTCCTGCACAACTTTGCTGCTTGCCGGATGCAAGTCGGCTCAGACACGGCCGACTCTGCGCATCAGCATGATTCCGACGACGGACCCCGGCAAGATCATCCGCCAGAGTCAGCCCCTGGTGGATTACCTCGGGAGGCAGACAGGCGCGAAGGTCGACCTTACGGTGCCCACCAGCTATGCCGCCGTCGTCGAAGCCATCGGCAGCAATCGGGTAGACATCGCTTATCTGGGCGGCTTCACCTATTTGCAGGCTGCGGCCCGCGCGGGTGTTCGGCCCCTGGTGCAACGTTTGAAAGACAAGAACTTCCACTCCCTGTTCATCACCCAGACCAACTCTTCCATCCACAGCATGGCTGAGCTAGGGGGCAAGACGTTCGCTTTTGGCGACATCAACTCCACCTCCGGGCACCTGATGCCGAGCTACTATATGCGCCAGGCGAAGGTTGATCCGAAGGTGATCGACAAAGCGATCTTTACAGGTGGCCACGATGCAACCGCGCTGGCCGTGGCGCATCAGCGGGTGGACGCCGGGGCGATGGATGAACTGGTTTACAAGACGATGGTGCAAGCAGGAGCGATCACCCCGGCGCAGGTCCGGGTCTTCTACACCACACCGCCATTCTTCGATTATGTGTGGGTCGCTCGCGCGGGTATGGACGCTGGGCTGGCCGAAAAATTCACGCAGGCACTGCTGGGTCTCGACGAGGTGAATCCACAGGACAAGACGCTGCTCGATTTGCTCAATGCCCACAAATACGCGGGCGCTCAAGCCGCCGATTATGGCCCGCTCCGGCAGGCCGCCAAGGATGACGGTTTGTTGCAATGAAGAGTGCGCTCGACACAATGATCTACGCGCTCGACAACGTGAGCAAATCCTATGCTTTTGTCATGGCGCTCGATGGGGTGACGTTTGGAGTGCGCCAGGGCGAACAACTGGCTGTGCTGGGGCCGTCCGGGTCGGGTAAGAGCACCCTGTTTCGCCTGCTGAACGCGACGCTGCGGCCCTCCTCCGGATCGCTCAGCTTCGATGGCAGCGACACCGCGGCCATGGGTGCGAGCACACTGCGCGCCATGCGGCGGCGGACCGCAACCATCTACCAGCAGCACAATCTGGTGCCTTCGCTGACGGCGCTGGAGAATACGCTGGCCGGTGCTCTCGGACGCTGGACGTTGCTGCATACACTGCGCAACAGCATCTCGCCTGCGGCAGAGGATGCGGACCGCGCCCTGCATGCTCTCGAGCTGGTCTCGCTGGCGGACAAACGCAATACCCCGGCGCGCGAGCTTTCTGGAGGACAACAGCAGCGGGTGGCCATCGCGCGCGCCCTGATGCAGTCGCCCGACGTCATCCTTGCTGACGAGCCCATCGCCTCACTTGATCCTGAACTGAGCCGCAACATTCTGGAGCTGCTGGTCCGCATCGCAAGCGACGGGAAGAGAACGCTCGTCGTTGCCTTGCACTCGGTCGAAATCGCCAAAGAGTGCCTGCCGCGGCTGGTTGCGTTGCAAGCCGGAAGAGTGTTTTTCGACGCCGCTCCGCCCGACGTTGAGAAGGAACAATGGCGCTGCCTGTATGCGCTTTCGCCGACAGATCATGGGTCGACTGCGGACGCAGGTCGGCGGCGCAGGATTCGCTGCGTCTGAGAGCTGAGAGTTCCGTACCCTTCTCCGATTCACTAATGCGGTAACGTGCCGCAGGCCCCACTTTCAAGGCGCAAATCAATGGCTTCAGGAACGGCACCTATTGCAGAGCTTCGACCGCGGGTGCTCTCCACCCGTTCGCAGTGGCTCGGGATCGTGTTCGCTGTAGCCGTTGCGCTGGCATGGAAGTACGCTGAGGTCTCTCCGCAGCTACTCTTCAATCGAACCACTCTCCACGACGTGGGGCATTTCGTCGCGCAGTCGCTGCCGCCCGACCTGTCGCTCACCTTCCTCGGGACGGTAACCCAGGCTGCCTTCCTGACCGTTGCAACCGCAATCGCCAGTACAGTGCTCTCTATCGTGTTCGGCATTCCGTTCGGAATAATGGCCTGCTCGAGCCTCTGGCGAACCGGCGCGGTCGCAGCGTCGGCGGGCGACGGCTTTCGCTACCAAGTCCTGAACTTGCTCAGCATCTCAACTCGGTCTGCTCTTGGCTTTCTGCGGGCGGTGCCGGACCTGATGTGGGCGCTGCTGCTGGTGGCTGCGCTGGGACTTGGTCCCCTGGCGGGAACGATTGCACTGGCTATCTCGTACACTGGCGTTCTCGGCCGAGTTTACGCCGACGTCTTCGATGCCGTGGAGGCGCAACCCGTCGAAGCTCTGCTCTCAACTGGAGCAAGCAGGATACAAATCTTTCTTACGGCGATCTGGCCGCAGGCTCTGCCTAACATGACCGCCTATACGCTCTACTCGTTCGAGTGCTGCGTACGCGCGGCCGCTGTCCTGGGGTTCGTCGGCGCGGGTGGCATCGGCTATGAGATGAACTTATCCATGCGCCTGTTCGACTACCGCCAGGTGGCGACGCTGCTGCTGGCATTCCTCCTCATCCTGTCGCTGACCGACCTGATCAGCCGCACTCTGCGCCGCTTCCTCAGCGGCGAGTGGACGCCGCGCCCAGCGTCGTTCAAGATGATGGCGTCGCTCGACGCACAGGACCTTTCAATCGCTGAAGCGGATTGTTCGCCTACACGTTGGGGCGTTCCTGCGGTGCTTGCAGCAATCTCCTGTGCTATCGTCATGAGCTTCTATTTCTCGGGCTTCCTTGGGCTGGTGACGCAGGGGGCGCTCCAGATTCCGCAGGACCTGCTGCATTTTGCCGAACGCCTGGTACCTCCGGACCTCTCGCCTGCCTTTCTGGCAAGTCTCTGGCTTCCGGTCCTGCAGACGCTGGCGATCTCCCTCCTTGGAACCCTGGTGGGTGTCGTACTGGGAGGGCCGCTGGCGCTCTTCGCCACATCGCACCTGGTCCTGCCGCCGCCGGGTGAGCCGGACCGACGGTCCTGGATATCTCTTGCCGCACGCCGGACCGTCTACTGGGCAAGCCGCGGGATTCTGAGTGTTCTGCGTTCGATTCCAGAGCTCGTCTGGGCGTTGATCTGCATCATCGCCATAGGCATCGGACCTTTTGCAGGCACACTCGCTCTCGGTCTGCACACGACTGGCGTTCTGGGCAAGCTCTATGCGGATACCATGGAAGAGGTCAGGATGCAGCCCGTCGAAGCGCTGCGGGCGCTCGGCGCAAGCCCGCTGCAGCTGCTGCTGTGGGCCATCTGGCCCCAGACCAAAGAACTGATGGCCAGCTATACCGTGCTGCGCTGGGACATGAATCTGCGCGCAGCGACCATCCTTGGGCTGGTGGGCGGCGGCGGCCTCGGACAGGTCATGTACAACGACGTTCAGCTTGGCTTTTACCCGCGGGTCGCCACCCTGATCGCGGTGATCTACGGGCTCGTGATGGCCACCGACTGGGCAGGAACTAGAATCTGGACAGCCATGCCGGAATAAGACGTCGTGGCTGCTTATCGATTACTCGAACCGAAATACGAAGAGGATCCACCTTGCTCCAGGCACAAGCTCATTCCGTCGGTGACCAGCTCTCAGACTCCTCGGCCCAGAGTTTCTCGCTGGGGCTGGGCCTTACCAACGAATGCAACCTGACCTGTTCGTTCTGCTATCGCGATCCCGATCGGGTGGACCGGCTCGACCTGGCGCAGATTGAAGCTGTGCTGCACTCGCTTCCGGTCCGCTCAGTCAATCTGGGAACGGGCGAGAACGGGATGCATCCTGATTTTCGCGCGATGCTTGCCTATCTCCGGGAGCAGCCAATCAAGCTGACCATCACGTCGAATGGACACAGCATCGCCGTGCTTGCCGATGAGGAGCTCACCGCCTTCCACGATGTCGAGTTTTCACTCGACTACCCGAACGAGATGGAGCAGGACCGCCAGCGCGGCGCGGGAAACTGGGCGCTGATTCAGGAGCAGGCGAAGCGGTGCATGCGCCTCGGCGTGCCGGTTACCATCATCGCCGTCATGATGAAGTCGAACTACCTGCGCATGGCGGAGATCGCTGACGTCGCCAAACTGCTTAACGCGCCGCTGCGAATCAATGTGTACCAATCCGTTCGCTCGGACATTTACGCGCTGACCTACAAGGAATACTGGGATGGCTTTGCCGCTCTGTTCGCCGCGACGAATGTGATCGCTATCGGCGAACCTCTGGTCCGGGCCATGGCTGGGCTGCCGCCAAGAAAGGGCGGATGCGGCGTCGGCACGGTGCGGGTGACTCCACGCGCCACCACGCAGCCCTGCGTCTATTGGGGAGGAGCAGGCGAACCGCTGACTCAGCTATTGGCGATGGGGCCGTCGATTCTTGGTACGCCAGCCTTTGAGCAGGCGCGTTCGCTGCCGCCGGCCTGTGTGCCGTGCGAGTTTCGTGACTCCTGCCACGGCGGCTGCGCAGGCCGGCGCAAGCTGCACAACGCGCTCGACGAACCCGATCACTACTGCCCCATCGTGCGCGGGGAAGTAAGACGTCTGACGATCCAGATGGCCCCGGCCCGTGAGCTGCCCAAGGGAGAAAGCGCCTGCACCACCATCGTGATGGCTCGCGCTTAGAGCCGCGTTCTTCCAGGTAGGGAAAGGAGATACGGTGGCCCATGCATCGCGTTCTTTGCGATGAATGGGATCGCAAACGGGAAGCCTGCATGCAGTCTGCTCTGGCTTAAATGACCTTCAGGAGCGCGCCAATTTCAGCGCGGGTACCCACACGACCTATGCGTGCGGCATAGGCTACCCCAACCGCCAGCAGAGCTCGCTGCAGTTCATCGGCATCGCGTTCCGGCAGGCTGAAGAGCAGGCCGCCGGCGGTTTGCGGATCGAAGAGCAGCGTCTTCAGGTCGTCTGGGATGTCAGGGCTGAAATCCGTGCAGCTCTCCACAAATTCTCTGTTGGCATTCAGCCCGCCGGGGATCGTGCCCAGGCCGACAGCCTGGAGCGCACCGGTCAGCAGAGGCACGGCGGCGGCCGTGATTTCAATCCCCACTTTGGCGCCCAGGGCCATTTCGCGCAGGTGACCCAGTAACCCAAAGCCGGTCACATCGGTTGCGGCGTGGACAGGGAAACGCTGCGAAACCTCTCCGGCGACACGATTCAACGTAGTCATGCTGGTGGTCGCATCCCTGACCCAGGCTTCCTGCGCCATACCGCGCTTCAGGGCAGTGGAGATGACCCCGGTGCCGATTGCCTTAGTGAAGATAAGGACATCTCCCGGCTGCGCCCCTGCATTTTTAAATACTTTGTCCGGGTGCACCGAACCGGTCACGGCGTAACCGAATTTGATCTCGGGGTCCTTGACCGAGTGGCCGCCCACTACGCTGCATCCGGCCTCGATCATCTTCGACATGCCACCCTGCAGGATCTTTTGAAGAATGTCCAAATCCGCATTCTCGGGAAAACATACCATCGCAAGCGCAGTGTGCGGCGTTCCGCCCATGGCGTAAACATCGCTGAGCGCGTTAGTGGCAGCGACCTGGCCGAACGTATAGGGGTCATCCACCATCGGGGTAAAAAAGTCGACGGTCTGCACCAGGGCGATATCTTCCGTAATCTTGTACACGCCGGCGTCGTCAGCGGTTTCAAAGCCGACTAGAACGCGCTCGTCTACCTGTTTCGGTAGCTTGCTGAGAATCTGGTCCAGCACGGCGGGGCTGATCTTGCTGGCACAGCCTCCGGCTTTCACCTGCTCGGTGAGGCGGACGGGTGCGTTCAAATCCTGCTCGGCTACACTCATAGGGGCATTGACTCCTGGCGGCTAGTATAAGTGACGCGGTTGGCGTTCGACCTCCGCACCGCGCAATGCGACTGCGCAGGAGCGTGATCAGGAGAAAATTCCTCTATGGGCCAAACGCCGGTTAGCGCCATCGAACACTACCAGACATTCCTTGCCAGCCATTACACCTGGATGTCGGGCCCCTACGAAGACAAGGTCGCTGCGCATCAGGCAATCTTTACGCGCTTTGGCTTCGCCCCCGGAGCGACCGGTGAGGCACTCGACTTGGCGTCCGGCCCCGGGTGTCAGACCTTGGCGCTGGCGCGTCTTGGCTTCTCTGTAACGGCCGTCGATGCCAGCGCACCTCTGCTGGCCGAACTGCGGGAACATGCGGCGGGCCTGCCGGTACGAACGGTGGAGCAGGATCTGTGTGCGCTGGCTCAATGCAGCACCTTACCGGATCAGGTCGACGTCGCTGTATGTATGGGCGATATTCTGCCACACCTGCCAACTCGCGAATGCGTTACCAGTCTCTTCGCCGAGGTGAACCGCAGGCTTGTTCCGGGCGGGAAGTTCATTCTTGGCTTCCGTGACCTCTCGCAGGAGTTATTCGGCATGGACCGCTTTGTGCCGATCCGTGGAGATAACGACCGGGTGATGACCTGCTTCCTTGAGTACGAGCCGGAGACGGTCGTCGTGCATGATCTGATCCATGTACGCGAAGGCGAGGGGTGGACGCTGCACAAGAGTGCCTATCGCAAGCTCCGCCTAAGCCTTCCGTGGGTAGAGATGAAGCTGCGGGCAAGCAGCTTTGAACTGCGGGAGCGCGAGCAAGCAGCCGGAGTATGGACCGTAGTGGCCGAAAAGATGTAGCACTTCAAGAGAACGGCAACAGGGCCGACATACCTCTGAGTCAAACGTGAATTAGCCGGAATTGTGATTGATCGGTTGTTACCCTCGTTCTGGACCGTCTATGATAACTCTGTTCCCTTGGGAATGTCGGCAGGCCATGCACTGTTCCCTATTAAAAGCTGATTCGAAAGGTGTAAGCAGATGAACCTAACGGAAATCAGAAAAGTTTCGCGTACTGTGATTGCCAAAGGTCTTCTAGCAGGTCTTCTCGGAGGTGTCGTCGGGTCCGGCGCGAAACTTGTCGGCGAGTGACTGTACCCGCCACGAACCCAGGGACAGGAAGCGCCGCCGGCCGTTCTGGCCGAGAAACTTGCCGGTCATCCCCTCGATAAATCCAGCAAGACCGTTGCGACTCAGGCTTTCCATTGGACCACTGGATCGCTGATCGGTGCCGTCTACGGCGGCGTGGCGGAAGTAGTGCCTGCGGTCACAGCCGGCTATGGCGTGGCTTTTGGCATCGTCGTTCTCGTGCTGACGCATGAATCGGCATTGCCCTTGCTCGGACTGGACAAACCGCCGACACAGCAGCCATTGCGAGAGCAGTCGAGCGAGGTGGCAACCCACGCGCTGTATGGATTTGCTGTTGAGGCCGTGCGACGTTTCTTGCGGAGACGCAGCGCTACTTCAAAGGCAACTGCATAGGCGAAGAACAGACACGGCTCTGGTCCTCAATGCCAACGGGACAGACTGCAATAGTAGATAACAATGGCGTGAAGGCAGTCTTCACTATGGAACGATCCTATCTTGATCTCATCGGGTCCACGCGCGTTGGCGAAAGAACACGCGAGGTTCTGGTGGAACGAGCGCAGCCGATCGATCCAAGCTACAAACCCCAAACGGTCTCGCATGCGCAATTCGCGACTTTAGATGCGATCGTTCAATTGCTGATACCGCAGGATAACGCAGAAGAGCCGGTCGATATTGCGGCGGCCTTTGATCGCGGGCGCAGTATGCAAAAGGGAGATGGGTGGAGGTATGCCAACATGCCTCCCGATGACGTCGCCCTTGGCATTGGTCTCGCTTCGGTGGAATCCACGGCTCAGTTCGAGCATGCATGTCCGTTCCACGAGCTCGACGCAGGACAGCAAACGGCGTTGCTCCATCGTATACAGCTCGGTGCTGTTATGTGGACGCAAATTGACGCGAAGCGATGGTTCGAAGATCTTTTGGCGGAGGTCACGGAGATCTATGTCGCCCTTCCATCCACGCTTGCCGCGATAGGGTTCAGCGGCATTGCATTTCTTCCGAGGTGGCCGGAGGTTGGACTGGACACAGCTCGATCCTGGGAGCCGGTCAGCATTCCGGACAGAAAGAGCGGACTGTGACGCGTCGATATCCTACCTCCGAAACAGTGGACATTGTAGTCATCGGCACTGGCGCTGGGGGCTCACCTGTCCTCGCACGTTTGGCCCAGGCAGGCCTCTCGGTGGTGGCGCTTGAGGCTGGCCGGTGGTGGTCTCCAGCAACGGAATACGCGCAGGACGAAGTGGCTCAGGCTCCGCTTTATTGGCTGGATGAGCGACTCAGCAGCGGTTCTGATCCAACCGCGTTTGGGAAAAACAACAGCGGCTGTGGAGTGGGCGGTTCGACGTTGCATTACGGCGCCTTCGTTCCAAGACCCGATCCGCGTGACCTGTCCTTGCGTACCGAGTTTGGTCTCGGCCAGGACTGGCCAATCTCCTACAACGAGCTAATCCCATACTTCAACGAGGTAGAGCAGTTTCTAGGTGTTTCGGGCAGCAGCAGCTATCCGTGGGATCCGGACCGAAGATACCCTCTTCCTCCGGTCGCGCTGAATGCTCCCGCCCAGTTGATGGAGCGTGGTTGCGACGCGCTCGGCATCCGCACCGCCCCCGCGCCGCTTGCCACCTTATCCCAGACCTATGCCCATCCGGCTATGCGGTCCGACCCGCATGTGTACAGTGCGGCTTCTGTCACCAGGGATGCTACAACGGCGCAAAGGCGAGTATGGACGTGACCTATCTGCCTGCCGCGGTAGCTGCCGGCGCCGAGATTCGCGCCGAGTGTTTCGTCCACGAGTTCGAAAGGGATGCCAAAGGCCGAATTACCGCAGTGATCTACCGGTATGAAGACCAAGACGTGAGGCAACCATGCCGTGCGGTATTTCTATGCGCGGGCGCGATCGAGACCCCTCGGCTGCTCTTGCGTACGGGCCTCTCCAACTCCAGCGGAGAGGTTGGCAAGAACTTCATGGTTCATGTGGCTACGCAGGTTTGGGGCACTTTTTCACAGGATGTGCGTCCGTACAAAGGCTTTCCGGCATCGCTCATCTCGGAAGATACAATTCGGCCTTCCGATGCTGATTTCGCGGGTGGATACCTCATGCAGAGCCTTGGAATCGTGCCAGTCACCTGGGGGGTGCAGGTCGCCCGTTCGCGCGGGCTTTGGGGAAAGCCGTTAGTCGATTATCTACGCACGTTCAATCACGTGGCTGGCATCGGCATCAATGGAGATTGCCTTCCAAGTAATGACAACTATTTGGAACTCTCCGAAGAGATCGATGAACGAGGATTTCCAAAGCCGATCATTCATGTTTCCTTAGGAGAGAACGAGCGCAAGATGCGGGTCCACGCGGACAAGCTCATGCGCGAAATTTGGACCGCCGCCGGCGGCAGTGATTTGTGGACTGTCGATCGCACGGCGCATACGATCGGAACCTGTCGCATGGGTGTGGACCGCGCGCAGGCAGTCGTAGGACCACAGGGGCGCAGCTTCGATGTGCCCAATCTCTGGATCTCCGACAACTCCACCTTTCCCAGTGCGCTACCGGCGAATCCCGCACTGACCATCATGGCCCTTGCCCTGCGTTCTGCCGACTGCTTTCTCCGACAATCGAAGATGGAAGGCGTTTGGGAAGGAAGATCATGCTCCCACTGACGAGAAAAGGGGCTGCATCGCCAACATTTGTGCTGTTGCACTTCTTCGGAGGATCACAGCGCGAGTGGTCTGCGACAACCACCATCCTCGCCGCTCATCATGAATGCATCACGATGGATCTGCCGGGATTTGGAGATGCTGCGTCAATCAGTGGATACTCGGTGCGAGAGATGCTGGATCGGGTTCTGGAAACCATTCGATCGCTCGAACTTTCTCGATTCATCCTCGTAGGCCATTCCATGTCGGGTAAAGTGGCGCTTTCGCTCGCCGCGTTGGGCGAACCTGGACTTGTTGGGCTCATCCTGGTAGCGCCCTCACCACCCTCTCCGGAGCCGATCGAGGAGAAAAATCGTCAGAAGATGCTCGGGTTTGGACGTAACCGCGCCGACGCTGAGAACTATCTTGATGGTATTACAGCCAAACCTCTAGTCGGCGAAGTTCGTGAACATGCGATACAGGATTTCCTCCGTTCTTCCCCGGAGGCATGGTCAGCATGGCTGGAATGTGGCAGCCGCGAGGATTGGTCGAAAGAGGTTGGAGTGGTCGAATGCCCGGCTCTGATTATTACAGGTGAGACTGACCAGTCACTTTCGGCTTCCGTTCAGGAGAAGCTGACTCTGCCGCATCTTCGTCACGCAGCGATCCAAATGATCTCTGAGTGCGGCCACCTGCCCATGATGGAAGCGCCGGACAAGATAGCTTCTTCGATCAAGCAATTCGTGGATCAGGTCTGTCCCGACTGCACCGCGAAGCCGATCGGGAGCGAGAAGCGTGGCTAAGACGATGAACAAGGATGTCTTCCACTATAAACATGATGCAACCTGCACGATCGACGACTATGCCGTCATTGGCGATTGCCGATCGGCCGCGCTAATCTCTCGCACCGGTTCACTCGATTGGCTCTGCTGGCCATGCTTCGATAGTCCTTCGATCTTTGCTGCTTTACTGGACAAGGATAAGGGCGGCTCCTGGCAGATTTGCCCAACGGGGAACTTTCATTCCACCCGCCAATATCTTGATCGGACCAACGTGTTAGAGACGCGCTTTGAAACCATAACCGGCACCCTTTTATTGACCGATTTCATGCCGGTCGCCGAGGAAGAATATAAGCGCTCGCATATGACCCCTGATCATGAGATCATTCGCGTCTTAACGTGCGTAGCCGGCGAGGTTGAGGTTCTGATCAGCTTGACTCCGCGACCCGGATACGGCACCAAAGCCGCGCACATGGTTGATAAGCGGAAGTTAGGCCTGCGGGTAGAAACTGGTGCTGGCATGCTCGCGCTCCATAGTGATCTGACGTTCACCGTGTCGCAAAGCTCAGCGACGGCGACAATAGTACTTCACGAAGGGCAAAAGGTCCCATTGTTTCTTACCTTCTCGCGCGAGTCCCCGCAGGTTCTCCCTCGACTGGATCAGGTGAGTGCGGCACTCGAACGAACCAGGCAGTGGTGGGTGTGTTGGGCGAGCAAATGTACCTACAAAGGCCCTTATGAAGAGGAGGTTGTACGCAGTCTCTTGACGCTCAAACTTCTGGAGTTCTCAGCTTCCGGGGCTTTTGTGGCAGCCGTAACCACGTCCCTTCCCGAAAAGATTGGTGGCAAGCTAAATTATGATTATCGCTTCTGTTGGCTTCGCGACGCCTCCCTCACCATCCAGGCGCTTTGTGAGACCGGCTATGGCGCCGAAGCAGAGGCGTTCTCGGAATGGATGCTGAATGCCACCCGGCTCACCCAACCCAAGTTGATGGTGATGTACGACATCTATGGAAACGTGGTCAAAGCGGAGAAGAACCTGAAGTATCTAGCAGGGTATCTAGGGTCGCAGCCGGTACGCATAGGCAACGAGGCGCGAAAGCAGGTACAACTCGACACCTATGGTGAGGTGATCTGCGGAACGGCCAAGGTGATCCATGGCGCCGGACAGGTCGATAAGGACACGGCAAAGGTGCTGATCGGATTTGCAACTTACGTATGCAAACATTGGCAGGAAGCCGACGCGGGAATTTGGGAGCCGCGGGGCGGACCGGTAGTTCATACTCATTCCCGTCTCCTCTGCTGGGTCGCACTGCATGAGCTTGTTCTCCTTCATGAAAAGGGCCTCATCCGTATCGACAAGATCGAAGGTTTCTGCAAGACGCGCGACCTGATTCGCAAGGATCTCGAAGAGAATTCATGGAATGAAGAAGTTCAAAGCTATACCAGTGAACCTGGTTCAGAGGGCGTGGACGCAACCTTGCTGCTTATGGCGTGGCATAACTTTCACGAGGCCTCCTCTCCGCGTTTGACTCAGACCTATAAGCGCGTGCGTGAGAAGCTCGGAGCGGGTGGAGAATTGCTGTATCGGTATCGCAATACTGCCGACCCGGAAGAGGGCGCCTTCGGCATATGCAGTTTTTGGGCAGCTGAGTACGTCGCCATGGGAGGCGGAAGCCTTGAGTTGGGGCAAGGGCAGTTTGAAAAACTGCTGACCTATGCAAACGACGTTGGCCTCTATGCAGAAGAAATCGACCCTTCTACCGGAGGTGCGCTCGGCAACTTCCCCCAGGCATTCACCCACGTAGGCCTGATCAATGCCGCGCTCGCAATTCAAAAAAGGGAACAAGATCAACGCCGCAGCCTCCTGCCGACGTCAGCAGTACCTGAGGAGCAGATCCGATGAATTGGCAGAACTGGCTATTTTGGGGAGTCATGGCGACCCTCGCGCAAACCGTTTTCGAAGCGGTCACACAGAGCCTGCGGCTCACTCGCATGAGTTTGCCCTACGTGCTGGGGACGATGTTTAAGGAAAAAAGATCGAAGGCGAAATTACTAGGCTTCGGACTTCACATCGTCAACGGAGTGCTGGTGACATTGGTTTACATTATCCTATTTCACTACTGGGGAGAGCCGACCTGGTGGCGTGGCACCATTATCGGTTTTGCCCAGGGTATGGCTGTCCTGTTGGTCGGAATGCCGCTTCTGCCGGAGTTTCATCCGCACATGGCAAGTGAGAGATATGGCCCAACGGCGATGAGGCAACTGGAACCGCCAGGATTTATGGCGCTCAACTACGGTCCAAACACTCCGATTACCATTATTACTTCTCACATTATCTTTGGTTGCATCATCGGCAACTTCTGTAGAGCGTGAGTATGACAGCCTCGACCGAACGAGATATCGGCAATATGCGCGAAGAAAAATCATCCAAGCCGAACGACATAATGCGGATCGTCGTCCGACCTTATGGCAGCGCATTGCCACTCGGATGCTTTGCCTTCGCCGTAGGTAACGCGCTGACAAGCGCCTTCGCCCTACATTGGATTCCCTCTACGGATCAGAATGTCCTCGCGCTCGTCTTACTTGCGTTCGTAGCTCCGCTCGAGTTGATCCCTTGCATTATGGCCTTTCTCTCCCGCGATACTGGCGGCGCGACAGCGATGGGTATCTTCTCAGCTGCGTGGGTTGTGCAGGGTCTCAACTTTATTACGGCCAATGGCGGCGGCGCTAGTCCAACCATGGGAATCTTCCTGGCATTCTTAGCCATATTCCTTGGGATTCTTGCATTTGTCACCTTCTCCGACAAGCCCCTGCTGGGAGCGCTCCTGACGGTCGCGATGCTGCGTTCCATTGGAGCTGCGCTGCTTCAGTTCGGTATCGCCGGAGCGGCCAGTCCGATCACTGCGATTTTGGGTCTTCTGGTCACGGCACTGGCTCTGTACAGCGGCTTGGGATTTCTTCTCGAAGACATCAAACAAAGGCCTCTCGCAATGACCTTCCGGCGCGGCGAAGCGAAGGCAGCTCTTGGAGGAGATTTACAGCACCAGTTGAACCGTACAACCCGAGAAGCTGGAGTCAGAGATCAATTGTGAGGGCGATGACAGACTTCCGGAGTTCTGGAGAAGGCCTCTGGCTTCATTCTTAAGTTCAACCGAGTTAAAAGCGATGGGACAGCCATGAGCAAAAAACAAGTAGTGGTAGTGACCGGAGCATCGGCAGGTTTAGGCCGGGCGATTGCCCACGCATTTGCGAAACGGGGAGCGCATATAGGATTGATTGCGCGCAACCCAGAGGCGCTGGAGGCTGCCCGTCAGGAGGTAATGGGAAACCATAACGGTGTGGCTTCTGAACGATATATGGCCGGACCCTGCCTGGCCCACAAGTCAGAATAGGGGAAGGAACCGAGATGACCAGCACGATCTAGCTGTAGAGGCACAAGAGGTTGTTCAGACCCGGGATGAGATTCGGTGACCACAGTGTGGGTCTCGTGAAAGAATTGCAGGTAGCTCTGAATTTGTAGAGAAATTCGTATGTTATGGCTAAAGACTCCGATGCGCTAGGCGCAATTACAGCTTCGATGGAGCCGGACTCATCCCTTCTTGCGATGGTGCAGCAAGGTCATGAGCAGGCGATGGCGCACCTATTCGAGCGCCACTCCAAGCTGGTGTATTCGGTGGCCTTGAGGGTTCTTCGCGATCCGGCAGCAGCAGAGGACGTTCTGCAAGAGATCTTCATGCAGATCTGGCGCACTCCGACAAGCTTTATCGGGTCCCGTGGAAGCTTTGGTGGATGGCTGGCAGTCGTTTCGCGGAACCGGTCGATCGATTTCCTGCGGAAGAAGCGCCCCACCGAATCAGTCGAGGATGTTCCGTTAGCGTCTCCCTATGATCTAGCCAAGGATGCTGAGCAGAATCTGATGCTGGAGAGGGTGCGGATTTTGGTTGCAGAGCTTCCCGACGAGCAGCGGAAAGCGCTCGAAATGGCGTTTTTTGAGGGATTGACGCATTCGGAGATTGCGAAGAAGACGGAGTGTCCGCTGGGGACTGTCAAGACGAGGATCAGAAGTGCGGTGCAGACGCTGGGGAAGGCTTTCAGGCCATGAACTCGACCGGACATTTCGAGGAGGATGATCTGGCTCTCTACGCGATGCATCTGCTCGCGGAGCCGGAGGCCTCGGCTGTCGCGCGGTACGTAGCGGAAAGCGAGGAAGCGAGACGGCAGCTAGCGGACGTGCAGGCCAGCTTGGCGGCGTATGCGAAGGCCACGGTGGAGTTGCAGGCGCCGCCGAATGGAAGCCTTGACCGGCTGATGGGGCGGATCGCACAAGAACAAAAGACGATCGCCATGCCTGTGACGGTCCCGGCAAGAACCGCTGTACGGGCGGAGAGTCGGGGTCTGCCCGGCAAGGTGCTGCCGTGGATAGGATGGGCGGTTGCGGCGGGTGTGACGGTCGCAGCAGGCAAGCTATACCAGGACCGTGCGACGCTGCACAGGATGCTGACCGCACAAACGGGGCAGGTGACACACCTGTCCGCCGATGCCATGGCCGTGTATCACGAGCGGGATACGCTGAAGACCGACGTGGCGGAGCAGGCCAAAGAGCTTGAGGCGCTCCGAAGGGAGGCAACGAGAGCGAAGAGTGAGACGGCAAATCTGCGGACCACGGCTGCTGGCCAGACGGCAAAGCTGAACGAAGAGACCGCCAAGTCAGGCGAGCAGACTGAGATAGCGGCGAATGCAATGCGGGAACGGGATGTGCTACGAGGGACAGTAGCAGCGCAAGCGGACCAGATGGCACGGTTGACGACGGATGCGACGAAGGCACGGCAGGTGCTGGAGGCGCTGACCGATCGAGGGGCGCTGCGGGTCACGCTGACTAAGCCTAAGACGAGCGCGGCTCCGACGGGGCGAGCTACCTATGTAGCGAGCCGGGGCACGCTGGTGTTTCTAGCGAGCGATCTGGCTCCTTTGAAGCCGAACAAGGTGTATCAACTTTGGATCATGCCCGCAGATGGCTCTAATCCGGTTCCGGCAGGCACGTTTGCGCCGGATGAGCGAGGTAACGCGAGCGTCGTATATGGGCAGTTTCCGAGAGCGGTGCCGGCGAAGGGATTCGCGGTGACGATCGAGAATGAGGGCGGTTCGCAGACACCGACCCTGCCGATTATTCTCGCTGGCTAAGATTGGCAAGCAGGCAGGTGTTCAATGAGCGATCCGTTAGTTACTTATCTTGAGGACCATAAAGCAGGCGCAGGTCTTGCCATCGGGCTCTTGCAAGCGATGGAGGCTCGGCATGATGACAAGTCTCTCAGTCAATTTGCCCGGTCTATTCTTGTCGGTGTCGAGGAGGATGAAAAGACGCTTCAGATCCTTGCCAAAGAGATCGGTACTGGGTCCAATCTTCTGAAAGAGACCACAGCGTGGGTGGGTGAGAAGGCCAGTCGCGTCAAACTCGGAGCGGGCTCGTCCGGTGATTTTGGAACATTTGAGGCGCTTGAATTCCTCGCGTTGGGCATCCAGGGCAAACTTAGTCTTTGGCATGCCCTGCAAGTAGTTGCTGTGCTGGACACTCGTTTGCGCGGCCTAGACTTCAATGCACTTATTGGGCTCTGTTGCATTAACTAGCTGGAGCGCAGTTCACCGCATCCGGGCGAGTGATCACGCGGCAACTTGGAACAGTTGGTTCACAAAGCGGATCTCATTGCGTACGCCTGGCTTGCACGTAAGGCAGT
>JAABVA010000932.1_pt1 | contig 33197 bp, 25 predicted proteins | sample 5560331 | NCBI WGS metagenome assembly JAABVA01 (sample SAMN12812661, study PRJNA571458) | rock metagenome | isolation source: Antarctica rocks | place: Antarctica: Victoria Land, Mt New Zealand sud | collected 2016-01-07 | reverse complement strand
AAATCCGATCAGACGCTCCCATTTACTCTGCGCGTGTAGGTAAAGGCTATAGAGCAGTAGGAAAGCGCGAGAACGATACCATTGTATGGTATTGGATCGGTAGTCATGCAGACTATGATAAGTTGCCATAATCCTCTCAGTTTAGCCATTAAAACACGATAGTTTTGTTCTCATAGACCAGCACTCTATCCTCGGTATGGAGCCGCACGGCTTCGGCTAGCACACGTCGCTCAACATCGCGCCCTTTGCGTACCAGATCATCGACGGTATCTCGGTGGTTACAGTGAATGACATCCTGCGCGATAATTGGTCCCTCATCAAGATTTTCGGTGATATAGTGAGCCGTTGCGCCAATGATTTTCACGCCACGCTCGAAGGCGCGAGCATAAGGGTTGGCACCCACGAAGGCAGGTAAGAAGCTGTGGTGGATATTGATAATCTGATGTGGATACGCCTCGATAAAGAATGGTTCCAGGATTTGCATGTAGCGGGCCAGGATCAGGAAATCAACCTTGCCCATAAGTAGTTCCAGGATACGTTGCTCGTCCTCTATGCGCTGTTCGCGACGGACAGGGATGTAGTAGTAAGGTACATCGTACATACGTGCGAGCGGTTCCAGGTCGCGATGATTGCTTACGATAAAGGGAATGTCGATGGCTAGCTCACCACTTTTCCAGCGCCACAGGAGATCGGTCAGGCAATGATCGAGTTTAGATACGAAGATACCTGCACGCTTCTTATGTCGTGAGTACGAGATGCTCCACTGCATCGTGAAGGTGTCTGCGATGGTCTGAAACGTATCTACAAGCTCTGTAGGTGAGAGCAAAAAATCCTCTTCATAGAAGCTAACACGCATGAAAAACGTATTATCGGGTGTAGAATGCTGGTCCGATTGAACAATGTTGCCGTGATGCTCGAAGATGAAGTGTGAAATCGCCGCTACAATGCCAGGTTTGTCGGGACAGGAAACTAGGAGCGTGATCGTATGCTTGTCGGTAGTCATCGAAATACAATATCCTTCTTATAGCCTTTTGTAATTGTTCGGGCTATAACATTATTCAGATGTTATAGTATGTTGTCTACCTCATGCTGTCAAGCGTATGGTAGTTTTTCAGCCTTTTAGAATTGTGATACCGATGGCACGATAAGGAGCTATTGTTTGCTCTGAAACCGAAGCGTCTGTCACGAGGTGAGTAAGTTCTTTCAGTGGACCTACGATGTAAGGTGCTGCTGTATCAAGCTTCTCGCCCGATGCCAGCGCGACAACTTCGGCAGAGCTTGCAATCATGGCTCGCTTAACGTACAGTTCTTCCAAATCAGGGATAGAGATACCAACGTCCACTCTTGCAGGTGAATAGATGGATATGTAGCATCATGACAACAACAGTTGAAGAGCAGAAACCAGAAATAAGAACACCAGCCCTACGTATTCAGATTGGAGTAGCCTTTTTTGCCTTTATTCTTATTGGGGCGAACGATGCTGCTATTGGGGTTCTCATCCCAAGTCTACGTACACAATATAGTATCGACAAGGCAACCGTCGGACTGCTGTTCTTCTCGGCGGTGCTTGGCTATCTCATCGCGGCCTTCAATAGCGGACCGTTGGTGGCAAAACTGGGCATTCGCTCATTTTTGCTGTTGGGTGTGGGAAGCTTTTTGACAGGTGCGATTGTATTAAGCACTATTCCGCCATTTTGGTTGACACTACTGATGCTATTACCGCTTGGCTTTGGTGCTGCTATCCTCGACGCTGGCCTGAACTCGTATATAGCAGGGTTGCCGCGCAACACGGCACTGCTCAACTATCTTCATGCCTTCTATGGAACAGGGGCGTTGCTTGGCCCTCTAGTGGCTTCGACAATTCTCGCGGTTGGGCTAACATGGAACTTTGTGTATGTCGTATGGGCTGTTGTGAGCGTTGTTTTAGTCATCAGTGTTGCTGTATTTTTCAAAAGTCGCAAGGCTACAACGCAGGAAGGCGAGGCCAAAACTGAAAAGAATGTCTTAGCGGGCGCACTCAAACGCCGCGTTGTGTGGATTGCGGCGTTCTTTCTGCTCTTTTATGTCGGAACAGAGGTGAGTCTAGGCAATTGGAGCTATAGTTTTTTGCTTGAGCAACGACATGGTATACCTTTGATTTCGGGTTGGATTGTGAGTGGATACTGGATTGGCCTCACGCTTGGTCGTCTGGTATTGCCACATGTGGCACAACGAATTGGCAATAAGCGTCTGATACAAGGATGCCTCTTTGGGGTAATTGTCGGTACTCTTATTGTGTGGCTTGTACCATTTAGTAGTGCGGCTGCGGTAGGACTTTGCTTCACAGGATTTTGTCTTGGGCCAATCTTTCCAACCACTATTGCCCTTATGTCACATCTTGTACCATCGCGTCTTTTAGCGAGTGCGATAGGCTTCCTTGCATGTCTCGGCAATGTGGGTGGGGCACTATTTCCCTGGCTTGCGGGCAACATTGCACAGGCCGTGGGGCTATGGTCGCTGTTGCCCTATGTGATTGTGTTGACAATTGCTATGTTGCTTTTGTGGTTGATGATACAGAGACAAAAGCCAACACTTGATACTATCTAAAGAAGATATATTTCCTATAGTCTTCTTTTTGACAACGTATATCATATCGTACAATTTCATGGGTATAGGCTCTCGCATTGTATACTTGTATAGATATATCAATTAAGAGGTGATTGTTATGCTGAACAACTACGACAATTTCTTTTTGCCTGCTGCCAATCTTGAACAAGGAGAGAACTATGCAAGCATTGCTGGGAATTGACCTTGGTACAACGGGTGTGAAGGCGGCTCTCTTCGCGGCTGAGGATGGACGTATGCTGGCTGATGCGTTTGTCGAGTACCCGCTCTATCATCCGCATCCGGGGTGGGCGGAACAGAACCCCGCCGATTGGTGGCAGGCGACGATGAGCGCGATTCGTACCTGTCTTGAAAAGGGGGCTATACATGCTGTTCAACCATCAGATGTGCGCGGTATTGGCCTCTCTGGTCAGATGCATGGAGTCGTGTTGCTCGATGAGGCGCATCAAGTGTTGCGGCCCTGCATTATCTGGGCTGATCAGCGTAGCGATGCACAGGCACGATGGATGACTGAAAAGGTTGGTGCGAGCAAACTCATAGAGTACGTGAGCAATCCTGCTCTGACTGGCTTTTCGGCTCCAAAATTGTTGTGGGTGCGTGACAACGAGCCGGAGATATTTGCACAGGCTACCACAATGCTCCTGCCGAAAGACTATATTCGCTATCGTCTTACGGGCGTAATGGCGATGGAAATATCGGATGCTGCCGGAACCTGTCTGCTCGATGTGAAGCATGGTGTGTGGTCGCAAGAGGTGCTACACGCACTTGAACTTGCACCTTCGCTATTGCCACCTATTGTAGAGGCTGATGCGGTAAGTGGAACTATCACTGATGAAGCAGCATTGCTCACTGGTCTGGTCGTTGGCATACCCGTTGCGGGTGGGGGTGCTGATAATGCATGTGGGGCAGTTGGCAATGGCGTTGTTGTGCCAGGGCTTGGGCTGGTCTCGATAGGTACGAGCGGCGTTGTGCTGGCGTATGCTGAGAAGCCACAGGTCGATACCTCTGGCCCAGTGCCCCGTGTGCATACGTTCAATCATGCCGTTCCGCATGCGTGGTATCTTATGGGTGTGACACAGGGTGCCGGTCTTTCGCTACGCTGGGTGCGTGATAATATTGGTTTGCCTGAGCGTGCATTGGAGCGTTGGACAGGTGGGGATGCCTACGAATTGCTGGCGAGAGAGGCGGTTATGGCCCCTGCTGGCAGCGATGGCCTTATTTTTCTGCCTTATCTACAGGGTGAGCGCACTCCGCACCTGGATGCTCATGCGCGGGGTGGTTGGATTGGCCTCACCGCACGGCACGACCGTCGCCACTTGATTCGTTCGGTACTTGAAGGGGTCGCGTTCAGTTTGAAAGATTGCTTTATGATTCTTCGTGAGCAAGGGCTTCCAATTGAGCAGATGCGGGCGACGGGCGGCGGAGCGAAGAGCATTATCTGGCGACAGATTATCGCCGATGTGCTTGGCGTTGAGCTTGTGACGACCAATGCGACAGAGGGACCTGCGTTCGGTGCGGCACTGCTAGCGGGAGTCGCAAGTGGAGTGTATTCTTCGGTGAAGGAGGCATGTGAGCAAACGGTACGCATCGAAGAGCGTACACAACCACGCGTTGAGAACGAGCTTGTGTATACTGAAGGGTACGAGACGTATAAGGCTTTGTATCCCGCGCTCAAACCGATTATTAGTAAAGCATAACCAAGCAAGAAAAGCCCCTGGCAAAAATCATGATGGCTATAGTTACACGAAAGGAGAGTCGCATTCCTCCCTCAGTCTGAAGGCATGAGGGTTCCTTGCGACAATGATTATGGCGCGTGTTTTAGGATTGACAGGCAATATCGCGTGTGGCAAAACCTCTGTCGGACAGATGTTAGTAGAACTTGGTGCTGAACGCTATATTGATGCAGACGCAACTGTTCACTCACTCTACGCATCTGGTCAGCCCATCGCTATCAGCGTCGCTGAAACATTTGGCACGTCTGTAATGAATGCTGATGGTAGTGTTGACCGCAAAGCATTAGGAGCCGTCGTGTTTCAAGATGCTGAAGCAATGCGCCGACTAGAGCGTATTGTACATCCTGCTGTTGGTGGCGCATTGATGAAAGAACTCGCCCTTGTTAGTCCAACAGGAATTGCCATTATCGACGCCGTGAAACTCTTAGAGGGAAATTCGGGCGCACTCTGTCAGAGCAAGTGGATCGTGGTGTGTCCAGAAGCACAAGAACGGGCGCGGCTCATGGCACGCAATGGCTTTAGCGAGCAAGAGGCAGACGCACGCATTCGTGCCCAGTCTCCTGTCGAGCCACGACTCTCCCTCGTCGATGAAGTCATCGACAATGGTGGCTCACTCGCACAAACACGCGCTCAGGTCGTAGCTGCATTTGAACGATTCCAAAGCAAATTTCCAGCATAATCCTCTTGGATTTACCAAACCCTCGTAGGGGCGATTATTCATAACGCCCTTTTCCCAGAAGTGCATGGCAACGAGGGCGTTATGAAGAAAGGCTTCTACGATATCGCCTTCGTCCCAATAACAACGAAGAGCGGATCATGACCCCTGTGCAACCATGATGCCTGTCTGTCTACATGTCGCTCAACCTCGATTTTTGCAAAGCCACCAGCAAGCTCGTAATATCGTTGCACAAGCGCGATATGGCTTTCGTTATCGCCTTCGTACCAGATACGTACAGCCTTCGTTGGAAACATTCTATCTGAGAAATTAACCAGCGAAACGCCCCCTGGCTTGAGTACTCGTGCCACCTCACGAAATACCTCTACAGGACGCTTGAGATACTGCACCGACACCGTATTGATGACCGTATCAAAATAGGCATCAGGAAATGGCAACTGTGGATTTTTGTTGAGATTATGTACGACGTAGCGCGTCAATTGTGAATTAGCCTGAAGTTCAGCCTCGTTCATACCCAGCCCAACAACCTCTTGAGAGTGTACATCCTCTGGCAGATGCGAGCGATAACTGCTCATAATATCGAGAACGCGAGCCTGTGTAGGTACATGGCGACGAATCGTGTCCGTCACAGCGGCGATTGCAGCATCGTCGATATGGACAACCATACGCGGAGCAACATAAAAATTGCTATCATCCGACTCGTCTTGTCGCGTAAAATCGCGTGGGGAAAAATTATTCACTTGTCTGTATCCTTATAAATCTTCTAAAAAGGATTTCATAGGGTAGTTTCTATGTAAGTCTCTATAATAGAATACAGTTTTCGCAAAATATAACAATAGTTACATATTTTTGTAGGGTTTCGGGCAATGTATTGACAGCAGTGATTAGAATACGTATAATCCGCTCAACTACTATTGAGCAAGATGGTTCTATCATGGCGAGTTGTAGCAGTACTCGATTGATCCTCAAGTAAGAATTGTTATTGGAAGCAAGCAAGAGGATTCTAAAAACTGAACGGTTTCATCAAAAATGGTGAGATTCACATGTGCTTTGACGTACTATCAATACAAAAGGAGTGTAGTTTCTAAGTTTCGCTTTTGAGCTACACAGATCACTGGAATGGTTTTTATGTTGTTTCAGTAATGTTGAAGGAGGCTAACTGCACTATGCAGAAGCGCATGACACGTATTTTTGCCCTCATAATGGGTATTCCCCTGTTATTGGCATTTCTTGCCGCCTGTGGTTCAGGTACTACAGGTACTGGGAGTAGCTCAACTCCTACTGCTGGTTCTAAAACTATTGAGATTGCCACAGAGTTGCCAGTCACAGGTAAGGACACCAGTAGCGGCAAACCTGCCGAGGATGGTGCCCATCTTGCCGTTGATGAGGCGAACAAAAACAATACTATTCCTGGATACAAGTTCGTATTTGTGGCGAAAGACGATGTTGGTGCCAAGGGTATCCATGATGCTGCTGTTGGCGCACAAAACGTGAGATCATTGATTGATGACGCTCTTGTCGCTGGTATCGTCGGCCCTTTCAATAGCGGCGTGGCACAAAGTGAAATGCCAATCGCGAATAAGGCCCCGATCCTCCTTATTAGCCCTTCGAACACAAATCAGTGTCTTACGCAAGAAGGCGCGGATATTGGCTGCACAGGTGCAACGGACTATGTACCAACATTGCGTCCAACAGGCAAGGTCACATACTTCCGTATCGCGACAACTGACAATCATCAGGGACCAGTGAATGCCGACTACTTGTACAAAACCTTTGGTTATAAGAATGCATACGTTATTGACGATGCTGAAACCTATGGTGTCGGTATCGCCAATACATTCTCCGGTGAATGGACGAAATTGGGTGGCAAGATTCTTGGCCGCAGTAGTGAGCAGAGTTCGACAACATCGTATGTCTCCCTTCTTACACAGGTTGCTTCTCAGAAACCCGATGTGATCTACTTTGGCGGTCTTGACTCTACTGGTGGTATCTTGATCCGTCAGCAGATGCAGCAGATATCTGCATTGAAAAACACCCCTTTCGCCGGTGGTGACGGTCTTGTGACTCCTACGTTTGCCTCAACTATTGGCGTGAGCGGCGGTCCAGTGTATGGTACTGTTGCCAGCGTCGATGTAACAAAAAATCCTTCCGCCGCTGATTTTGTCAAGAACTATCAGGCTACGTATGGTGCTCTCGGCGCATATAGTGCCGCTGGTTACGATTGTGCCAAGATTGTTATTCAAGCCATAAAAATGGCTCTGGCAGGTGGTGCTCAGACACCGCAAAATAATGGTGACTCTGCTGGTGCCAAAACGTTCCGTCAAGCGGTTATTGATGCAATGTCTAAGGTTGATTATACTGGTCCTACTGGTCATCACACCTTCGACAAAAATGGTGATACCACGAACAAAATCATCACCATCTTCCAACTCGCTAATGTTAGCGGCAAGCCGGATTGGAAGACCGTTTCCGTCGTAACGTTGTCTTAATCGATACAAGGTGGAGTGCCATAGAAGCCGCTTGAGCTATTGAAAGCTGACGCTGACTTGTGGTTATGGGGAATAGTCATCAAATGAAAATTTGTGTGCCTATTCCCTTCTCTCACCAATTATCAATCTTCCAGCACACAATAAATTTGGGAAGTTGAGAATGAACTAAACCATGCTTATATTACAAGAATTAATTGCTGGTCTTGTGTTAGGAGCGATTTATGCTCTAATCGCGTTAGGTTACACGATGGTCTACGGTATCATCGAATTGATCAACTTTGCTCACGGCGATATTTTTATGGCAGGTACTCTTGTCTCTATTTTTATTCTTGGTCTGCTTGGTGTAAGTGGAGCATCACATCTCAATGGGTTTGTTTTGGCTGGTGTAATGATCCTGGCTTGCCTCGGTTCCATGCTCTTCTGCGCCGTGTTAGGTATCGTGATAGAACGTGTTGCTTATCGTCCTCTCCGCAACGCACCACGTCTTGCACCGCTCATCTCCGCTATCGGCGTTTCGCTTATTCTTGAAGACGCCGGAAAGCTGTGGAAGGGTGCTAATTTGATTTCATTTCCTCAAATCTTTCCACAGATCAACTACACTCTTCTTAGTACAAGCCAGGGTAGTGTAAGCATAAGCAGTATCAATATTCTGGTGCTTATCGTTGCGATTGTGCTTATGATTGCTCTGCAATTGTTTATCACTCGAACACGTACAGGACGCGCCATGCGTGCTGTTGCTCAAGATCGTGATGCCGCTGCGCTTATGGGTGTCAATGTCAATCGTGTGATTACGATTACCTTTTTCATTGGTGCGGCTCTTGCAGGGGCGGCAGGATTTATCTACGGTTTGCAGTATGGCAGTACTTTCTTTTACATTGGTTTTCCTCTTGGCCTTATTGCCTTTACAGCCGCTGTGGTTGGTGGTATCGGTAACATCGTTGGAGCTATGCTGGGTGGTGTCTTGATCGGAATCATTGATGCTCTGTCTACATTCATCCCTGATACTATATTGCCTCATGGGGGTGCTGCGTGGCACGAAGCTGTGATCTTTGCGATCCTGATCTTGATCCTCATCTTTCGTCCTTCGGGGCTACTTGGTCAACAAACGCCGGAGAAGGTATAGAAATGATGCAAATTCGTACATATACGTTGTCGGAAATGAGGTGATACAGTATGTCTACACTAACACGTTCCAGTTCGCTTCTTCCTACGTCTGCTCCACGCCCACTACTGCTTAAATGGGTTGTTGCACTACTGGTACCTATTGCGGTCTTTACCTTCATTTGGAGTGGCGAAGAAATTGTCAATAGAGTGCTATTGGCATTGTTTGGGGCTGGCACTGGTAAACAAGACACTGTTGGACTTGTTTTCGCAGCCGTTTTTATTATCGTTTTTTATGCTATTGTGATCACCCTTGCTGGCTATCTCGTCGCGGCAGATACGGGGCATCGTCGTACTATTGAGGTATGGATAGACATCCTCGTCTTTGTGCTTGTTCCGCTTTTCCTTGTCATGGGTATTGGGCTTATTATTGGTTTAGCTCTATGTGCTATTATTTGGCCCATTTACTTTTATGTACGTAATCGTATCCGCAAAATAAGAAACTACACTCCTCCTCAACCATTTGAAAATCTCGTCATTATGGATGACGTACAACAAAGTCAACTTATGAATCGTGCGGTATCAGGCAGTTTTTGGTTCGCTACAGCCTTTGCAGTTGTGTGGCTCATTGCCGATATCGTCTACTTTGCAATTGGTGCCCTACCTGTTCTCCTTCTCATCTGGGCGATTATTCGGACCATTCTTCTTCCGGTTGTGGGCTATTTTCTTGGTCGCTTAGGGGGGCAACTTGCCTTACGTCGTACCCTCTCAACGAAAGAGGTCAAGAACAGTGAGAGCAACGAGGCTGGCAATGGTCGCCGGGGAGTGCGTGTAAGCTTACGGCGCAGATTAGAAACGTTGTCCAGAGGTCGAGCGGATGAGGAGGCAAAAGATTTGGTTCCAAACGATTTCCCTCTCCGTAGCAGAGGTGCCCAGCGTTTTTTCATCACGTTGCTTATCATCTTCGTCCTCTTTTACCCCTTCATCGACCCATTCTTGTTTGGGTCGGGTACGGATGGTCGTTTAGCGGGCTATGGTGATGCAGGCTACTATGTCATTCTCGCGCTTGGCCTCAACATTGTTGTTGGCTTTGCAGGCTTGCTAGACCTCGGCTATGTGGCGTTCTTTGCGATTGGCTCGTATGTGTGGGGAATCGTTGGTTCGCATCAGTTTACCATTATAACTGGCATACCAGTCAATATCCAGATTCTACCCTGGCTCTTCTGGCCGATGCTGATTGTTACTGCACTGATTGCGGCACTTTTCGGCGTTTTACTTGGTGCGCCAACACTACGCCTACGAGGTGATTATCTTGCAATTGTCACACTTGGTTTTGGCGAGATTGTGCCTATTGTCTTTCTGGAATTAGATAAGTACACAAACGGCCCGAATGGTATTGTTGGTGTTCAACCACCCGCATTCCCCGGAGCAGACTGGACTACCGCACTTCCATATTACTACCTCATTCTTGCGCTGATTGTACTAGTCCTCTTTGCGAACATTCGTCTACGCGACTCGCGTTTAGGGCGTGCGTGGATTGCCATTCGCGAAGATGAGATTGCGGCCTCCTCTTCGGGTATTAATCTTGTGAACACAAAGTTGCTGGCCTTTGCTGCCGGTGCATTCCTCTCAGGCATCGCTGGTGCATATCACGCCGCAAAACTTGGTGGCGTGACACCCGATGACTTCAGTTTTAACGACTCTGTGATTTATCTCGCAATGGTTGTTATTGGTGGTCTCGGCAGTATCCCTGGTGTTATTGTCGGAGCACTTGCTGTCTATGCGATTAACGAATTTATTCTGGCACAACTTGACACGTTAGGTGCTGATCCAACAAACATCATTCATCCCATTTATGCTGCGATTGGTCAGGTTATCCCCGGTTTTACTTTTGGGAATATTCGCAATCTCGTCTTTGGGACAATCCTTGTCGTTGTGATGATCTATCGACCCGAAGGATTGATACCGAGCGCAAGACGGCGACGTGAGTTACATCAAGTGGATTCCGATGTCGAGGCTGCCATCGATTTAGGGTCGCTCGATCCAATACCTGGATCACCAGGGTTTGAGTCTGAAGTGCATGTTGAGTAATTGAGCAGCAGAAGAGTAGGAGAAAATGCATGAATGTTGAACGTGCAACTCTGGCAGATGAGGCAGGTGAGACTACTCAGCCGCTTCTGGAATTGAATGACGTTACAAAGAGTTTTGGCGGTCTGACGGCGGTACAAGGTGTTGATTTACAAATTCGGCCAAGAGAAATTGTAAGTGTTATTGGACCCAATGGAGCAGGGAAGACAACTGTTTTTAACCTCATCACAGGTATCTATCGTCCGACTTCCGGTGTTATTCGACTGCAAGGAAAATCGCTTGCGGGCTTACATCCTGATCAAGTGCTTGTGCGTGGTATCGCTCGCACATTCCAGAATATTCGTCTGTTTAACAACATGACTGTATTGGAGAATGTGCTGGTTGGTCAACATACGCAACTCAAAGCAGGGGTATTGGGTTCTCTGTTTCGCCCGCCACGCGTTGTCAAGGAAGAGCAAGAGGCACGCAAACGTGCGGTAGAACTTCTAGGATTCTTTGGCCCTACCCTTGTTGAGCGGCAAGACGAGTACGTCCTCAACCTCTCGTATGCGGAGAAGCGTCGTGTCGAGATCGCAAGAGCACTCGCGTCAAAGCCCAAGCTACTTCTGCTCGACGAACCAACGGCTGGTATGAACGACACAGAAACCGAGGAAGCTGTAAAGTATATTCGTCGTCTGCGTGATGAATTAGGTGTGACTATTCTCTTAATCGAGCACAAACTCGCCGTGACTATGGGTCTATCAGATCATATTGCGGTGCTTGACTATGGACGCAAGATCGCGGCGGGTCTTCCAGACGAAGTACGAACCAACGAGAAGGTTATTGAGGCATATCTTGGTAAGCCTTCTACTATCAACGAAGCTGCCACTGGGCAGTAAACAAAATATTCCTCTAACAGGGAGTACAAAAATGGAAAGACCAACTATTATACGAGGGCTATTATGACACCTGTATTGCAACTGAACGATGTAAACACATATTATGGTCCAAGCCATGTCTTGCAGAATGTGACACTAGAGGTTAATCAAGGCGAAATTGTTTGTCTCCTGGGTGCGAATGCTGCGGGCAAGACAACGACTATGAAAACTATCTTCGGGCTTGTACATCCCAAAAGTGGCACAATCCAATTTGAAGGCAGAGCTATTCAAAGCAAATTGACCGGCGATATCGTGACATCAGGTCTGGCTCTTGTACCAGAGGCACGCCGCATTTTTCCACGCATGACCGTCTACGAAAATCTGGAAATGGGCGCGTTTAGTCGCCACAACCGCAATGAGGTCAAACAAGATATGGATCACGTCTGCCAGATTTTTCCTCGTATCAAAGAACGTTTGAAGCAGGTCGCGGGCACCATGTCTGGTGGTGAGCAGCAGATGCTGGCAATGGCACGTGCGCTTATGTCGCGCCCACATATGATCTGTTTGGACGAGCCATCAATGGGACTATCTCCTATTCTTGTAGAGACAGTCTTTAATACTGTTTTACGTATTCGCTCTGAAGGGGTCACAGTCTTCCTCGTAGAGCAAAACGCATCTATGGCACTTAGCCTCGCAGACCGAGGATATGTCCTGCAAACAGGCAAAATTGTCCTGACCGACACCGCGAAAAATCTACTCACTAACGACCTTGTACGACAAGCCTATCTCGGTGGCGCATAAAATTATATATACAGTAGCTGTGGGCCGCTCGCACGCGAGCGGCCCACAGCTACTGTATATATTTACCTCTTATCAAGCCTCTGATGAAGTTCGTTAATACGCTGTATCACTTCTGAGAGCGTCGTCACACCCATATCTTCCATGTCTTCGCGTAGGCTTTCCAGAATTTCTAGCCGCTCCATATCGTCGTATTCGTCAAAATCATGATCGTCCGTTGTATTTGCCTGTATCCCCTTGGGGTTTTGCGTATTCATTACCTTTTCTCCTTATTCATACAAAAATGAGGTATTGGCATCTTGATAGCTCCAACCTGCCTGTGTATCATTGCCTGTATCGACAACGACAGGCATGCCTTGTGTCTGACCATGAGCATCGATAGTCACGGTATACAATCCCTTGCCGAGCCTATGACCCTGCCAGAGCAAGCGATTATGTGTGAGAAAGAGAAAATGGCTACTATCCGTCGCCCACAAACTATTGGGCACTGGTTGCAGTAATACGTTGACTCCTGCTATCGTTGTACTATTGGCGGACGTAGTTCCATCGCTTAAAAGCACATGCCGCTGCTGTTCTGCTACTTGCACGATTTGTAGCGTATGTGGACCATCTATCAACAAAAATTTACTATTGGGCGACCAGTAGGGCACACTATCGTCCTCAACGGGAAAATTAAAGGAAGAGCCTGTAGTAATGTTGACGAGCGTGTCTTTTTGACCTGTGCTATACAACACAGTATTGCCATCAGACGACCATGCGAACTGCGTACAGCTACATGTTGCCAGCGTTTTCTCTTGTCCGTTCGCTGCCCGTAGCACGAGTTGAGTCATAAGTGCTGTTTCTAAAACTTGTTGTGTGGCTTGTTGCGTAACAGCAGCTTTAGCATACAAAAGCAGAGGCTGTGCATGCTGAGGCTGCCACAAAATCCGTTCGAGAGCAGCAGGCAAAGGATGACCAGCAAGAGGACCAGGGGCTAGAAAACGCATATTCGTACCAGTCAAGGAAACCGTGAATATGCCTTTTCTCGTTATTCCTATAGCCGAAGACTCTGTAGAAGACAGGGAAGGTATTGACTCACTACTGGGTAAAGCTTTTGCCGCAATACCGTTGGGTTGATCATTTTGCGATACCCACCAGAATGCGTTCGCGGGTATGTGTGAAGCCGTTATCTCCTGTCGATAGATAAGGCGCGTGCCTATTGTGTTCCACATTGGGTTACTATACTGAACTTGTGGGCTGGAGAGCATGATAGGGATAGCATTCCCACCATCAACGCCAATGGTATTGACCGTACTTGGTGCATCCGCAATCTGTCCGGTGATAGCATTGGCTGTAAGCTGTCGCGCCGCCAAAGATTTCGCAAATTGGTCATCGAGCGTGCGAAACACAAGAATTTGATGCGTTGGCGACCAGCTATAGCCTATAACTGGTGTATCCTGAGCAACCGCTGCAAACGCATTGGCACCACTGGGATCGATGGTCCACAGATGCCCACTCTGTATAAAGGCAATTTCGTTGCTCCCAAGATGGCCTGGGCTACATGATGTAAGACCAACAAGCAATAACAGCAAGCAAAGAAAAACACGTCTCTGTCTCATAGGCCGAGTATAGTCTTGTCTCAGGTTTAGGTCAAGAGCATAAGCAAGACAAGGGCACCCTGAAAGCTGATATACTTATTTTAGAGGGTATAATATGATTTTTGCATTGTGCTATGATAATACACAAAGTAGATAGAGGCTCGGTGACTGATGGCTCAATTAGAACGATTACTTTTTTTTAATGCGAGAAACGAGCGGAGGTGGCTACGCTATGTTTCTGATGCAGCTTTAGCACTTATTGGTGCCCTTTTTATCACAGGCTGTATTGCCCTGTTCCATCTCTCTTTTATACGCAACATCTCGTTGCTCTATCTCTTCATCGTGTGGATTCTCGCCATCAATCGAGGGCTTTACTCTGCGTTATGGGCCTCGATTTTCGCTTTTTTCTCTTTTGACTTTTTCCTTATATCACCGACATTTACGTTTACTATCAGTGATCCTGCCGAGTGGCTTGCTTTGTTTTTCTTTCTTGCTACAGCCATTGTGACTGGCCTAGTTGCCTCGCGATTGCGCCAGAGTGTGCAGGATGCCAACCGCCGGGAGGACGAGGCGCATGCCCTCTATCAACTTGTGCGAGCTACCGCAAGTGAGGGCGATATTCATAACCAGCTAAAAATTGTGACTCACACCATCGAAGAAGTTTTTGCACCTTCTGGTGTTCGTGGCTGTTGTATTCTGTTACCAGACAGTGAAAGCGGACGAACAACGTTTGAGTGTGTACAGATGGAAGAAGATTCCGTCGCTCCATCGTCCGATGAAGGAGCCATGCGCTCATGGATAATGAAAAATGGTCAGCCACGTGATCTTTACGATGTCCCGCTTGTTCCTAAGCCCGCAACTGTGTATGCGTCGAAGGTTGTTGTGCATAGTACTGAGCAGACGCTACGCCGTTACATTCGGCTCATCCCCTTGGCAACAGGAACTCACGTTATCGCTATTGTACGTTTGACCGTCGAAGATGATCCTACTATCCGTAACAATCAAAAGCTTCTGCCTGCTATATATACATCTCCTGCTCAACGCGCAAACGCGTCGAATTTTTTTGCGAAGTTTGTAAATAGTATTGTCGGAGCGAAGCGCGAGCAAGCATTGTTGCAAACCGCGTTCTTTCAAGCATTCCTGGATCAAACTACTGCTATTATTGAAAGTGCGCGTCTACGCCAGGAGAGCTTGCAGATAGAGGTGTTGCAACGCACCGACGCCTTGCGTGCGGCTCTCTTATCGTCCGTATCGCATGACCTACGTACACCACTTTCATCGATCAAAGCGGCGGCCTATAGCTTACAGGAGAAAGACATTACGTGGGATGATGAGACACGGCACAGCTTTGCGGTAACAATAGAGCGCGAGTCCGACCGTCTGAACCGCCTCGTGGGGAATATTCTTGATATGTCGCGTATCGAAGGGGGTGCGCTCAAGGCCGAAAAAGAACTCTATCCACTAGACGAATTAGTGTATCATGTGGTCAATCATATGCAATTTTTGCTGAAAGACCGGAACGTGCTACTCTCGCTTCCTGACTCTTTACCACCAGTTGCACTGGATTTCCTACAAATAGATCAGGTCCTGACAAATCTCATTGAAAATGCTGTACGCTATACTCCTGCCGATTCATCAATAGAGATAGGCGCAGTCGAGCAGAACGGAGAGATGCATGTGAGCGTAGCAGATCATGGACCAGGGATTCCAGAGGAGTATATCGAGCGTATCTTTGATAAGTTTTATCGCGTCTCAGGAGCGAAGCAAAGGGGAACGATGGGTACTGGACTTGGTTTAGCCGTATGTCGCGGACTTGTGGAGGCACACGGGGGACATATCTGGGCCGAAAACCGCGAAGGTGGGGGAAGCATTTTTCAATTCACATTACCTTTAACAAAGACGGGGATTTTAGTATGAGTAAAGGAAGTGCGCGCATCCTGATTGTCGATGATGAGATGGAGATCAGGCGAGCATTGCAACGAAATTTAGTTGCACACGGTTTTGACGTAGCCGTTGTGGGTAGCGGTGAGGAGGCATTGGATGAAATCACATTGCATCGTCCTGACTTGATGCTCCTCGATCTCGGCCTACCAGGGATGAGCGGTCTTGAGGTCTGTAAACGTGTGCGAGCCATCTCTGATTTGCCGATTATCGTACTTTCTGTGAAGGACACAGAGCACGATAAAGTCCATGTACTTGATCTGGGTGCAGATGACTACGTGGCAAAACCCTTTGGCATTGATGAAGTGCTTGCACGTATTCGCGTTGCTCTGCGCCATGTCGCTCAAATTCAAAGTTCCACTGGTTCACTGTTTGTTGTAGGGCCGCTCAAAGTTGATTTTGCACAGCACCTCGTCTATGTAAATAGTCGTGAAATCAAACTAACTCCAACAGAGTATGATCTGCTTGCCGCGTTGATTAAAAACAGCGGCAAGATTATGACGCGACAAATGTTGCTCTCACAAGTATGGGGCACTGGCTATGGTACAGAGGCGCACTATCTGCATGTCTACATCGGCCAGCTACGCCGTAAAATCGAACCTGATCCCACGCATCCGCGTTTTATTATCACTGTCTCCGGCGTAGGCTATCGCTTCAACGCAGACGATGCAACTGCTTAAAGCACTATTACCATTGTTTCAATAAGTGTGCGACTTTGCCTGCATCAGTCTCTTCATAGCGTGTCTGGTCAGGCTCGATTCCTGTAAGCTTTGAAACATTGTCGGCTGCGATAATCATATCTGATGGGTGAACCACTTGCCAAACGTGCTGTACCGCGTTCGGTTGCTTATGACGATAGACGAAGAGACCAGGTACGTTAGCCTCCTGCGCTGCATGGTTAGCTCGCCCCAAATCCTCCCTTGCCTGTTCATCCGCAAGATGGGGTGATGCAACTCTGAAATGCTCTGGCGGGCGCGACGACGAACGCTCTCCGATATACAAAAACGTCACTGGTGTATGATCCTTAGTGCTTTTTATTGCCTCATCAATCACTGCTCTATTATGGTCAGGTCCAGGCGTGAGAACGGCCAGTATTGAACCAGGAAGTGGTTGCTCACGTTGTGTTGCTATGACTGGTATACGCCCACGTTTCTTGTGACGCGAGTAGTTATAGTATGCTATTCCCATACCTACTACAGACACCGAGCCGCCAAATGCCGTTGCGAGTGGCTTGTTTACTAGATTTGTTGACCATGCAATAACGACAAGGACCGTTGTGAGAAAACCCAGGTAATAGTTGAGGGTCGAGCGCGTCCAACGCCCCTCGGACTCCGGTTTCTCATTCGTGGGCGTGGAATCCTCTGTTGCACGATCCTCCACCTTTTGTTCTACGCTCTCTGACGAATCTTTCGCGGATAATTGTTGCTCTCTTGTCGGTCTTCCAGCGTTTTGTACAAGTAACGCCTGCTCTTGCTTTCTAGCCTTTCGCGTTTTATGACGCACAATGTCCATACTAATACAGGTCAAGGTAAAGGCACCTAGCAGACCAAAGGCATACATATCACCAAGAACATTGATATCACCTTTGACTAATAACAATACGATGATAGGAATGCCCACTGCAAGCATAATTGCGTAGTGTGGCGTATCACGCAATTTGTTACGGCGTGTAATAAACTCTGGAAAAAATTCCATGCGTGCTAGAGCTAAAAAGACATGATAGGAGCCGATAATCGCCGTATTGCCCGCGAAGATTAGCAAGGCACCGGCACTGATTGCAACTTCTGTCTGCAAAAATGCGCCGCCCCAGCGACCTCCAAGAATCGAAATAATCTGCGCTGATTGCACTGAATCAGCTGCTGCTTTTGGCTCTAATAATGTCGAGAGCATTGTGAGTAGTGGGCTGGTGAGACACACGGTTATCACAACGAGGAAGAGTGCCATCTTTCCCACCGCTCTACGCGGCAATTTCATTTCAGGTGAAAGTTGTGAGATACTTTCCAAACCTGAAAACGCAAGAAACGAACCTGCGAAGCCCGCTAAAAGCAAGGTGAATGACAGGTGCTGACCTACAAACATTTTCGGAAACAGCGCGAGAAAACCTGTAAAAGAGATGTGGGTAAAGACGGTGAATAGAATAGCAATGTCGCTGAAAAACGCGATAACTGCTCCCACCAGACTTACCTTTGCGCTCTCTTTCACTCCTACCCAATTAAGAATGCCGAGGAGTACAAGTACGAGTAATGTAACCCACACGCTGATTCCTAATCCTAAAAACAGCGTTTGCGGCCCAATCACTGGTATGATGACGCTTAGATACAGTATGCCCGAAAGACAGCTAATGGTGGCGGTAAGAAAGTAGTCTACAAGAATAAACATGCCGCCTAACGCCCCAAACCATTTGTTGAGTGCCTGCGCCGACACCGTAACAACGCCGCCACCTTGTGGAAAACGATATGTCACCTCGACATATTTGAGTGTTAGCAGAATAAAGACAATCATGGTCAGAAAAACAAAGAAGCCTGCCAATGTCTTTACGGTTCCATAGAGAATGCCAGGGACATAGTAAATGGAAGTGCCGATATCCGCGAAGACAATGGCCCAACATAGTAAAGGACCAAGTTGTTGCTTCTTAACCTTGCCTTCATTCTCTTGAGATGGATGAGTGGCCTCTTGCGTCGTAGACTCTGTAGCCATAATGTTTTTATCCTCTACTCATAGAATGTTCTATAAGGGTATTGTGCTGCCTTATCTCTCCCTTGTACTACGTAGTGTATCACTGGAAGTGAGACACAGGGAAGAACTTCCACGATCTTTAGAATTTTTTGAGCATTCCTCCCTTCCCTCTTACGCCTTTTTGAGCAAAGAGGTAGTATGATTTCTGCAGGAATTGTTTCACTATCAACATCTCTCAAAGAAGGGTGAAGTCGATATGAATGGAGCGCGTATCCTGTTGGTCGAAGACGACGAAGGTTTATGCGATGTTGTGGCCCGTAACTTACAGGTGCGAGGACACGAAGTACGTCTAGCGGTAGACGTAGCTGGTGCCCTCGCGCAACTACACGCACACACCTTTGATCTCATCTTTTTAGATATCAACCTTCCCGACCAAACAGGATGGGACGTGCTACGTATCGCTCAAAACGAAGGAGACATCCACCTGCAACATATAGACGGACAGGGCGAGAAATTGCCCGTTGTCATTATGTCAGCCGTGCGTGTTAGTCCTAATCGTTTGGCCGAATTTCATCCTCTTGCGTATCTACCCAAGCCTTTTCCAATGGAGGCACTGATACGTCTGGCAGCAGAAGCGGCTCAACGAAACAAGGGTACTGTTTCAGTACCCAGGAAAGACGCTGCAGCTGAACTCTCTGAAGATGTATAGATAGTTGTATTGTGTCGTATTGTGTTGTACTGCGGAGGCATGCTATGTCTGGTCTAGTTCTTGATGTGTTTATTATCGTTGTTATGATCGTATCTTTCATCGCGCTCATCGGCTTTACCAGAGCCTGTGATCGCCTGTAGGAGGACATATGGCGAATACGCCTATTGAGTACATTCTAGTTGGTATTGTGACGTTAGCGTTGACTGTTTATCTGGTGATTGCACTGCTTGCACCAGAAAAGTTTTAGTAGTGAGGTGAAATTATGCCTGTAGCGCTCAGTAGTGCTTTGCAGGTGCTGATCTTCCTGGCCTTGATACTTCTGATTACGAAGCCGCTCGGCCTCTACATGACAAGAGTTTTTGCAGGTGAACGGACATGGTTGTCACCCGCTCTTGTTCCTGTCGAACGCCTTTTTTATCGGCTCGCAGATGTCAACCCCGAAGAAGAGCAGAAATGGACGACATATACCATCGCCATGCTGCTCTTTAGTCTGGTTGGGCTGCTGATATTGTATATTCAGATGCGAACTCAGCAATGGTTACCCTTGAATCCACAGGCTATGACAGCGATTGAGCCACAATTAGCAATGAATACTGCCGCTAGCTTTACCACGAACACCAACTGGCAAAACTATGGTGGTGAGCAGTTCATGAGCTATCTCACACAGATGTCCGGCCTCGCGTTCCACAACTTTGCCTCGGCTGCCACTGGCATTGCGCTGGCGGTAGCCTTCGTGCGTGGTTTGACACGCAAAAGTGCCCAGAATCTCGGCAACTTCTGGGTTGACATCACCCGCTGCATCCTGTACATCCTGTTGCCCATCTCTATTATTGGCGCACTCATTCTTGTCTCACAAGGCGTTGTACAAAACTTCAATGCCTATACTAGTGTAACTTCGCTCGACGGTTTCAAACAGGTCATCGCACAGGGACCTGTTGCCTCGCAGGAGTTCATCAAAGAGTTAGGTACCAACGGTGGTGGCTTCTTCAATGCCAACTCTGCCCATCCATTTGAAAATCCCAACGTGTTTACTAACATGCTAGAAGTGGTCGCGATCTTCGCCATTCCTGCTAGCTTGTTCTACCTGTTTGGTCGGATGGCGGGTAACACGAAGCAAGGTTGGGCATTGTGGATCGTTTCCGCAACCCTCTTCTTGATTGGTGTCTGCGTCGTTATGCCAGCCGAGCAAGTTGGTAATCCACAACTTACCCCGTTGAGTGTGAACCAGTCTGTCACAGATAATCAGTCTGGCGGGAATATGGAGGGTAAGGAGGTACGCTTTGGCATTGTGCAATCAACACTCTTTGCCGCTGTGACCACCGATGCCTCGTGTGGTGCCGTCAATAGTTTCCATGATAGCTATACGCCAATTGGTGGACTTGTGCCACTGGCAAATATTGCTCTCGGTGAAATCGTCTTTGGTGGTGTCGGTTCCGGTCTCTATGGAATGCTCATCTTTGCAGTGTTAGCGGTGTTCATTGCGGGCCTGATGGTTGGACGCACCCCCGAATACCTCGGCAAGAAGATCGAGCAGAAAGAGATTAAGATGGCCGCACTGGCTATTCTCATTCTTCCAGCGTCCGTCTTGCTCTTTTCGGCACTGGCTATTGTTTTACCAGCAGGTCAAAGCTCGATAGCTAATGCTGGTCCGCATGGTCTATCAGAGGTACTCTACGCCTTTACCTCTACTACGGGTAATAATGGCTCTGCCTTCGCAGGACTTAACGGCAATACACCCTTTTACAACTGGACACTTACCTTCGCGATGATTATCGGGCGTTTCGCCTTCGTAGTGCCGGTAATGGCTCTGGCAGGCTCTCTTGTTCGTAAGCGCGTTGTACCAGCGGGACTCGGCACCTTCCCCACAACTGGACCGCTGTTTGTCAGTCTAGTGATTGGTGTGGTCGTCATTGTTGGTGCGTTGACGTACTTCCCCGCCTACGCGTTAGGACCAATTGTCGAGCATTTGCTAATGCTAGCAGGAAAGACATTCTAATATGAGCATGAATGTAGCAGAGACTCCACAGGAAATGCCAGAGACAAAGCAGTGGAAGACGCGCCGTAAAAGTGGCACAGCCATTTTTCATGGAGCTATCATTCGCCGCGCCGTTGGCGATTCTTTCAAAAAACTTGACCCACGTGTACAACTGAGAAATCCCGTGATGTTTGTGGTGGAAGTAGGGAGTGTCATCACCACCATCGAATTTGTACGCTTGTTGATTCAGACGCTCACACAGTCTAAAGCTAATCCAGCGTTGGTAAGTGAAACGTTCTTTGTACTGGCGATAGCGATATGGTTGTGGTTCACCGTCCTCTTCGCTAATTTCGCAGAAGCTATGGCGGAGGGGCGCGGCAAGGCCCAAGCCGACACACTGCGCCGTACACGCACTACCACCCTGGCAAAGAAACTCGCTGGTCCTGATCGTGCAAGTAACATGCAAGAAATTGCGGCACCCGATCTGCGTAAAGGGGATTATGTGCTGGTAGAGGCAGGCGACGTGATAGCTGGTGATGGTGAAGTTGTTGCAGGTGTCGCATCCGTGGATGAATCCGCGATTACTGGTGAGTCCGCTCCAGTCATCCGTGAAAGTGGGGGCGACCGTAGTGCCGTCACGGGTGGAACACGGGTGTTGTCAGACTGGATTGTCGTACAAATCACCGCTAACCCCGGTGAGACTTTTCTGGACCGCATGATCGCACTTGTCGAAGGTGCGGCACGCCAGAAGACGCCGAACGAAATTGCCCTCAATATTCTGCTGGCAAGTTTGACTATCATCTTCTTGCTTGCAGTTGTCACGCTTGAACCATTCGCCATCTATTCGGGTGAAGCAGTGTCCATCACGACGTTGATTGCATTGCTGGTTTGTCTCATTCCAACGACGATTGGCGGTCTGCTTTCCTCTATCGGTATCGCTGGTATGGACCGCATGGTGCAGCGTAACGTGCTTGCCATGAGTGGCCGTGCAGTCGAGGCCGCAGGAGATGTTGATGTGCTGTTACTCGATAAAACGGGTACCATCACATTAGGCAATCGTCAGGCTAGCCGTTTCGTTCCGATACAAGGCGTTGACGAGCGCGACTTAGCCGAGGCTGCCTTGCTATCAAGCCTTGCCGATGAGACGCCGGAGGGTCGTTCAATCGTGGCTCTCGCGGAAGAACACTACGGTTTACATGCAAGCGAGCAAGATGCTTCCGCGACCTTTATTCCATTTACCGCGCAAACGCGTATGAGTGGCGTAGACATGAATGGTAATCAGACGGGCGTTATTCACTCTATCCGCAAAGGCGCAGGCGACTCAGTAGCTGCCTACGTCGCGGAAAATGGTGGGGCGAGAAACGAGGAATTGGATGCCCTGGTGAAGAGTATTGCAAGCGCGGGTAGTACACCCTTGGTCGTCGCTGAAACAACATCCGGCAGTAATGGTAGTACTGGATATGCACGTCTGCTTGGCGTGATTGAACTCAAAGACATCGTGAAGGGCGGTATGCGCGAACGCTTTGATCAGCTACGTCGCATGGGTATTCGCACCATCATGGTAACGGGTGACAATCCGCTTACCGCCGCCGCTATCGCGAAAGAGGCAGGTGTCGATGACTTCTTAGCACAGGCAACGCCAGAGACCAAGATGAAGCTCATCCGTGAGCAGCAGACTGGTGGAAGACTGGTTGCCATGACGGGTGATGGGACGAACGACGCTCCGGCCCTTGCTCAAGCTGATGTTGGCGTGGCGATGAACACAGGTACGCAGGCGGCGAAAGAGGCCGCCAACATGGTAGACCTCGACTCGAACCCCACGAAGCTAATTGAGGTGGTCGAGGTCGGCAAACAGCTTTTGATTACACGCGGTGCGCTGACCACATTCAGTATTGCCAACGACGTTGCGAAGTACTTTGCCATCATTCCAGCGGCCTTTGCCGTGACCTATCCACAACTCAACGCTCTGAACATTATGCGCTTGAACTCTCCACATAGCGCGGTTCTCTCTGCCGTGATATTCAACGCTTTGATTATCATTGCATTGGTGCCGCTTGCGTTACGCGGTGTTGCATATCGCGCTATTGGTGCGGGTCCGCTACTGCGCCGTAACCTGTTGATTTATGGCCTTGGTGGTATCATCGTACCCTTCGTGGGTATCAAGATTATTGACTTGATACTCGTTCTCTTGCGTCTAGCTGGCTAGCAATCAGAGTTGATCGTCGAGATGATCCATCATCTCGACGGTCTCCCCTGAATAGAAGGAATTTTTTGAGATGAAACAACTTCGTCCTGCAATCGTTATAACCGTGCTTTTTATCATTATCACAGGTTTGATTTATCCTGGCATCGTAACTGGTCTGGCACAGCTCATTTTCCCCTATCAAGCCAATGGGAGTCTTCATTATGCCAACGGTAAACTCGTCGGTTCAGACCTGATCGGCCAATACTGGACCTCTGCCCGCTACTTTCATGGTCGCCCTTCGGCAACGTTGAATCCGAGCAGTACGCCATCACCATATGAGGCTGATAACTCGTCAGCTTCTAACCTTGGACCAACGAGCGCAACTCTGTTAAAATCTGTCAAGGACCGCGTGGCACAACTCAAGAAAGAGAATCCGAATGCCCCTGCTGGCCCTGTGCCTGTTGACCTTGTAACTTCATCAGGCTCTGGCCTGGACCCCGACATATCAGTTGCCGCCGCTCTCTATCAGGTGCCGAGAATTGCCAGCGAACGTGGCATGAGCCAGGATAAAGTACGTCAACTGGTTATGGATAATACACAAGGGAAGTTCCTCGGCCTCTTTGGTGAGCCACTTGTCAATGTTCTCAATCTGAATCTTGCCCTGGACAACGCAAAGTAGAGTAACGCATGAGCAAACAATTTCCTGAACCGCAGAAGGCACAAGACGGTCGTCCCGACCCCGAAGCCTTGCTGAAACGCTATAACCTACGCGATAAAGACCTTTACACTACCACACCCGCCACACCCTCCTCTCCTTCCGTTGAGGAGAAAGAGGAGGGAAAACGTGGCCGATTGCGTGTCTATCTTGGCTCGGTAGCTGGTTCAGGAAAGACCTATGCAATGCTACAAGAAGGACACCGCCGTAAAGAGCGTGGTACCGATGTCGTCATTGGGTATGTCGAGACGCACAAACGCCCACAAACGCAAGCGCAGATCGGCGATTTAGAGATTATCCCATGCGCGAAAATAGCGTATAAAGGTGTGACCCTTGAAGAGATGAATACCGCTGCTATTATTGCCCGCCATCCGCAAGTTGTCCTGGTGGACGAACTCGCTCATACCAACGCGGCGGGATCCAAAAACAGAAAGCGTTATCAGGATGTAGAAGAAATTCTGAACGCTGGCATCGACGTGATCTCAACCCTCAATGTGCAGCATTTGGAGAGCCTCAACGACCGCGTAGCAGATATCACTGGCATACTTGTGCGCGAAACGATTCCAGATCGTGTGCTAGATAATGCCGACGAGGTAGAGCTAATTGATATTGCGCCACATGCACTACAACAACGTATGAAGCATGGCAACATCTACCCGCCAGAACGTATTGACGCCGCCTTAGAGAACTTCTTTCGCGAAGGCAATCTAACCGCCCTACGTGAACTTGCTCTCAGACGTACCGCCGAAAAAACGGAGTCGCAGCTTCGCCAGTACATGACAGAGCATGATATCACAGATACCTGGATCACAGGAGAGCGTGTCCTCGTCGGTTTCGATCATCGTCCGCAAAGCCGACAGATCATCCGTGATGCTTTACGTCTCGCACAAGGCTTGCACGCCGACCTTATTGCTATCTCCATCGAATTAGAAGGCCCGTCTGTGTTCCTACGCAGAGTTACAGGCTTTCTTCGCTACGGTACCGATGCACCCAAGAAACGTGAAGAAAACATCAAGAGAATCAACGAGTATGCGCTGTTCGCGGAAGACCTGGGAGCAGAGGTTGTGCGTATCAAAAGCGAAGATATCGCACATGGCCTCTCGCAGGTCGCTAAAGAGCGAGGTGTAACACAAATCGTGGTTGGACAACCCTCGCGCCATCGTTGGGAAGAGGCTCTGTACGGCTCTGTTATCAACCGCTTACTGCGTCTTAGCGATAGTATAGATATCCACATCGTGCCAACGAACAGAAAGCGAAAGCTGCCTGACCACTAGGTTTTCTTAATAACCATTTTCGTAGGGACCGATGTATCGCGTCCAAAGATGGGGGAGGGGATACGTCTCCACACTGGGTCGTTACCGTGCGTTCCCCTCTGCACATCCCCTAGACGCGATAATTGGTGCATCCGCTACGTCAAAAGGGACTCGCACCTTGCTTCGCTCGTGCGAGGACGCGATCAATCGGTCCCTACGACACCAACGTTAGCGGCATCACCTGAAGCGCATTTGTTCCTGGTGTCGCTGTCACCGTCTTTGGTGCTTGCAATACACGAATTGGTAGCCGAACTTCTTTATCCATGAGGTTTTTAGCTGGCTGAAGCAAAGGTATTAAGGCGAACGAGAGGTGTGCAGGCCCATGTGGAAGGTCGATAGTGCGAATAGAAAAGACGCGACTGGTGATACGCACTATCATCTTAGGTTTCCATGTGTTCGTCTGACACCAGTAAACCGAAGGAACATCTGTGCTGGCAAGATGTTCATGGCCATTCTTATCGGTAATCATGATGATTTGTTGAAGCGGCATCTCTATTGTGTTGCTCACCTCCCAATAGGTTGTCAGCGAGAGGTAGCCTGCGGAAATGCTCAGTGTACTAGGTACACCAGTGGAGAAGCCAATCAAGTTCATGCTTCCGGTGGACGATGGGCTTGACTGAGAGAATGTTACATCAATCGGATGTGTTACATTGTTTATTTGTGTTCTGACAAAGGAACAAAAACGTCCTGGCAACTGCGGCAACACGACACTCATGTCTGATGTATCCGTTGGCTGCGCCATTGAGAACGAGGACACCCCAGGCCCTGCAAGACCACGCTTAATCAAAAGGTAGCCATCGTGTGCCGCGAGAACGCCATGTTGCCCATCCAACAGAATATCCTTTGCCGCACGAATGTAATCCAGCGAGTTGACGAAGGGATAAAGGTCACTTGTTACATCGAGAAAGATATAGTCGGCAGTTGTCGCCGCATAGGGGAAGAGATAAATCTTCGCGCGATGACTGATATGAGGTACAAGCGATGATTGCGCCGATATCGAGGCCGTAGGCGGAATTTGTTGTAGAAACGACTGCGCCAGAGCGGTATGGGCGGAACTCTGCGGCCAGACAAATCCCTGTGTGAATGGTGTCACACCATGACTAACATCGGCTCGTACTACGCTGAAGAGTACATAGAAAGTGAGCAACAGTGCTAGTCCCGTCTTCTGTAACATCGGCGCGTACCTGGCATTGCTTCTCCGTGCGAGCGTCGGAATACCGAGGTTCTGTTTTTGTGTATAGGTAACAAGCTTACGGGCAACCCACTGGATTAACCAGAGTGCCTCGATGGTTGAAAAAATGAGAAATGGCACAATCTCAGCACTGTACTGATAAAGGCCACTATACATTTGCGGATCAGTACTGAATAAATTGAGTAGCAGTGTGGGCAAGGTGAGGACCATAACCCAGGGTGCGAGTAAGGCAAGATAACCCGTCGGTGTAAGTAGGGTACGGAGATAAAACATGTGGTTGTGTTCAAGCACATGTTCTTTCAGTAATGGGCCAGCATGGAACACAACGTTACGCAGAATCTCCTTTGCATTACTCCCTAGATAGGTATAACGCGAGATAAGCAATGAATGACCAGTCGGGCTGAATATGTGGACGACGGCAAGACTCGCTCCTAGCCACGCAAAAGCAAGGATAATCAGTGCTAATCCAGTGCGCCAACGATGTTGAAAGACTATCGTCCACAGACCAAGCATGACAATAATCCCCGGAATCTCTTCTTTACACGCCATTGCGAGAATTGCAAAGACGAAGAGCCACAGCGTTTGCCGCGTATAAAGGAAGTAGAGTGTGAACAGCAGCAGGGAAGCGGTGAACGTGACCGCGTGAAAATCGAACGTGGTTGCCTGTTGCTGAACAGGGTAGAGTAAGTAGAGTACAGCACAGACGACACCAATCCATTCATTCCGCAAGCGCAACCTTGCCAGCCAGAAGGCAGGGAAGGCACCGCTTGCTACGATGAGCGTCTGTACAACCATAAGCGTTTTTGGCGTCGGCGCAATCAGGTAGAGCAGCGAGATTGGCAGCAGAATTGGCTCGAAATGAATTGCGAGGCGCGAAATCCCCGACATTTGATAACAATTGGTATCCGTTAATGTATTGCAGAGTGTCTGATGTAATAAATTTCCGTGAACCGTGTTCCAGATAGCTTGATCCATAATGCCGAGGTCCTCGGCATGGGTCATATAAGCGTCTTGTAATCTCGTCAAATAAAGAATATAGAAGCCCGCAAAGAGTAAAGCCGCGAGTGCTACTGTACCAGTTGCCCACCAGAAAGTGCGTGTATATGGCATAGGTTCGGGTGCTGGATAAAACACAGTACGCCGTAAGCGTCGTAAGCGTTGTAAAACTGATTGCCTTCCCATTACTGTACCCATAAATATCCCCCAGGGTAAATTTTCTTTGGAATGCAGTATACACCTCTCGCTTGCTCTTGCAAAGAAAACGGACATGTTACTCATTAGTACTAATATGTGCTGAAAATAATCGCATTTATTTCTAACCCCAAACCCATTTGTTAGGTGTCTCGTTTTCGTATATACTTAGTAGCAATATTGCGTATTGTGAGAACAGGACCATACGCTTGCGTACATCACTATGACATAGTGATATACTATACCCGTGTCTATAACGTTTTTACCGTGCGACACGTTACTCTCATAAGACTTGCATTGAAGCACAAGGATGCAGAATTTAGAATGGATCAAAAACAAGAAGACTCTTTGCAAAAAGAGGTTGATAGCAATACAGGAAATGGCGAAAACTGGGCAACCAGGGGCACAAGTGGCAGTGCAGGGACACAAAATAACGGTGAGAACGATCCTGCTCAACTTGTGCGTACAGAGGTATTACCAGGAAGCACAATCGGCGATCAGCGTGTTCGTAGAACCTATGCCACGCACTCCTCGCTCAAGCGTGTGAATCCAGGTATACTTGAGGCGACGCCGGAAACAGAGATTCCCAAAGGCGGCTTTGGGCGTTTCAATTATAATGTGAAACACTTTCTAATTGGTACTCCTATTCCAACCGCTGAGGCTGAGCAAGAGCGCATGACGAAGGTGAAAGCACTCGCAATTCTTTCGTCCGATGCTATCTCGTCAGTCGCCTACGCTACTGAGGCGATTTTAGCCACGCTGGTTGCAGCCGGTTCTGTTGCTCTAGGTGTCACACTTCCCATTGCTGTAGCTATCGTACTGCTACTAACAATTGTAGCACTTTCCTACCGTCAAACAATTTTTGCATATCCCAATGGTGGCGGATCATACACCGTTGCTAAAGACAACCTGGGCACATTAGCTGGACTTATTGCTGCTGCCTCACTCTTAATTGACTACATTCTCACTGTCTCGGTGAGCATAGCGTCAGGTGTGCAGAATCTTGTCTCACTCTTTCCTCGTGGTCTTTTTTCTACAACGACTATCGTTATCATTGATGTCATACTCGTCATTTTCATCACAATTGTAAACCTGCGTGGCGTGCGCGAATCCGGCACCATCTTTGCAATTCCCACCTATATCTTTGTTGGCAGTGCAGTCCTACTGATTGCGGTTGGCCTTATTAAAGGTTTCCTTTTTGAACATCATACCATTATTGGTCAGTTTCATTATGTAGCACCTATGGAAGGTCTATCAATTTTCCTGATACTCAGATCATTTGCCGCTGGCTGTTCAGCAATGACGGGTGTTGAAGCCATTTCTAACGGTGTTCCTAATTTCAAAAAGCCCGCAACGCGCAATGCGGCTGCCACCCTTACCTGGATGGCTATTATTCTAGGAACGCTCTTCACTGGTATTACGTTATTGGCAACGTCTTATCACGCTGAAGCGAGTCCAACAGGTAATCCTACTGTTGTTGCTCAAATTGCGTCACAAGTGTTCAACGGGCCTCTCTTCTTTATGTTCCCTGTGTTTCAAATTGCAACACTGCTCGTTCTTGTTCTCGCTGCTAATACAAGTTATTCTGGTTTCCCTTTGCTGGCCTCTTTGTTGGCGCGTGACGGCTTTCTACCACACCAGTTTGCCTTTAGAGGTGATCGTCTAGCATATTCAATTGGCATTGTCTTCTTAGCAGTGTTAGCAGGACTATTGCTGATTGTGTTTAGTGGAGATGCAACACTACTTATCAATCTTTATGCAGTAGGCGTCTTTATGTCCTTTACCCTCTCACAGAGTGGTATGGTTCGTCACTGGTGGCGTCTACGGAAAGAACAACCGGGATGGCAGCGTAGCATTGTTATTAACGGTTTAGGTGCCATAGCAACGTTTCTTGTAGCTATAGTAATCGCTTCTACGAAGTTTCTACAAGGTGCCTGGATCGTTGTTATTCTCATTCCAGTATTGGTGGTAACGTTCGAGCTAATTCATCGTCACTATACGCGTGTCGAACATGAACGCACTTCGGAAATTCCTATCAAACCTGCCGACATCCACCATCGTCTCATTGTTCCTGTGGCTGGCCTGGATGCCATTGCCAAACAGAGCGTTTCCTATGCTCGCTCCATCACAGCAGGTGTGGTCGCTCTCCACGTTTCCAGCCATAGAGGACATACTGAGGCACTACGGACCGCCTGGAATGCGTGGCAACAACAATTCTCTGAAGAGGAGCGCACGCCATTGGAGATTGTGCCAGTTGTGAACCGCAACACCATTCCGCGTCAAGTCCTGATGTCTATCGACACTACTCACCGACAGTTTCCTACTGACACCCTTACGGTTGTCTTACCGGAAGCCGAAGTTGACCACTGGTGGGAATACTTCCTGCGGAATCGTATTGCGCTCCGTCTCAAGGCTTCCCTGCTCTATCGTCCAGGAATTGTGGTGACAGATATCTCTCCGTATAAACAAAAGACGACCTCTCTCCCACGTAGTGAGAGTACTTTTATCCCGATGCAACCTAAAAAGGTGAAGCATCTGTTCATCGTGCCGATTGCGGGACTTGATAAGGCATCGAAGCAGAGCCTTGCCTATGCTCGTTCAATTTCGGACCGTGTGGTAGCTGTCCATGTGGCTGTCGAGCAACAAGACGCTGAGAAGGTGCATCAAGATTGGGACAACTGGAAAACGCATCTTCCGCCTGACGAGAAGACAGAGTTAGTGGTGATTGAATCGCCCTTCCGCTCGCTCTCACGTCCAGTGTTGAACTACATCGACTCCATGCACGAACTATACCCTGATTATGCCGTAAACGTACTCTTACCTGAGTTTGTGGTCGCGCATTGGTGGGAATACATCTTACACAATCAGACCGCGTTCCAATTGAAGTGGTCGCTGCTCTTCCGTCAAAATATCATCGTGACCAGTGTGCCGCAGCAACTGCCAAGTCGGGCACGTGAAAAGAGAAAACCCCTAGAACCAATTGTGCCAGTATAGCAAAGTTGTTGGAGTAAATGTTTCCGAGGTAAGTCTCTTGCCTCGGAAACATTTACTCCAACAACTTTATTGCCCTTGCGTTTTTTCACAATAGGCTGTAGAATCAAGTATGGTTCCACAGTTGTTGGTAGCGTTGGAAGTTGCAGGTTCGGTCATGTTTCCTCGATCATAGATCTGCGTACCACGATGCCAGTCCCCAAGAAAGGTAGCACAAAACCGAATGACCATTACTACTCGACCACGCACTATCGGTGAGTTGCGTGAAAGTGGATATAAGGTTCTTTCCATTAAAGAGGAGTTGCGAAAAAATCTTATTGAGAAAATACGTAGCGGGGAAGAGTTGTTCCCAGGGATTGTCGGCTATGAGGATACTGTTATTCCTCAGATCGAAAACGCCATCCTCTCTGGTCAAGACATTATCTTTCTTGGTGAGCGTGGTCAGGCGAAAACGCGTATGGCGCGTAGCCTCGTCAATCTGCTTGATGAAGTTGTGCCAGTCATCGCTGGCTGTGAGATAAATGACGATCCATTCGCACCCATCTGTAAGGCATGTCGTGATAAAGTTGCAGAACATGACGACCTTGTAGAAATTGCGTGGCTTCCACGCGATCAGCGTTATGGCGAAAAGCTCGCGACCCCCGACATCACCATCTCCGACCTTGTCGGTGAGGTTGATCCCGTGCGCGTCGCCGAGGGACGTTATCTCTCGGACGAGCTGACCATTCACTACGGCATGATTCCACGTACCCATCGCGGTATTTTCTGTATCAACGAGCTACCTGACCTTGCCGAGCGCATTCAGGTTGGCTTGTTGAATATCATGGAAGAGCGCGATGTGCAGATTCGCGGCTACAAAATCCGCTTGCCACTCGATGTCTATGTCGTAGCCAGTGCCAACCCGGAAGACTACACCAATCGTGGCCGCATCATCACGCCGTTGAAGGACCGCATCGGTTCCGAAATTCGCACGCACTACCCGCTCACCGTCGAACATGAAATCCAGATCATGGAGGCGGAGAGCAATCACTATGCTATTGAAGGCATGGATACTGTGATCCCGTCATTCATGAAAGAGATCATTGCCGAGATCACGCATCTTGCACGCAGTAGCAATGATATCAGTCAGCGTTCCGGTGTCAGTGTGCGCGTCAGCGTCTCGAACTATGAGAACGTGTTGAGTAATGCCAGCAAACGTGCCCTACGCCTCAAAGAACGTAGCATCGCGCCGCGTGTCAGCGACCTTGCCGCGATTATCGCCTCGACTTCTGGTAAGATCGAGTTAGATACCGTTGGCGATATCTCAGAAGAGCGCGTTGTCCAGAAGATTGTCAATGCAGCCGTTCTCAGCGTCTTCGGACAATACTTCGAGCAGCGCGAATTCGATCAGCTTGTGGCAGGCTTCGAGCGTGGCCTCAGCGTTCACGTCGCCGACGACATGCCCTCCATGGAATATGTCAACCAACTCTCTAAGGTTGGTGGCCTGAGCAAAGCTATCGACAAACTCAACGGACGCGGTAGCCCATCCAGTATTGCATCGTCCATCGAATTTATCCTCGAAGGACTACACTTAAATCGGCGTCTCAATAAGGATGCAGTCGGCGGCAAAACACGCTATCGCCGATAAGGGGCACGCGACATGTTTGAACGCTTTCGTAAGAACCGCTATGGGTACTCGCGTTGGGATGGTACACAGCGTATCGAAGGACTTGATGCCGACGATATTCTCAAAGCACTCTCCGATGACTACATGGAGAATGGCAACCTGCAAGAGGCGATGCGTCGCCTGATGCGGGAAGGCATTCAGAGCGAAGATGGTCGTAAGTCAATGGGCTTGCGCGAAATGATGGAGCGTATGCGGAACGCTCGTAATGAGCAGCTCAATCGTTACAACATGGCCTCCGGCGTCATGGATGACCTGCGTGAGAAACTTGAGGAGATCAAGCAGTTAGAGCGGGATGGCATACAGCGTCGCCTCGACTCACAAGATGAGCAGCAGCCTCAAGATGGACAACAAGGCCAGCAGGGGCAGCAACCGCAAGGCAACCAATCTCAGCAAGGTCAACAAGGCCAGCAGGGACAGCAACCTCAGGGGAGTCAATCTCAGCAAGGCCAACAGGGTCAGCAGGGACAACAAGGCCAGGAAGGGCAAGAAGGCCAATCAGGTCAGTCTGGGCAAAGTGGAGATGCATTAAGTCCGCAACAGATGCGGAAAATGCTCGAAATGATTGCCAAGCGTAAGCAAGATGCCCTGAACAGTCTGCCACAGGATATTCCTGGTCAGATCAAGGGTCTCTCTGAATACGACTTCATGGACGACGAGGCACGCGACAAGTTCAACGAACTCATGGAGAGCCTGCAACAGCAGATGATGCAGCAATACTTC